>Ga0105046_10007136_pt1 | contig 17629 bp, 11 predicted proteins | sample MAT03_FD_78385 | JGI IMG/M metagenome (GOLD analysis project Ga0105046, IMG submission 78385) | Freshwater microbial communities from Lake Fryxell liftoff mats and glacier meltwater in Antarctica - MAT-03 (megahit assembly) | ecosystem: Environmental > Aquatic > Freshwater > Ice > Liftoff...
CGGGGTTCCGTGTTTCACCCGGCGGCGCACAGGGTTATTACGACGTGACACCCGACCTCACGACACTGGCGAAGATTCTCGCCGGTGGCTTGCCAGGCGGGTGCGTCGCCGGGCGGGCGGACGTGCTGGCCTTCCTCGAACCGCGACCGGGCAAGCCCAAGATGAAGCACCCCGGCACCTACAACGCGAACCCGCTTTCCGCCGCTGCTGGCGTCGCCGTACTCAAGCACATCGCCACCGGCACACCGTGCGCGAAGGCGAACTCCGCCGGCCGCTTGCTGCGGAACTCACTCAACGAACTCTTCACCGCGAAGAACTGGCCCTGGATCGCGTATGGCGACTTCTCAATGATCCGCGTCATCTCCAACTACACCGGCGAACGACCCAGTACAAACGCCGGCGACAACGATTGCCTGGTGCCCTTTGGTGGCGACGTGAACGCCCTCGACGGCCCCAAGAGCATGAAACTCGTGTACGGTCTGCGGCAAGCCATGCTCCTGAACGGCGTGGACTGGTGGGGTCTCGCCGGCATGACGAGTTGCGAACACACACCCGAAGTCATCGCACACACCGTAAAGGCATTCGAGGCCAGCGTCGGGGCCATGACGGCCGATGGGCTGGTGTGACGGCCCCAGAGACGACAGTGAGCCGTATAGCCCCCGGCTTGCCAGTCTTTCTACGTTGACACTTGTACAAGATGGGGCGACCGGTTCGGAGGTATCAACGTTCAGGGTGGTTTCTGCTGTTGTTGGAGAAGTTGTTGGTGCAGTTGTGCTCCTTGCACCAACAACTGAAGCTTTTGATGCCCGCGCCAGATGGTTTTCCACCCAGGCTCCCGGTCACACTTTCGGCCTAAAAAGCCGCCTAATTTGGCCATTGCCCGCACAAACTGTCGCACCGTACACACCGCAAGCGACGTCAAATCCTGAAATCGGACATCTTCCTCCGAACAACCTGTTTTCTCGGCCTGATGGTAGTCCTCGGCAATCGGCCAGCGCAACCCATACCAGTCGCGTCGCGTCCGCAATTCCTCATCTGTTTTGGTTGAAAGTGTGCTGAGGACTACCCAATCCAAGCCTTCGGTTCCCTTTGACGGATTGGCTTCCCAGATTCGGATAGCCCACACACGCAAACTCTCGTAATTCTCCCGGTTCGGCAACTGCTTCGGAGGGTTGATCCTGATTTCCGCCGCTGCCAGTTGAACCGCAGCCTTTCGGGCTGGTCGGCCACCTCGTTGAGCGACTTCGACGGTATCGTTCGCTTGCCCTGGCAGGCTGCGGGCAAACTCCATCAACTTGGCGGAGCGTTGGGTTCCGTCAGCCTCCGGAACCTCAATGCACCGATCTTGGCAGGCGCGGATGAGTGCCTCGTGACCCAACTTGATCGCAACGTGCAAGGCTTCAAAGATGTCGCCTCCGCGGTCGCAAACATCGACCCAAACACATCCTTCGGGCGGCCTGCCAACGCCGTTAAAGCCTTGTTTCCGCAAGTCAGATTTGCGTGGTCGGTTTTTGCGTTGGGTGCGTGTTTCGTTGGGCGGTTCGGGTTGACGCAGAACGAGTTGCTGGTGAGCTAAACCCGACAAGACATGATCGTTGGCCCGCACGGCAAGGCTGTTGTGTTGGAGCAATCTGCGTCTGCTGCCGTTGCCGATAGGGCCAAGTTAGTCGTGCAACGCTTGGTGTGAAGTGAAATCCAACTCGGTGGTGTCGTGAACGATCAGAATCACATCAGGCGAGTTCATGGCCTGTTTCGTGCGTGAGACGTGACCGGGAGCAGCGTCGAGTGGGTGACTTCAGGCCGATGCAATAGACTGTAGAAACAACGCAAATCCTTGCGTGTGAAGACGGTGGGAAAAGAGGCACCCGGCTGCAGAGCGATGCAAGCAGCCGAGTACATCAGGCGGTCGTTGCGCGCGGAAAGCCCCAAATCCACGCCTGAAAAATTGGCATGTGCCCAATGATCGGCATCAGGGAATCGAGCTTGATCGAGCATGGCACCCTCCGCGCACGGAGTCACAAATCTCCACCCACCATTGTATACCTGTACAAATGTCAACGTAAAAAGACAGGCTAGTCTGGGGGTTCCACACCCACGAGCGCCCGCAATTGTTGCTCCAACTCGTCAGCACGCGCGACGTTCCGCGAGCGCTGGTCGTCCACCTCGCAGCGGTCGTTGGGTTTCTCGAACAACAGCGGTTCGCGTTTTTCGCCGTCGGGCACCGTGACCGGCAGCAGGAATGCCCAGTCTTCCGTGCGAATCGCAACCTCGGCCGCGCCGTTCAGTTCCAACGTCGTGACGGCGTGCGGCCGGCGCGATACCGCTTCACCCCGACACTGGGGAAGCAAACTTTGCCCGGCCACAGGCGGCAAGCCAAACAGATCGAGTAGCGTCGGCGCGATGTCGGGCGGTTGCGTGAAGTCGGAGATACGGCGACACGCTTCCGCGCCGTTCGGTAATCGCAGGATCAGCGGAAGGTGAACGAGTTCTTCGTGAAGCCAGGGCCGGTGCAAGCCAATCTGCCCGTGTTCGCCCAGCGGGAAGCCGTGATCCGAGGTCAGCACCCACGTCGCGGATTGATCCAGGCCGCGAGCGCGAAGCTGGTCGAAGACCTTGCCGAGTTCCGCGTCCAGGCTCGTTACGACAGCGGCGAGCGACCAGTACACCCACTCGACGGCATCGGCATCCGCGGCATCGAACGGCCCGACGGGCGGATCGGAACACGGGGTGACCGCCAGGTCCGGTGTGTGAGCGTCTGAGAGTGGAGAGTGCGAGAGTGTAGACAACCCGCCTCCGGGTTGGTTCTCCTCGGCTTCTAGCTCGTCACCGTCATCGTCTTCCGTTTCGCTCTCGTCATCGTCGCCTTCATCCGTTTCGGCGTCTAACTCGTTCTTCTCTCTCCACTCTCCCTCTCTGGAACCCTCAGACTCCTCATCCTTCTCCTCGACGTAAGCCTCGAAGACGTCCTGGCGCACGTCCCAAGGCGGCAAGAGGCGGTCAATCTCGACCCAGAGCAACACATCGGGCACGTCGGCGAGGCGGTCAAGCAGCGCGGGGAGCGTGCGAATCAGGCAATCGAGCGGTGATTTATCTTCTTCCAGGGGGCGAGCGTCGAACACTTCGGCCCACGCGGCGTAGAACCAATCCGGCCCGTCGGTGTCGGGGTGGTTTGCTCGCACCAAGATTGTGTGAACGCCAGCCGCCTTGAGCTTGGCCGTGAGTTGTGCTTCCGGGGCACGCGAACGGCCGAGCCACGCCTCGCCAGCGGCGACGGGGTCGGGACGGTCGCTGATGTGTCGGTCGAAGACAACGGATTCCGCGGCGAAGCGGTCCAACTGGGGCGTAGCGATCCACTCGTTGCCGTAGGCACCAAGCCAACCGGCCGAACACCCGCGCAAGATTATCGCAATTGCTTTCATACGCCAGAGATTCTACCGGCCCACTTCCGGTTCGGCTTGCTGACAATAACTTAATCCGGGTCGATGTGCCTCACGAGGGAATCGCGTGCTGGGTCCGATCTTCATGCGGGAATTGGTGACTGTGCCTCGCCGCAGCGGCCACTACGCCAGCCGGGCGGCTATCGTCGCGCTGCTGGTGATCCTGGGCATCACCACCTGGCAAGCGACCGTCGGGTTCTCCCGCGAGGCCACGCTGGGCGAAGCTGCCGCCTTCGGATTGCTGCTGTTCCAGATCGTCGCCTTCGTGCAACTGCTCCTCACGCTCTTCTTCGCGGCGCTCTCGGCAGCCGGTGCCGTATCGCAGGAAAAAGACCGCCGCACGTTCATTCTGCTGCTGCTCACCGACATGCGGGATTACGAAATCGTTCTCGGCAAGATGCTCGGCGCACTGCTGCCCATCCTGATTCAGATTCTCGTGACCGCGCCCGTGCTGGCACTCCTGTTGCTGCTCGGCGGAATCGACCCGGAACAAGTCGTGCAGGCGGTTCTTGTGCTGGGGGCGTCGGCGGTGGTGGCCGGGTCGCTGGGTGGCTTGCTCGCGCTGTGGCGGGAACGCACCTTCCAGGCGCTCGCGCTCTCGGTGCTGTTTCTGGTGCTGTACTTCTGCATCACCCAAGCGGTCGCGGTGGTCGGGCCGTTGCTCAGTCCGGGCACGAACTGGTTCCGCGTGCAAGCGTGGGTCGATCCGTTCATGACGATGCAAACCGTGCTATCGCCACCGCCCGAAGGCTGGTCTAGCCTCGCCCCGGCTTACGGGTTTGTGCTAGTTTCCCTGCTGTGGTGCGGCATTTTGAATGGCATCGGCATCTGGAAACTGCGAAAGTGGAACCCCAGCGGCGAGCCGATCATGCAGCGAGAAGGGCCGCAAACCCCAGTCGCGGTGGCAGATGCGGACAACTCGATTGAAGCCGAGAAGCGGGCGAAGGCCCACGCCGCACCGGGCCGCCTCCGCGAAGTGTGGCAGAACCCCGTGCTGTGGCGCGAAGTCTGCACGCTGGCCTACGGTCGTCGGCCGCTTCTCGTGAAACTCGCCTTCGGCGTCGTACTGGCGCTCATTCTGTACTTTGCAGTCGCCGAGTTGAACCGCCCTGGTGGCCGGCCGGCGTTCGCCGCCGCGTATGGGTTAGTCCCCATCGCCGTGTTGAGTTTGCTTCTCGTGGCCGCGCAATCCGCGACGTCGGTGACCTCCGAACGCGATACGGGCGCACTCGATGTACTGCTCGTGACCGATATTTCGCCCAGGGAATTCGTTTTCGGCAAGATCGTCGGCGTTCTGTACAACTGTAAGGAGTATCTGATACCCCCGCTGGCGCTCGCGGTCTTTTACGCCGTGCGGGGGGTGTTGGCTCGAACCGCGACCGACGCGGGCACAGCCGACATCATTGAGGCGAACTTCGGGCCGCTCATCGCCATTGGTGGCTCGCTGATCGTTCTTTTCGCGTTCGCCATCGTGCTGGGGTTGCACGTTTCGCTTCGGGTGACTAACAGTCGCCTGGCCATCGCCAACACGCTGGGGACGGTGTTCTTCCTCTGTGTCGGCACGCTAATTTGCATCTACCTGATCGTGGTGAACGGCGGCAGTTTTGGCAACCAATGGCTGAGCTTCATTGCGTTCTTGGTGCTGGGCATCGGTGGCTTGCTCTATGTGCTGAGTGCGGACCGACCTTCCCCGGCGCTCTCGCTGGCAAGCGTGGTGTGCCCACTGGCGATGTTCTACTGCGTGATGAATGTGCTGATCGCTAAACCTGGGACCGACGAATCGGCCGATCCGCTGATGCCGTTCCTCTTCTTGGGCGCGGCTTTCGGGTTCGCCATCGCTGCGATGCTCGTGCCGCTGCTGGACGAGTTCGACGTGGCCCTCGGCCGCACGACGGTGGCAGCCGATGAATGATGGCGACGTGATGGACGAAAGAGAAGAGTTTTATCCGCAGATTACGCAGATGACACAGATTACAAAACCAGCTTCTGACTTCTGACTTCCCGCGAGGAACCCATATGCCACGATTTGTCCTGACTCTCGCGGCGTGTGCCGTCGCCTCATTTGCCTCTATCGCGCAGAGCGCGGAGTTGGGGCCGAAGACCTTCCCCGAAGCCAAACATGGCAAGGGTGATCTTCGCTACGTCGATGGCGTGCCCGTGCTGATGCTGCGTGGGAAGCCGGCCGAGATGGGTGAGCAGTTCGGTAAACTAGCCGTCGAGAACGCCCCCGACCTGAGCGGCTTGCACGAGCGATTCCTTAAAGACTCGGGCCAGACCAAGCGTTACCCCGTGCTGGCCACGCTCGCGGGGATGTTGAAGCCGAACATGCCACAGCACATCTTGACTGAGATCGAAGCCGCCGCCAAGGTGTCCGACCGCGAACTGAGTTTGCTGCTGTTCGCCAACACGGTCGCGGACCTGTCGAGCGGAATGGGCTGCTCCACGGTGATCGTCGAGAAGGAACGCAGCAAGTCGGGCAACCCATTGTTCGGTCGCAACTTCGACTGGCTCCCCACGAAGGGCATCACGGACCACACATTGGTTGTCGTGTATCGGGGCGAGGGGAAGCGGGCGTTCGCAGCCGTCACCGTGTCCCCGATTTGCGGCGTTATTAGCGGGATGAACGACGCGGGCTTGTCGATCACCATCAACGAAATTAGCATCAAGCAGAGCAAAGACAAGGCTCCGTTCAACTGGAAGGGCACGCCGTTGTTGCTGGCTTTCCGCCGTGTTCTGGAAGAGTGCGGCACGGTGGCCGAGGCCGAAAAACTACTCCGCGACATGCAGCGAACTACGACGTGCTGCCTGACGATCTGCGACAAAACCGGTGGTGCGGTGTTCGAGATCACGCCGACAAATATCGAGGTGCGAACCCACGAAAATGGCGTGTGCTGTTGCACGAATCACTTTCGCTCCGAGAAACTGTGCGTCGATGACAAATGTGGGCGTTATGCAAAACTCGCCCCGCTGATGATCAAGGACGCGGGCAAACTCGGCGTGAAAGACGTGTTCGCGGAACTCGACAAGGTTGAGCAAGGCAAAAACACGCTGCAAAGCATGGTCTTCGAGCCGGCCGAGCGCGTGCTTCACCTCGCTTACGGCCCTGGCAACGCCACGAAGTTAGCCGCACACAAGCTCGACCTCGGGAAACTATTCGACGAGAAGTGAACGTCGCCGATTTCGCTCATGGCGAGCGGTCGGTGTAAACCGACTGTTCTTGACGCTGGAACGCGGTGTCGCGCTCTGAACAGTCGGCTCACGCCGACCGCTCGCCAAGTCTCGCGTTCCCGCACAACATCCGCTGGTTTTCCCATCATGCCGCACACTGTTCTCGTGACCGGGGCCACCGGGTTTGTCGGGTCGCACGTCGCCGAAACGCTTGCGGGGCAAGGACACTCGGTTCGCGCGCTCGCCCGCGCTGGAGCCGATACCGCATTCTTGGAGAAACTCGGCATCGCCATCGTTCGCGGTGATCTGGCCGAGCCGGAATCGCTCATCCCCGCTGTGGAAGGTGTTAATGCCGTGGTGCATTGCGCCGCGAAGGTCGGCGATTGGGGCCATGTCGATGAGTATCGCAAGGTGAACGTCGAAGGCTTGCGCGGGCTCTGCGATGCGGTGTTGGGTAAGCCCTTGCACCGCTTCGTCCACGTCAGCACACTGGGCGTTTACGAGGCCCGGCACCACTACGCCACCGACGAAACGGAACCGCTGCCCGACAAGCACATTGATGGCTACACACAATCGAAAGTCGAAGCCGAACGCCTCGCGTTGCAGTACCACAGGAAGCAGGCCGTGCCCGTGACGATCCTGCGACCGGGCTTCGTGTACGGCCCGCGTGACCGCATGGTGCTTCCTCGTCTCGCGGACCGCCTCAAAGAGCGGAGCGTGATCTACATTGCTCGCGGGAAGTACGCCCTGAACACCACCTACGCGGGCAACATCGCCGACGCCGTGGCGCTCGCCCTCGATAGCCCGAACGCGGTGGGCGAAGTCTTCAACATCACCGATGGCGAGTTCGTCAGCAAGCGGCGCTTCTTCGAGACGGTCGCGGACGGCTTGGGTCTGAAGCGGCCACGCGCGTTCCCGCCGGTCCCCATCTGGTTGGCTCGCATCATGGCGAACTGGCGTGAAGGGAAATTCCGCCGCGAGCATCGCCCGAACCCGCCGCGAATCACGCAAGCGCAACTGAAGTTCGCCGGGCTGAACCTCGACTTCTCCATCGCCAAGGCCCGCGCCAAACTAGGCTATACGCCGCGTGTCCTGTTCGACGAAGGCATGAAGCAAGCGCTCGAATGGTTCCGCGCTCAGCAGACAAGCAAGCCCATGTAGCCGCGGAACCGCAAGCAAGCAACTTCACGCCACAGGAATTCCGGTGCCCGAACCTACATCCCCCGCAGTCGTCTACGCCGATCGCCTGGCGGCCCGCAAGGTCGTTGCCGCCTCGCTCGCGGAACGTCTCGACCAGATCAGTTACGCACGCCTCGCCGTGTTCTTCCTCGTGTTGCTCGTCGCCGGCCTTGGCTTCGGAACGGCGCTGCTTTCGCCGTGGTTCGCGCTCGCACCGACGGTGATCTTCCTGTACCTCGTGGCGAAGTTCGAGATGACCCGTGGCCGCAAGCTGTGGGCCGAACGTGCCGCGGCCTTTTATGCGTGTGGGTTGGATCGCTTGGCCGGCAATCCCGGCAGCGCCGCCGACGGCATTCGCTTCGCCTCCGACACGCACCCCTATTCCGCCGACCTCGACCTGTTCGGCCCCGGTTCCCTCTTCGAGCGCATCACGGCATGTCGAACACGACCGGGCGAAGACACCCTGGCCGCATGGCTCACAAGTGGTGCCGACCCGGCCGAAGTGTTGGCGCGACAAGAAGCCGTAGCCGATCTGAAGCCTCGCCTCGACTTGCGTGAAGCTGTTGCGGTCGCGGGTGCCGATGTGGTCGCCGCCGACTACGCCACGCTCGCGGATTGGGGGAACTCGCCGGTGGAGCCTGTTCCGGCATGGAAGTCGTGGGCGGTTGAACTGCTGGGCTGGGCGAACGTCGCGGCGTGGTTCGGCTTCCTGTTCCTGGAAACCACGGCGCTACCGGTTCTCATTGCGGGCTTGCCGTCGTTGCTCCTTGCGCTGCCGGTGCTGGGCTGGGCGCGTAACGTACTCGCGCCACTCGAACGGGCTGAACACGGCTTATCGTTGCTGGAAGCGGTGCTATCCCGGTTGGAGCGAGAAGCGTTCGCGTCGGCGAAGTTGAACGGGTTACAAGCGGCGATGACTGCGGGAGGGCGTTCCGCGTCCGCACAGATTCGGGAATTGCGGGGCATCCTGCAGTGGTACGATTCACGCCGCAACCCGCTGTTCATGCCGGTCGCCGTCCTGCGGATGTGGAGTGTGCGGTTCGCGTTCCAACTTGAAGCCTGGCGATCACGTTCCGGCCCGGCGGTCGCGCACTGGCTCCGTGCCGTGGGCGAAGCCGAATCGCTGTCTTCGCTCGCGGGCTACGCTTTCGAGAATCCGGATGACGTATTTCCCGTAGTGCGGAGCGGTCCAGTGAGTCTGGCCGCCGTAGGAGTCGGTCACCCGCTGATTCCCGGCGCGAAGTGTGTTCGGAATGATGTAACGCTCGGGGGCGAAGCCGGGCCGCGGGTGCTGCTCATCAGCGGCTCGAATATGTCCGGGAAAAGCACGTTGTTGCGGGCCGTTGGTGTGAACGCAGTGCTGGCACTCGCGGGTGGCGTCGTTCGCGCTACGAGTTTCACGCTGACGCCGTTCGCGCTCGGGGCCACGATGCGGGTGCAGGACTCGCTTCAAGCCGGTCGGTCACGGTTCTTCGCCGAGGTCAGCAAGGTCCGGCAACTGCTCGACATCGCCGGGGCCAAAGGGCCGCCGTTGTTCTTCCTGCTCGACGAAATCTTCTCAGGCACCAACTCCGCCGACCGCGTGGCGGGGGCCGAAGGCGTCGTGCGGGCGCTGCTCGCGGCTGGGGCCATCGGCTTCGTCACGACGCACGACTTGAGTCTTACTTTGGTGGTCGACCGCTTGGACGGTGCGGTGAACGTCCACTTCTGCGATGGCTTTGCGGACGGCGAGTTGAAGTTCGATTACACGATGCGACCCGGCGTCGTCCCGCACGGCAACGGCCTGGCGCTGATGCGCGCCGTCGGGCTGACGGTCTGAACACGCTGCGTGTGGTGGGGGGCGGCAAATCTCTCGGGAGCGCCCGTAACACGTCGCGCAGGCTTTTTTGCTTCAGCCCAATGCCCGTGAACCAAGCAGGAAGTGTTGCGGCACAAGCAGTTGGGATTAAACGACTGATCGGTAGATGTTCACTCGGGGGACTCACGACCCCTGCTCGCCAGGTGTTTCTTCTTCATTGAAGGCAACCATCCTCCAGACGTTACAAGAGCGACTGACACCTGGGGAGCGGGGGTCGTGAGACCCACGAGTGAGCCTCAATACACGATCACCATCCACGAACCGCGTAAGCCTGCGTCGGCCACGAACTACCAATCCAGGCGAGATCAGCGCTCCCGAAAGTTTTGCCAGTTGCGACCAGGCTCTGCTGGTCTGAAAGGAGCAAAGTGACGGCCACTTTGTGAAATTCCGAGAAGTCGTCTTGTGGGTGGAAGTCCCGCCCGACCAGAGCCAGCCCGGCAGGTCAGCAGTTTTAGTCTACCGGCGACCTTACGGTGCGCCGCTCACCATGAGCACGGCGGGCCAAGGCCACGGAGAGCGGCGCACCGTAAGGTCGCCGGTGCGCCAGACCGGCAATGTGTCATTCTCGACCGCGTGGAGTATAGCCTGGCAGTCTCGCCGGTAACGACAAGGTTGATGCGAAGGCAGACGAGTGAGTGGGCCGTGGAATTCAGCCTCGTAAATCTTACCGTCCCGGCGTGCCGAGGGGGTTGGCAACCCTGAAGGCCGCGGAAGTCGTTTCCACCTCGGGCCAGGAACGGCTTCACCCGGCGGGGTCGCAGACCACGGCACGCTCACACACGGACGACCCAGTAACCTGGGAGACCCCTGTTCGTCCTTGGGACAAGTCGGGGCCACGGCCCACCCGAATCCGACGGGTCCGACGCACCGCAGGTTCGTGGAGGCACCTGCGGTCGGTTCACAAAAGTCTCCACGCCAGAGGTAGCCAACCGCGAGAGAATATCAAGCGGTTGGCGAAGCGGCAGGGGAGTCGGAGGGCTGCATACGAGCTGTGATCCTCGGCAACGGGCGGTCACCCGGAGCGAGGGGAGCAAAGGCGGCCTACGAGGTGACGAACTTACGGAGGGAAACATGAGCCAGGTCTTGACCTGGGATCGTATGTCACCGCAACTTCGCAAGGTAGCGGAAAGGGTCGAAACTCGAATCGGCGTAAGCGAAGGCGCTTACCTTTGGATCGTCCGAGGTTTTTTTCGATTGGGCCCGGCACGTTCCGCGAGGCGTTGCCTCAGAAGAGCCGGATAGTGGAAATCTCTTCGTCCGGATCTGGGAGGGCCTCGGTCGGGAAACCTACCGGGGCTACTCGACCACCCTAAGCCGACGCACAAGTGAGGGACAACTGTCCGAGAGCGACGGCTGCCCGAGACAAGCTGCCATTGCGTGCCTGGCCTTGATGCGGTCCAATGCTGCGTATTGAATCACCTTAACCAGGGAAGCTGCGTGATTAGTCGCCGCACGTTCATCCGCCGTGCTGGGGTCGCCGTGGCGGGCGTGGCTGCCCTTGGGACCGGTTACGGGGTCTGGGAAGCGGCCCACATTCGGGTTACTCGTCAAAGTGTCGCGATACCCAACCTGCCCGCTGCGTTCGCCGACAAGACTGTCGCCGTGCTTGCCGACTTGCACCACGGGCCGTTCGTCGGGATCAACTTCATTCGGGCGGCCGTTCGGCTGACCAACTCGCTCAACCCGGACCTGGTCGCTCTGGTTGGGGACTATGCTCACAAGGGCGATCAAGCCCACGCTCAGTTGCCCCCGTGCTTTGAAGCGTTATCAGCACTGTCCGCGCCGCTCGGGGTGTTCGCCGTCCCCGGCAACCACGACATGCAGAAGGGCGGCGCGGTGTACCGGGAATTGATCGCCGCGACTCCGCTCGCGGACCTGACCAACCGCCATCATTGCATCTCGCTGGGCGGCGACCACCTGTGGCTCGCCGGGGTGGATGACATGTGGTGGGGCCGACCCGATTTGAACCTGGCACTGGCCGACGTGCCGGCGGGAGCGGCGGTGGTACTGCTCTGTCACAACCCGGATTTCGCCGAGGCCCGGCCGGACGGTCGGGTGGGACTAATGCTGAGTGGGCACACCCACGGCGGTCAGGTGTATATTCGCGGCCTTGGCTCACGGTGGATGCCGTCGAGATATGGGGATAAGTATCGGCACGGGCTTGTGCAAGGTCCGGCGTCGTCGGTGTACATATCCCGCGGACTGGGCGAGGCTGGCATCCCGCTTCGGGTGAACGCTCCGCCCGAAGTCTGCCTGCTTACTCTCACTCTGGGCTAATTAGTGTGGACGCATCGGCCGTGGAACGTGTAGGTCACCGATTCCGCTGGATATGTGCGATTGCAGCAACTGTCCATCTGAAGCGACCACGACACACTCACGATAGGCCAACTCAATGCCCGGCCTTCTCTTCGCCGTTCACCTGTCGGACGGCCCGATGTCCGCGCCGTGGATTATCGCCGGTTGGGCGGGGTTGGCGGCTATGCTGGCCGTCGGGCTGTGGCGGGTACGCGAGGACGAGGTTCCCAAGATTGGCGTACTCACCGCCGCGTTCTTCGTGGGGTCGAGCCTGCACATTCCGCTGGCCGTGCTGCCGACGAGTGTTCACCTGGTCTTAAACGGTCTGGTCGGGGTTGTGCTGGGCTGGCGTGCATCCTTGGCCATCACGGTGGGGTTGCTCCTGCAATGGCTGCTGCTTGCTCACGGCGGAATCACGACACTTGGGCTGAACGTGTGCATCATCGGCGTCCCGGCGCTGGTCGCGGCGTGGCTGTACCCCATTATGCGGAAGGTCGGCGTGACTGCGTTCGCCCGTGGTGCGATCCTCGGTGCTGGTGCGAGTGGTGGTGCCGTGGTCTTGAACTTCCTCGCGCTGCTCTTTGGCGGCACCGAAGACTGGCCCACGTTGGCCCGGTTGGTGCTGCTTGCGCACATCCCCGTCATCATCGTGGAAGGCATCTTACTGGGCACGGTCGTGCGATACGTCGAGAAGGTGCGGCCGGAGATGCTGAACCACATCAACATATAGCGCCCGACTTGCCGGGGGTTCTTCAAGATCAAACCGGGAAAATCTCGTCGAAGGGAATCTCCCACTCGCCGATGCCCACGCTGACCTTTACGGTCTGCTTCTTGGCGTCCACCCGCACGACTTTCCCGGTTGCGTCGAAGCGCGATACCCGCACCAGTGTGCCCGGTTTCAGGTTCGCGCGGAGTTCGTTGAGCGCGGCTTTCTCGGCCATTTCGCGGTCGAGGGCGGTGCGCTGTCGCTCGAAACTTTCCCGTTCGCGGTCGGCGGCGTGCCGGGCAGCGAGCGCCTCGACCTTGGCCTTCTCGGCTTCCTCGCGGAGTTGTTGAAGCCGGGCCATTTCGCCGGTCTTCCCCTTCTTGCGCTTCAGATAGCGGTTGGCCCTCTTGAGCAGTTCCTTCGGCAACTTGAGGCGACGGGCGATCTTCAGGGCGTTGCTCATCCCGAATTGACCGATGTTAAGCCGATAGGTCGGTCGCATCGACTCGAGATCGAACTCGACGGCCCCGTTCTCAGCGTGTTCATTGTTGAAGGCATAGGTCTTCAGGTCGCCTAAGTGCGTTGTGACAATCGCGCGACAGCCCACGAGGTCGAGTTCATCGAGAATCGCCCGGCCGAGGGCAGCGCCTTCGGTGGGGTCGGTGCCGGCCCCGAGTTCGTCTAAAAGAATGAGGCTGTCCGCGGTGGCAATCTTGAAGATGGTGGCGATGCGGGTGATGTGCGAACTGAAGGTACTCAGCGATTGTTCAAGACTCTGCTCGTCGCCGATGTCCGAAAGGATGTGCCGGAAGACTGGGACCAAACTGCCTTCACCCGCCGGGAGGTGCATCCCGCATTGAGCCATGAGGCAGAGTAAGCCCGTCGTCTTCAGGGTGACCGTTTTGCCGCCCGTGTTCGGCCCCGTGATAACAAGCAAGTTGAAGCCGATGCCAAGTCGGAGATCGATCGGAACCACTTTGCGAGGCGAACGGGGAACGGGGAGCGGGGAACTCGGAGCAGCAGAATCGGACAGAGGCTTTGCCTCCGCGCTTGTTTTCGGTTCCGCGTTTGCCTGATTGCGAAACAAGCTTTCGAGGATGGGGTGGCGGGCATTGCGGAGCCAGAGGCGGCCTTCGGTGTTCATGTCCGGCGGGTACATGTCGAAGTCGCGGCTATAGCGGGCCTTCGCGGTGATGAGGTCGAGGTGGGCGATCACGTCGAGCGAATAGCAGAGGGGTTTTGCCACCTTGCCGACTTCGCCGCTGAGTCGCCGAAGGACACGCTTCACTTCGCGGTCTTCGTCGGCTTTCAAGGTCACGCGCTCGACGCTCAGGTTGGCGATGCTGGCGGGTTCGATGAAGACCGTTTCGCCCGTGTTGCTCAGCCGGTGGACGACGCCTTGCACCTTTTGGCGATGGTTCGCGGCCACGGGGAGCACGTAATGGTCGCCGTGAACCGTGGCGTTGGGATAGCTCAGAATCTTGCGGAGTTCGGGGTCGCGGAGGAGCCTGCGAATCTCCGCTTTCACCTTCTCGTCCAGGTCGTAGAGCTTCTGCCGGACGGCGGCGAGGTCGCGGCTGGCCATGTCGAGGACGTGCCCGCGGCCATCAATGCAGCCGCCGATACTCTTTCCCACGGTGCCCAGGTCTTCGACGCCCGCGAGCATTTCGATGAGGCCGGCGAGGTTCTCGGAGAGCCGCATTCGGTAGCGGTAGATTGCCCCGGTACAGTTCAGACTTTCGGCGGCTTCGAGGAGTTGTTCGGCGGATAGCATCGTGCCGAGGGCAGCGCGGCGGGCGATCAATCGGACATCGTGAAGCCCACCGAATGGTGGGCTTTGGCCGAGGCCCAGCGCGGTCACCATTTCGGTGGTGAGGCCCATCTCGCGGCGGATGTGCTGTGCGTCGATGCTCGGTTCGATCTGCCGGGCGAGGTCGCGGCCAAGCGACGACGCGGCGTAGTCCGCGAGCAGCGCACGGACCTTATCGAACCCGAGCAATTCCAATGTGTGGGCGTCCATGACGGATTCGACTTCAACAGCGGTGAGTTCGGCGGTGACCATGCACGCAAGACACCCAGCACGGCGCGGGGTTCGCGGCAACGGAATTGTACGCGGGAATGCCGCTGCGTGTTCCAACTGGAGACGATGCGCGGCGGTTGAGTTTTCGTTTCGTTTAGCGTTGTCCCAAGGGGACAACTATTTCAGGCGCACGCCCCACAGGGCGAGGCTACACTCCACGCGGCCGAGAATGACACATTGTCGGTCTGCCCTGCTCGTGGCAAACCGGCGACCTTACGGTGCGCCGCTCACCGTGGCCTTGGCCCGCAGTGCTCGTGGTGAGACTCAAACTGTGTGTCAGTTTCGGCCACGCGAAGTATAAACGAACATCAGACGCCACGCCCTTCACTTCGGGGGCTGGCGTGCCCACGTTTCCAGGAATAATTTGCTGTTGGCGGGGGCCTTGAATTCGGTCGGCTTCGGCTTGTCGGCCGGGCCGTAGCACATCTTCAGTTGGTTGCCGGCGAGTTCGTAGATTCCGTGCCGTTTCTGGCCTTTGAGCGCGCCGTCGGCGAACTCGAAGGTGATCGACTTCGGCTTCGTGGAATCGTCAAGCACCACGTTCGCCAGCGCCAGGCGGAAGATGACCGGCTGGCCGTTCTTACCCAGTTCCTTTTCCTTGAAGTAGAGGTGGTATTCGCTCTTGTCGAACACGACCGTGAGTTGGGCCATCAAGTCCGCGGACATTTGCGGCACCCCCTCGAGTTCACACTGAAGCGGTTTCCAGTACCCTTGAACGGCGTCCAGGTCGTTGGGCTTCGGTTCCGCCCCCGTGGCCGACAGTGTCAGCAGGCTCGACATCCCCATCACCCCCATCAACAGCGCGACACGGAACATCGTACACCCCCATTGTTCCATTCACGAAAGAAGCGACTGTCGCGGGGTATGCCTTGAGGGCTGGCAGGCGTCAACCGCAACTGGAGACGTACAATTAGCGTATGGGCAAGCATCCGGACGTGGCCGTGGTCGGCGGCGGAATCATCGGGCTAACGTGCGCGTACTTTCTCGCGCGGGCCGGGCTGTCGGTCGAAGTGTTTGACCGCGGCGACCTCGGCAAGGAAGCCTCGTGGGCAGGGGCCGGCATCCTTCCGCCAGGGAACCCCGAACGCGCTGCCACCGCCGTTGACCGACTCCGAGCCATCGGTTCACAGCGGTTCCCCGAATTCTCCGCCGAGTTGCGTGAACTCACCGGCCTCGACAACGGCTACCTGCGCTGTGGCGGAATCGAGTTTCTCGACACCGCCGAAGTGGGTGAAGTTCTGCAATTGTGGGACGCGGAGGGAATCGCATTCGAGCGGCTGACACCTGCCGAACTGCGAAGCTACGAACCGCGAATCGGAGACGTGGAGGGCGAACCGTACCTCCTGCCGGGGTGTGCCCAGGTCCGCAACCCGCGTCACCTGCAAGCATTGATCGCCGGCTGCGCCAGGGTCGGTGTGAAGCTGCACCCACACACGCCGATTCATAATGTGACGGAAGCCCGCGATCGTGCCGGGCGGGTTCTCATCGCCGCCGGACCGTGGAGCGAATCCTTCCTGGCCAGCACCGCGTGCAGTGGGCCGGGTGTTCACCCTGTTCGCGGGCAGATCGTATTGTTGAAGACTCCGTCACGCACGTTCACCCGCGTCCTGATGCTCGGCAAGCGTTACCTGGTGCCGCGTTTCGACGGACACGTGTTGATCGGCTCGACGGAAGAACCGAAAGCCGGCTTCGAGAAGGGTAACACGCCCGAAGCCGTCGCGGATTTGATCGCGCTGGCAACCCGCACCGTCCCCGCTTTGCAAGCCGCCGAGACGGTGAAGTGCTGGTCGGGCCTTCGCCCCGCGTCGCCGGACGGCTGCCCGTTCATCGGCCCCGTGCCGGGGTGGGACAACGTGTTCGTCGCCACGGGCCACTTCCGCGCGGGTGTGCAACTCTCGCTCGGCACGGCGACTGCGATCACCGAACTATTTACCGGGAAGCCCACATGCGTGCCCCTTGCAGCCTTCGCCGTGGACCGCGTCCCGCACAGCGGCGGCAAGGCGGCGTTTCGCTCGTGAGACGAGCGACCGAAAGGCGAGCGGTCGGTGTGAGCCGACTGTTCTTTGAACTGGAACGAGAACAGTCGGCTCACACCGACTGCTCGCCTTGGTGCTTGAAACTCGCAACTCGAAACTCGACACTGGAATCATGGAACCCACCGAACACCGGTCGGCCGTCGGGCAACTCGCCGACGACCTCAGTTGGCTCGAAGACCACTGCCGCAAGCAGCCCGAGTTGGCCGCGCACGCCGGCACGCTTCGGCTCGCCTCGGCACTGACCCGCAACACCATCGGGCCGTTTCTCGAAGGTCAGCCCGCGCGACCGCTGCACATTGCCGTGGTCGGTGGCGCGGGTGCGGGCAAAAGCACGGTGGTGAACTTCCTCGCGGGAAGTGTCGTGGCCGAGGCGAATCCGCAAGCCGGGTACACGCGGCACCCCACGGCCTTCCGGGCGGCGTGCGAGGCGTTCGCGTGGCCCACCTACATCGGCTTCATGGGTCCGCTGCAACGCCTCAGTGGTGAACGACCCGCCAATTCCGACGAAGACGTTTACCAGGTGAAGCGACTGCCACCCGCGACATCTGACAGCGACCCGCTCGCCGACTTCGTCATCTGGGACTGCCCGGACATGACCACATGGGCTTCCACCGGCTATGTGAACCGCCTGCTCGAAGTCGCCGCGCTCGCCGACGTGGTCGTCTATGTCGCGTCCGATGAGCGGTATAACGACGAGGTGCCCACGCAGTTCCTGCACCTGCTCGTGCGGGCCGGCAAAGCCGTCGTGGTCGTCATCACGAAGGTCCGCGAAGCCGACGCGGCCGCCCTCACCGAACACTTCCGCCGCGAAATCCTGGGCCGATTGCCGAAGCTGCCCAACGGCTCGCCGCCCGCCGTGCCGGTAATCGC
>Ga0105046_10007138_pt1 | contig 17622 bp, 16 predicted proteins | sample MAT03_FD_78385 | JGI IMG/M metagenome (GOLD analysis project Ga0105046, IMG submission 78385) | Freshwater microbial communities from Lake Fryxell liftoff mats and glacier meltwater in Antarctica - MAT-03 (megahit assembly) | ecosystem: Environmental > Aquatic > Freshwater > Ice > Liftoff...
CAGTGTGCAAATACTTCGTTGGAGATCCTATGTATAACGCGGAATTACAAAAGCGTACGACGGGAACTGCCGGTGTACGGATATTCGAGTTCTTGTCCGAAATTCGTCGTCGACTTACTGCAGTAAAGTAAAATAGGACAAGGGACAGACTAATTATTGTATCGCTGATCAAATAATCAGTCCCTTGTCCCGCGCGGTCACGCTATCTGAAAATGAATGGGGGCAAGCGGCTGAATGTTGGATGTTGGATGTCGCCCTGGCGCGTCGCGGGCTGAAGCCCTGGACTAACTCAGCAGCGCATTGAGCCCTTCCCCGAGGCGGAGTGGGGAGCAGACGGGGAGACTGGGGGCCTGGGAGAAGACGCTCATTCCAACCCGAGCCTTTGCTGAATCGCGCGCGGCTCCTGTCGAAGGTCCAGGACGGCGTGGGCGATCACGCGGCGGCCCTCAATGCTGTAGAAAATGCCGAACGGAAAATCGCGAACCAGGAGGCGGCGGAATGGACCGGAATAGGTGGGTCCGCATTCGGGATGCTGTTCCAGCCGGTCGAATGCCTCCTCGACCCGCGCATTGAATCGGTCGCCGAGTCCCGATGCAGCGTCCTCAAGGCGAGCCTGGGATTCGAGCACTTCGGCTTCGTCGCCGGCCAGAATGACGAGTTCGCTCATGCGCCGCGGGCGGCACGAAGGCGGGCCTTCACTTCGGCCCACCGGCGTGACTCAGGAATTGCCGCTTGGCGGCGGGGTGTTTGCGGTCTTTTTGGTGCGGTTGCCCTGGCCGTCGAAGAGCTTGCCAATGGTGTCGGCGATGGTTTGCGCGTTGGGCAGCTTGTCGGCGACGTCGCGGATGTAGCGGTAATAGCGGAGCACATTCTCGTAGCGGGCGTCGCCGATGCGAGCCCGGGTCGCTTGCACTATGTCGAGCAGATTGACGAGTTGCGATTTGATTTCGCCGAGCGCGGCGCTCTGTTCCCCGAGGTTGCACCAGTCGGTGACGGCGATGGTGCCGGGAACGGTCTGCGGGTTGTTTGCGGCCCCGGTGTAGGCTTCCGCGACGTAGGGTTCGCGGCCCTCGGCGATGGTCTGGAGGCGTCGGGCGTCGTCCGAACTCAGCGGCGCAAGCACTGGAAACAGTGACCGGGCCTCGGCGAGTTTGGTGGTGATTTCATCCCGCTTGGTCTGCGGGAACGGAATGGCGATGTTTGGAATACTCACACGGAGCGCTCGATAACCACAGGAGATGCCGGGGAGAGGGGGAACGAGGAATGGCGGATGACGAAAGCCTTGAATTTCGCCTCCGAATCGCCCCCGCCTACTGCCGAGGCGGAGGCAGCGTCTTATTATTAATCCCGCCGGGCGGTCGAATGCGCACGCGGGATTGGGAACTGGAAGAAGACCGAGGCTCAGATGCTCTCGCCAAGGAATGTGTGGATGCCGCACTCCGCCTTGTCGAAGCCCGTCCACCGGCCTGCGCGTTCGTTTTCACTCGCGTCTGTCGCGCGCGTGCAGGGCCAGCAGCCGATGCTGCGATAGCCGCGATCGTGCAGCGCGTTGTAGGGAAGGCCCTTCGCCTTGATGTAGTCCCACACCGCCTCGCGCGTCCAATTCGCCATCGGATTCGCCTTCAGGATGTAAAGGTCGCGCAGCACATCGAAGTGATACAGCTCGAGAATCTGCGCGCCTTCGCGCGTGTCGCTCTGCTGGCGGCGCAGGCCGGTGATCCAGACCGCGTGCTGGCTGAGTTTTTTCTGCAACGGCACCACCTTGCGCAGCGTGCAGCACACATCCGGTGCTTTCTTCCACAGCTCCGCGCCATACTCGGCGGCCTGCTGTCCGGGATTCTGCTCGGGCTGGAGTCCCTCGATGGTGATGCCCCAGTGCTGCTCCAGCCGCGCCTTCAGGTCGTAGGTCTCGGGAAAAAGCAGGTTCGTATCGAGCGTGAACACCGGGAACTTCAGCCCGGCTTCCAGCGCATGATCGATCATCACCAGCCCCGCGCCCTGGAAGCTCGTGCCGATGGCCGCGCGCTGCCCGAATTTGTCCCACAGCCAGCGCAGGACCTCGGTGAGAGGCACGCCTTCAAACTCCGCAGCGAGCCGCTTTACCTCGCCGCGATTGATTTCGGATGGCTGGAGCGACATGGAAAAAATGGGCGGCACGTATCGTGTCGCGCGGGGCGATTTGCAAGCATTCGGCGCGACCGCATCCCACGGCGTCGCTTGCCGGGCTCGGGTCCGCTCCCCGCAACTTGCGCAAAGTTTCGCGGCGAAAATGTGGGCCGACTCCGGCCGGCATCGTCACTTCGCAGCAGCCGCTTCCTCGTCGAGCTTCGCTTTCACTTCCGCGTAAAGTCCGTCGTAGAGCGCGCCATCCGTTTTCAGCAATTCCTTCGCCGCATCGCGGCCCTGGGCGAGCTGGGTGCCTTTGTAGCTGAGCCACGAGCCGCGCTTCTCGATGATCAGTTTCTCGATCGCGAGGTCGAGCAGCGAGCCGGTGTTGCTGATTCCCTCATTGTACATGATGTCGAACTCGCACTCGCAAAACGGCGGCGCGACTTTGTTCTTCACGATCTTCACCTTCGTGCGATTGCCGGTGACCACGCCGTCCGGCGTCTTGATCGCGCCGATGCGGCGGATGTCGATACGGACCGAGGAATAGAATTTCAGCGCCTTGCCGCCAGGTGTCGTCTCGGGGTTGCCGAACATCACGCCGATCTTTTCGCGGATCTGGTTGGTGAAAACGCAGATCGTCCGCGCCTTCGAGATCAGCGCGGTGAGCTTGCGCATCGCGGCGCTCATCAGCCGCGCCTGTGCGCCGACAGTGGAGTCGCCGATTTCCCCCTCGAGTTCCTGTTTGGTCACCAGCGCAGCCACGGAATCGAGCACAATCACATCGAGCGCATTCGAACGCACGAGCGTCTCGACGATGCGCAGCGCCTCCTCGCCGCTGCTCGGCTGCGAGACGAGCAGGTCGTCCAGATTTACGCCGAGCTTCTTTGCATACTGCGGGTCGAGCGCGTGCTCCACGTCGATGAACGCCGCGAGCCCGCCGCGCTTCTGCGCCTGTGCGATGACCGTGAGCGTGAGCGTCGTTTTGCCCGAGCTTTCCGGCCCGAAGATTTCCACGACGCGCCCGCGCGGGAGCCCGCCGCATCCGAGCGCACGGTCGATGAGAATGTTCCCCGTCGGGATGACCTCGACGTCCATCTGCTTCGAATCGCCGAGCCGCATGATCGCGCCGTCGCCGTATTCCTTCACGATGGTCTGGAGGACCATGTCGAGGTTCTTGTTCCTTGCGGCGATTACTTTGTTCTCTTCGGGTGCGGCGGTGGTCGTCTTGGCCATGGTGTGAGTGGGCTGGGGGTTGGTGAAAAAATCTGAGACTTGAAGTAGAACGGGGGCCGCGCCGGGGGAAGCGAAAAGGGTGAATACTCCGTGAAATGTTCCTCTCCGGCCGCCTCGCGCGCCCGTGTTCGGCCAAAAAAGCTCTCGCCATGGCGAATCCCGCCGCCATTGATAGAGGCGATTTTTTGAACCCATGGCCAACGACCCCAAAACGCCGCCCTTTCAATCTGCGCCTGCGGAGAGCGGTTCCCATTCATCACCGCCGAAAGAGCCGGTGAACCTAGCCTTATCCGAAATGCAACCGAATCCCACTGAAGCGACTCCTGCTGAATCCTCCGACAGCGCTCCTCCACCCCAGTCCCCAGGCGACGCCAGGGCGGAACTCGCCACAATCACCCAGACCGGGAATACCAACCGCCTTTCGCCCGGAGACGAGGACCGCGCCACGCGCCTCATGCGGGATTGCCTGCTCGAAGGCGGCACCGGCACCCCTGCCGCGCTGGAGGCGATGCCGCTGTTGCCGTGGATCCTGGGTGTGCGCGCGATCGAAAACGCCTGGCCGAACCTGCCCGCCGCATCCCGCACGGAAATACTCGACGGCCTCACGAAGATGGAGACCGAAAATGGCTACCGCCTGCGCCTGAGCGTCGCGCGGGCGCTCTCGCGGATGGAGCCAGGCGAGGCGATCCGGGTCGCCGCCGCCACCTGCCAGAGCATGTGGAATGTCGAGGCCGGCTCGCTGAAGCCCGAGCACTCGAAGCTCGTCGGCAATGTCTTCATCGGTCGCGGCAAACCCTGGGTTCTCCAGCTCCCCCTGGCGGATCTTCCGGACCCCGCGGCAGACGCCATCGTTTCCGCCGTCGTTTACTCGACGTTCAATGTGAACAACCCGCCGATCACCCAGCTCAGCGTCCTCCGCTATGCGGGCGGACGCCTCGGACAGTTGCACGCGAATCTCCAGGGAATGGTTGCGCGCGGCGTCGCACGCTGGAATGGGAAATGGCAGTCCTCACTTCGCAAAGAGGTCGCCGATCTCCCGGAGTCGATTCTCTCCGCGCTGAAGCCTGAGCGGGGGCCCGAGCCGCGCCCGGCCCCGAGTGGCGAGCCGCCCGGAGGTGACGCAACCGCAGCGGACCAGCCGGAGGCTCCCATTTCCGCCGAACTCCAGGAAAAGCTGCGCCTGGCCGCGGAATCCGGCGATCCGGCTGCGGTCGAGGCGGTGAATCAGGAAATCGACGCATGGCGTGAAGCTGAAAAAATCGCGCGGCTCGAAGCACTCGACGACGAGGACGAAGAAGAGGAAGACAGCGACGAAGAAGACGAGGCTGCGCCGGTCGAAGCAAGGGAAGGCCGCGATCGCGGCCGCCGGGGCCGCAAGGATCGGCCCGCCTATGTTTCCCGCGAGCAAGAGGCGCGCGGCGGCTCCGCTTTCAACTACGGCGCTGCGATGAAGCAACTCGACAACTATGTCGCCGGGCTCCGCAATGAGCTGGCGACGGCGCAATCCCGCCTGCGCCGCCTCGATGAAGGTGGCCGGCCCCGTCGCGAGAGCGCCGATCGCCCGGTCCTGACCCACGATGAGGCGAATCTCAGCCCGGATGAACTCAAGCGGCTGGTGATCCAGCTCGAAGCCCGCACGCAGGAACTGAAGGCCCGCGTCGAGGAACTGACGACGGACAGTGAGACGCGCGCCATCGCGATGGCTGCCGGAACGGCGGACGCGTCGCCGGATGCGGTCACCCAGCTCCGGACGTTGCTGGCGCTGAAGTTGCAGGACGACTACGCGGACTTCCTCACGCTCCAGAAAGAGTCGCCGGACGCGATCGTGCAGCAGCATTATCCCGGGCTGATCCAGCACGTGTTCGAAATCCTGCTCGCCGAACAAATCCCGCTGCGGGTTCCCGAGGAACCGGCGGCGAGCGCGCCGCCGCTGCCGACAGCGCCTGTGTAGCAGGGTGTGGGTGCCTTTCTTGGCGGAGCGAGCGACGGCCGGATCCGCCGGCAAGCCGCGATTGTAGCGTAGCTCTCCCGAGCTGCGCAGCGCCGGCGCTCACTGCGGCGCAGCGCTGGAGAGCCACGCCACGTGAACGCTGCCCGCCTGGCAGGTGTGGTGCAGGCGGCGCAAGCCCGCCGCGCTCACTCGGCAAACTCGATCACACCAAACCGCTCCTGCGTGTGGAAATTCGCGCGGCCCGGCGGTGACCAGGCGGTGAGTTCCCGCGCAATGCTCCCATCGCGCGACGGGAGATCGATGCGGCAGAAATTCACGCGCCAGATTGCGCCGGGCTGCGGGGTTCTGTCCGTCACGCTGGCGAACGGAATCGCCAGTTCGGTCGTCCAGCTTGTCGCATCCTTTTCCACCCGCGTGCGCAGCCCCGCGCAATCCCACGCCCGGTCGGCCTTGTAGCCGCTGCGACTCTTCCGGAGGACGATATCGAGCACCGCGCCGAGAGGGTTCACCTCAATCTCGAAGTAGCTTTCCAGATCACCGACCGGATCGAAGAAGACCTCCACCGTTTCCTCCTCATAGAGCGGCGCATCACGCTGCGTGAGCGTCGCCCAGGCATCGGTGTCGGCGGCGTGAAAAAGGATGCGCCACTCCCGCGAATCCCATGCGATCCGCACCTGCGTGCCCTGCTTTGGCGCGGCACCGGTGACGGCATCTGCCAAGAACAACGGCTCCACATCACGCCATGCGGCGTTCATTGTGTCCGCGGTCAAATCGCCAAACTCACGGCGCGGACAACGCGCGCGGGGAATCATTTTGCCCAGAGCACACGCTTGCCGCGCAGTGTCGCGAGAACCTCCAGCTTTCCGTCGGCCCAGCGCCCGAGCACGCATGATTCCTCGGTCCGCTTCACAGCACCCGCGCGGCGCAGCAATTCCCATGGCCGCACCGATGCCGCGTCCCATGCCTCGGCCAGCGGCACTCCCGTCATCCTCACATATTCAGAGACTGCGCGGTCCATCGTCAGCGCGGAGCCTGCGAGATTCGGGCTGCCCGGCTGTCGCACCACACGGTCGCGCCCCACCTCGATATCGAGATCTCCGATGGTGTAACGCCCCGCTGGCGCGCCTGCCGCGGCCATCGCGTCGGTCACGAGCACCGTGCGCTCCGGCCCCTTCACACGATGGAAAAGCCGGACGACCTCCGGAGGAAGATGCACGCCATCCGGGATGACACTCGCCACGAGCCGGTCCTCCGCGAGCTGCGCGAAGATGGGATTCGCGTGGCGCTGGATCATCTGCGGGCAGCCGTTGCCGAGATGCGTGGTCATCATCGCACCGGCATCGCACGCCTGCGCCACGATCCGCGATGACGCCATGGTGTGACCGAGCGCAGGCAGCACGCCTTCTTTGCGAAGCTGGCGGATGAAAGGAATCGCGCCGGCAACCTCCGGCGCCACGGTGACGAGCTTGATCGAGCCGCCAGCCGCCCGCTGGCATTCCCGCCAGAATTTCCGGCTCGCCGCGCCCACGTGAGCGAGGGGATGCGCGCCCCGCGCGCCCTCGATCGGACTGATGAACGGTCCCTCGAGATGAAACCCCGGAACCGCCCCGGCCACTTCCGGGTGATTTTTCAACGTCGTCGCGAGCCGCTCGAAAAGCGTGCATAGCCGTTCCTGCGACGCGGTGATCAGCGTCGGGAGCACATGCGCACATCCGTCCCGCCACATCGCGCGGATGGCCACCACGATTTGCTGCGGCGCCACGTGAGGATGATTGAAATCGACCCCGGCATAGCCATTGCATTGCAGGTCGAGAAAGCCCGGCCCGAACACCGCCTGCGCCTGCGCCCGCACCCGCCGACGTTCGAGGAGGCGCACCGCATCGAACGAAAACTCGAACGTCTCACCCGTGCGCACATGGGCCGCGACGATCCTCCGGATATCCGCTGTGTTGTTCTTCATCCTCACATCGTGAACGTCCGATTCGAGCGACGCCAGCCTGCGATCCGTAAAACCGGCGGGGCTTGCTCAAAAGAGTTCGCCCTGCGCCGGTCCGGGCGTGGTCGCTTGCGTCGGGGCCTCCGCCTTCACCTCTGCGAGCAGGCCCTTGAATTCGCACTTCTCCAGCGCCGCGACCAGCTCCGGCCAGCGGGGTGCGATGCGCAAGTCCTCCAGCGGCACGGGCAGCGGCAGATCGTCGTCGAGGCGCACCATCTCGCGGTTGTCGTGAATCCGCTGCACACCGGCGCGGAGTTTCTCGCGCATGCGTTCGTTTTTCACCGCATCGAGATTCGCTAGGAGCGCGTCGAGGCTGCCGTGCGCGGTGATGAGCGAGACAGCCGTCTTCGGACCGAGACCGTCGATGCCCGGAATGTTGTCCACCGTATCGCCGGTCAGCGCGAGCACCTCGCCCACCTGCCGCGGCGGCACACCCCACTTCTCGCGCACCTTGTCTTCACCGAGCAATGCGAAGCCATCCTTCGGATCGGCGAGGTCGGTCTTGTTCGTCGAATAGATCCGGCAGCCGTCGTCCACGAGCTGAAAGAGATCCTTGTCATTCGTCGCCAGCAGCACCTCGTTTCCCAGCGCCCGCGCGGCCACGGTGTAGCTGGCCATGAGGTCGTCCGCCTCGGTATCGGGAACCGCGATGCTCGCGATTCCGAGCAGCGGCACCAGCTCGCGGATGACCCCGAATTGCGGTCGCATGTCGTCCGGCATCTCGGCGCGTGTCGCCTTGTAGTCCGGCTGCAATTCCGTCCGCCGCTTCGGCAGCCCCTGATCCCACAGGACCGCCGCGCGATCCGGCTTCAGATCCTTCAGCATCTTGCGGATCGTCTTGATGAAACCGTAGATCGCATTCGTCGGCTCGCCGCGGGAGTTGGTCAGCGACCGGATCGCGAAGAACGAACGGTACACATAATAGGGGCCGTCAACGAGCAGCAGCTTCATCGGTTGGGGACAAAAGCGGGATGCGGGGGGAATGTCGAATGACGAATGACGGATGACGAATGACGAATGACGAATGACGAAGGACGAAGGACGAATGACGAAGGACGAATGACGAATGACGAAGGACGAATGACGAAGGACGAAGGACGAAGGACGGATGACGGATGACGAATGACGAAGGTGCTTTTCCTTCGAAGCTGGGCCACCGCCCGGCGCTCGACAAAACTCCCCGCCCCTCCCTACCCTCCCGCCCACTCATGAACATCCTCATCCTCGCCGCCGGCTACGCCACGCGGCTTTATCCGCTCACTTTGACCAAGGCCAAGCCCCTCCTCGATGTCGCCGGCAAGCCGATGATGGAATGGGTCATCGACAACCTCGCGCCCATCTCCGGCATCTCGAAGGTCTTCGTCGTCACGAACAACAAATTCGCCGCCGACTTCCAGGCGTGGGCCGATGCCTACAACGCCTCCCACGCGAAGCTCCCTTTCACGATCGTCAACGACGGCTCCACCAGCGACGCCGACAAGCTCGGTGCCATCGGTGACATCAATCACGTCATCCAGAAACACGGCATCGCCGGCGAGGACCTCCTCGTCGTCGCGGGCGACAACCTTTTCAGCCAGAGCCTCGAGGACTTCGGCACTTTCTCCCGGGAGAAAAACACCCCCGTGCTCGGCGTTTACGACGTGAAGTCCCTCGACGAGGCGAAGAAATACGGCGTCGTCGCCGTGACCCACACCGGCGTCATCTCGCAGTTCGTGGAGAAGCCCGCCAGCCCGCCGAGCACCCTCATCGGCATCGCGCTCTACTATTATCCGAAGCACGTCGTCCCGCTCATCCAGCAGTACATCGACGATGGCAACAACCCCGACCAGCCCGGCCGCTTCGTCCAGTGGCTCTATCCCCGCACGCCCGTCCACGCCTGGAGCGTCCCCGGCACGTGGTTCGATGTCGGCAGCAAGGAAAACCTCGAGGAGGCGAATCGTGTCTGGGCAAAGTTCGCGAGCTGACGGCGAAACCTCCGCTTCCCTGCGCGCTGAGAAATTGCGGAGCCGTTACTGCTGAAGGCGGACAACTTTCGAGCCCGCGATGTCGTCGTGCAGCGTGTTGCGCTGCGGACGGAAGATGGCGAGCGCATCCACGAGGAGCAGGATATTGATGAATGGGTGGATGAGCACAGCCGCAAAGCTCACGGCCCACATGGGAGCGATTCGCTTGAGGATGTAATCTTGAAAAGGCAGGACCGTGCTGTCGCTGCGACGTTGGACTTGAAGCTTCAGGAGCATCTTCCCGATGGTCTGGCCGTTTTTCAGGAAGGTGAAATTGACCGCAAGAAACACGGCGATGCCGAGGATGCTCACGAGGAGCAGGCTTCCGGTGCCCGGCATGAAGGCATTCACGTCCAGTGTCTTGCCGCTCTGCACTGCTGCGACGATATCCGCTGTACTGGGGCCTTTCACGAACATCTTCTGCAAGATCCAATTGATCGAGGCTCTTGCAAAACCTCCACGGCTAACGACCGGGCGGCGTCATCGTTCAGAGGAGTGGTGGCGTCCTGCCCGGTTACTGCAGAGGTTTTGCAAGAGCCTCGATCGGCAGGAGAATCAGACCATCGACAAAGGCGGCGCCCAACCGAATCCACGGCGAGGCGAGGTCGCCACCGGTGCTGGGAGAGGTGATTTCGGATTTTGGGGATTGATACGGATTCGTGTCCATAGAGCCGGGATACTGTCCATCTCGGGCGGACGATGCAATGCGCAAGGTGGGGCAATCCGCCAGTAGCGGACTGCGCTTCCCGCGCGGATGAAAGCGCACCCTCCGCATTGTCTCTTGCGCATGTTGGCAGTGACGGCATCTGCGCAACTTTCCCATTCGAGGGCGTGCTCGGTCAGCCGCCAATCGCCGCAGAAACATCGGATGGCCCGCGCATACCATTCACGCTACGCTGCGCCCATGCTCCCGTGGTTCCAAGACCGTTTTCCGCTTTACCTCGCGCCGATGGCGGGGATTACGGACACGAATTTCCGCCAGCTCTGCAAGGGGTATGGCGCGGATGTCATGGTGTCGGAATTCGTCTCAGCCGAGGGCATCTTCCGGAAGAACGAGCGGACGATGGAGTATCTCGACTTCGAGGAGGCAGAGCGGCCGCTGGGCGTGCAGCTCTTCGGCGGCGACCCGGACCATCTCGCGGAGGCTGCGAAGATCGTGATGGATTGGAAGCGGCCCGACTTTCTCGACATCAACTTCGGCTGCCCGGTGAACAAGGTGGTGAGCAAAAATGGCGGATCCTCGCTCCTGCGCGACTGCCCGCTGCTCGGTCGCATCGCGAGCGCGATTGTGAAAGCCGTGGCGCCGCATCCCGTGACGGCGAAGATCCGCATCGGCTGGAGCGCGGAGACGATCAATGCGACGACCACCGCGCGCATTCTGGAGGATTGCGGCATCCAGGCCGTGGCCGTGCATGGGCGGACGAAGGAGCAGGGCTACAGCGGCGAGGCGGACTGGAGTGTCATCGCGCAGGTCGCGGAAGCGGTGCGCATCCCGGTGATCGGAAATGGCGATCTCACCACGGCGCGCGAAGTGGAACACCGGCGGAACACCACGCGGGTGGCCGGCGCGATGATCGGCCGCGCGGCGATGCAGCACCCTTGGATCTTCCGCGAGATCCGCCATTACCTCGACACCGGCGAGCATCTTTCCCCTCCCCCGCTCACGGAAATTTGGACGCATATCCGCCGCCATTGCGCGATGGAGATCGCGCGGCAGGGCAGTGAACTCCATGCAATGCAGAGCATGCGCACGCAGCTCATGGCCTACTCGCGAGGCATGCCCGACGCGCGGCGGCTTCGCGAAAAATACGCCCACGTCGCCTCGCTCGCGCAGCTCGACGACATCGCCGCGGAAAACATCGCCCAGAACCCTCACGCACCCGAACTCGCTCCGGCATAGCGCTGCGTCAGCGGCGAAATGACGGGTTGGTTTTCGGGTCCGGCTGCCGTGATTGGTGACTGGTCCTCCGGTTTCCACGGGAAAATCACGGCTGGATACCAGCCACTTCTCACCAGGCACCAGCCATACCCTGTGCGCAGCCGGTGATCTCATGACCTCACACTTGACGCGGTACTAGCTCTCGTCCTCCAGATGGAACTTGTGCAGGAACCGGTGGAACACCAGGGCCGCGAGCACCGCACAGATCGTGATGAGGGCGAGACCGCTGTAGAGTGCGTAACACCCCGCAAAAATCTTCCCGCCTTCCGTCACGACCGGATTCACAGGCCCCATGCCGGACAGGATCATCAAGGCGTTCAGAAAGGCATCGATCCACGCCAGCTTTTCAAAACCGTGATACCCGAGCATCCCGATGACAAGACTGAGAGCCACGAGGCAGAGCGCCACGGAGAGACTCCGCAGCATCCGCACGATGAACTCACCGCGGGACAGGAGTGGCTTTTGATGATGCTCGTACATGGGCGGCTGATTGCGGCAAACTCTGGCACGCGCAGCGCACGGTGGACAACGCGGATCTGAACCCTAGATTCCCCGCCATGACGAACGCGCCCGCAGCCGACATCAAATACAAACTCGGCAACGAAAAGCTCCTCAAGCTCACGGACAAGGCCGGCGCCAAGCTTGGCTCGCTCCTCACGAAACAAGGCCGCCCACAGGGTGCCTTGCGCGTGGCTGTGATCGGCGGCGGCTGCTCCGGGCTGCAGTACAAGATGGACCTCGTGGACGGCCCCGCGAATCGCGACATCATGGTGATGTCGCAGGAAGTCCGCGTGGTGATCGATCCAAAGAGCGCACTCTTCGTGAGCGGCAGCGTGCTGGACTTCTCGGACGATTTGCAAAAGGGCGGCTTCAAGGTGACGAATCCCAACGCCGAGGCCCATTGTTCCTGCGGCGAGAGCTTTTCGGCGTGACGGACCACTTCGCCGTCCTCGGCATTCCCCGCGCGGCGTGGCTGGACCCGGAAGAACTGAAGGAGCGCTTCCACCGGCTCAGCGCGCAACGTCATCCCGATGCCGCAGGCGGAACTGCGCAGGCATTCACCGACCTCAATGACGCATGGCAGACACTTCGCGACCCGGCGAAATGCCTCCGGCATTACCTCGAACTCGAACACCCGGAATCGCTCGCCGGCACCGCGCAGACGCCGCCCGAACTCGCCGGCCTCTTCATGGATATCGCGGCATCCCGGCAATCCGCGCAGAAGCTCGGCACGAAGCTCGCGGAGGCGACTTCGCCGCTGACCAGGGCGCTGCTCGAACCGGAGCGCATCGCGCAGCGTGCCCGGCTGGATTCACTGAACGCGAACGTCGCAGCTCGCACTGCGCAGATCACCGCGGCGGTGCGCGCCGGAACACTGACGCCGGAGCAGCTCGCGACATCGCTCGCTTCACTCGTTTTTCTCGGGAAGTGGACCGCGCAGCTCGGCGAGATGCGGCTGGTTCTCTAGCCTCAATGCCTTTCGGATATTCTGAAACGAACAGGAGGCGACGCACCGGCAGTGGGACAGGCGACTCGCCTGCCTCTCTCTTCCGGCGACTCGCCGGAAGAAGCAACGGTGGGGTTTTTTACCTCGGATGTGTTTCCCCCCGGGGCAGCTCGTTCCCCTCGGCAGCCTCGGGCTTGAAGGCGGAATCCTGCTGGGATTCCGATCGGAAATGATCAGGGCGAGATCCTCGGCGGATTGCGCCTTCAAGCCAGGGCGGACGCTGGCGAGTAACTGCGTCTGGGAAAGTTTGTTCGCAGCACAACGCCCATCGTTGCCTTCTTCCGGCGAGTCGCCGGATGAGACTGAGGCAGGCGAGTCGCCTGCCCCACTGCCCCACTGCCCGCTGCCGGAGGTTCGCCTTCTCTTTGGGGCGGAGTATCCGAAAGGCATTGTCTCTAGAGCCTCTTGCAAAACCTCAGCGGCAACCGGGCGGGACGCAATCACTCCTCTGAACGATGACGCCGCCCCGTCGATAGCCGTGGAGGTTTTGCACGAGCCTCTGTAGCCTGCATTTCTCACACTCATGGCTTGGGTGCGACAGGTTGTTTTGCCGCCTGCACTGCACGCCTGCGAAGCGGGCAGCGTTCCCGTAGCGTAGCTCTCCAGAGCTGCGCCGCAGTGCGCGCCGGCACGGCGCAGCTCGGGAGAGCTACGCTACATTCGCCGCTTGCCGGCGGAGGGTGAGAAATGCGGCCTAGCCCAAGTTCCGGCCTTGCCTGCCCTCGCGCGAAACGCACACTGCGCGCCGCATGAAACCGCTCCGCAATCGCGGCATGGCTACGGCGGGTGATCGCAATGACGATATGCCTCCCGCGCCCGCCCGCGAGGGCAGGAGCGGGCCAAAGGGCAGGACGAGGGCGGGAGCCCTGCCGGGTGGCCATCGCCAGATTCTACCAGAATCGTCACCAAGTTTTCCGTGGACTTGCACGATGCCGGTCGAAGCTGCGCGGAAAATCGCTCGATTTTCATCCTCATCTTGAAACCCTCCAATCTTGTGTGCCTCACCGAAGTCCCCCCTGTTTCCGTTCACCGATCGCCCGGAAGAGATATTTTTATCGTGCCCGGTTGACAGTTCCATAACCGCTACGAAAGTGGACCGGTGGTTCCTGCGCCTCTTGGTTCACTCGTTTCCCGTTGTTGTGTTCTGATGGACGAAGTGCATCGCAGCATGCACGGCAGGCGGCCTGGTGAATCACGCAAGAACGCCTGCCCGCCTCGTTGGCAAACATACTGCGGCCCGCCAAGCCGGGTCCGCTTCCTGCACTTTCATCTCCATTCAAGCTCATGACAGCCCTTCTTCATCCTCTCTTCCGCGCCTTGCTCCTTCGCCCGCGGGATTCCAGGTTCCGCCGCCCGCTCGCTCTCGTGGCGATGATGCTCGCGCTGGCGGCAGGGAACTCGCACGCCCAGACGGCGCCGGCTGTCACCACGCCCGCCGCCACCAGTATCACCACGACCAGCGCCTCGCTCGGCGGCAATGTCACCGGCGACGGCGGCGCGCCGATTACCGGGCGCGGCGTGGTTTTCGCCGTCACTTCGGTGAATGCCGATCCGCTGATCGACGGCACCGGGGTGACGAAGATCACCAGCGCGGGCACCACCGGGCCCTTCACCGTGAATGCCGGCGGACTCACCATCGCGACGGGCTACTCCTTCAATGCCTATGCGACGAACAGCCTCGGCACGACCTATACCGGTCCCGTTGCGACCTTCACCACCAGCGCCACGGAAACGGGATCTCCCGACCCGGGCTACAATCCCAACGTGAGCGGCGCCAATGCGCTCGCAATGGCCGCGCAGCCGGATGGGAAGACCATCATCGGCGGCGAATTCACGACGGTCGGCGGTCAGCCGCGTGCGAATATCGCGCGACTCAATGCCGATGGCAGTGTCGATCCCGGCTTCACCGCGGGCACCGTGGGCCCGGTCTATTGCGTGGCGGTGCAGGCGGACGGGAAGATCCTGCTCGGCGGCTCCTTCACCGAGGTGAACGGCACCCCGCGCAATCGCATCGCGCGGCTCAATGCGGATGGCAGCCTCGAGAGCACGGCCACCTTCGATCCCGGCACGGGCGCGGACAATTACGTCTTCAGCATGGCGGTGCAGGGCGACGGGAAGATCGTGCTCGGCGGCCAGTTCACCACCATCAACGATACCGCACGGAGATACGTCGCGCGGCTGAATGCGGACGGCAGCATCGAGAGCACGGCCACCTTCAATCCCGGCACCGGTGCCGACAGCCTGGTCGCGACCGTCGCGGTGCAGGGCGACGGGAAGATCCTGCTCGGCGGCTTCTTCGCCAAAGTCAACGGCGCGGTGCGCAATCGCATCGCGCGGCTCAATGCGGACGGCACCGTCGAGAGCACGGCCACCTTCAACCCCGGCACCGGCGCAAACAATGGCGTCTTCGGCGTGGCATTGCAGGCGGACGGGAAGATCCTCCTCACGGGTTCCTTCACCGAGGTCAACGGCGCGGTGCGCAACCGCATCGCGCGGCTCGATGCGGACGGCACCGTCGAGAGCACCGCCACTTTCAATCCCGGCACCGGCGCGAACGACACCGTCTGGTCCGCGGCGTTGCAGACGGATGGGAAAATTCTCCTCGGCGGCAATTTCGTCACCATCAACGGCGCAGTGCGCAACCGCATCGCGCGGCTCAATGCGGACGGCACCCTCGAGAGCACCGCGACGTTCGATTCCCGCGCCGGAGCGAACAGCACCGTCTATGGCGTGGCACCGCAGGCCGACGGGAAGATCCTCCTGGGAGGCATCTTCTCCACTGTCAATGGCGCGGCGCGGAACCTCATTGCCCGTCTGAACAGCGATGCCGCCACCCAGAGCCTCGGCGCCACCAGTCCGGCGCGGGTGCAATGGCTGCGCGGCGGCGCAGGGCCGGAAGTTTCGCCCGTGAACTTCGAACTCTCCACCGATGACGGCGCAAGCTGGACACCGCTCGGTGGCGGCACGCGCATCAGCGGTGGCTGGGAACTCACCGGCCTCGGCCTGCCGCTCAGCGGGACCGTCCGTGCCCGTGGGCGCACCTCCGGCGGCTGGCTGAACGGCAGCGGCGGGCTCGTCGAGCAGACTGCGGCCTTTTCATTTTCCGCGGTCAACCCGGTCATCACCTTCCATCCTGCGAATACCACGATCCTGTCCGGGCAGACGGCGAATCTCAGCGTCACGGCCACCGGGGGCTCACTCAGCTATCAATGGTATCAGGGCACCAGCGGGACCACGACGACGCCCGTAGGCACGGATTCGCCGAACTACACCACGCCGAACCTCACGGCGACGACGAGCTACTGGGTGCGGGTCAGCAACATCATCGGCACCGCCGACAGCAACACCGCCACCGTGACCGTGCTGACTGCACTGCAGGCATGGCGGTTCAACCACTTTGGCATCACCACCAACACCGGCCTCGCCGCGAACACGCAGAATCCGGACTTCGATGGCCTGCTCAATCTCGCCGAGTTCGCCTTCGGCACCGACCCGACCCAGGGCGGCGTCTCGCAGCAACTCCCAGAGCCGCAAATCGTGGCCGGGAACTACGTGGTGACCTTCACGCAGCCCGCCGGGGCAGGCGGCATCACCTACGGCGCGGAATGGACCCCCAGCCTCGCGCCGGCAAGCTGGACGCCCATCCCCGACACCGGCAGCGGCACCACGCACACCTTCAGCGTGCCGATCGGGAGCAATGAAAAGATGTTCTGGCGCTTCATCATCACGGAGCAGTGACGCCGATGGTGGCTCTTCCCCTGTTGCCAGATGGCGGCGCGTGACTGGAAAGTGGCGTAGCTCTCCCGAGCTGCGCGGCAGGCGCAAGGAGGGGCGCTTTGATAGCGCCCTCTGGCAGCGGTCGCTCCGCGCCGCTGCCAGCCAGGAGCATTGCCATGCATAAGCGATCGCCGGATTCCACACCGCCACAGTGCTGCCCACGCCTCTGGCTCGATGCGGCGCGGAGCGACCGCAGCGAGAGGGCGCTGTCAAAGCGCCCCTCCTTGAGCTCGCGCCACGCTGGCTTGGACCTGAACTGAATCACACCCAAGCCTCTTGCAAAACCGACGCGAAAAATTCGCGGACAGGGGATGGTACCGGGACCACAGGAACGATCACCGACCTGTCCGCTACCGGCGCGCCGAAGTTCTGCCGCGTCGAGATCACCGAGCAGTGAGGCCCGCGGTGCAAATGCGGATTGCTCCTCCGCCTCCCGCACGAGATGGTGCCGACGATGAAACTCCCCGCCTTCTCCCTCCTCCTCGCCGTCTCCTCAGCCCTCGCCGCGCCCGCGGACATCCAACAGTGGCGCGGGCCGAATCGCGATGGGCTTTTTCCCTCGACCGGCCTGCTCAAGCAATGGCCGCAGGAAGGTCCCGCGCTCGCGTGGAAACTCGCAGGGCTCGGTCGTGGGATGGCCTCGGTGTCCGTCGCCGGTGGAAAGATCTACACCACGGGTGGCCGCAAGGGCGGGCAGTTCATCGTCGCATTCGACGCCGCGTCGCAGAAGGAACTGTGGGCGGCGCGGCTTTGCGACAAGGGCGGTGAACCGCGCTGCACTCCGACCGTCGATGGCGCATTCGTTTATGCGCTGAGTTCCGAGGGTGACCTCGTCTGTGTCTCGGCAGACGACGGGAAGGAAATCTGGCGGAAGAGTTTCGCGACGGACTTTGGCGATCCAAAGAAGCCCAACTGGCAGTTCAGCGAATCTCCATTCGTGGACGGCGACAAGCTCGTGGTGGTGCCCGGCAGCGCCGAGGCCATGGTCGTCGCGCTGGATAAGAAGACTGGCAACATCATTTGGAAGACCGCCGCGGAGCTGCCCGGCAAGGGGCACGTCGGCGCCGGCTACACCGGCGTGGTCGTCTCGAATGCCGCGGGCATCCG
>Ga0105046_10007139_pt1 | contig 17620 bp, 12 predicted proteins | sample MAT03_FD_78385 | JGI IMG/M metagenome (GOLD analysis project Ga0105046, IMG submission 78385) | Freshwater microbial communities from Lake Fryxell liftoff mats and glacier meltwater in Antarctica - MAT-03 (megahit assembly) | ecosystem: Environmental > Aquatic > Freshwater > Ice > Liftoff...
ATGCCGAGGAACCCCGTCTGGCTGGCATCGCGCTGTCGCGGGCCGATATTGCCACGGTTGGCGAACCCGAGGACTGGGGCGACATCGGCCCGCGACAGCGCGATGCCAGCCAGACGGGGTTCCTCGGCATCAATCTGCAGGCGTTCGATGCCCAGCCGCATGATCGCCAGATCCTGCGGCTTCTTGGTATAGGTCAGGGCGCGGTTGATAGCCGAGACATCGACGCCGAGATCGGCCAGTCGCGCTGCGAAGCGGAAGGCGGCTGCGTCAGTGTTGGAGTGCATGAACCGCCCAGTGTCGAACACCAGGGTGGCATAGAGATTGTCGGCCATGGCGCGATCCAGGTCGACATCAAGCCGATCGAGCAGCTTGGCCGCAACCATCCCGCTGCAGGTGGCATGCTCGTCGACTAGGTTGAGATCGCCGAACCGGTCGTTAGTCGCGTGGTGGTCGAGGTTCAGCAGTTTGCCGCGTGGAATATGGGCGCAGGCGCCGAGCCGCTTGAGGTCACCGCAGTCGCTGGACAGCAGCAGATCGCAGGGCGGCATCGCCTTGGCCTTGGCCTCGTCGTCCATCGTCACAGCCATGCTGAAACGCGGCAGGAAGGCGTAGATCGAGGCCGGCTTCGACGGACAGACGAAGCGAACCCGCTTGCCCAGCCGTTCGAGCGCCACGGCCAACGCCAACGACGTACCGATGCCATCGGCATCGCTGTTGAGGTGCGTGGTCAGGACGATGTCGGCAGCATCAGCGACCGCGCGGGCGGCAGCCAGATAGTTGGGGCGCTTCATGCGGGCGGAACGGTGGCTTGGGGAAGCGTAGCGCCAGCGACGATCGCCAGTTCCTGGGCGCTGAAGCCGGCCTCGGTGCGTCCAGCCACATCGATAGCCCAGGGGCTAGGTATCTGATCGGCAAAGCGGCGCTGCACCACCTCGGCGAAATGCGTCGACGGATCTATGCCCTGGCGCGCGCACCACCAATGGTGCCAGCGCGTGCCGGTGGCGACATGACCGATCTCATCGCGGTAGATACGATCGAGCGCAGCGTGCGCGGCAACATCGACCGGGGCCACGCGCGGCAGCAGACCGGCATTGACGTCGAGACCGCGCGCTTCGAGAAACCGTGGCACCACCACGAGCTGCTCGCCAATATCGCTGCAGTCCAACGCCGACAGCCACAGACGGTGATGCACTGGTTCGCTGCCCGGCGGCCAGTCATGGGCAACCAGCCAGGTGTCGAGCAGGCCTGCATGCCCCGCCTCTTCGCGCGCCACGCGCAGGCAGTCAGCATGGAAGGCAGCCGGCATGCCCGATCCACGCAGCGCGAGGACGCAGGCCAGATCGATTGCCTCCATCTCGATATGCCAGATCGCATGCAAAAAGCGGCGCAGACCTGCCAAGCTGTCGACCCCCTGGCGGCGCCGCTTGGCCTGACCTTCAACCACACCCGGCGGACGACCAGGCCTAGCCGGCAGGTCCGGCATGTCCCAGAACTCGCCACCTGACGGTTGCAGTGCAGCCAATATTGTATCTTTGGCCAGTGCGGTGGGTGCAGCGATGGCGGCGAGCAAGCCGGCGACGTACGGCAGCATCGTACGCCTCAGCGCAGACGTACAGCCGTCAGCACCAGGAACAGCGGGATCTCCTTGGCCGCCAGATCCTCGGCAGCGAAGCGATGGCCTTTGGTGCCGCGACGTGGATTGGTCAGTTCGTCGCAGCCGACTACGCCTAGTCCGGCGGCGCCAAACGCCTCCAAGTAGGCCGAGATCGGACGATGCGTACTGATCGTCTGCAGGGCCGCTTCAGGCGAGCCGGGCTGCGCGCCCGGGTGGGTGGCAATGCGCGTCTGATACATCGACAGATAGCCGTCGATGCGACGGTACTGCTGCCGACGGTCATCGTCCCAGCCCCAGGTGCTGCGCTTGGGCTGGCGGAAACAGGGATGGGTCAGGGCGACAACGAAGCGTCCACCAGGCGTCAGCATCTTGGCGACGCCGGCCATGACCGGGCCGATCGGATCAAGATCCTGCAGCACCATCAACGCCGCAGCATGGTCGAAGGCCTGGCCGGGCAGAACGGACGATAGATCGCGCACGTCGCCAAGCACATAGCGCTCGTGCGGACCAGCCCGTTTCTGAGCGGCTTCGATCAGCGATGGGCTGGCCTCGACCCCGAAGGTGTCGACCGACAGATGGGCGAGGGCGCGACACAGCACACCCTGACCGCTGCCGACATCGAGGACGCGTTGCCCCTTCCGGGTAGCGAGGCGCTTGAGCACCGCCGGCAGCAGCACCGACTGATAGAGGTCGGCTCCGCCTTGGCCCTGGTATTGGTCGTACCAGCCGGCCTGACCCTCCCAGGCGGAGTTGGCGGCGGGCATGGGGGCGACGGGCGGCTTGCGCGGCGGACCGCTGTAGTCGCGACGGGGGAACTGGGACATGGGCGGACATGCTCTACCGCCCGCCACATCCGCAACCCTCACCGCGGCTTCTGCACCTCTGTGGCCGCCTTGTCGCCTTCCCAGACCTTGCCCCAGCCGCGCAGATAGACCAGGTTGGGAGCCTGTTTGGTACCCTTCCACGCGTACGGATCCGTGCCCGCGACCTGCAGGACGGTACGGTCATCGGTCTGAGCGATGTTGACGCCTTCTTGAGGACCCCACGGCAGCAGCGACCACGCATTCATGTAATGATTGACCAGCACCCGGCGATAGCCCTGGCTGCGGTTCTTGAGCGACTTGTGCAACAGATAGCCATTGAAGAACACCACCGATCCAGCGGGAACCTCGACCGGAACGGCCTGGGCCTCATCGAAGCCGTAGCACTGGTCGCTGCCATCGTACTCCTCCAGATCCTGCGGCGTACGGCGCTGGAAGAAGTAGCCGTTGCGATGCGAGCCTGGCACCACCCACAGGCAACCATTGCTAATGGTCGCGTCATCAAGAGCGATCCACGCGCCACACAGCGAACGATCGCGGGTAGGAATATACTGCTCGTCCTGGTGCCAGGCCTGACCCGGCTTGCCCGGTCCTTTCATGAAGAGCATCGACTGCATGCATTTCACGGCACCGTCCCAGTGGGCTAGGTGAGCACCAATAATCTGTGAGAGCACACCGGCAATGGCAGGGTGTTCACAATACTTCTTCATGATCTCACTGATGAAGTGCGGCTGGTGGATGCACAAGATGCTGTCGAGGACCTCCTGGTCAGTGGCATCGGCGCGGGCCGGCTTCAACTGCTCGCAGACATAGCCGCCGCGCGCCAGCTTGATCAGGTCCGCTTTGAGTTCGGCAATCTCGGCCGGTTTGATCAACTGGGACACCCAGCAGAAACCATTATCGACGAAACTGGTGACCTGTGCTGGAGTCAGTCGGGCGTCGACCCGACCTCCGGTATTGGCTCCCAAAGCGGTGAGGGTGGCGAAAGCTGGGGCGGTGGCGGTGGTTGGCATGGTTGCTCCGTAGGCCCTCGTAGCTTGTCGACTCAGGACCTGCCGGCCATGCATCCAGTCGCTGTTTGTTATGTACGGATGTGATCTCTGGGCTGATCCGGGTACCGCTCCTTGAGCCGCTCCGCCTGGCGCGATCCTCCTTCCCCCATGACCGACCTCGCCTCCCTGCAGCGCTTCGCCGTTTCCGGATCCATCACCATCGACGCTGGCTGCGGCGGCATGCCCCGCGTCTCGATCGCCACCCCGCTGTGTCGCGGGGAAGTCTACCTGCACGGCGGTCATGTCACCAGCTGGCAACCGGCCGGTCAGGCGCCGGTTCTGTGGATGAGCAGCCAGAGTTGGTTCGCTGCCGGCAAACCGATCCGTGGCGGCATCCCGGTGTGCTGGCCCTGGTTCGGTCCGGCGGCCGAGGCGGGTAAGCCGGCGCATGGTCTGGCTCGCTTCGCCGACTGGGACCTCACGTCTGTTGCAACTGCTGCTGACGGCACCGTCATCGTGGTATTGCGCTTGGCGCTGACCGCACCGTCCTCCGAGGTCATACTGACGGTCAGCTTCGGTCGCCGACTCGATGTCGAACTGAGCGCCACCAATACCGGCTCGACGACCATGACCATCGGCGAGGCCCTGCACACCTACTTGGCGGTCGGTGATGTGCGGCGGGTCGCGATCCGCGGCCTGGCCGGGGCACGTGGTCAGGATCGCGTTGCGACGCCGTTCCCGTTGACCGGCCCCGAGACGTTCGGGGTCGCTGCCGAAACCGATCTGCTGTTCAACGCCCACGAAGGCGACGTGGTGGTCGACGATCCCATCCTGCACCGCCAGCTGCGCGTGGCCAAGCGCGGCTCACGTTCAACGGTGGTGTGGAACCCCTGGGTCGCCAAGTCGGTGAAAATGGTCGATTTCGGCAATCACGAATGGCCAGGCATGCTCTGCGTCGAGGCGGCCAACGCGCTCGACGACGCCTACCAGCTCGCCCCAGGAGCCAGCCATCGCCTGGCCACCACCATCGAGGTGCTGTGATGTCGATCGACACCCACGTCGCCGACCTCTGCGCCCGCGGTCGCCCGGCCGCACGTGCGGTCGCCGTGATGGCCGATGGACGCCGCCAGGCAGCCCTGCGCTCGGCTGCTGACGCCATCTCCGCAGCCGCGGACACCATCAGAGCCGCCAACCGCCTGGACGTCGAACAGGGTCGCACCGACGGACTGTCCGACGCCATGATCGACCGCCTGCGCCTCGATGGCACCCGCCTCGACGGCGTCATCGCCGATCTGCGCGCCGTCGCCGAGCTGCCCGATCCGGTCGGTGCGGTCCTGGAACGCCGTACCATCGCTCAAGGCATGCCGGCCGAGAAGATCGCCATCCCCATCGGCGTGGTCGCGATCATCTTCGAAAGCCGGCCCAATGTCACTGTCGATGCTGCCGCTTTGTGCCTGCGCTCGGGCAATGCCTGTATTCTGCGCGGTGGCAAAGAGGCCGCGCACAGCAACCGCGCCCTGGCCGAGGCCTTCCGTGCCGGCATCGCTGCCACCGGCCTGCCCGCCGATGCGGTGCAACTGGTCCAGGAGCAGGATCGCGCGCTGATCGCCAAGCTGCTCGCGCGCGAGGATGCCATCGACATCGTCGTGCCTCGCGGCGGCGAAGCGCTGATCCGCGCTGTAATTGAGTGTTCACGCGTGCCGGTGATCAAGCACGACAAGGGTGTGTGTTCGCTCTACGTCCACGCCGACGCCGACCTCGACATGGCCCTGCGCCTGATCGTCAACGCCAAGGTCCAACGTCCCGGCGTCTGCAATTCGATCGAGAACGTCCTCGTAGATCTGAGTGTTGCCGACCGCTTCCTGCCCAAGTTGGCGACCGAGATGGCCACCCAAGGTGTCGAGCTGCGCGCCGACTTCCTGGCGCTGCCGCTGCTGCCGGGAGCGAAGCCGGCCAGCGAGTCTGACTGGTCGACCGAATACCTCGCTCTGATCCTGGCGGTGAAGGTGGTCGGCGGACTCGACGAGGCCATCGCCTTCGTTGCCCGCTACGGCAGTCAGCACAGCGACGGCATCATCACCGCGAACATTGCGGCGGCCGAGCGCTTCCTGCGCGAGGTCGACAGCGCCTGCGTTTATCACAACGCCAGTACCCGCTTCACCGATGGTGGACAGTTCGGATTCGGTGCCGAAGTCGGCATCAGTACCAACCGTCTGCACGCCCGCGGCCCGATGGGGTTGCGCGAGCTCTGCACGTATAAATGGGTGGTGCGCGGGACCGGCAACGTCCGCTAGACCGCGCTGCCGGCGGCAAAGCCGGAGGCCCAGGCCCACTGGAAGTTGAAGCCACCAAGCCAGCCGGTGACATCGACGACCTCGCCGATGAAATGCAAACCGGGGACCCGACGGCTCTCCATGCTCTGCGAGGAGAGTTCTCCAGTGTCAACGCCGCCGCGCATGACCTCGGCCTTCAGCCAACCCGCGGTGGCATCCGGATGCAGTTCCCAGGTCTGCAGACTGGCTGCGGCTGCGGCTATGTCGCCACGCGACAGCTGGGCCACCGGGCGATCATGCAGCGCAGGCGGTAGCCGGGCCTGCAGCAATCGCTTGGGCAGATGCTGCGCGAGATGATTAGACAACTGGGTCTTCACGCCGCGCGCTGCGGCCAGATCAGCAGCGATATCGCGGCCAGGCAGGAGGTCGACCGCCAGTGGACGGCCCTGACGCCAGTACGAAGACGCCTGCAGCACGCTCGGGCCGCTGATGCCGCCATGGGTGAATAGCAGGTTTTCACGAAAGCTCGGACCATCGGCCTGAACTTCGGCATCGACGGCGATGCCGGGCAGATCCAGACGCTCGGAAGCGGGCAGCAGCAGCGGGGCCAATGCCGGAGCAGTCTCAATGATGGCATGACCGAACTGTCGGGCCAAGCGCAGGCCGAAATCGGTAGCCCCGATGGACGGCACCGGCAGGCCGCCGGTGGCGATGACGACACGGTCGGCGACCACTTCACCTAGGGAAGACGACACCGAGAACCGGTCACCGTGGGCAATTGCACCAACCTGTACACCCCAGCGCAGTTCAGCCCCGGCACTGCGGCAGCTATCCAGTAGCAAGGCGACGATCTGCTTGGCCGAGTCGACGCAGAACAGCTGGCCATGCCGACGTTCTTCATAGGCGATGCCACGGGCTTCGACTAACGCGACGAAGTCTTCGGGCTTGAAACGGGCCAACGCACTGCGACTGAAGTGCGGATTGGCCGAGAGGAAATTTTCGGGGCCGACTTGCCGGTTAGTGAAATTGCAGCGCCCACCGCCGGAGATCAGGATTTTTCGGCCTGGCGTGCTGGCATGATCCAGCACCACGACCCGACGTCCCCGGCGGGCCGCGGTCATCGCGCAGAACAGGCCGGCGGCGCCGCCACCGATGATACACACATCGTATTGCACGGGCGGCACGCTGGTCGCCCGCACGCCGACGCAACTCAGATTGGCTGAGCCGCCATCTCGGTCCCACAGGCAAACGCCTCGTCATACATCGCCACGATGTTCGCCGGCGGGACATCACCCATGACGTTGTGCACCGGAGTGAAGACGAAGCCGCCATCGGCGCCGAGGATGCCGGTCAGATGACGCACGTTGGCACGAACTTCCGCCGGGGTCGCGGTACCCAGGATCCGCTGGGTGTCGCAACCGCCACCCCAGAACAGCAGACTGCCGCCAAAACGCTGCTTCAGCAGCTGCGGATCCATGCCGTTGGCTGAGATCTGCACCGGATTCAAGGCGTCGATTCCGGCCTCGGTGAGGTACGGCATCAGTGGGCAGATCGCCCCGCACGAGTGCATGAAGACTTTCCACGGGCTATTGGCGTGGATGAAATCGACCACCCGCTTGACGAAGGGGAAGCAGACCCGCTGGTACAGCTTCGGGCCAATCATCGGCGCTTTCTGGGCGCCGAGATCCGCATTCATGTCGATGATGTCGACCCGATCACCGAGCAGATCGATCAGACGACCGATATGCGCGATGGCCTCGTCGCAGCGCTGTGCGTTCTCCTCAGCCACGGCATCCGGATCGTCGGCAGCGCGCATCAGCCAGTCCGGATGGTCGCTAAAGAAGGCCCACACCGATTGCATCAGAAAGACCGCAGCTCCGCTGGCGCGTAACCGATTTGCCTCGCGCAGCAGCGCGGCGTCAACATCGGCCTGGGAACGATCGTCGAATCCCGGCCACGTACCGTCGAAGAAGAATCCCCCTGCTGGCATGCGCATGCGCTGGCCTGACCGCTCGACCACCCACGAGCCATCGGACTGGCGGATCGGCTGCATCGTCGCGGGGATCTCGAAGGCCTGACTGCCACGCGGCGTCCATGACGCGGTCTGCCGCCACGGAGCACGCAGGATGCGCACATCGCAGTGAAAACGCTCCAGCACATCGTCATCGATCCAGGCGAGGAACTGCACCGGATCGACGATACGGATTGGCTTCTCCGCCAAGCCCAGATGACGGCGCAATTCGGCATAGGCGAAGGCTGAAATGCCAGTCGACAGGTGCGCCCCTAGGTCAATCGGGAAACGGTCGGTCGGCTCGCGTTCGAAGGCGCGACGGACACGTTCACGAGAGGTCAGCTGCATGGTGTGTCCTATCATTCCGCGGCAAGATCGCGCGTCATGTGGTGATTCCAACCGTGCAATACCAAATGCTCATCGATATGGCCCGGGGCCTTGGGGTCGATCTGGTCGTGGCCGGCATACATCTGGCACAGCACCGTCTTGCGCATCCGCTGGCTGGTGTTGATTCGCGAGCCATGGACGGTCAGACTGTGAAAGAAGACCACGTCGCCGGCCTTGCACTCCACCGGGGTTGCCGTTTCTAGCGGGAAGCGGCGCTGCACCTCGGTGATGTCGCCCATGCCGCTGCTGTCCGCCATGCGACCGGAGAGATGGCTGCCTGGATGGACCCGCAGGCAACCCATGTCATCGGTGGCATCCGAGACATGGACGATGGCGGCAAGATTGGTGTCCTTCAAGGTTGGGAAATAGGACCAGTCCTGGTGCATCGGGAAGGCCGCGCCTTTTTCGGCCGGCTTACGGAACAGCTTGGTGTGGTGCATGATGATGTCGGGGCCGAGGAACTGTTCGGTCATGTCGAGGTAGGCGCGGTCGTACCACACCTGGGCCCAGACCGCCGAATAACGCTGCACGTTGTGGGTGTGCTGGACCACCCGGCCAGAGCCGTTGACCAGATCACTAGCCGAACCAGGCCAGCGGGCATTGGTATCCTGTCCGCTCTGGTCCAGCTGAGCGCAGATGCGATCGAACTCGCGTTCCAACTCGGGAATGCGCGCGGCGAACATACCACGGGCGAGATAGAACCCGTCGCGGGCAAATGCGGCGGCTGGGCCGGTGGCGGTGGATGAAGCGGGAAGCGTGGCGGTGCTCATGATGCCCATCCTAACACGCCTGCGGGCTTTCGAACTGGTCGAACTCAGATAACCTATGGTATGATCTCACCAGTCATGATCGCCGATAGGACGCTTCCGGAGATCTACGTCGCTGGTCGCTTCCCGCTTGCCGACCGCTCCTTCGAGACGGTTTACCATGGTCCACGTTCGCATGCCCTGCACATCCATGGATATGACGGGGAGATGCGAATAGACCAAGAAATTGTCCGTCTTAAAAGCGGGCTGGCGACCATTTCGCCGGCTGGACTGCCCAGTTCCTATGCCCTTGCGAACCCCGGCTGGCACTGGTGCATCCACTTCATGTCCGGGCCAGGCTGCCTCGCCGTACCCGTGGTATCAGACCTCGGTATCGAAGCGAGCTATGCGCGCAGCCGCTTGGCCCGCATCACGGCTTTGCGTGAACAGGCACTTGGCGCGACTCCGGGGGCGACGGTCGCAGCCGAGGCCGCCCTGCTGGAGCTGCTTGCCTGGCTGGTCGGACGCTCCAGCGCCAAGCGGTCGAGTGGGCGCACCGCCTCTGCCGTAGAACGGGTGGCCGCCATGATCCGTGCCGAACCCGATCGCGACTGGCGCACCCGCGACATCGCCCGTCGGGTCGGGGTCAGTCCAAACTGGCTGGCGGCCCGGTTCAGAACGATCTTCGGCATGACGATCGACCGCTACCGCCTGCACCAACGCGTGGAGATGGCGCGTCTGCTGCTGGGTTCGACCACCCTAGCGGTGGCCGAGATCGGCCGACGCGTTGGACTGCCTGACGCCCAGCACTTCAACAAGGTGTTCCGCGCCGTACTCGGCGTGCCGCCATCGCAGTGCCGGGGTGAAATCGCACGTTTGTCCAGGCATCGCAAGGACGCATGACTCCAGCGGATCGATCAGTTGCGCAGCGCCTCGACCGGATCCATTCGTGCCGCTTTCCACGCAGGGAAAAGACCAAAGATAACCCCGATCGCAACCGACACGCATACCGCCATGATCGCGATGACCGGAGAGAAGGCGACGGCGAAGCCGAACACCGCCTGCACAGCGAGCGCACCGCCAATGCCGGCGAGAAGTCCGATCAGGCCGCCGATTGCCGACAGCAACGAGGCTTCGGCGAGGAACTGGGCCAGCACCGTGCGCTGGCCGGCACCAACCGCGCGACGGATGCCGATCTCGCGGGTACGCTCGGTGACGGTCGCCAGCATGATATTCATAATGCCGATGCCGCCGACGATCAGGCTGATCGCCGCGATCACGATGATCAGCAGGTTGAACACCTCGCGGGTCGACTGGGCCTGGCGTAACGTCTCCAGGGGTACGGATACCGCAAAGTCCTCGGCCCCGCGATGCAGGTCCGAAACGATGCGGCGGGCCAACTGGCTGCGCTCGACCAGGATACCATCGCTTTCCATGCGCAGAGCGATGGCATCAAGCTGGGTGCCGCGTTCAACCTTGCGATAATAGGCCTGCACCGTCGCGAATGGCAAGTAGACATCCAGATTACGGTCGGCGATCGCGATATCACTGATCTCGCTGGCGGCATAGGCCTTGCGGCCCATCACCCCGACCACGGTCATCAACTGGTCACCGACCGTCACCGTCGAACCAACCGTCGCCTCAAGGCGACGGGCGGTCTCGGCCCCCAGGACACAGACGCGGGCGAAGGCGGTCTCGTCGTCAGCAGACAGGAAGCGGCCGTGCTCGACATGAAAGTCGAGCACGTTTTCAAGATCGCCGGTCACGCCCAACGGCATCGCATCCTCGACCGCGTGATCGCCCAGGCGGACGTCCGCCTTGAGCGATTTCCAGGCGACGGACGCCTCGATGCCGGTCAGGTTACGACGCAGCGAGGCGAGATCCTCGGTGGTGACACCCAGCGGATTGACTCGGCGCTGGGCGAGCAGGCGAGCACCTTCCAGAGGCAAGCCCTTCACCTGGATCGCATTCATGCCGATCTGACGAATCTGTTCGAGCTGGCGCTGCTTGCCGCCCTCGGTTATGGCGGTCATTGCGATAACCGCTGCGATGCCGAAGACGATACCCAACATGGTCAGGGCGCTGCGCATCTTGTGCGCCAGCAGGCCTTCGTGCACAGCTATGCGCAGGGTGTCAGCGAACCGGATTAGCCCGTCCCCGACCGGCGACGGCACGTCCTCCATCTCGTCAGCGGGCATCGCAGCCCGCTCTACAGGTTGGTTGCGTACATCGCTGACGATCTTGCCGTCGACGATGTGCACGGCCCGATCAGCCTGGGCTGCGACCTCGGGATCGTGGGTGACCAGGACCACGGTATGGCCAGCGGCATTCAGGCGCCGGAACATCGCCATGATCTCTGCGCCGGTGCGCGAGTCGAGGTTGCCAGTCGGTTCGTCAGCGAGGACCAGCCGCGGCCGGCAGGCTAGGCCACGGGCGATCGCCACGCGCTGCATCTGGCCGCCGGACAACTCCATCGGGGTGTGGCCGAGCCGCTGGCCCAGGCCGAAGCGGGTGGCCAGGGAGGTCGCGGTGGCACGACGGCGCTCGGCATCCTCACCGGCATAGACCAGGCCAAGCGCCACGTTCTCGACCACCGACATGTCCGGCAGCAGATTAAACGACTGGAAGATGTAGCCGATCTCGCGGTTCCGCAGCCGGGACAGACCGGTGTCGTCCAAGGTGGAGACATCGACGCCACCGATGCGATAGGTGCCGCTGGTCGGCCGATCTAGGCATCCTAGCAGATACATGAGGGTGGACTTACCGGAACCCGAAGGGCCGACGATGGCGATGAACTCGCCCTCCATGATCTCGAGATCGATGCCGTCGAGGGCACGCACCTCGGTATCGCCCATCTGATAGTGGCGGTTGATGCCGCGCAATTCGATCAGCGTGCCCATCAGCGGTTCCTCGTACGCGTGATCATCACGGCATCTCCCTCGGCCAATCCGCTGGTGATGACAAACCATTCCGGTCCGACCGGCGTTCCGATGACCGCGGTCTGCGTCCCGTCAGGCCGGCGCACCTGCCAGGCATCGCCATGACGCAGAACTGCGGCCTGAGGTAGGCGCAGGGCGGCCGTGCTTCGACCCAGTTCGATGTCGACCCGGGCGGCCATGCCCTGACGTAGCGCAACGCCGGTGGTGGCATCCAGGCGGACCCGCGCTTCGAAATCGACCACGTCGGCAAAACCAGACTTGCCAGCATACTCAGGCCGCGAAAATTTATCACGACCGACGCCGGCGACCTGCATCAGCTCACCATGCATTTCCTTGTCCTGCATGGCTGGAATGAGCACGCGGGCCGGCATGCCGATGCGCAGGCGGCTGATGTCGACCTCGTTGACGCGCAGCAGCACGTCCATGTTCTCGGGCGGGAAAATCTCGACCATGGGGTCCATGTCCCAGCATTGGTCTCCGGCCTGACGGGCCCGGTCACCATGGCGCTGCACTCGTACCAGACCGGCTATCGGCGCTTTAATGACATTCGGCGGAGAACCTGCGGCTTGTTTGTGCTGCTCGCGTAGCTTGGCCAACTGCGCCTCAACCACTGCCCGCTCTTTGGCCTCATCCTCACCAAGCAGGGCGATTTCACGCTCGGCAAAGCGGATGCCGGCCTCCAGCACGGTCGGGAAACCGGCCGAGCGCACCTTAATCTGCGCAGTCGTCCGTTCCACCTGGGCATCCCTCAAGGCCAATTCCTGCTGGAGCAGGGCGATGGAGCGCCCGAACGCAGCGCGGGCATCTTCCGCCACGATCCGAGCCTGGATCAACTGAGCATCGGCCTCCGCCAGGGTTTTGACGTCCGGCGGGCGCGAGGCGATGGCGATACGTGTGCGCACCACTTCCATGGCGTTCTCTTGCTTGGCCAACTGGTCGGTCAGGCGTTCCAGTTCGCTGCGCGCGACCGACCCTGCCTCGACCGCCACCTTGGTCTGGGCCAAGGTTCGACGGGTCTCCTCAAGATCGATGACGGTTTGCCGCTCATCAATCTGCAATCGGGTCAACGGCAGGCCCTGTTTCTCGACCTCGGCACGGAATCGCAGATCGGATTCAGCCTGCTCGGCTATGGCCAGCGCCTTGGCAGCCTCGTCACGGGGCACTTGGTCGCGGTCCCGCACCGTACGCGCATCCGAAAGAACCGCAGACAATGGCGGGGAATTGGCCTTCTCGCTCTCCATAGACGCCTTGGTCTCAACCATGGTGGCTTCCCGCTCGCTTTTGGCCTTGGCAGGATCTGCCGCACCGGCGTCTCCACCCGCATCGAGTTCATCCTGTTTGGCCTGCAACCGCAGGATGCGGTCTCGATTGCCCTGCCAACCGTCCAGGGCTGCCAGATATCGATCCAGGGAGGTCTGATAGACATCCTGGGTCCGCTCCGCCTCCCGACGCGCCGCGGTGCTGATGACGTCCAGTGGACGCAATGCCTCGGCAATGCGGACCAGTTCCATCCCGCCCACCGGCTTCACTTCAACCAAGCGTCGGCGCAGTTCGGCCAGCGCGAGGGCACGTTCGGCAGCGGCCAGCTTCGGACGCTCCAACATTTCCCCGTGATCCAGCTTGAGCTTAGCCAGCCGCAGTTCGGCCTGGCCCTGAACCAGTTGGGTGCGCAGATCAGCCACCCGCTTCACTTCATCCTCGTCACTGAGAATGAACAGTTCTGCGCCAGCTTCGACCCAAGTGCCATCTTCGACCACCCATTGCAGACGGGCCGTGAATGGCGCCTTGGCGATCACTGGATCACGCGGGGCCAGTACGCCCAGCTCGCGAACCAGTTGCGTGACATCACCTCGATCGACCTTGACCGTTTCGGTCCAGATGCGCACCTGATCACTGTGGGGGCGCAAGGCGAGCGCAGCGACGGCAATCAGCAGAATGGTACCGGCGATGGCCAGATTGCGGAACACATGAGGTTTCATGGCAGTCTGATCCATCCCTTGGCGCCGGTTGGCAGGTTTCGGCGAAGCGCCTCCGGGGGCGTAAATGCGGCGACCACCGTAAAGGCACGTCGGCTGGTCACTGTCTCCTTGGCGTCATCGGCGAAGATCCGGTCACGCGGCAGGGTGAACGCCCGTCCAAGATCAATCAGGGTCGCTGTGACGGGCTGTCCTGGGGCCGATTCGAATTCAATCTCGCAGGTGCTGCCGATGCGCAGGCTGGGGAAGCGTTCCTCGGGCAGTTCGGCGATGAAACGCAGCGCGCTTTCATCGACGATCTCCGCGACCGTCATGCCGCCCCACACCGGGAACTCCTTAGCTATCTTCTCGCTGCGCTGGACCTGATCATTCCAGCCGGTCTGGAAGAGAATGCGTCCGGCCACCGGGGCCTTGAGTACACGCCGGGTGGCAAAGTTGCGCTGCCACCAATCGCCCTCGGCGACGTTCTCCATGGCGATGCGGTCAGACAAGGTGTTGATGCGTTCCTGGACGGCCGCCTCTGCCAGCTCGGCATCCCGCCTGGACAATGCTACAACCTGCTCAACCCAGGTTCCCGACAGGTTCTGAGACTCCAGCCAATCAATACGCAGTTCATAGGCTGCCGCTCCTAGTTGCGCCCGAGCGAGATCAAGAACCGCGCGATCATGCGCCACGGTGGCAGCCGCAAGGTCCTGGGAATCCGGTACACTCAGGCGCGCAAGTCGCGCGATCTGTTCGTTGGCTACCGTTTGGCCTGATATGGCTCGACGTACCGCTTCAGAGGCATCCCGTTCGCCAATGACATCCGCGTCCCGCAGTCGTCGCAGCCGGAGCCGCGCCTGACTTTCAGCAATGATACGCGCCTCATGCTCGGCCTGAGCGCGGACATGATCCTGCTTGCGGCGTTCCGCCCCGGCAAGGATCCGTTGGACAGCAGCTCGCCGTTCCCGTTCCAAGCGGGGCTTATTGGCATCCATCTGAGGATTGTACACCGTCAGTACGGTGTCCCCGACGGCGACAATGCGGCCGTCCTCGATCATGCTCTCTACTTTGCCCCAGATCCAACTCAGGCTGACGCGGGTACGAGCACCTGGCGCGACCTCGCCACGGAATCGGCCTGCCGCATCGGCAAGCGGCCCGGTCTTGCGTGGCGGCGGCGGGACTAGCTGGGCAGCGTCAAGACGGGCATCCACCACGACCTCCCCGCCGAGACGAACCGCCTGCACCGTCTCGTCAACCGTGCTATTACGCCGGCGGATGACAGCTCCGTCGCGATCCATGCGCACCAGATGCGGTGGCAGGACGGTCGTTCCGTCAGGCCGGGTGAAGCGGAGTTCGACCACCATGCTTTCGCCCTGGGCGAGCGGCATGGTCGAAACAGTGATCGGACACACGCGCAGTTCGCGTGCGGTATTGTCTGCTGGATTTCCGCCGCCCCATTCGCGATCCCCGCGCAAATAGCGAACGCTCTGGGCACCGACCGAGACCACCTTGCCAGGGATGCGATGGCCATTGTGACCAACCAGATCAACCCCAGCCAGCATGATGCGGTCAGCCAGCGGCGTGTCCGGCGCACCCTGCACCCGTTGTGGCGCCAATAATGGTGCCAGTTCTTGCGCCACCAACGCATCGACCATGAAGGCTTCGGGTGATGCCAGAAAACCCAGGGTCCAGCTCGGGTCGTTGATCTTCAGCCCTGCTTTGGCGTGTTGTTGTAGCACCACGATGCCGGCGGCAGGCGCACGAAGGGTTTTGATCTCGCGGTCGGCCACAGCGACATCCAGCCGGCCATCAGCGACCGCTACCGTCACCCGTTGTTCATGGAGACCCGGCCCAACCCGGCCAGGAAAGGCCAATGGCTGACCTTCGACACGCACCATCGGGCCATCCCATTCGCGATCATCGCCCAGGTTGACGATGACGGTGTACTTTCCATTGGGAAGGCGCATCGACCAGATCGCCGGCGAGGCCAGCAGTACGACTCCGCCGGTGAACATGCCACTTGGCGGTCCTCCGCCTGGCTTTCGTCCGCCCTTGCCGCCACCGCCACCCTTCCCTGCCGGCCTTTGACCTCCGCTCTTCCCTTCACCTGACGATGCACCAGCGACAGGCGCTCTCCACGCTAGTTCGCTGGCCTGCAACGCGCGGTCCCAACCTTGACCATCGGTGACCAAGCGGCCCTGGTCGGTAACCCAGCCCTCGGCGGCATTGCGACCGGTCGGGGCGAAGCGCAGGCGCAGCATGGGGATTTCGGACCCGTCAGCCCGCACCTCAATCGACACCAACGGCGTATGGTCTTGGATATCACGGCGGGATTGCTGGAGCTCCGCCTCGCTGCGTTCCAGGTCGCTCCGCCGGGCTGCGAGATCGGCCTCGATCTGAGCCTTGGCAGCGACGATGCGCGCACCGATACCGATCGCCGGATCCTCGAGATCCTGCTCATTAAGACCGAGCCGCACGGCCAGCTCACGGGCGCGCAAGCGCAGGCCAGCCAGGTCGACCGGCACCTCGCGTGGCTGTTCAGCCAGGTCCAGGCGTAAGGCTGGACCGGCAACGGCGAGTCGGGCTTCCTCCTGCTGGCGGATCGCCGCAGTGGCGGCGGACTGGCTGATCCGGCCCTGATCACGCTCGACTTGGCTGCGCTCGGCCTCGCGTCTGGCGACATCCGCCGCCAATTCGGCAGCGACGACATCGGCTCGCAACACTGCCAGGACCTGGGGATCGGCGGCCTCGGCAAGGGCTAGACTCGCGCGGACCACGGCAAGATCGGCCCGCAGGATCCGACGCTCGCTTTCCATGCCCTCGGTCTCCGCTTGGCGTTGCGCCACCAGACGGTCCTGTTCCATCTGGGCGATGGCTGCGGCACGCAGCCGGTCCTCAAGCTGTGGGAGGATCAGGGCCGGATCGAAACGGAAGACGGCATCACCCGCCTGCACCACGCAACCATCGGCAACCGCCCACGACAGCATCAGATCTTTGGCTGGGGCATTGAGCGGCTTGGTCGCCCCGCTGTCGACGACAACCGAGCCGGTGGCCTGCACCACGACTAGGTCTGCGGCGACGATCGGCGCGCTCAGGGCCAATAATAGGAGGCTACTGGAGATCCACATGCACACTGGATCCGAGTGGAAGCTGACCCGGCGCGGCCGGAGTGAAGGTGACAGTGACCTGAAAGATACGGTTCTCGACCCCGATGGTGCGGCCGAGTGCCACCTCATCGGCGAAACCGGTTGGCGGCAGAAACGCGCTGCCGATCGCGCTGATGGTCGCGTCCATACCAGCCTCGACCCCAGGTCCAGCGATGCGTAGGCTGCTGCCGATGGACAGCCGGCCGAACCAACGGATCGGGACTTCGAACATGGCCCGACGGACGGAACCGTCGGCGATGCGGAAGGGCTCCCACGTCTCGAGTTTGCGACCGACTCGTGGCGGTCCATCCCACGAATTGCCATGCACCAGGATGCCGTCGGCAGGCGAGAACATTTCCTCGTCGGCAAGGTTACGCAGCTCGCTGTCAACCCAACGTCGGGTGCCCTCAAAGCGGGCTGCGGCGCCGGCTATGCGGGCGCGGTAGCTTTCGCTAGCCAGCACACTGAGAGTCCGCTTGGCCTCTTCCGATTCGACTGCTGCGAGTGAGGTATCGTCGCGTTCGCGCTGGCTGGGCAGCGACAACCCTAGCTCGAGTGAGGCCGCCGTGAGTCGCGCGCGCTCAAGAGCCAGCTCGGATTTGGCCAGGGTGGCTCGTGCAGCGGCCAATGCGCCGTCCGAAATGCCACCAGCCGCTCGTTCCTCGATAGCAGCCGCCAGTTCGCGAGCGGCACGATCACGACCAACCTGGATGGCAGCGAGGTCGGCTTCGC
>Ga0105046_10007140_pt1 | contig 17620 bp, 8 predicted proteins | sample MAT03_FD_78385 | JGI IMG/M metagenome (GOLD analysis project Ga0105046, IMG submission 78385) | Freshwater microbial communities from Lake Fryxell liftoff mats and glacier meltwater in Antarctica - MAT-03 (megahit assembly) | ecosystem: Environmental > Aquatic > Freshwater > Ice > Liftoff...
AAGTGATTGGCTGTGATTTTGGGCACTGAGTGATCCCCCCTAGCCCCCCTACCCTTCGGGAAGCCGCTTCGCGTCTATAAAAAGGGAGGAACTGGATTCAAAGTCCCCCTTTTTAAGGGGGATGTAGGGGGATCGATACCGTTTTTATACCAGCGACGGGACTTTTAAAACATCCTCTAAGTAGATAGGCTTAATAAATATAAGATCCTAAAACCCTGCGCCGCCCGCTGCGCGGGCAGCGCAGGGTTTTAGGATTTGGTTTTTGTGTAGGTTGAACTACTTACCACGTAGTTTAAGACTACCAACTCCTGACCGAGCGGTGTGGTCGGCACCCTAGTGTGATGAACTGCCGACAGCAAGGGTTCACCGCAAAGATATACCTGTAGCCACTTTATTTAGGACATTTGTAATTTAGGACATTTTTAGTGGCGCGTTTTGCGCGCCACTAAAAATGTCCTTGTCCTAACCGCGCTGGCTATAGCTATATGTGGGGAACTAGACGAAGTAGTTGTTGACTGACAGAATCCCTGCTGTGGCATCCCCGCCGTTGAGGCTAATGCCAGTCACATTCACAATTAGGTCCCTCTTGGCGGAGAACTTGGCGTTGTTATCGTTGACCGCTAAGTATTGCTGCCTTCTCCAGGTAAAGATGACAGATTCATTACCCCTCAATGCCTGAGCACCTCTCTTTTTCTGGTGTTTGTCTGAATAGGCCGAGATAGCAGCGTCCTTGAGGGATTTAGCCTTTTCTGTTCCAGCGTTGAATAGCCCTCTAGGCAGATTGGGTGTCAGCAGATTGCTATCATAATCAAGCTGAACGCGATCGCCCTCGGCCACACTGAATCCAACAATGCGATCGGGTGCCGCTAAACGAGAATTTTTAAGCGCTGCTTGCTGAGTAGGCCCTTGATAAATAAACCGATCAGCTCCAGATCCGCCCTCAATTGTATCGCCGCCCAAGCCGCCATTGAGACTATCATTACCCGCCAGCCCCAAAAGAGAATCATTGCCGCCAACTCCGCTTAAGGTATCGTTGCCCAGCCCACCCGTGAGGGTGTCGGCGGTAGCAGTACCCGTAATAGACTGATCGGGCAATGGTAATAACGCGTCATTGTCAGCAATGGTAATGCTGGCCTGACTGTTGGTGCTCAAATCGTAAGCGGCTATATCAATCAGCGACAGAGTAACGGTTTCACTCCCTTCATCAATGGCATCGTCTACAGGGGTAATTGTGATATCTACAAAGGTTTGATTGGCATCAATCGTTGCTGTGCCGGTTAGGGTTGGGGTGTAATCGACACCGTTGGTAGCTTGCCCTGCACCCGTTGTAATCGTGTAAGTGATCGTCAGAGGTGTAGCAGCGGCAGTATTGCGCGAGATGCGGAAAACTCCTGGGTCAGCGCCCGTTTCGGCAGCGTTGGCATCGCTGGCGGCAATGGACACAACCGGCAATGGCAGTGCTGCGTCATTATCAGCAATGGTAATGCTGGCCTGACTGTTGGTGCTCAAATCGTAAGCGGCTGTGTCACTCAGCGACAGAGCAACGGTTTCACTCCCTTCATTGATGGCATCGTCTACAGGGGTAATTGTGACATCTACAAAGGTTTGGTTGGCATCAATCGTTGCTGTGCCGGTTAGGGTTGGGGTGTAATCGACACCGTTGGTAGCTTGCCCTGCACCCGTCGCAATCGTGTAAGTAATCGTCAGAGGTGTAGCAGCGGCAGTATCGCGCGAGATGCGGAAAACTCCTGGGTCAGCGCTCGTTTCGGCAGCGCTGGCATCGCTGGCGGCAATGGACACGATCGGCAATGGCAGTGCTGCGTCATTGTCGGTAATGGTTAGCGTTGTGGTGTCTTGAACTGCTAAAACGGCTCCATTTGTCGGAGCACTTAGGCTAAATACTGCGGTTTCATCGCCCTCTATTAAGGCATCCTCAGTAATGGCGATCGCGGCTGTAGCACTGGCCTGCCCATCGGCAAAGCTAACGGTGACGGGTGTGCCGCTATAATCGGTACCTGCAACCGCTGTTCCACCTGCGATCGCACCGACATTTACCGTAAATGCACCGTTGAGGCCGCCCGTTCGGGTGAGAGTTAGGTTAACAGAAGTGCCATCTTCGGCAACGGTATACGTAGCGGCACTAAACGACACAGCACCTACCGGAGAATTTGCCAGGGTTAATCCCGATACCGTTGTACCTGCACCGATCGCCCCCAGTAATGTGGCTGCGCCCGTACCCAAGTCAATCGAGTACAGTCCAGCACTGCCACCCACCGTTAGAGCAGCGATTCCCTTGCCAGCAGCGGCGGCATTGGTATTGGCCGACCGCACATTAGACGGAATATCGAAACCAGTAGCGGCACTAAAGTCGAGCAGAACGCCACCCAGAGTAATCGCTACCTGAGCGGTTTGCACTCCACTGTTGGGCGAGTTTTGAATGTAAAGGCTGTCGCTGGCTGCATCTAGGGTGTACTGCGTAGTAATACCAGTACCGGGTACCGCCGCAAAACTGCTGGTGTAGGCAGTAGCATCTACCGTAGTCGTAGCCCCACTGACTGACCCGTCTGGATTAGTCCCTATTCCGCTGCCCTCTGCACCTCCAAGATCCCCGTCAACCAAGGTGCCCGTAAACGGGTTAAAGCGGAAGTTGAAACCCGTGTTGGTTACTACCCGCAGGCGGTCAGTGACAGGGTTAAAATCTACGCCAAACCCTGTGCCAGTAATTGGCAAATCTGCTCCTCCAGCATCCACAAACCGCTGAAAGGGCAATCCTTGCACGGCAGACGCATTCCCGGTTTGGGGGTCAATTAGCACTATCCGCACGCCGCCTGTGCCGTCCGTAACTACCCCAAACAGTTGCCCAGTCGAGGGGCGGAAGTCAATGCCCACGACGGTTTCACCTACACCCAAGCCGCCAATGGCTTGGGTGGTCGTAGTGCCGGGGGTAGCGCTATTAAAACGGATTAGATTATTGGCTCCACCGAGGGCGATCGCGGGAACTCCCCCTGCAACAGGTTCGCTCTGAACGGCAAAGCCTTGAACGGGAAGTGTGCCAGTAGCACCAATTGTGTTGATCGCAGTCGCGACCCCTGTTGATAGTTCAATGCTGTAGAGCTGGGTAACACCTGCTACCGTCAGCGCTGCATAGGCTAACCCGGTGGCACCTGCGTTAGAGGTGGCCGCATTCACGCCAGCCGGAATGTCAAACCCGTTAACAGCGGTGAAATCTAACGGGCTACCGCCGAGGGTGACAACCACGGCTGCCGTTTGAGTGCCGCTGCTGGGTGTATTTTGGATGAAAAGGCGGTTGGTAGAGGCATCTAGAGTGTATTGGGTCGTGGCAGTAGAATTAGGAGCGTTATTGGTATAGGCCGCTGCATCAACGGTAGTGCTAGCGCCGGTGATGGCACCATCTGGAGTAACGCCGTTAGCCCCATTGTTGTCTCCATCTATCAACCCGCCCGTGTTGGGGTCAATGCGGAAGTTAAAGCCTGTATTTGTGACCACCCGAATGCGATCGACAAGGGGGTTAAAGTCAAACCCGAAACTGGTGCCTGTGATCGGTACAGGCGTGCCGCCATTGTTGAACTGCACAGGAGCAGTCGAAAGCGCGGTAGCGACTCCAGTTTGGGTGCTGATGGTGTATAGCCGAACTCCACCTGTCCCGTTTGTTGTCAACCCATAGAGCAACCCATTTTGAGGCCGGATGTCAATCCCTACCAGAGTTTCGCCAGTACCTAAACCCGTAATGGCGATCGCCGCGTTTGCTTGGTCAGGGTTAGTGGTATCGAAAGCAATTAAGCTGCTGTTGCTCAGGGCGTAAGCAGTCGCAAAGGTGCCTACATAGCTTTGCTGTAACGCTGGGGTGAATGCGATCGCCGCACTAATGCTACCCATCTGTCGATCTAGCGTCCAGTTGCCATTGCCGACAACGTGGCTAGCAGCGGCAATATTAGCGCCTGTCAGCCGATGAAGCGCCTTAACTAACCCCATGCCCGTTGCTGCTACTTGGCAACCATAGAGCAAAATATCTGCATACTCAGCGATCGCCCCCCGCCACTGTTTGAGTAAGTCGGTGTATTGCCCCAAGGTGGCCAAGTTAAACTGCGTATTGCCCAAATATAAACAGTCGGGGCTACCGTGGGCGACTAGGTGAACCTCTGCAACATTTTGACTGCGCTTGAGCACATCAGTAATTTGAACGATACCGTCGCGATCGCTGTCCAACACGACGACTTCGCTGTCTGGCTTAGCATGAGCCACCAACTGCGAATAATCACTAACTTGAGGATCAATAAAAACGTATGATTTTCTATTCATTACTGTTGTGCTTCCGTGGCTTTAACTAGAACGTTGAGCAACTGGGTTGCTGCTCCGCAAACTTTAAGTAAGTAGTTCAACCTAAATAAAAACCAAATTCTAAAACCCTGCGCCGCCCGCTGTGCGGGCGGCGCAGGGTTTTAGAATCTTATATTTAATTAAGCCCACCTACTTAGTAGGACTTACGCGGTTGAGTGCTCTTATGAACGCGGAGCGCTCACAGCAGCATTCAACTTTCGATAGTGGTGTCGAGGTAAGGGGTTTCAGATGGGGCAAGCTGAGCCTGTTTCATCTGAAACCCCTTACCTGTTTAGAACAGCCCAACTCTCTTGGCTGGTCGGGTGAGAGGCGTGAGTCCTACGTAACTGTGCTGCGTTGAAGGTTCTATAAATTTGCCATGAAAGTTAGGCTAGATGTATGTAGGAATACTGTTTTTTAATGAAGATATAGTGAAGCGCAGACAAACAGAAATATTTGCCCGGAAAAACCCCCGGATCTTTAAAATCCGGGGGTTCAACAACGCTAGGACTTGAATCGAGCTGGAGCAAATACCTCAGCAACTTAAATTTAGTTCTAGGAGTTCTACCGAAGCGAGGTTCAACAGCAGGACTTCTGCGTTACAAGCAAGGCTGACTTCATCGGTAGTGCGCTTTTGTCCACGTTTCCTGTAGCCACTGAAAACTCAGTTCGACTTTATTTCGGTGGATGCCAGAGACGTCGCAGACATTTATCTACTTAGCGATGATCTGGGTCATGGCGAGGCGGTTGGCATAAATTGCCGCCCCTCATAACTTTTTAAACATCCTCTAACGTGCAAGAAGTCTATTCTCTACCCTTTACGAAACAGGACTACCTAGAATGGTATTTTCGCTCCTAGTAATCGTTTGATCTGAACCCCTCTGCTCAGGTTTAGTGACGACAGTAGGTAGTTTAGAAATGGACTCATAAGGGAGCTGCAAACAAAAAATATTCCAGCGTCATTCCCGTGAAAACGGGAATCCATAGATCGGACTTCAGCTTAAGCCGGTATCTTATTTCAATGCAACTCCCTAATGCTAGTTCTGAGCAGCCTGGTTAAACATCCTAGATGTTTGTGTTAGATGCCCAATGTACAGTGTTATTTGCGTCATAGAGAACCAGGTTCCGATCGTCTTGAAGCACTAAACGATATGAACCAGAACCCCGGCCGTTGGTTCCAGTTGCCCATATAGATTGGTTTTGGCTGTTGTAAATGGCAAAGTTCCCATCATTCTGCATTACAGCCCTAAAAGGGCCTTCCCCACGGCCACTTGTACCTGAAGACCAGACAGCAGCATTTGATGAGTTATCGTACATCACTAAATTGCCATCGCCCTGCATCACCAGCCGATAACGATCGTTTTCAGAACGCAAATAAGTGCCGCTTTGATAAATTCCGTCGCGATCCAGTGTCCTGTTTGTAATTGAGGAAGTCGCACCACTGGCGGCATTACTACCGAGTTGAAAGCCAGCTTTATTAGCGACACTAATTTCAACTGCTATCTCATAAGTACTTCCTTCAGTTCCCGGTACAAGCCATTGCCGTTCACCTGGTAGGGATAGCTGCATCGGTTGGAGTATAAGAACTCCCATACTATCGTCGCCACTCACTGAGTCATACTCCATCAGTTCAATTGAGGTCGACCCAGTTAGGGGAGTGGTATAGTTCACATCCAATCGTTGCTGAGACCTGACTTCTGTATAGCTACGGCTAGAAGGCCAGGCTCGGTTGCCATTAACCATGATGTAAAGGTCATCTGTCCCAGAGAATACGCTATCTAAACCATTGATGACAGTGACTCCAGTACCTGCTCCACCTGCGATTGCAAGTCCAAGAGTGCCAATAAGAACACCACCAGTTGCGCCCGCCGCGACTGTAGCCGTTGCACCTCCAACAGCACCTCCAACAGCTGCAGCCGCAGCACGAGACACGTTGTTTACTCCTGAAGACGGCGAAACGCATCTCACAGATCTAATTGTTGCTTCTCGAATAGCAATTGATTGAGCCGAAAGTGGCGAAAATACCACCCCTGAAACTGTTAAAACAGTTACAAATAAACGCCCAAGAAACTTTTGAGAAGAAAAGCTCACCATTTCAGATACATCTCCTGATTAGAAGGATTCTTAACGTATTTAGTAATTACAGAAAAACCATCAAGAATCTATGATTAAATTCTCGATATAGACTGCCGGACAAATTAACAAAATATGTTATTTGGATCGCCAAAAATATTTCGTTAATGAAGCGGCATGGTTTTCTCTAATTTCTAAATAGGTTTTATGCACTTTTAATCTTATAGGAAGCATGCCACCTTTGAAGTGAGTAGAAACACGCAAAAGACTGGGGCACTAGAAAATCGTAATTGCTCGACTCCTCGTTTGACCTGTAAAGAAATATGAGTAGGGTGAGAGAATGGAAAAACTGCCCAACCTTAAGGAACTTTCAAGCGAGGCAACAAAGGATATCTTGATAGAGGAGCTATCGCAAAAGGTGCAGGAATTACAAGCATAGATTGAGCGATCGCCCCCCGCCACTGCTGCACCAAGTTGGCATACTGCGCCATATTGTTGAGACTCAGCCGAGTAGCCCCCAACTGCAAACAGTCAGGGCTACCGTGGGAAACCAGGTGAATTTCAGCAACGCCCTGCTGCTGTTCCAAAACTTCACTAATTTGGGCAACACCATCGCGATCGCCATCCAGCAGAACCACGGTGGTGTCTGCTTTAACGTGAGCCAAGAGCTGGTCATAGTCGCTAACTTGGCGATCGATAAACACGTACGATTTGCGTTTCATATCACGCTCCTAAACTAGGTGGGCAAATTTAAGGAACAACTTACTGAGAGCAGTTAGAGTCGGGGGCGGCTCAGGAAGCTGCACATCAAGCAAACGGCTTACGTTGGAGGCAAGCCAATCAGTGAATTTACTAAGTCCATTACGAAGCGGCATCTCTTGTTGGATTTTTCCTTTGGGAATGAGTGTCACCCAATCTTCCGCATAACTGCTTAGGTGGAGCGGCCATTATGCTTTACAGAGCAGCTAACTCAGAGCACTTTGATCGCAGCGATCGCCAATTTTACCCAGCCGTTGTGCACCTCTGGTAGGATCATGTCTTGGCAGCGCAATCTAACCCAGAACCCTAAAATTGATCATGAGTCAGCATCCCGACAGCATCCCGGCTCACGGTGGCCAGCTAATCAACCGCATTTGCACATCAGAGCAGCAGCAAGAGTTTCTCAGCAAAGCAAACTACTTGCCCCGTGTGCAATTGGACGAACGAGCTGTATCCGATTTAGTGATGATTGCGATCGGTGCCTTTAGCCCCCTCACCGGGTTCATGGAGCAATCAGACTACACCCGCGTAGTAGACGAAATGTACCTGGCAAATGGGTTGCCCTGGTCCATTCCGATTACGCTACCCGTCAGCCAAGAGGTTGCAGATACCCTGACGGAAGGGACTTTGATTCGGTTGGATGATCCATTGGGTCAATTTATTGGCGTGTTAGAGCTGACCCAAAAATACACATACAACAAAATTCACGAAGCGCTGCACGTCTATCGCACCAATGAAGAAAAGCACCCTGGGGTAGCCGTAGTCTATAAACAAGGCTCGGTCAATTTGGCTGGCTCAGTATGGCTATTGCAGCGTGACAGCGATGCCCGCTTCCCCATTTACCAAATCGATCCACGCGCCTCTCGCAGCCTATTCCGTGAAAAGGGTTGGAAAACAATAGTCGGATTTCAGACCCGCAATCCCATTCACCGTGCCCATGAGTACATCATTAAGTGCGCGATGGAAGTTGTAGACGGGCTGTTTTTACACCCGCTGGTCGGCGCTACCAAAGAAGACGACATCCCGGCTGATGTCCGGATGCGCTGCTACGAAATCATGCTGGAGTACTATTTCCCAAAAGATCGCGTGATTTTGGCGATTAACCCAGCCGCCATGCGCTACGCAGGCCCTCGCGAGGCTATCTTTCACGCCCTAGTGCGTAAGAATTACGGCTGCACTCACTTTATTGTCGGGCGAGATCATGCTGGAGTTGGTGACTATTACGGTACCTACGACGCTCAGTACATTTTTGATGAGTTTCAACCGGATGAACTAGGCATCTTGCCGCTGAAATTTGAACATGCGTTCTACTGCTTGCAAACCCAATCTATGGGAACGACGAAAACCAGCCCTAGCTTGCCAGAAGAGCGCGTTCACCTGTCGGGGACTAAAGTGCGGGAAATGCTGCGTCGGGGCGAACTGCCACCACCCGAATTTTCTCGTCCCAAAGTTGCTGCCGAGCTGGCACGGGCAATGCAAATTGGTGAACCGAGTTACGATATTTAGGTTTCGTCAGAGTCAGGCCTAGATATTCCGGTCTAGATATTCCGGTCTAGATATTCCGGCGTTGCTGAATCCTGGGATGAAGCTATTCGATATTCGGCATTGCTTAATCTGGGTATGAGTTTTGTTTGAAAGGAATGTTCCGCGCCCCTTTCAGAAGAAGCTCATATAGCCATAGACGGATTGGTTAGGACGGGGTGCAGGGGTGGAACCCCTGGCTGGGGGCAAAGCCCCCACACCCCCTTTGATCCCAGTGTCCTAACCTTTGTGGCGACAGCTATACATAAAATTAGCAACACCCAATTGAGTAGGTGGGCTTAATGAAATATAAAATTCTAGAACCTTGCGCCGCCCGCACAGCGGGCGGCGCAAGGTTCTAGAATTTGGTTTTTATTTAGGTTGAACTAAATTAATTCGCTTAACAGTATATTCGCTTAGGCTTTGACACTGGGTCGAAAACACACCACAGCTAAAGTCTGATCAAGCGATGCCAAAACATTCAATTACTTAACCTGTTCAGAGTAAGACAGGTGAGAGATGAAAAATGTGCTGACTAGAGCGTAACCCGCAAACAATGCCACAACAGCAATCATAAAACCTCTAAAACGATGTAGCGATCGAAATCAACCTTAATAGAATTGAATTTTTAATGAATGAAGTGACTTAACTGTTTCAATTCATTAGTAAAGCTGATTTCCTTAATAACTCTACATTATAGAAACTTCATTCTTAACACATCACCCAATCAGGGGTATCTTTATTTTTTGGGCGATCGCCCAAGCAGTTGACAGGCGGCACCTTTACCCTACATTCGCTGGCGAACAAACGCCGCTAGCTGCTGCATCCGCTGTTTCAGTGCTTCTACCTCTGTATGTAGTTTCACGTTTTGCTCGCGCAACTGGCGAACTTCTGTTTTTAACTGCTGAACGTCATCGAGCATCACCGGGATAGATAGATGCACGGCTGTTTTAGCCGGGATAGATGCGACAGTGGGTTCGCGAGCAGGCATTGCAGCAGCAGGGGCGGCGCTGGAGGAGGGCATCGGTGTCGGAGCAGCCACAGTAGGAGTAGACGGAGGGGTGACAGGCGGTAAGTGTCGGGTCTTTGCCTTGGAACTCGCTGTCTGAATTGCCTTAAACAAGGTAGCTTGTTGGAAGGGTTTGCTGATGAACTCGAAGTAGTTGAACAGCTCTGGCACCGTCTTTTCTACGTCTTCTCGCCGTCCCGACATCATGACGACTGGAATAGATTTGAGCGCAGGATCGGCCTGAATCTTTTGCACGACTTCCCAACCATTCATGCGGGGCATAAAGAAATCAAGCAAGATCAGGTTTGGGCGCTCCTGCACAATCAGCATCAAGCCTTCTGCTCCGTCTTTAGCTTCCACCACGTTGAAGGTGCCTTTGGGCAACATATCTACAATCTGCATCCTAATTGTTTTGCTATCGTCAACAATTAGGATTTTTGGTATTGCCATGGGAGAAAGGTCGTTAGAATTTTTTGCATCTCTAATGAATCGCGTGAATCGCGAATCAAACGAACTTCAATCGTTTTTGTCAATGGGCAGCTTTGCCACCCTTTGACAAAACTTGTTAGTCAGATCCCCGAAAGCCCTCACCCTAGTCCTCTCCCGAAGGGAGAGGGAACCGGAAGGGTAGATCAACCCTGCGTCATCTTGGCTGGTAGCGCCCCAGCGATATCCCTAGCCCTCTCCAGAGGGGAGAGGGAACCGGAAGGGTAGATCAATTCCCCTCGCCCTCTGGGAAAGGGGTTGGGGGTGAGGGCTATAGACTTTTGTCAGTCAACCAGTTGCCACCCTTTGACAGAAACTCTTACGAAGTTAATTTGTTTGCGATCCTAACCTTAGATTCTAGTGATGGTGAGATACGCTAGAACGTATCTCTGTAAATATTCTTGTCGAACCCCGATCGCATTTTTATTCCATTCTTACCGCTATGACCAGCCCTTTTTTGACTCGGCTTCACAGTTCCGATCGCCCCGTTCTTGTGTTCGACGGCGCGATGGGAACTAACCTCCAGGTGCAAAATCTGACGGCAGAGGATTTTGGTGGAGCAATGTATGAAGGCTGTAATGAGTACCTAGTCGTTACCAAGCCGGAGTCCGTAGCGACGGTACACCGTGATTTTTTGGCGGCAGGTGCCGATGTGATTGAAACCGATACATTTGGGGCAGCTTCAATTGTGCTGGCCGAGTACGACTTGGCCGATCGCGCCTACGAGCTAAACAAGTTGGCGGCTGAGCTAGCCAAGCAGTGTACAGCAGAATTTTCTACTCCTGAGAAACCCCGGTTTGTGGCGGGGTCGATCGGCCCTACGACGAAGCTGCCGACGCTGGGGCACATTGACTACGACACGATGAAGGCATCGTTTGTGGAGCAGGCAGAGGGGCTGTTTGACGGCGGGGTAGACCTGTTTTTAGTCGAAACCTGTCAGGACGTGTTGCAGATTAAGGCAGCCCTGAATGCAATCGAAGCGGTGTTTGCGAAGAAAGGCGATCGCCGACCGTTGATGGTGTCGGTGACGATGGAAATGCAGGGCACGATGCTGGTTGGCTCTGACGTAGCGGCAATGCTAACCATTTTGGAGCCGTTCCCAATCGACATTCTGGGATTGAACTGCGCTACGGGGCCAGATCGGATGGCCGAACACATTCGCTACTTGTCGGAGCATTCGCCCTTTGTAATTTCGTGCATTCCCAACGCGGGTATTCCCGAAAATGTAGGTGGCCACGCCCACTACAAGCTGACTCCGATGGAACTGCGGCTGGCGCTGATGCATTTTGTCGAAGATCTGGGCGTGCAGGTGATTGGCGGGTGTTGTGGCACCCGTCCCGATCATATTCACCAACTAGCCGAGATTGCACCAACCCTCACCCCCAAGCAGCGTCCGGTCAGGCAAGATGAATCCGGCACGACTCACGGTCAGCAAGGGGGGTCGTCCTTTCCTGATCCCCGCCCGTTGCTGCACTATGTGCCCTCAGCCGCTTCGATCTACTCGGCACAGCCCTACGAGCAAGACAATTCGTTTCTGATTATTGGAGAGAGGCTAAATGCCAGTGGCTCCAAAAAAGTACGAGACCTGCTGAATGTAGAAGACTGGGATGGTCTAGTGGCGGTGGCGCGATCGCAAATCAAAGAAGGGGCGCACATTCTCGACGTTAACGTGGACTACGTGGGGCGCGATGGCGAACACGACATGCGCGAACTGGTGGCTCGGCTGGTCACAAATGCCAACCTGCCGTTGATGCTCGACTCGACTGAGTGGCAAAAAATGGAAGCGGGCTTAAAGGTAGCAGGCGGTAAGTGCATCCTCAATTCCACTAACTACGAAGATGGCGACGAGCGCTTTTTTAAGGTGCTAGAACTGGCCAAGGAATACGGAGCAGGCATCGTAGTAGGCACCATCGACGAAGAGGGGATGGCGCGCACCGCAGAACGGAAGTTTGCGATCGCCCAACGCGCCTACCGCGACGCGCTAGAGTTTGGCATTCCTGCTTATGAAATTTTTTACGACCCGCTGGCGTTGCCCATTTCTACAGGGATTGAAGAAGACCGAGAAAACGGCAAAGCCACAATCGAATCGATTCGGATGATTCGTCAGAATCTCCCTGGTGTCCACATTTTGCTGGGCGTGTCGAACATTTCCTTTGGCCTCAGTCCGGCAGCGCGGATTGTGCTGAACTCGATGTTTTTGCACGAAGCCACCACCGCAGGCATGGACGGGGCGATCGTCAGTGCGGCAAAAATTCTGCCAATGGCCAAGATCGACCCGGCTCATCAAGAAATTTGCCGCCAGCTCATCTACGACGAGCGCAAATTTGACGGCAATATCTGTACCTACGATCCGCTGACGGAAGTGACCCGACTGTTTGAGGGCGTGTCCGCTAAGGCCGCCCGATCGACTTCATCGCTGGCCGATTTGCCGATCGAAGACCGTCTGCGACAGCACATTATCGACGGCGAACGGATTGGCTTGGAAGACGCTCTGGCGATCGCCATGCAGACCCATCCGCCGCTCAACATTATTAATGTCTTTTTGCTAGACGGCATGAAAGTCGTTGGCGAGCTATTCGGCTCTGGGCAAATGCAGCTCCCCTTTGTGTTGCAATCTGCCGAAACCATGAAGGCCGCTGTCGCCTATCTGGAACCCTACATGGAAAAGGAAGATGCAGGCAGCACCAAAGGCACGTTCCTGATTGCCACTGTTAAGGGTGACGTACACGATATTGGCAAAAATCTGGTCGATATTATCCTGACCAACAACGGCTACCGCGTTATCAACTTGGGGATCAAGCAAACTGTCGATCGGATCGTGGATGCCTTCTATGAGCACAACGCCGACTGCATCGCCATGAGCGGTCTGCTCGTCAAATCTACCGCCTTCATGAAAGAAAATCTGGCGGTATTTAACGAACGCGGCATCACCGTGCCCGTGATTCTGGGTGGAGCTGCCCTTACTCCTAAGTTTGTCCATGAAGACTGCCAAAACACCTACCACGGCAAAGTTGTCTACGGCAAAGATGCCTTCTCTGACCTCCACTTTATGGAAAAGCTCATGCCTGCTAAAGTGGGCGGCAATTGGGATGACCACAGGGGTTTCCTCGATGAGACACCCCCCAGTCTCAACGGGACAAGTGCTCCAGACACGTCCTCAACCACAGAGTTTCCCCCTGTCCTTGCGCCAGCCAACCCAACCCAACCGTCACCAGAACCCCTGATTCAGCCTGTCGCAGATACGTCCCGCTCCGAGGCCGTCGCCATCGATATTCCGCGCCCGGTGCCGCCCTTCTGGGGCACCAAAATTTTGCAGGCCGAAGAAATTCCCCTGCAAGAAATATTTAACTATCTGGATTTGCAAGCGCTAATTGCCGGACAGTGGCAGTTCCGCAAACCCAAGGAGCAATCGCGAGACGAGTACGATGCCTTTCTAGCCGAGAAGGTCTATCCCATTCTGGAAGTCTGGAAGCAGCGAATTGTCAGTGAAAACCTTCTGCATCCGCAGATTGTGTATGGCTATTTTCCCTGTCTGGCAGAGGGCAACTCGCTTGATTTATATGAACCAGCGATCGCGGCTCACTCTAAGTCAGCAGAGTTAGGAGAACTAGAAGAATTAGGAGAACTAGAAGAATTAGGAGAGGCGATCGCCACCTTCCAATTCCCTCGCCAAAAATCCCTCCGCCGCCTCTGTCTATCCGACTTCTACTTACCCAAGTCGGCAGTCTCCTCGTCCTTACAGTGCGACGTTTTTCCCATGCAGGCGGTCACCGTTGGCGACGTGGCGACAGAGTTTGCCAAAACTCTCTTTGACGGTAACCAATACACCGACTATCTCTACTTCCACGGCCTTGCGGTACAAGTGGCAGAAGCTTTAGCCGAGTGGACTCACGCCCGAATTCGACGAGAATTAGGCTTTGGCGACCAAGAGCCAGACACCATTCGCGACATTTTGGCTCAGCGCTATCCCGGCTCACGCTATAGCTTTGGCTACCCCGCCTGTCCCAACATGCAAGATCAATACACCTTAATCGACTTGCTCGGCGCAGACCGAATTGGGCTGCACATGGACGAAAGTGAACAACTTTATCCAGAGCAATCCACTACGGCGATCGTGGCGTATCATCCTACAGCAAAGTATTTCAGCGCATAACATGGCTAAAAACTCTTTTCTGCCACGGCTCCAGACCGCAGCATCGGGGATAATAATTCTGGGTATGACCCTGACGGGCTGCCTTGGCAACCGAGCGGAGATTCCCGAACCACGGCCCAAAACGACCATTCCTATTACCCTAGAGAGTACGGCCTTCGCGCCAGACACAGCGATCCCAGCGCAGTATACCTGCACGGGTGAGAATACTTCTCCCCCGTTAGCGTGGGGTGAGGTGCCCGCCGAAACGCGCAGTTTGGCACTCATAATGGACGATCCCGATGCCCCTGGCGGAACGTTTGTGCATTGGGTGATGTATGATTTGCCTCCTGAAACGCGCCAACTGGCTCCTGCTCTGCCCCCTGATGCAAGTCTGCCCGGTGGCGGCACTCAAGGCAAGAGCAGCTTTGGCAAAACGGGCTATGGTGGCCCTTGTCCACCCAGCGGCACCCATCGCTATAGCTTTCGGCTCTATGCCTTAGACAAGCCTCTAGAACTGCCACCTGGGGCAACTAAAGCAGAGCTGTTTGAGGCAATGGGAGACAGCGTGTTGGCGATCGCCCAGCTCACTGGACGCTACAGCAAGCCCTAGTCCAATCTTCATGCTCATCTCTAGAGCAATTAGCTTATCTCTAGATCAATTAAGAGCAGCGATCCCCTAAGGGGATCGCTGCTCTTAATTGATTAATCCGTTTAAGGTAGCCGTACTAGCGAGGAAAGCTAGGTAAGTCTACTGCGGCTAGCGACTGAATTTTTTTGGCAGGGCGCTCAGGGTAAACCACGGGCGAAGGCCCTGTCTGTTCTAGCTGTACGGTTTCTGGATGATTCGGTGCAGCAGAACCCTCAGAGGCGATCGCCCCCGATTGGGGCAATTGTGATGACCATGACGACGACTCAAAAGGAATTGTCAGTAATTTTCGTTTGTCGGTAGCGGTGGGAACGAGCGGTGGAATAGGTAAAGGCCCAGGGGCGATCGCCGACTTCCAATTTGTCGCTTGGTTCGGTGCGTCTATGCCATGCTCCTCATGACCCAGATCATGACCCAAACTAGCCTCTGGCACCTCATCCGTCGATCCGTTTACTAGCCGTGCCAAATCTTGCCAAAGGGTCGCTTCCGCATCGGTGCCCGCATCGGGATCAATCAGCGTTTTAATAATATCGCTCACCGATGGGATAGCGGGTGGCGCGAAGGAATCCGATAGATCATGTGCTGGCTGGGTAGAGGGCACCTCCTCTTCCTTATCTTCATTGAGGAGGTAAATAGGAGGGTGGGGCACCTCTACTTCTACGGCATTACTCTCAACCGCCGGAGCCAGACTGGTCACTGGAGTCAGATTGGGGAATTCCGTTGACGCAGGATGTGTATCTGCCATTGGGGGTGCAGCCAGATCAGCCGCTTCAGGTGCAGTGAGGGCAGCATCCCTTTGCAAATCAGCAAAGTCTGTTTCAACGGCTGGCTCTGACAAACGACTAACCAAGGCATCTAGCTTCACTGGCAGACTTGACCCACCCGACTTCGCTGACCAAGGCTGAATGTGCTGCACTTTCGGCAACAGCGATTGAACCTCCAACGTCGATTGCGGTTCATACCAGGGCTGATTTGTGGTGGCCTCTCCTCCGGTGTTCAACGCCTCGGAGAGATCAACCGGTACATCTAAACACCGCTCCAGCGCCGCCTTGAATTGCAGAGTATGGCGTTGCTGCCGCTGCAATCGCGTCCGTAAATCTCGGCAGTCGCTTTCGCTTTGGATCAACAGGTGCGCCTGTTCATTCAGCCGCTGGTGGGAGAGGGCATACTCTTGCTCTAGCTGAGTTACACGTGCTTGACTGGCCGCTAAATCCTGCGTCAACGTTTCCGTTAGGGCTTGCTGCCGTTGGCTAATTTGTTGCGACAACTTTAGTTGACTTGATAGGGCTACGACCTGATTGGGAAGCGCGTGTAGATCGTCAGGGTCAGAAGCGATCGCCTGGATTACGTTAGCATTTTGAGCCAGAGTCGCATTTTGGGTTTGCTCTAGAGCATCTTCTAATTGAGAAACCCGGTCGAGCAGGGCGTTATTACATTGGTTGAGTTCTTGAATCAGACTAATCAATTCGCCGATGTTTGGCTGCATATCAGGCTGGGCAGAATTTTCTATCCAGGTGTCAGGTGAGGCAGCGGGCGGAATTGTGCGCGCCATGGGATGCGCCGTTTCTAGACCTCGATCTGGCACCGTTTTTGGTATCCCGTTTTCTGGTATTTCGTTTTCTGGCACCCCGTTGGGAGGGCGATCGCCCCCTTGTGCTGATCGCTTCAGCGCGTCAGCGCTCATAGCATTTGGAAAATCTACCGTTTGCCACTCATCCCACACATCAGAGCTGGGTGGAGTTGTGGCCGCTACCTCGTGAGTAGAGCTGGGTTGATCGATCGGCTCGCTACTAGAGTGAGACTGAACGTCTGGCGCAGTCGAAAACTCCTCCCATCCGGCAAACCAACTCGATGGAGTGGCTGGAGCAGGTTGATTAGGATCTGGGTTCTGTTCAGGGGTCTTGGCGTCACTCATGGGTTCAACTCAACCAGAACGGTAATGATAACGGAATAGATCTTGAGCGAGATAAACGAGCTAAGTAAACGTTAGACAGAATTTTGAAGCGATTGCTCCCTTGCCACAAATGCTCTCAATGAATTCTAAAGTCAGATGATTAGGATTTACGCAGTTGGGGAATATTTTGGGCATGGAGCGCTCGCAACATCACTCAACTTTCTTCGTGTAACGTTCACAGGCTCTAATGGCAATAAAACTGCTCAAATCGACATAACGTAATTGCATTTACCCTTGGTAACACAGAAATTTGATTTGATAATCACTTTTTACTTAAATTTGCGGTAGTGGTATTGATGTAAGGATTTTTTGATGGGCGGGCTTTGCCCGCCCATCAAAAAATCCTTACCAATTTAGGACTACCCAATTTGCTTCTATAAGACAAACCCCAAAAGATGGATAAGTAGGTGGGCTTACATTAAATATGAGATCATAAGGCGCTGCGCTTTGGGATTTGGTTTTTATTTAGGTTGAACTACTTAGGAGATTTCTGCCAAAGAAAATATAGCCATAGTCATAAAGCTTAGGACATGCCAGCGTCATTCCCGCGCAGGCGGGAATCCACCCCCCGCACCTATCGAGCAGATGGATTCCCGCCTGCGCGGGAATGACAGGGAGGAGTCCTATTGGGCTATCGCTATACCTGAATTGTCGCGTTTCGACTTCGCTCAACGCTCGGAATTTGTGGGCTGAGCGAAGTCG
>Ga0105046_10007141_pt1 | contig 17620 bp, 12 predicted proteins | sample MAT03_FD_78385 | JGI IMG/M metagenome (GOLD analysis project Ga0105046, IMG submission 78385) | Freshwater microbial communities from Lake Fryxell liftoff mats and glacier meltwater in Antarctica - MAT-03 (megahit assembly) | ecosystem: Environmental > Aquatic > Freshwater > Ice > Liftoff...
GCGCAGGCCGCCGCTGATCGCGCGCTCACGCGGCTTGAGCAGCCAGCGCGCAAGCAGCGGCAGCGGCAGCGCCCACAGCGCCCACGCTTGCGCCCACTCGATCACTTGAGCACCTGCTTGGCCCAGCGTTGGCAAAGATCAAGCAGCGCGGTGCTCGGCGCGCTTGCCAGTGGTTTGAACGGCCCGGCCAGCAGCTCGCGCCCGGCCTCGCCCAAGAATTCACGCGTTTTGAGGGCGTCGTCGAGATGCGCCAACCACGCCTCACCGGTGAGTGCAGCGGCGTTCGGATCGCGCAGGCGCACGGCTCGCCTTAGCAATTCGGAGAGCTGCGCTAGGTTCAAGTCGGGAGCCGCCAGCGCGCTATTGAAAACCACCCGCGTAAGGCGCCGTTGCCGCACGCTGCGCCCGCGTCGCCAAGCCCACGGCAGCCCGATCGCCAGCGCAACGATCAGCAGCACAGCCAGCGCCCACCAGCCGGGTGCGGGCGGCCACCAGGACGGATCGGCCGGCAGATGAATGTCTTTCAGATCAAGCGAGGGCGACTTCACTGCAGCTGCCGCGCCAGGGTGGCGACCACCGGGTCTGGTGTGCCGAGCGGGGTTGAGCGCGCCCTGACGTGCTTGAACACCTCATCGGCCTGTTGACGCAGATCGGCGAGCCGTTGGGTGACCTGCGCACGCGCCGCCTGCTGCTGAAGGTTCAGCCGAAAAGGGCCCGCATCCGTACTGAATTGATAGGCGCCCGGCGGCGGGACGGCGGACTCAAGCGGATCGCTGACGCGAATGATGTGGAGACTGGCGTGCAGTGTGAGCGCGCCCAAAAGCCCCTCGTGGCGCGGCTGCAAGCCCGCACCATCGGTGATTAGGTAAATCTCGCAGCCCGGTCGCACCAGGCGCTTGAGCTCTAAAATTTGCTGGGTCCAGTCCTGCTTTTTGGGCGACTCAAGCGCGGATCGATGGGCTTCAACCAGGTGATCGATCAAGCGCAGCACGCTGCGTGGGCCCGACGCCGGCTTGAGGGTGGCCAAATCTGGCATCACCAGCGCACCGACCCGATCGCCGCGCGCCACCGCCGCCCAAGCAAGCGCAGTCGCGGCTTCGGCGGCGGCAATCGATTTAAGCGTGCGGCGGGTGCCAAACAGCATCGCCTCGCTGAAATCAATCACCAGCAGCACCGGACGCTCGCGTTCAACCGCATAAACCTTGGTGTACATGCGCGGCTGCCGCGCGCTCAAACGCCAGTCGATCATGCGCACGTCGTCGCCCGGTTGATAGGCGCGCGACTCTTGATAATCCGTGCTGCGGCCGCGCTGGCGCGACATGTGGCCGCCGTCAACCGTGGCCCGCGCGCGCAGGCGTCGCGCGAGCTTAAGCTCGTCAACTTGGGCCTTGAGAGCAATCAGCGGTGCGGTTTCAAGCGCGACACCGCGGTGCGCGGCGACGGGAACACTCACGGCAGGGGCACGCGCTCGATCAGGGTTTCGATGAATTTCTCGGCGGTGACGCCCTGCGCTTGCGCTTCAAACGACAGCACGATGCGGTGCTTGAGTGCATCGACCGCGATCGCGTGCAGATCCTCAGGGACCAGAAAATCGCGCCCGTTCAGCCAGGCATACGCTTTGGCGGTTTTTTCAAGCGCGATCGATCCGCGCGGGCTGGCGCCGAAGCTTACCCAGCGACGCAGATTCTCGCCGTAGCGTTCGGGCTCGCGCGTGGCGAGGATCAACTCGATCAGATAGCTTTCCAGATTCTCGGCCATATAGACGCGAGCGCACTCCTGGCGCGCTGCAAAGACCTCGTCCTGAGTCAACGGCGGCATTTGCTCCTCCGCGCTGAGCGCCTCGTCGCCGCGCCGCGCGATGGCCAAGATTTCGCGCTCCACGGCGCGATCTGGATAGCCAATGTTGACGTGTAGCAAAAAGCGATCCATCTGCGCCTCGGGCAGCGGATAGGTGCCTTCTTGCTCGATCGGGTTTTGCGTCGCCATCACCAAAAACAGCTTGGGCAGCGGATAAGTCACCCGCCCCACGGTGATCTGGCGCTCGCCCATCGCCTCCAACAGCGCCGACTGCACCTTGGCCGGCGCCCGGTTGACCTCATCGGCCAACACCAGGTTGTGGAACAGCGGGCCGCTTTGAAACTCAAAGCGATGGTCGTTGGGCCGATAGATTTCGGTGCCGGTCAGATCAGCCGGCAGCAAATCGGGGGTGAACTGGATGCGCTGAAAATTCGCATCCAAATGCCGCGCCAGCTCTTTGATCGCCGTGGTCTTGGCCAACCCCGGGGCGCCCTCCACCAGCAAATGCCCATCGGCCAAGAGCGCAATCAGCAGGCGGTCAACCAGTTTGGCTTGGCCGACGATGCGGGCGTTGAGGGTGTTTTTGAGTTCAATAAAGCGGTTAAGGACGGTCATCCGAGCAAGCTTATCAGGGGAGCGTCGGGCTGACCGTTGCAGCTGCTAGAGGTTCCTCGCGAGCGACCCGTGTTCTGGCGATGCCGCATGCCGGCACCGCCGAAAGGCCTGTTGCGGTTTATTTAAGGACGGGTGTAGTTCAAACGCACTGGCACAAGCGGATCAACCATATCGTTGCTGCGCACGCAGGCAAACGCCTGGTAGACGCCCGCATTTAACCCTGCGCCATTGAACAGCACGTTAACCGACTGACTTTGGTCAGGGCCTAGCGTGCCGCCGCCCACATCAACGCTCGCCCAAGATGCACCACAGGACTGATCGATGGAGACGCTAAATGCGAGGCTGCCAAAGTTGGAGTTACTCACGTTTTGCGCATCCTGCCAGCTGACAAGACCGGGACCGAACAAACCGCCAGGTGCGATGATTTTTGCTGGGCTTGCGCGAACCTCTCCTCCGGCAAACCAGTACCAGCTTGGCGAAGTGGTTGTACCGGGAACGCTGGGATAGATGGTCAGCCAGTACGTGCCTGCATTGAGGCTCAACGCCGGGCAGCTGGAGGAGTCAATCTTCAAGCCGATAGTGCCGGTGCTCAAGTTCAAGCCCGGCGCAGACGGCGGCAGGCTGCAAGCCCAGACAGGCGTTTGGCTTGATTCGGGATTTCCCGCAGGTTGGCCGGCTGCATCTGCGTAGACCAAGAAATTAATGGCCGTCGCGGTAGTCGCCAGCACGCCCGGTTGGAAAAACCCGTCTGCGAAAAGCCCACGAATCTGGGTAGTGCGGCTCAACGAAAAGTCGTCAGCGGCGTAAACACCGCTGTTTGGGTTTGCGTAGCGATTGCTCGGCAAGCCATCAAACGCAGTTGCACGCTGCTCAACTTGCGGACCGACAAATTCGCTGCTGAGGTCAATGGTGAAAGCAAGCGGTGATCCGCCGGTATTGCGGACAGTGAACGAACCTTCCCCGCCGGCACCAAACACGGAGATTTCTGTTGGCGCCACATCAATGTTGGCACCCAGTATTCCGACCGCGATCGGGAGACGCAATTGCGGAGCGCTGCCGGAAGCAGGTGACAGCACGAGTTGCGCAAAAGTCGGTGCGATAACAGGTGCGCCCAACTGCACACGGACAACCTGCTCGCCACTGGGGGAAACGGTGAACGTTGCTGGCGATACCGTGCCGCTCGCGCCTTCAACCGTCACCGTGTAGGTTTCAGACCCCACGGCAACGCTGGTAAAGGTGCGGCTGAAGCTGCAGCCTTGTTCGCAGCTTTGGTTGGCGTAGCTGGCGAGGTTCAGCGCCTTGGGATCACCGCCCGCGGCGGGGTTTGCGGCAACGTAATTGTCAAAGGTCTCCTTCAAAACCAAGCCCGCTGCAACCGCGCGATCCACCTGAATGCGCCCCGCGCCGCGATCAAACGGCGTCGCGGGCGTGGTGCCGTTTTCGCGGCGCAAATTCGGCGTGGCGGTCAGCATCAGCGCCGACTTCACCATCTCCGGCGTCCACAGCGGGTTGATTGACTGAATCAGCGCGGCGGCACCGGCAGCGTGGGGTGCCGCCATGGAGGTGCCCTGCAGGAACGCAGTTTGCTGCGGGCCACCGCTGGATGCGGCCAAAATAGCCAATCCAGGGGCTGAAACATCCGGTTTTAAGACGTTGATATTTGCCGGGCCGCGCGAGCTAAAGCCGGCCATAATGTCGGCGGCGGCGCTTGAGATCACCGGCGTGGAAACGGTGTTAAACAAAGTGCCAGTGGCCGTCGGATTGGCTTGCAGATAGCTCAGTATTCCCGCGCCATCGGCTTGATTGATCATGGCTGATGGTCGGGTAGAAGCCTCCAGCCCCGCCATTTGGATTGGCGGCGCTGGCGTGTTGTTGGCGATCAAGACACCCACAGCGCCGGCGGTTGTCGCATTTGCAACTTTCTCAACAAATGCGCAGTCGCCGCGTTCAATGAAGGCGATTGCGCCGCTGAAGAACCCGGAAGGAAACGCACCACCCGCAGTGCACCCTCTTAAGTTCAGTGCTGAGGCTCTGACAGCGGCGGATAGTGACGACACAATCTGAGGCCCCGTTCCTTGAATGGCATCGCGATTGGTTTGCGTGGGCAGCGGTGGCTGCGGACCGGTAATGCTAAAAAGCGCGTTGCGAAAGTACGCGCGATCATGGCTTGATGCGGCTACTGTCATCACCCAAGGAGCAACATGATTGACGGTGGACGCAGTGGGGCCGCTGTTGCCTGCTGCCGCAGACGTAAGGACTCCCGCGCTGTTGGCGAGCAGCATGGCGTTGGCGACAAAGTCGGTCCATGGGTCGGTGCCGCCGGAAATTGAATAGTTAATGACCTTCGCCCGGCCGTCTATCAGCACTTGGTCTACAGCCAGTAGAAGCGCAGTGTCGTTGCAGAGACCTCGTCCGCTGCTGGTTTCGGTAAAGCACACGTCGTGAACGATGGCGCGCGCATGCGGCGCGACCCCGGAGGTCCAAACGCGATCAGGCGAATTTGCAATCGGCGCGAACCAGACGTTGCCAACCGCGGTAGAAGCAGTATGCGAGCCGTGGCCGTTTTCATCCTCGACGCCCAAGTTCTCGGTGACGTTGTTCTGGCCTTCGACAAAGAAGTCGATGTGGTCCCAAGCACCGACCAGCTTGCCGTTGCATTCCGCGCGTGGGCTCCCGGGTCCGTTGCCGCCGAGACACCATCCGAGCGGCGGAAAGGGTGCAACAAACTGATAGCCGTATGCAGTCCCGCCAGCAAATGCCGGACTGTCTTGATTTACGCCCGAATCCAAAATCGCGACAACGGCCTTTGCACCCAGGCGGCGATCTTGTAATTCTTCAAAAAGCAGCTCAAACGTGGATCGAAAGATGAGGTCCCCAAGGTTGGCAAAGCCGTTACTCGGATCGAGCCGCGGCGTATTCCACACCCGACCAGCACCGATAAATCGCGGCCCCGCATCGGTATCTAGTGAATGGTTACGCGACGGTTGAATCGCCTTCACTTCTTGCAACGAGCGCAACTCCGCAGCCTCACCGGCGCTTAAATGAACCGCAAACCCGTTAAAGGCATAGGCCAATCGGGCCAGGGGCGTCACATTCCGGCCCAGCCTGGCAGCGACTTTAGTGATGGCTTGGTCTTGCTCGGCACGAACGCTGGCCAATAACCCAGCTGACGCGTTTGATGTTTGACCGCGAACGAAACCGTCTGCGGCGGCCACAGGCTGGCCGTGTAGCTGCACGAGATAGATCCCAAACGGCGCCTCCGTGCCTTGTTTCGCGCGGCTCAGCGTTTGCTCGGCGGCTTGAGCGCCGATAGCCAAACCTACCAGCGCAACCGCTAACGCCGTACTCAAAACCGTTGCTCGTCGCATCGCTAAAAGTCCCCATTTCAATCTATTGACGCACAAAGGGCCGCATGAGCGGCCCTTTGATCCTTGGTTAACTCAACCGTAAAGCTATTGGATTGAGACGGTACATGTCTTCGAGGCCGTCATCACAATGGCTTGGCTCTGGTTGGGCGTGCCGCTGTTCGAAGCGCAGTCACCAGAGTACGCAACGGCGAATGCCGGAATCGATCCAACCCCAGTCAGTGTTTTGGTGGTAAAGAGAACGATACTTGCGGGCTGGCCGGTCGCGCTGGGCGGAAATGGCACTGTTTGTGCGTTCGGATGAACTACCGAGATACCAGCTGGCGTGCTGGTAACCGTACATGTGGCAACTCTTTCGGGGATCGCAGCGACGGCAGGCGGACCGACCACTGCCGGAACAGCAGGAACACCGGCGCAAGAGCCCGTGGCGCGCACTGTTAGGCGAGGAACGTTACAAAGCGGATTGTTCACGTTTGCCGACAGTCCACAGAGATCGATACCGTTTACCGGAATATCGATACTTAACGCGGTAGTCACCGCACCGCCCGCGTCAACACGGAAGGTACAAATACCGGCGCCAGGCGTGTTAAACGCATCAAGCCCGCTTACGGTGACGTCGAACTCAGCGACACCAGACGAGTTAGTTGCGCGATCAGACGGCAACACAACGATCGATCCCGCCGGAGTCGAATTCCCGCCGACAGTTGCTTGACGAGTGACTCGGCAAGCCGCATTGATATTTGCGTTAGGAATCGGTGCGTTCAAGTTGGTTGTCAAAGTGGTGACCACACGCACGGGGGCGCCTGGAAGCGTATTGCCCCTGATTTCCGGTGGTGAAACACGGAACCTTGCACCGCGCGGCGGACGCACAGTGACTTCGGCCGTGAGGTTTGTCCCGGGCACGCGGAAGACAATGATCTGCGAATTTCCTGGTAATGCGCCCGCTTCAACTTGCGCGGTCGTGCAACCGTCTGCGCCGGTTCGGTTTCTCAGGCGTGCAGGCGGCGGCGTCAACTGGCCATCGATTCGAACTTGAAAATCTGCCGTCGTCGAGTTAACACCACCTTCGACCGAGACCCCAGGAAGGGCCGAGCCGAAGTTGTCAGAGAGGCAAATTCGAACCGCTGTCGTGGAACCCGCATCAATCTCGCTCGGTGCGGCGCTCATGGTGGCCGGGGCGGCACCGAAGAACACGTAGTCCTCAATGTCCTCCACCGTTTCCGTTGAGCCTTGAACGATGTCGCCAGAACCCTGCGCCCACACGATCACGCGTTTGTTGAGCTTTTGCACCGGGTACGTGAGCTCCGTGGTTGCCTCGCCGCGTTCGTCGGTAACGACCGAACGCAGATTCGACCGAATATTGCCGTCTTGCGCCCGGCCGATCTGGTAGTTCAACACCGCCAGGTTATTGACGCTCACGCCAGTCACATCGTTGAAGTTAAAGCGAGTTGTAGTGGTCAGACGGGTTGCACTTTGGATCGACGCAATCGTTCGCGCATTTTCCAAGTCCACATTGCCGGGCGATTCTTCACCGCGAACAAGAAGTGCATCGCCTGGGCCTGCGCCCTGGCCGCCTGGGATGATGAAGCGCCCTTGCAGGGGCGATAGGAACGTTGTTCCGCCTTCTTGCGGATCACCGTCGGAACCGGAAATAACGAACGTACCTGAACCGTCTTGCGGATATCCGGTTAGCGGCTCATCAATCGAGCCAAAGGTGATCGGTGTGTTTTGAGCAACTGGATTGCCTTGGCGATCCGACGCCAACGCCGTGATGCGCAGGCTGTAGGTGCCTGAAGGGCCAGGTCGAATGCTGTCGGAGGTGACGCGATCATTGACCGGGTTACGAAGCAAAACGTCTGTGTCTGGGTTGGTCAGTTCGATCGCGAACAGCACGCCGTCAGAGACAATGATTGAACGCACGGTAATCACTGGGTCCTGAATCCCGTTATCGACGTTGTTGTCGGCGCGGTCGGCCGTGGCGCGGATGTTGACAATCCCCGCGCCGGTTCCAGCGCGGAACGCAGCGCCTGCCGCCCCATTAACTGTCGCAATTCGGATGCTGGTGCCCTCTACACTTTGGCCAGCTGCGTTGAGGCCGGTAAGGCGCTCGCCAGTACCTGTGCCATCGCGCAGGGACTCAAGCAATAGGTTATTGACCGGCGTGTTGCCGACGCGTGGGTCGGGAACTCGATTGCCGGTCGCATCGGTCACCTGGATAGCCAACTGGGTGGTCGTGTTGCCACCAGAGGCCTGGACGTAGACGGCGCGCCCATCTGTTGCAATTGCAACCTGCGCTGGGAGAGGCGCGACGGCTCCAATAACGGTGAAGGTGCGGTCGACCGTGATCGTGCGCCCGGTATCAGGATCCGTGAATTGGAAATTCATCTGGACCGTGCCGGGCTGATTGAGCGAGTGCAGATAAAACGTTGCTGAACCCGCATTGAGCAAGACCGGCCCTGAGACCAAGAGCTGGGTGTACTCATTTACTTGCGGCGTGCCAAGATTGTCTGGCGTCGAAAACACGGCCACGCCAGGGGGAGACACGGAAATGTTTACGTTTTGCGACGAATTCCCTTGGGCTGCACTCGCATAGGCTTGGCCATTAAGGCGCCGCACTTGGATTTGACCCTCGATCTGGAAAGGGCTGTTGCCCTGCGGACCGGGAACCACTCCGGGGTTGACTGGAATGGTCGTTCGGGGCACGACGATCGTCACCTGCCTGAAGGGTGGCTCTTCGTTGAGAACCGTGAAGGTTTGGATTGCTGAGTATGTGCGGGTGGTGTCTACGCCGGACACGGTCACGTCAACCGGACCGGTCGTTTCGTTGGAGTGGAAATAAAACGAGACTGTCCCGTCTGGCCCGGTCGTTGCGGTGACAGACGCGCCAAGCCTAAAGAACTCATCAAGCCCTGTGGTGGTCGGATCGTCAGCGCGGGCAACACTGCCTCGGGTTGGATTTACGGTTGCGGTGATGATCACGCCGGACAGCGCCAAGCCATCGCTGCGCGTGACGCGCGCCGTGAACTGTCTGTAGAACGATTTCGGCACGCTGGTTGATTCGGGCGTTAGCGTGATTCGAGGCACTGCGCCTGGGCCAATAGCCGGGCTGTTGTTGGGCCCACCCCCACCGCCGCCGCAGCTGGCGATGGCAATTGTGGTTGCGGCGAGCAAGATGTTTCTGAAGATGGACCGCATGGGTGGGTCTCCGGTGACTTGAGTCTTATTGGGCCATTACGGCGGTGGGTTTGTCGGATATCGGCTCAGCGCCGTCGTCCAGAATTTTTGGTGTTACAAAAACGAGCAGCTCTGATTTTTGATCACGCTTCGCCGTTGTTCTAAACAGCGGGCCAACGCCGGGCAAGTCGCCGAGGAAGGGTACTTTGGTGTTGTTGTAGCTTGATGATTGTTCGTAGATGCCGCCGATGACCACCGTTTCACCGCTGTCAACCAAGACCGCCGTGGTTACCCTTCGCGTATCGATGATTGGCTGCGGATTGACGCCGGGCGTGAACCCGCTCAGGCTGTCGTTTGAGACGTCAAGGTTCAGGAATATTTTTTGGTCCGGCGAAATCAGTGGGGTGACCTTGAGCTCCAAAACCGCGTCTTTGAACGTGACCTGGGGAACTGTGCCGCCTGCGCCACCTTGAAGCTGTTGCACGACCACAAACGGAATCTGCTGACCTTGGCGGATAACCGCTTCTTGCTGGCTTGCAGTGACAACACGCGGATTGGACAGAACCTCACCCTTGCCTTCCTGCTGCAGTGCGGAGAGCTCCAGATCAAGCAGGTAGTCTTGGCCCAGAATCGCAAAGGCAAAGGAGCCGGCGGGATTTGCGACGGGCAGATTGATGTTTAAACGCTCGCCGAGCGGCGGCGCCGTAATCGCTTCGCCGATATCGCCGGGCGTTACCACGGGCAAGCCCGAAGGTCTGCCGGCATAGCGATTGTTGACGGCGTTGTTGGAGAGGCGATCAAGCGCCTCGGAGCGGCCGCCTGTGCTTAACACGTTGCCTTGGCTGTCTTCGTGGGCGCCGGTAAAGCCGAATCGTGCACCCAGCTCGCGGCGAAAAGAGTCATTGGCGACGACAATTCGGGACTCGATCATGACCTGCTGAACAGGGCGATCAAGACGGCGGATGAGTTCTCGAATCGCCTCGATTCGCGGCGCAATGTCGTTCACCAAAAGCGTGTTGGTTCGCTGGTCAAATGAAACGCTGCCGCGCGGGGAAAGAAAGCCGCGACGGTTAGATTCGCCGGTCGAGCCGCCGCCCTGGCCCGAGAGGCTTCCGCTGGTCATGAGCTTGGCAATCACGTCTGCCTTGCCGTAGTTGACCGGGATGTAGACGGTGAGCAGCTCGGCGCGATCTTCCATCGCCAGGCGCGCGTCGGCGAGCTGCTGTTCGCGATCGGCAATTTCCTTGGCGGGCGCGACCCAGATCACGTTGCCGTTCATGCGCTTGTCCAAGCCCTTGGAGTCCAAAATTAGATCCAGTGCCTGGTCCCACGGAACGTTGATCAGGCGCAGCGTTGCATTGCCCTGGACGGTGTCGGCGACGACGATGTTCAGCTGCGAAATGTCAGCAATAAGCTGGAGCGCCGAGCGCACCGGAATGTCTTGGAAATTAAAGGTCACTCGCGCGCCGTCGTATTTGGGTTTCGGTGCATCTTCGGCGACAACGGCGTCTTTTTTGATCGGGGCGACTTCGAGGACATACTGATTGCCCGATTGGTAGGCCAGCTGCTCGAACGCGCCCGAGGTGGTAACCACGGCGCGTGTGCCGAGCCCATTGGATGCGATATCAATGAACTTGACCGGGGTTGCGAAATCGAGCGTATCTAGGCGTTTTGCAAACTCTTCAGGCAAACGAACATTGGCCATGTTGATGGTCAGCTTGTCCTTGTCTCGCTTGAGATCAATCGCAGCACCCCCGTTGGTGAAGTCGAAAATGATTCGTCCCTCGCCCGCCGGCCCGCGCCTGAAATCGACCGCAGTGACCGTAACGTCTGCGACGGCGACGTTCTTGTTCGGATCGCCGACGGCAGTATTGGTTGCCGTCACGAAGCCATCGCCGCCACCAGCAATGGTCAGCACGACGTCGTTGCCGTCGATTCGGGTCTCGAACGATGTGGGTCGCATCAGGTCAACAACGACCCGAGTGCGCCCTGCGGCTTCAACCGCGGTGACTGATTTGGTGGCGCCTGAGCCCACCACGAGATTGCGTTCAGTCAAGGCGTTGCTGACGCCCGCGAAATCAAGTGCGATCCGCGGCGGATCGTCGGTTGTGAAAACCTTGGGCTCGCCCGCAGGTTCAGACAGCGACAAGCGCAGTTCGACCTGCCCGCCGCTTTGCGCATTGAACGTCATTTTGGTGAGCGCAGAGCTCGCCAAAGCGACTTGGACAGCGCAAAGAAGTCCGATAGCGAGCGCGCTGCGCAGAGATCGATGAGAATTCGGCGACATGGAATAGGACTCCCGCGGGGTCAGATTAGACCGGCGCATTTTCGGATTCAAAAAGGTTGCTTTCATGCGGTTTTCCCCAGCGTGGCCGCGTCAAATCTTGACGTTTTCAAGGGCGATTGAGGCTTTTCGCTCCATGAATCCGCCAATACTGTTGGAAATGAGCTCTTGAAGTTCGATCCCCTCGTCAGAGACACTTAGGATTCGTCCGTCGTTTTCGCCCAGGTAGTTGCCTGCTGTGACGCGGTGGATGGTTCCCTCGGGATCCTTTATGAGCGCGATCAAGCCGCCAGAGCCACCGATGGTTCCCACCATATCGAGCGCGTCAAGCGGAAATCCCTCAAGCAGCTCTTTGCGCCGATCCGGGTTCGGCCGGGGACCGCTTTGCGATGCCGAGGCGTCTTCTTTTTCGTCTGTCGTGAACGGGTCGCGGCGATCCCCCGGCACGTAGACGAAGGTTTCGAAAGTCTTGATCACGGGCAATGGATCGAGCTGTGGAGGCGGCAGACTCTTGATGCGTGCGACTTCGGTCTGCACATCACTGATGTCGCCGGCGCACGCCGACAGGCCGCAAGTGAGGGCTACAACCAATCCAAGCTTTCTGAGCGGAATTTTTTTCATGTTGCTCCCCTAACGTGCCGGAGCCGCAGGCACCGTGCCGGGCAGTTGTTCTTCGTCTTCGACATAGCGATAGGTGCGCGCAGTGCCTTCAAGCAACAGGCGGCCTCCCTTGTCGTTGGCCGCAGGCTTGAGCGAGATGTCGTGCATGGTCAAAATGACCACGCGCGGAAGGCTGGCAACGCCGCTCACGAATTGGCCAAATTGGTGATAGGTACCGAGCATGCGCAAAGCGATTGGCTTTTCCGCATAGAACGTCTTCATGACTTCGGCATCCGGCCGAAACAGCTGCGTTTCAAGGCCGGTTGATAGTGCAGTTTGAGAGATATCAACAAGCAAATCGGCCATCTCAGTCCTGCTCGGGAGCTGCCGCAGCAGGTTGCGCAGGATCTCCTCCATGGTGGCAAGCTGCTCCTTATAAGCTTCGAGATTGGACGCCTTGGCCTGCTTGGTGGTGAATGTGTCGACAAGCCCGCGTACCTGCAGGTCTAAGCCATCGCGATCTTGGTACTTCTGCTTGATGCTTGCGAAGTAACCAATAACCAAAATCACAACGACAATGAGAATGCATGCCCCCACCTTGGCAGGGAGTGGCCAACTGGCGGTATTTTTGAAGTCAAGCGTACGAAGATCGTTCAGCGTCATGGCGCAGAAGCTCCCGTGGGGGCGGGTCCGGTGCCGCCTTCTTCATCAACATCTTTGTTTCGCGATTTCAGCTTGACCTTGAGCGAGAACCCCAGCCGGTTGCTGGCTTGGCGCAGGGAACGCCCTGAGGGAACGTTTCCAGGCGACGCCGCTGGTGCGGTGGCTTCGATGATCGTGAGATCAGGCTCGCTGATCCATTCCGACTTTTCAAAGTTGCGCATGTAAGTGGAGACTCGCGCGTTTGACTGCGCGACGCCAACGAGAGTCAGGGTGTTCTGCTCTTGCTTGATTGAGGTCAGCTGGATGCCTTCTGGAATAGTTTTCACGAGATCGTCAAACAAGTGGACCATCTGCGAGCGATTCGCCTGCAGCTCTTCAATGATTTCTTTGCGCGCGAGCAGGTCTGCTTTGGTTTTCTCCAGCGTCGCAATTTCGGCCAACTTAATGTCAACGAGCCGAATTTCCTCATTAAGAAAGGCGATTTTCTTGTTGCGCACATCAATCAGCGCGTTTACGTGCATAAACCAAAGGCCGAACAGCAAGAGTCCAAGTCCTGCCGAGAAGCCCAGCATCGCGTTGAACTCGCGCTGCCGCTGCTTTCGCCGTTCAGCGCGCCAGGGAAGTAAATTTATGCGTGCCATTAGTCGAAACTCCTCAGCGCGAGTCCGCAAGCAATCATGAGCGACGGCGCGTCTGCCCCCAGCGTTTGCGACTGAACTTTGGGTGCAAGCGACATGTTGGCGAGCGGGCTCGCTATGGTTGTTGGCACACCGAGCTGATCTTCGATCATCTCTGTTACACCGGGAATGGATGCACAGCCGCCAGCGAGCACGATGCGGTCCACGCGACTGAACTCACTGTTGCCGTAGAAAAACTGGAGAGATCGGCTGACCTGCTGAACGATCGCTTCCTTGAAGGGCTCCAGAACTTCGATTTCGTAGCTCTCAGGTAAGCCGCCTTGGCGCTTGGCCTGGCCCGCTTCTTCATACGACAGACCGTAGCGACGCATGATTTCGTCGGTCAACTGCTTGCCACCGAAAACCTGTTCGCGCGTATAGATGGTTGAGCCCGCACGCAGCACAATCAGCGTTGTCATGGTGGCGCCCACATCGACAACCGCAACAATGCTGTCGCGGCCGGACTCAATTTGTTCGGTGACGAGCTTCATCGCGTTTTCCATCGCGAAGGCCTCAACGTCTACGATTTTGGCGGTCAGCCCGGCAAGCTCAAGTGCAGCCACGCGCATATCGACGTTGTCTGAGCGCGACGCAACCAAGCGCACGTTCATCACTTCGGGGGCTTCTTTGACGGGACCCAAGATTTCGAAGTCCATGTTGACTTCTTCCAGTGGGTACGGAATGTACTGATTCGCTTCGAGCTCGACTTGGTCTTCGAGATCGTCTTCGCTCAAATCCGAAGGCATCTGAATGACCTTCGTGATGACCGCTGAACCTGCAACTGCGACAACCGCGAACTTCGCCTTGGTTCCGGAGCGCTGGACAGCACGCCGAATAGCTTCGCCCACGGCTTCCACTTCGACGATGTTCTTCTCTACCACTGCGTTGGGCGGGAGGGTTTCCACCGCGTAATGTTCCACGCGATAGCGACCGCCCGTTAGCGACAGCTGCAAGAGCTTCACTGCGGTTGAACTGATGTCTATCCCGACTAAGGGAGTGCTACGAGAATTGAACAGAGCCACACTTTTTGTCCTAAGTACGGGCTGTTACGAGAGAAACATGCCTGTTGACATTAAATACCAAAGCCAAGCGATTATCAACAGGCACATTTCATGGAAATTTACGCGTTGCGACGTCCATCACCTTTCACGCGTATCGATGTGTGCGCTGGTGCGAAAAAAGCCCCGTCGGACCAGCAAAATGCCGCTCTCGCAAGCGGCGCGCCGCGAGGGATGCGGGCGGCAAGCTATACTTTGAATGATTTTTCCTGAGTGACAGGCCTTGAAGCGAGTTTTTCGTGTGTTGTTGCGGGTGCTTCTCTGGGGGGCGCTTGCTGGAACCGTTCTGGTGCTCGCGGCAGCGGCAGGGGTGTACGTCTACCTGGCGCCGAGTCTTCCGGATGTTGAATCGATTCGTGATGTGCGGACCCAGGTTCCACTTCGGGTTTACTCAGCCGAGGGCCAGCTGATCGCCGAGTTTGGCGAGATTCGCCGCCGCCCCGTGTCAATCAAGGACGTCCCCAAAGATTTGATAAACGCATTTGTCTCAATCGAAGACGCGCGCTTTTACTCTCACCCTGGGATCGACATCAAAGCGTTGACTCGCGCTGGCTGGGAATGGCTTTCAACTGGCAGATCACAAACCGGTGCCAGCACGATCACCATGCAGCTGCCGAGGAACTACGCGATGCTTGGGCGAGAACGCCGCGTCGAGCGCAAGTTAAAAGAGATCATTCTTGCACTCCAACTCGAACGGCAGATGAGCAAAGACGAGATACTTGAGCTCTATCTGAACAAGATCGAGCTGGGCTATCGAGCGCACGGCATTGCGGCCGCAGCGCAGGTCTACTACGGCAAAGAGCTGCGCGACCTGACGCTGGCAGAGAGCGCGATGATCGCCGGTTTGCCAAAAGCGCCGTCTTCGATCAACCCCATTCGCAATCCCAAGCGCGCGCTGGAGCGACGCAACTACATCCTGCAAAGGATGCGTGAACTGGGCCACATCAGCGCCAGCCAGTTCGACGCCGCTGCGAGCGAAGCCGATCGCGCCTTTCTGCATGAGCCAACGGTTGAGCTCAACGCGCCTTACATCGCTGAGATTGTCCGCGCGCAAATGATTGAAAAGTTTGGCGAGACTGAAACGTATTCGCGCGGGTTCCAGGTGTTTACCACCGTTCAGGCCGACAGACAGAACTTAGCGCAATCCGCGCTGACCGAATCGCTTCGAGCCTACGATGTCAGGCACGGTTTCCGCGGCGCAGAAGGCACGCTGCCAATCACCGAGAGCACTACGCTTGAGGAAATGCGGAAGATGCTCTCGCCGTGGCGAACGATCGCAGGCTTCGTGCCTGCGCTGGTCACGACGCTGCGCGAGGATTCGGTGGACGCGCTGTTGCAGGATGGTCAATCGATCACGGTTCCTTTTTCGACAATGCTGTGGGCGCAGCGCTATTTGACGGAGAACTATCGCGGCCCGGTCCCGAAGCGGCCATCTGACGTGATCAAAGCGGGCGCTGTGATTCGCCTGAGGTTGCTGGATGATGGCTCGTACGGGCTGAGCCAACTGCCAAAGGTTCAAGGCGCATTGGTCGCTCTTGATACGGATTCGGGTGCGGTCCACGCGCTGGTCGGCGGGTTGAGCTTTGGACTGAGCAAGTTCAACCGCGCAACGCAGATGCAGCGCCAGCCAGGATCCAGCTTCAAGCCGTTCATCTACTCCGCTGCATTCCAAAAAGGATTCACGGCCGCATCGATTGTCAATGACGCCCCGATCGTGTTCAGCGAAGCGGGTATGGACAAGCCTTGGCGGCCAGAAAACGACTCAGGCAAGTTTTATGGCCCAACGCGCTTGCGCGAGGCGATGGTGTATTCGCGCAATTTGGTATCCGTTCGCCTTCTTCAGGCGGTCGGCCTCAACTACACGCGCAAATACATCAAGAGGTTCGGACTGACCGATTCCGAACTGCCGCCAAACCTGTCGATGGCGCTTGGCACAGGCGCGATACCCCCGATCAAAATGGCCCAAGGCTATGCTGCTTTCGCCAACGGTGGTTTTCGGGTGGAACCGTACTTTATCGATCGAATCGCGGATCGCGACGGCGTGTTGTTGTTCAGAGCCAGCGCGCCGCGGGCGTGTCGCGATTGCCCAGAACGGAGAGCGGCAGATATCCAAGAGCTCCTGCCCGACTTAAGCGACATGCCGGAGCAAGAAGGCCATGCTCAGCCGAAACCACAAACGGCGCTGCCGGTCGCGGGTTCAGCGAACAATTTAATGCCCGCGGGCGCGGAGCCCGGGCCCAACTTGGCGCCAAAGGCCGTCGACGCACGGAACGCATACATCATTCGCTCACTGATGCGAGACGTGATCAAGCGCGGCACTGGGAGAGCCGCCCTGGTCTTAAAATGCGAAGATATCGCGGGCAAAACGGGCACGACCAACGACCACCGCGATGCCTGGTTTTCAGGATATACGCCGAAGCTGGTGGCAACCGCATGGGTGGGCTTCGATGACTTTTCGCCGCTTGGCAACGGCGAGTTTGGAGGCAAAGCGGCACTGCCGATTTGGATAGCCTTCATGCGTGGCGCGCTGAGTGACACACCGGATTCAGAGGAACTCCCGCCGCCTGGGCTGACCACCGCCGAGGTCAATCCCGGCAGCGGATTGGTCGCAAGACCGGGAAGCTCAGGCGCGATTTCCGAGGTGTTCATGCAGGAGTTTGTGCCAGCAGCCGAATCAGCGGCTTCAGCGGGCGCCCCTATCGATCCAAACGAGGGCGGCGCCATCGACCCATTCTCATTTTAAGAGTGCCGTAACCCATGGGCAATGCGAACCGCGAAATCGAACGAAATCGTCTTCGAGTAGCGCAGGAGGCGGCGCGAATCATGGCCGTTGAGGGCATCCGTGACTTTCGCGCCGCCAAACTGAAGGCGCTCGATCGGCTTTCCCTGAACAACGACACAGCGCTGCCGCGAAACTCGGAAGTGAACGCAGCACTGCGTGAATATCAACGCCTGTTCCAGAGCGAGTCACAGCCCGCAAGCCTTGTCGCAAAGCGCGCCTCTGCGCTCAAAGCGATGGAACTGTTCGCCAAGTTCAGCCCACGCCTGGTCGGCCCAATCCTTGAAGGGACCGCCGATTCAGGATCTGTCATTGAAATCCAAGTTTTCTCAGATACGCCGGAGGAAGTCGAGTGGTTTCTCGAAGACCGCCAGATTCCGGTTGAAATGCGATCAGCAAGAATTCAGATCAACCGAAGCACTTGGCTGGATGCGCCATTGGTCGGCTTCTACGCAGCCGGGGAAGCGATTGAGGCATTGGTTCTGCCAATGGACTTCTTGCGTCAAGCGCCAATTGGATCATTCGACGCGAAACCAATGAAAAGAGCGAGCTTGACTGTCTTGCGGGCTTTACTCGACAACCCTTAAAGCAAGTACGGACACAGAAAA
>Ga0105046_10007142_pt1 | contig 17618 bp, 15 predicted proteins | sample MAT03_FD_78385 | JGI IMG/M metagenome (GOLD analysis project Ga0105046, IMG submission 78385) | Freshwater microbial communities from Lake Fryxell liftoff mats and glacier meltwater in Antarctica - MAT-03 (megahit assembly) | ecosystem: Environmental > Aquatic > Freshwater > Ice > Liftoff...
ATCCCTTGATCCTCGAACCCTTGAACCCTTGTTGCGTGCGATTCTCGGATCTCGAGAGTTATGAGCGCCGCCACTTTGGGCGGACGACGCGCGGCGTGCGTAGCCGCCGGCGGAGTCGCCCATGTGGTGGCGCGACATTGAGCAGCGATGCAGCGCGTGCGAAGGGGTCCAGGGGCGTAGCCCCTGGTCGATCAAGAGGTGTCGATGAAGGTGAAGGCGCTGACACTCCATTGGAGAGGGATCGACGGGTTCGATACAGCCGCCCTCGATACGTTCGTGGCCGAGCACGACATCGTCGCGGTCTCGGATCACTGGTTCATGCACGAAGGCGAACCGGCATGGGCCATTCTGCTGACCCATCGCCCGGCGCCGCGGGTCGCCTCGTTTCCCAAGCCCTCGGACGTCTCGGCGCAGGCGCGCACCGAGCTCACGTCCGAAGAACGTTTTCGCTACGAGGCGTTACGCAAGTGGCGCAATGAACGCGCGCGCACCGAAGGTAAGCCGCCGTACGTCTATTTCACGAATAACCAGATGCTCGCCATCGCGTGTGACAATCCGACGACGAAGACCGCGCTCGGCACCGTGTATGGGGTCGGTGACGCCAAGCTCGAAGCGTACGGCGAGGCGATTGTCGCGCTGCTCGCCGCAATTCCATCGGGCTCGATGCCACCATCTGTCGCGACATCCGGGGACGGGCAAGATGGCGAATGAGCCTGCGCCGATCTTCGTGCACTGGGAGCGCGTCACCGGCGAGATTCTGGATCGCACGATGAAGCTTCCCAAGGCGCAGCGCTTCACGTTCGCCCAGCGGATCGAGAACCTCGCGCTCGACATCCTCGAGCTGCTCGCGGCTGCGCAGTGGGCTGGCAAGTCGAAGCGAGCCAAGCTGAGGGACGCCGATGAGCGCCTCCTTCGCTTGCGCGTCTTGTTGAGACTCTGCCATTCCCAGAGATATCTTGATCCTCGCGCCTACGAGCACCTCGCGCGCGCCCTCGACGAGACCGGTCGTATGCTGGGGGCGTGGCTTCGACAGCAGGACGCGGGTCCTTCATGAGCTCGGTGGCGCCGACCCTCACGGACATCGCGAGCTTTGGGGCGCTGTACCGTGCGGCGTACGCGGCCCGACGCGGCAAACACCTGTCGCGTGCGAGCGCGGTGTTCTTCGTTGATCTCGAGACGCATCTCTTCGACCTCGAACGCGAGCTCCTCGCGAAGCCCTTCAAGTGGACGTTTACGGGGCGGCCGCTTCAGGCCGGCTGAGCGGCCCGAGCGTGGATCGCCACTCCAGCCCAGGTCATCGGTCGAGAAGGACCGCTGGGAAGGCTACGAGAACCAGCGCACCGAGATCCTCGCGCACATCGACGGGCTCCCGCTCCTGCCGGGCGTGCTGTGGCTCTCGGGCGACTTCCACTTCGGCTGCGTCGCGCGCCTCGAAGCCCCGGGCAAGCGCTTCGACAACCAGTGGGAGGTCTTCATTGGGGCAAGGCGCCAACCTGTCGAACCCCGCCTGGGAGCCGCTGCGCGACACCGCCGCCAATCAGCTCCGATTCGTCACCGGCACCAACGACTACGCGCGCTTCGTGTGCGACACTTTCGCTGCGCCGCCGCGCATCCGCCGAGTTCATCGACGGCGACGGCACCGTGCAGCGCACGCACGACTTCGACTTCCCAGCGTCGTGAACCGCTCGCTCTTCCGTTCGTTTTCCCACTTTCAATATCCCCCACATCGCCCGTCACCCGTCCCGCCCAGCGAAGACTGGTCAAGACCTGCGGCCCTTGCTCTCCCGGAGCGTCCCTATGCGCGAATCCGTCTCTTGTAAGCTCGCCGTCGCCGCCCTCTTCGCAACCCTGCTCGCGGGCTGCCCCGACGCGACCGAGGTCGGCAGCCAATGCGCCGCGGCCGATCTCGTCGGCCAGTGCCCGGTCGGATCCAACCCCATCCTCGGCGCGCAGGCGAGCTCCGCGTGCGGCGGCAGCTTCGACTTGAACGTCGTCACCGAGTCGGGCGCCGCGACCGGTCAGTGCCAGAGCAACGGCTCGTGCGAGTTCCTCTGCCAGTACGCGTCGCCGTGCTCGTGCGGCATCGCGACGATCTCGAAGGAGTCGATCACCTGCAGCGAGTGCCAGGACCAGAGCTGCGGCGACGGCCGCTGCGAAGGCACGGAGCGCTCCTCGTGCGAGAACGGGGCGACTGGCTGCTTCGCCTGCCGCGAGGACTGCGAAGGCCCGACCTGCGGTGACGGCGACTGCACCGGCAGCGAGTCGCCCGCGACCTGCCCGCAGGACTGCGAGGCGCTGTGCACGCCGTCGTCGAAGTTCTGCGTCGGCACCGAGGTGCACGTCTGCTCGGCCGACGGCCTCTCCGCGGAGGTCGTCGACTGCGCGCCGGCAGGCCTCATCTGCGGCGCCGGGTTGTGCGTCGCGCCGGGCGCCTGCGGCAACCACGCCTGCGAGTCGAACGAGAGCGCCATCACCTGCCCCGAGGACTGCGGCACGATCTGCGTGCCATCGAACGTGAGCTGCCAAGGCAGCCTGCTCGTCACATGCAACGCGAACGGCAGCGAGGCGAGCCAGATCGACTGTGCTTCGAGCGGCCGTGTGTGCGACGCCGGCGAGTGCAAGCTCCCCAACATCTGCGGCAACCAGATCTGCGAAGCGGGCGAGGACGTCGGCTGTCCGGCAGACTGCGCGTCGGTGTGCGGCAATCAGGAGTGCGAGAACGGCGAAACGAACTCGTGTCCACAAGACTGTACGACGTGCGGCGATCGCCTGTGTGGTGCCAATGAGCTCGTGTCGTGCCCCCAGGACTGCGGCGTATGCGTTCCGAGCGAGCGCTTCTGTCTCGGCAAGCTCTTGCGGGTGTGCAACGGCAACGGCACCGACTTCGAGGACATCGACTGCACCGCCTTCGACCAGTCATGCCTGTCGAACAACTGCGTCGACCCCGGCGTGTGTGGCAACGGCGCGTGCGAGTCGGGCGAAGACCTCGCGACCTGCATCGAGGACTGCGCGGTCGTGTGCGGCGACGGCGAGTGCCAGACCGACTCGGAGAGCTTCGCGACCTGCTCTCAGGACTGCGCTCCGCAGTGCGGCGACGCGGCGTGCCAAGGCGACGAGGACTTCATGTCGTGCCCGCTCGACTGCCTCGCGACGTGTGGCAACGAGGTCTGCGACGGCGGCGAGGACCGCGACAGCTGCCAGAAGGACTGCGGCTACTGCGGCAACGGCGTGTGCGAGGACGCGGCCGAGTCGGCGTCGCTGTTCCCGTCGGCCCCGCTCGTCACCTGCCTCGAAGACTGCGTGACGTCTGGCTGCGAGCAGGACGGCGACTGCAACGACGGCATCTTCTGCACGACCGGCGACTGCAACAGCGACCACGTCTGCCAGTACACGGCGATGGACGACCTGTGCCCCGTCAACGAGAAGTGCATCAAGTTCTCGGGCTGCTGCCCCGACAAGGACCGCGACGGGTACGCGGATATGGCCTGCGGCGGCAGCGACTGCAACGACGACGACAACCTCGTGTATCCCGGCGCGATCGAGGCGTGCGGGGGCGGGGACCGCAACTGCAACGGCTTCCACCGCCCGGCGCTGAAGTCCATCAAGAAGGTCACGACGTCGAGCTCGCGCAAGTCGGCGCTCGACATGACCTGGGACGGCACCCGCTTCTGGGCCGCGTGGCGCGGCGTGCCCGAGGCGACCGCGCGGGTCGAACTCGCGCGCATCTCACAGAACGCCGACCTCATCGGGAATATCGACGCGGTGCCGCTGGCGGTTCCCAAGCAGACCGGCCTACAGATCGCCTGGAGCGAACAGACCAAGCGCCTCGGCGTCGCCTGGGAGTTCGTCTCGATCGATGGCAAGAGCCGCGCGAACTTCACCACCGTCGGCGACAACGGCGCGCTCTCGCCCGATCCGCTGATCGTCTTCGAGTCGCCGTCGGCCGGCATGTACGCCAACCCGGGCCCGATCCTCTCGGACATGGTGTGGCTCGATGGCATCTGGGTGATCGCCGACGGTTCCTATTACGGCACCGGCGGCGCGGGCATCTCATATCCGTGGGGTTGGCTCGGCGCGACCGAGTCCGGCGACGTCACGCGCCGCTTCCCCAACGACTACCCCGCCGGCTACGGCTCGCCGATGGGCGTCGACCCGCTGGTCGTCGCGGGCACGCAGGTGGCGGGGTTGCAGGGCACACGGATCTTCAAGGTCACGCCCGGCGACGTCACCGGCGCGTTCACGATCGTCAACATCGGGCCCGACGCCGCCAAGGGTGCCTGCACCATGGTCTGGGACGGCGAGAACCTGGCGCTCGCGTGTCTCTACCTCGACCAGCTCACCTACCATCGCCTCGCCGCCAACGGCGCGGCGCTCGCGTCGAGCATCATCTACGACACCGCGCTCACGCCGCGCTCGATGGCCACCGCCATCGGCGGGCTCAGCGCCGGCGACACGACCAAAGTCGGCATCCTCGGCGTCGAGGGCGCGAACCTCGTCTTCGTGATGCGTGACGCCGACGGCTCCGCGGTCGTCGAGCCCGGGACCATCGGCGGCGGCGCGGCGATCGCCGACCCGCGGCTCTTCTGGGACGGCGACGGCTTCCAGGCGTTCTGGCTCGCGAAGTCGGGCGAGATCGAACAGCTCTTCCGGGCGATCATTACTTGCGAGTAGCAACTTTGCAGCTCGCACCCTCAGGCCGCCGCTACTCCTGAAGTCCACCGAGGGTGGACGAAGGGAGTCGCGGAGGCGCGGGCGAGCCGTACTTCTCGAGCAACGCCAGCGTGCTCTTGTTGTCGATGTTCACGATCCCGGGGAGCTCCGGGAAGTGTCGCGCCAGCCCGGGCTTCGAGCCTCCCGAGGCACGCCATGAGCTGAGCGTTGTAGAACTCGTAGCTGTCGGCGGCGGCGGCGACGTCCCGCGCCTCGTCGCTCTTGATCGGCCACGGCCGCGTCATGCGTGTGCTTCGTGCTCACGCGAAAGACCGGCACCTCGAGGCGCGCCATCTGCTCACGCAGCGGATCGCCATAGGTGCCAGTAGGTGCCAGTAGGTGCCAGTAGGTGCCAGTAGGTAGTGGTCCAGCTGCGAGCGATCGTCGGGCGTGATCGCGTGCGCCTGGTGCGCGTACCTATCGCGCACTGCCAACGACAGCTCCGGGCAGGCGCGCGACTGTCGTTTCGCGGCAAGGCGGCAGACCATCGTCACGCGCGGGCGAGAGCGGCGGTGAAGCGCGCCATGTCCTCCTCGAGACGGTCGTGCCCGGTCGTGAGCAGGTCGCAGTTCTTTCGCAGGCGTCCAAGGTCCCAATCAACCGCGTACGCGTGCCGGAAGAAGTGGCGAAACGACAACAGGTCCAACAGCATCCGCCGCGATTCATCACTGAAGAGTGCGGGCCGCGTGCCTTCGAGGTCCATCGACGCGAGCTCCAGGAGCTCCGCATGCCAGCGCGCGCCAGTAGGGATCGCGTGAGCGAAGGTCCGCATGGCACGCTCGGCCATCGACTCGATTGCGCCGTAGTAGTGGTGTAGCGAGGCGGCCACAACAGTCGCGGCGCCCGGGGCGTCGGGCGTCGTGATGAACCGCAACGCCAAGTCGCGGTGATGTCGCGCCGCCTCGAGGTCGGCGGTCATTGCTTTTGCTAGCACCAGCAGATCGAGTCGCGTCACAGGAGTCGTTCCCCGTCTTGCAGCACCCGTAAGCGCAGTGTGGCCGGAGCGTTTGCCAGTCGGATCAGCTGGATGTCCGAGTGGAGCTCGAGCACGTGTCGCTCGGCCTCGAGTGCCATCTCGGCCGAAAGCCCGTCGACCAAGATGTCGAGGTCACTGTCTGGATGCGGTGCGCTCCAACCCGAGCACGCCGCTAGCGAACCGAAGACCCAGACCCCCGTCGCACCGCGCGCTTGGAGGAGGCGCGTCAACTGCGGCAGGTGGGCACGGAGCCCGCTCCGTCGGTCGGATGTCGCACGCGCGTGGTGGCCGGCAGTCCGGTCCACGAACTGCCGGATCCATTCGGCACCGGTTTCGATGTCCACGCGCGGTGGGCGCGTGAGGGGCTCTGGACGTGTGGGATGGTTGTCAGTCACGGCGCAAGTCTCGGCGCGACGGTGTCGGAAGACAAGCGGGCAGTCGCACCTCCCCTGAACATGGCGGGACGCGTCTCGTCGATGGCAGCGGGCACGCGATCGCGCTGGCCGGACGGCGACGGCTGGCGCGTCATCGCCCGCCAACCCGGGCGCTGGACGTCCGTGGACAATTGAGCTGGCCGGAGGCGATACGGCGGGCTTGCCAGCATCGGCAGCCGGAGGCGATACGGCGGGCTTGCCAGCATCGGCAGCCGGAGGCGATACGGCGGGCTTGACAGGGGGGCGGCGGCCGCACAAGTTGCCGCCGCGAATCGGCGCAACGTCAATCCAGGAGTGTCCATGTCTCGTGTCCTCATCATCGGTGCCGGCGGTGTCGGTGGCGTCGTCGTGCACAAGTGCGCCCAGGCCAAGGAGACGTTCAGCGAGATCCTGCTGGCGAGCCGGACGCTCTCGAAGTGCGACAGGATCGCCGCCGAGGTGCGCGAGCTGCAGGGCGTCAGCATCCAGACCGCAGCGCTCGACGCCGACGTGCCGGCCAACACCATCGCCCTCATCGAGCGCTTCAAACCCGAGCTGGTTATAAACGTCGCGCTGCCCTACCAGGACCTGGCGATCATGGACGCGTGCCTCGCGACCGGGGTGCACTACCTCGACACCGCGAACTACGAGCCGATCGACGAGGCGAAGTTCGAGTACAGCTGGCAGTGGGCCTACCAGGAGCGCTTCGAGAAGGCCGGTCTGACGGCGATCCTCGGCTGCGGCTTCGACCCCGGGCAGACCAACATCTACTGCGCCTGGGCGCAGAAGCATCACTTCGACGAGATCAAGACCGTCGACATCATGGACTGCAACGCCGGCAGCCATGGCAAGCCGTTCGCGACCAACTTCAACCCCGAGATCAACATCCGGGAAATCACCCAGCGCGGGAAGTTCTGGGAGAAGGGCGAGTGGCGCGAGACCGAGCCGCTGTCGGTGCATTCGCCGTTCGACTTCGCCGAGTGCGGGGTCAAGGAGATGTACCTGATGTACCACGAGGAGCTCGAGAGCCTCGTGAAGCACCTGAACGGGCTCGAGCGCATCCGCTTCTGGATGACCTTCGGCAAGCCGTACCTGATGCACCTCGAGGTGCTGCAGAACGTGGGCATGACGTCGATCAAGCCCATCCTCTACGAGGGCAAGGAGATCGTCCCCCTGCAGTTCCTGAAGGCGGTGCTGCCCAAGCCCGAGAGCCTCGGCGAGAACTACACCGGCAAGACCAACATCGGCTGCTGGATCGAAGGCACCAAGGACGGGCAGTTCAAGCGCTACTACATCTACAACGTGTGCGACCACGCGGACTGCTATCGCGAGGTCCGCTCGCAGGCGATAAGCTACACGACGGGCGTGCCGGCGATGCTCGGCGCGAAGCTGCTGCTCGAGGGCAAGTGGAGAAAGCCCGGCGTGTGGAACGTCGAGCAGCTCGACCCCGATCCGTTCATGGCGGAGATCGGCAAGTACGGCCTGCCCTGGGTCGAGACCACGCCGGACGGGCCGCTCCCGATCTGACTGAACTCCGGTAAGGACTGAGCATGAGCGACGCACCTCGCGTGACGGAGATCGACGACCTCGATTGGCGGCAGGTGCCGAGCCCGTGTTTCGTGGTCGATCGGCGCCTGCTTGCCAAGAACGCGAACATCCTCCGGCGCGTGCGCGAGGAGGCGGGCTGCAAAGTGCTGCTCGCGCTGAAGGGCTTCGCGATGTGGTCGACCTTCGACGTGATCGCACCGCACCTCGATGGCTGTTGCGCGTCGGGGCCGATCGAGGCGGAGCTGGCGCGCCGCGAGTTCGTGCCGGCAGGCGGGGGCGCGGGCACCGAGACAGGCGACAAAGAGGTGCACACCTATTCGCCGGCCTTCTCGGACGACGACATCGCCGAGACGCTGCCGTTGACCGACCACCTGGTCTTCAACTCGCCGACCCAGCTCGCGCGCCACCTGCCCGCGGTGCACGCGTACGAGCGGGCTTCGGGACGCCACATCGAGGTCGGCCTGCGCGTAAACCCCGAGTACGCCGAGGTCGAGGTCGAACTCTACAATCCCTGCGCGCTCGGGTCGCGCCTTGGCTCGCGCCGCGATGTGCTCGGCAAGACCCTGCCCGCCGGCGTCAGCGGGCTCCACTTCCACGCCTTGTGCGAGCAGGGCGCCGACGTGTTCGCGCGGGTCCTGGCCCACGTCGAGGCGAAGTTCGGCGACTGGTTCGCGCACATCCGCTGGCTCAACTGCGGTGGCGGCCATTGGATAACCAAACCCGACTACGACGTGGCGCTGCTCGTCGCGACGATCCGCGATCTGCGCAAGCGGCATCCGCACCTGACGGTCTACCTCGAGCCGGGCGAGGCGGCCGCGGTCGACACCGGCGTGCTCGTCGCGACCGTGCTCGACGTGCATGACGGCGGCATGCCGCTGGCGCTGCTCGACGTGTCGGTGACGTGCCACATGCCGGACGTGCTCGAGATGCCGTACCGGCCGACGATCCACGGCGCCTCCGACGCCGGTGTCCTGCCTCACACCTATCGCCTCGGCGGCCCGACCTGCCTCGCCGGCGACGTCATCGGCGACTGGTCGTTCGCGACGCCCTTGCGCCCCGGCGACCGCGTCGTGTTCGCCGACATGTCGCACTACACGATGGTGAAGACGACGATGTTCAACGGCGTGAAGCACCCGTCGCTTGCGACCTGGGACGGCGCGTCCCTGAACGTCGTGCGGCGCTTTGGCTACGCGGACTTCCGCGCCCGTCTGTCCTGAGTCTGTGGCCAGCCGGACCGCCGCCCACTACCGTCGCTGACGGGCTCGCGACGGTTCGAAAATCGAATCGCCTTTGACCACGGCCGCTACCGGCGGGTAGCGTGCGCCCCAATGCGAGCCTCCGACTCAACGGTCTACTTGCTTCGCTGCCTGCTCGTCTTCGGCGCCCTGGGCGGCATCGCCTGCGACCACGACCACGAGGACGCAGAGTTCACCGACGAATGCGGCGAACCGCAGTACGCCGGCGGTGCCACCGACGAAGCCTGGAAGGCGATCCTCGACGCCTACGACGACGCCGCGGTGGGCAGCGCCTCGGCGGTGACGATCACCGCGCCGCTGGCCGCCGCGAAGATCCCGGCGAGCGGCGCCGCGCCGACCTTCGCGTGGACCTCGCCGCTGGCCGCCGGTCCCGTCGCGCCACGCGCGTTAGCCCTCGTGCCCCCGCCTTCGCATGGGTTCACGACCTCGTGGGTCACCGACGCACTCGACGCGATCGGCGGCTTCTTCGTCGGCAGCGCGCGCGCCCACCTGCCGCCGATCACAGGGGACGTCTACTACGTCGAGCTGAAGGTCGCCGGCCGCGACTGCCCGGTCGCGCGCGCGCTGACGACCGGCGAGAGCTGGGTCCCGGACGACGCGGTCTGGGCGGCGCTCAAGACGATCGTCGGCGTGCCAATCGAGGTCGTCATCACCAGCGTGTACCTCAGCGAGAATCGCGTCACCGAGGGGCCCTACCGACCAACGACGGGTGTGACGTTCGAGGTCGAATGAGGCGAGCCCTCGCGCGCGTCTTGGCCTGTTTCGGCCTCGCCTGGGGCGGGCTCACAGGCTGCGACACGACCGCGCAGGCACCCGAGCTGGTGTTCGACCACACGCTCGATGAGTCCTGGGCACCGCGTTCGTCACCGATCCCAGCAGCGACCGGCGACCTCGTGCTCATCACCAACAACTACGAAGACTCGGTCAGCTACGTCGACCTCGGGCGCGACCCGCCCGCCGAGATCATGCGCCTGCCGGTCGGCCTCCGGCCGGTCGAGCGCGAAGGTCCCCACCACCTGGCACTCGCTGCCGATGGGCTGACGATGTGGATAGCGATCTCGAACTTCGTGCCCGGCAGTGGCTCGGGCCCGCACGGCGCGCACGGCACCGGCACGGCCGACGGCTCGGCGCTGCTGGTCTCGGTCGCGAGTGGCGACCTGCTCGCGAGCGTGCGCGTCGACCGCAATCCCGGCGACATCCGCCTCACGCCCGACGGCAAGCGCGTGCTCGTCACCCACTTCGACCTCGCGCGCATCATCGGCGCAACCCCGGGTGCGACCCCCGCCGAGCTCGCGAGCCGGCTCGCGATTATCGACGTCGCGAGCCGCACGCGCGAGGCGCTCGTCACGACCTGCCCGGCGTCGCACGGTATCGTTGTCAGCCCCGATTCGCGCCGCGCCTACATCGCCTGCTGGGACGACCAGATAGCGATCGTCGACCTCGCCACCGCGGCCCACCCGGTAGAGCTCGTGCCGGTCCTGCCGCTGCCCGGAACGATCGCCGATCCCGAGTGCCAACCCTACGCTCTGACCCTGTCGCCCGACGGTGGCACCGTCTGGGTCGGCTGCTTCGAGAGCGGCGAGCTACGCGCCTATGATGTTGCGCGCGGCGCCATGGACCCGACCCGGGTCGCGGCCCTCGGCAGCGCGGCCCTGTTCGGCAGCTATCTCGAAGGCGATCCGGCAACGCTCGTCGTGCCCTCGCAGGGCCCCGACCGGCTCGCCTGGATCGACGCCGCGACCGGCGACATCCGTGCCAGCCTCGCGTTCGATCGCGCTGACTGCATTCTGCCCCACGTGGTCAAGCCGACGCCCGACGGCAAGCACCTGCTGGTCGTATGCGAAGGCGACCGCATCAGCCCCGGCACGCTGGTCGTCGTCGCTGCCCAGACGCGCACCGTCGCGAATGTGGTCCCGGTCGGCCTCTTCCCCGACGACATCGCCATCCGCCCCGCGACCGCGCCATGAGGCGGTCATTCACATCCGGCATATCCGGCACATCCGGCACATCCGGCACATCCGGCACTTCCGGCACATCCGGCACTTCCGGAACGCATCGCCTCGCGTGCCTCGCGCTTGTCGTCGTGACCTGCCAGGCCTTCGCGAGCGCCTGCGACGACGGCGCACCGGCGACCCTCGCGAGCATCACGCGCGGCCGCGCGGTCTTCTCCGACCCGGGTTTTTCGGGCAGTCGCTTCAACGTATTCGCGTGCGCGACCTGCCACGCGACGACCGCCGATGCCCCGCCCGGCGTCGCCGTGAGCCTCGCCGACAGCACGCGCCGCGAAGCCTGGTGGGACGGCAAAGTGCGCACGCTGCTCGACGCAGCCGACTTCTGCTGGGTCTATTTCATGCGCGGCTTTCCGAGCATCGACGTGACCAGCGACGACGCCCGCGCCCTCTTCGACTACCTCGATTCGCTCGCGACCAGTGCTCCCGCAGGGGCCGACGGCCGCTTGCCAGCGTTGTCGTTCACTGCGGTCGAGACGATCGCCGACCCCGGTCCCGGTGACGCGACCCGCGGCGCCGCCGTCTTCGACCGCGCCTGTCGCGTCTGCCATGGCGACCCGCACACGGGCGTTGGCCGCATTGGCCCCGCGGTCGTCGTGATCCCCGAGGCAAGCCAGGATCTCGCCGATGATCTCGGCATCGACATCCGCCTCGTGCTGACCGAGAAGGTGCGCCACGGCCAGTTCTTCGGCGTCGGCGGCAACATGCCCTTCTACCCGCTCGAGCTGCTCTCCGACGCCGAGCTGTCCGACCTCCTGGAGTACCTCTCGCCATGAAGTCGCCTCCGCTCGCGTGTCTCACGACTGCCCTCGCGGCCGCCCTTGGCACACTCGTCGCGCTGCCCAGCGCGCCCGTTCACGCACACGGCGCCATCCCTACCAGCAACGCGATCGGCTTTGGCCCCGGCACGGGCGTGTTTCTCGGCACCAACTTCGGCGGCGTGCTCGTGCGCGACGGCGAACAGCGCTTCGTCTGCGAGCTGGCGATGACGGGCTTCCAGCAATCGATCGGCGCCTGGCTCTGGCTCTCGAGCGGTGAAGTGCTCGGCATCGTGCCGACCGGTGGCTTCACGCGTGGCGTGTTTGCCTCGGACCCGACTGCCTGCCGCTACGATGTGTTGCCCGGCACCGACACGTTCCTGCTGAGCGACCTCGTCAGCAGCGCCGCAGACCCCGGCGCCTACTACGCGACCGGCAGCGACGACACGACCGCGGTGTTGCTCCATGGCACACCCGGCACGGCCGCGACCGTCATCTACAGCGACCCCACCGCCCCACTCGCGACGCCCATCGGCGTGCGCGCCGCGGGTGGGCACGTCTACGCCGTCTTCGAACGACCCGGCACGGCGACCCTCGTGCACGACGACGGCCTCACCGTCACGACGCGCACTTACGCGCTCGCCGACGGCGAGTCGTTGCGGCCCCTCGGTGTCTCTCCCAGCGCGCCGCGCACGCTCTGGCTCACGCGCAGCACCGCCCCTGGCGACACGCTCGTGCGCAGCGACGACGGCGGCGCCACGCTGACGCCGGTGCTGACTGTCGACGCACGCCTTGGCGGCTTCGCCATCGACGGCGCGACGGTCTGGGTGCAGAGCGCGCGTGGCGGCGTGCATCGTTCCCAGGACGACGGCCGGACCTTCCTGCCCCTCGCCGGCAGCCCCCATGGCACCTGCCTCGCCGTGGCCCCGGCCATTGCAGCCGAAGGCGAAACTCAGGCCCCCGACCATCGCCTCTACGCGTGCGGCGTGCCCTGGGTTGACGGCTTCGCACTCGGCGTCAGCAGCGATGGCAAGACGTTCGCCCCCGTCCTTCCGTACTATGACGGCATCGTCGGCGCCGTCGAATGTTCGGCCGACGTCGACACGACCGCCATCTGCAACGGCGAGCTCGAGTTCTTGCGCGGCTTCTATGGCTTCTCGAACCCCGCGCTGGTCGAGCCCGGCCCCGAGTCTTCCGCCGACGCCGCGCCCGAGCCCGCCGCCGAGGCGACCGACGTCAGCGAGCCAAGCGACACCACGACGGCCGAGGTCGACGACAAACCGGCTGACAACGGCTGCGGCGGGGCTCCCAATGCGTTGTCGACGGCGCTCTTGTTCGTCTTGCTGGCCCTTGGCCGAGCACGCTCGGCCACCACGAAGTCAGTTTAGCAACCAAGCAACCTCGGCCTATTGGAGCGATCGTCAGGCACCGGGCTCTTTCGGGGCTTCCGCCACGGCACCCTTCTTCAGGCACAGCTTCTTGAGCGCCGCGTCGAGCGCCGCCGGGTCTTCCGTCTCCAACATCTTGAGCGCCGTGTAAGGGCTCGAGTGGCGCGTGATGCTGTAGACCAGCTTCGCGCCGCCGAACTTGACCTGCGAGATGTGCTCGGTCGCCTTCTTCTTGACCTCGTCGCTCGAGATGCCGGTCGCGATGCCGAGCGTGAGCCCGTCGGGTTTGGACAAGGCGCGCTTCGCCTGGCCGGTCGCGACCGCCGAGTGGCGCGTCGTATTGCCCGACACATGCAGGAACGAGTCGCCGAGGTCGGCCACCACGTGCACCGCGTGCCCTCCGTACTGGCATCCGTCGAACAGGTAGTCGATGCGGTCACCCGGCTCCATCGGCTGCGCGTAGGCGCCCTCGCCGTAGAACTGCTGGGCCTTCTGCGACCCGGACATGCGCGCGAGGTTGTCGAAGAACACGGTCGGATGGGTGTTCGGCTCGAGTCCACGCGCCTTCAGGTCGGCCAACACGCCTGCGCGACCTTCGGTCTTGGCGATGTTCTGCGCCTGCGTCGCCGCACCCGCGCACCAGTTCTTGGCGCCGCTGGCACCGTTCAGGGCCGAGCTGCCCTGGTAGCCGCCCTTCTTCGCGGCGGTGTCGTTCTTCGTGCCGCGCCCGATGAAGTCGAAGAACGCCTTGATGTGGCCCGGCACTTTGCCGTCGGGGCCCGCGTGCGACTTCGCGACCAGCATCGCGTAGTCGCGGATCGCGTGCTGGGCAGCCTCTTCGGCCTCGCCCCAGGTGGTGCTCGCGACGAGCCGCTCCTGGATCTTGGTGAACCAGTCGGGCAGCTCGCTACTGCCGCCGACATCGCCTTGCCCGGGTCCAGAGCCAGCCGAGCGCACCCGTCGAGGCACTCGGGCCGGTCGCAGTGGAGGCGGGTGCCGAGCCGGTCTGCTGCACTGCGGGGGTCTGAGTGGTAACCGATGCCTGAGTCTGAGCTGCTCCTTGGAATCACGGCGCGGTGGCCCTCGGCCGAGGCAGCCGAAGGTGATAGGGAGACCGACCCGGGTACCAGCGAGACCTTTTTTATGTGTCGCCACGCTCCAGTGTCAAGGGTGAGCCAGTCGCCAGCGTGCCCGTTCGCAGGTCGGCGAGGCGCGGCATCGCCGCTGGAGCCAGGCTGGAACCGCGGCGTGCTATTCGCCGCGGCGGAACCACAAGATCCGGAGTCCGTTCAACACCACGACGACCGTCGACCCCTCATGCAGCACGACCGCCTCGCTGATCGACGTCCACCCGGCCAGCGCCGCCACCACCAGCACGCCCGACACCCCGAGCGCCACCACCATGTTCTGCCGGATGACGCCCCGCGCGTGCCGCGCCAACCGGAACGTGAATGGCAGCTTCCTGAGATCATCGGCCATCAGCACCACGTCGGCCGTCTCCATCGCGACGTCCGAGCCGGCCCCACCCATCGCCACGCCGACCGTCGCCGCCGCCAGCGCCGGCGCGTCGTTCACGCCATCGCCGACCATCGCCACGCCGCCCTCCTGGCCAAGCTCGCGCAGCACCTCGACCTTGCCCTCCGGCATCAGCGGCGCCCGCGGCTCGCTTATCCCCACCTCCGCCGCGACCGCCTGGGCCGCCCGCAGGTGGTCGCCCGACAGCAGCACGGTGCGGGTAATCCCGAGCGCGCGCAGCTCGATCAAGGCCGCCTTCGCGTCTGGCCGCACCGTGTCAGCGATCCCGATGACTCCCAGGATCTCCGCGCCACGCGCGACGATCATTGTCGTACGTCCGGCCATCTCCAATCGCTCGACGACCGCCGCGATCGCCACCCCAAGTGGCATCTCGGCCTCCGCGAACAGCGCCGCATTGCCGACCGCGAGCGACTCCCCGTCGCTCCCCGTCGCCCTCAACCCGCGCCCGTGCACAGCCTTCAACCCCGCCACCGCGACCGGCGCCACACCCCGCTCACGCGCCGCGTTCACGACCGCAATCGCCAACGGATGCAGCGACAAAGCCTCCAGCCCGGCCGCCACCGCCAGCAACGTCTCCTCGGCGACGCCCTCGGCCGCGACCACCTCGACCACGCGACACTTGCCGTGCGTCAGCGTGCCGGTCTTGTCGAACGCTATCGCCTTCACCCGCCCGAGCGCTTCGAGGTACGCGCCGCCCTTTATCAACACGCCCGAGCGCGCCGCCCGCGCCACCGCCGACAACACCGCCGCTGGGGTCGCAATCGCCAGCGCACACGGCGACGCCGCGACCAACACGTTGAGCCCGCGCAAGACCGCGTCGGTCAGCGACGACCCAGTCGCGAGCATCACGATCGGCACCAGCACCACGACCGCGACGACGACCGGCACGAAGCGCCGCTCGAGCCGCTGCGCGAAGCGCTGGGCCGGTCCCTTCTGGGCCTCGGCAAGGGCGACCATGTTGACCACGCGCGCCAGCACCGACTCGTTCGACCGCCGCGTGACCTCGATCGTCAACGCCGCCTCGGTGTTGATCGTGCCCGTGAATACGTCATCGCCCGGGCCCTTCGACACCGGGGTCGATTCGCCGGTCACGGCCGCCTGGTCGAGCGCCGAGTGCCCTTCGAGAATCCGCCCATCGAGTGGCACTCGATCCCCCGGCCGGACGAGCACCCGCGTGCCACGCGCCACCTGCGCGACCGGCACTTCGGTGAGCACGCCGCCAACGCCCAACACCCGCGCCACCTCGGGCCGCAGCTTGCCCAGGGCTTCAATCGACCGTCGCGCCCGCTCCAGCGCACGATGTTCGAACGCGTGCCCGAGCGAGAACAGGAACAACAGGAACGCCCCCTCGAGCCACGCTCCGAGCGCCCCCGCCGCGAGCGCCGCGAACACCATCAACGACTCGATATCGAGCCGCTTCTGCCGCAGCGAGCGCCACGCCGACTGCGCCGGGAAGAACCCGCCCATCACGAGCGCCGTCGCGAACAACCCGGTCGGCACGAGCGCCGGCACTGTCGTCAATTGCCCGAGCAGGAACCCCACCAGCAACAGCACGCCCGACCCGAACGCAAACGGCAGCTCGAGCCGCGGTGCGAGGCCACCCCCGTGACTGTGAAGCGAGCACGCATGCCCGCTCATTGGCACTTCCAATCGGTAGCCGAGCTTCTTGACCGCCGCCTCTACCTGGCTCGCGGTCGTCTCGACCGTGTCGAGCTCGACGACCAGCCGCTCGGCGCCATAGGCCACCGAGGCCTGCAGCACGCCGGGCAGAATCGCAACCGCCGCCTCGACCTGGGCCGCCGCCTGCGGGTCGGCCATGCCGACAACGAACCACGTCGCGACCTTATAGCGCGCTGCAATCTCCGACCCGAGCCGGGTCGCAAGCCCCAGCACCTGCGTCAGCGCGACCGCATTCGGATCATAGTGGATGCACACTTCGGGGTACGCGCCATCACGTCGCAGGTGCACGTCCAGGACGCCATGATGCGCCGCCAGCACTGCCTCCAGCCGCGCGAAGCGTCCCTCACTGTCGAGCGCGCCCGGCAGGTGGAACGCGAGATCGACCTGCACCGCGTGACCCCCCGACTCCGCCGGCCGCGTATCGTGCGGTCGCACCGGTGGTGCCCCATGGTCGTGCCCCGCATGACCATGATCACAACCCGGCCCATGCGCATGCGCCCCCGACGCCGTCCGCCGCAACAGGTTCGCCCCGACGCCGCTGGTCACGGCTGGCCCGAGGGACTTGATCCCCGCGAGCTTCTTCGAGCCGACCGGTGCGAGCTTGAGGGGTTGGGCCATGCCCCCATGGTTGGCACCAACCCCTCCGCTCGGCAAGCTCCGCAAGTCGCACGCGGTCTACCCACGCACCTGATGCGTCAGCCTGTCCGCGGGCCATTCCTGTTCGGTCGTGCGACCCGGCAGCACGCTGCCACGAAGGCGACGTCGTCCTTGCCCCTCATGCTCGCTTGGGCGTCTTGGCAAGTTGTTCGGCACGCACCGCGAGCTCCACGCGCGATTGAACGCCGACCTTGCGATAGAGGTTCTCGATCTGCTTGGCGACCGTGCGCGGGGACGTGCCCCGGGCAATCGCAATGTCGGCCTGGGTCCAGTCCAACAAGAGCCGCTCGGCGATCTGGCTCTCAGCCGGGCTCAAGCCTGGGAAGCGGGGATGCATCTCGATGCGGTGGCTCAGGACGTGATAGCGTCCACCGTCGATTTCGACCTCGGTGAGGCACAGGTCAGGCGGGGCCCGGTCGCCGGAAAACGCCTTGCTCGCTTTTTTGGAACCGTTGCTCATGGGATGCACCCTCTGACGTCGTGAAGTGCGCGTGTCCATCGCACTCATACCGCGAGACGACACTTTAGCCGAGGTGCTCGCAGCGCAATAGACTCAAGGCCGGCGAAGCCTGGACTGCTGGCCCAGGTGCGGGCGTGCCAGGTCAGGTCGTGCGGGGCGTGGCCGCTGACGCGCAGCTTGTGGTGGTGCACGAGCTCGAGGTGGCAGCGCTCACAGAGGGAAATCAG
>Ga0105046_10007145_pt1 | contig 17611 bp, 11 predicted proteins | sample MAT03_FD_78385 | JGI IMG/M metagenome (GOLD analysis project Ga0105046, IMG submission 78385) | Freshwater microbial communities from Lake Fryxell liftoff mats and glacier meltwater in Antarctica - MAT-03 (megahit assembly) | ecosystem: Environmental > Aquatic > Freshwater > Ice > Liftoff...
CCAGCGGAGCAGGAGTTATTAATCTGCATGGAAACAACTTTAATAACTTGATAGGAAATGTTGAAATTAAAGATGTTCTTATTGTTAAAGATGGCAGAAATTACCCTATTGAATCATTAGCAGTTATTAATATAAATGAGGGAGGGAAAAATTCAGTTTCTATGGAAAGTTCATTGCTGACAGCAAAATTTAATGGATCTGTTTCATTTGATCAGACAGCCAAACTGTTGAGCCATTTTGTTGAAAATTACTTTTCAACTGATTCCGTTACTATTGAAAAAGACACGGTTAGTCAAACGTTTAATTTTTCAGTAATGGTTAAAAATGCCCCTGTAATTTCAGAAGTATTTATTCCCGGACTCGATTCGTTCATACCCGGACCCATAATAGGTACATTTAACAGCAAAGAATCCTTGCTAAATGTTAATATTCAATTTCCACAAGTGATTTATAAAGGTATCAGTGTTGATAGTTTAAGTGTGAAAGTAGATTCCGATGTGGAGAGATTGAACTTTTATACCAGTTTCACAAGGCTTTCTGTGGGAGATATTGAACTGGCAAGAACTGATTTTGTTGCAACTGCATCAAACAATAAGATCAGGTTAGGAATTTTGATTGTGAAAGATAAATTGGAGAAGTTGAAAATGCAGGCTCTCCTGACTCCGGGAACCAGTTTCGGTAAATATAAACTTACGGTTGTTGAAAATCAAATTATTTTGAACGGACAGAAATGGTTGGTTCCTGATGAAAATTATGTTCAGATTGGAGGCGATTATCCTGAATTTCATAATTTTTCAATATCACATGATAATCAAATTATAGCTATTGATAAACCTTCAATTGTTTCCGGAGAGGGTATCGGTATACTTTTCAGAGATTTTAATTTGAATGTACTTTCTGAAATTCTGGATAGAGACACCTCTTTGTTTGATGGGGTTCTAAATGGTAAATTTGATTTGGTAAGAGAAAAGAAGGGTCAGGGTATTGTGGCTAACGTTCAACTCGATAAATTCTCTTTTAAAGGAATTCCGGTTGGTGATTTTATGCTTGATGCCAGGTCGCAAGGTCAATCTAAATATTTGGTCGATTTAAAAATGTCAGGGAATACCAACGATCTCACATTAAAGGGGTATTATGAAGCCGATTCATCCGGAGGAAAAATAAACGCTGATATTGATATTGGAAAGCTTAACATTTTAAGTTTGGAACCTTTTACCGGCGGACAAATTTCCAGATCGAAGGGATCACTTTCAGGTAAATTTAAAATTAGTGGTTCGCTGCCGGAGCCTAATCTCACAGGTGATGTTGTTTTTAATGAGGCGGGATTCAATGTAACTTATTTGAATAATTATTTTATTCTTAAGAATGAAAGTTTAAAATTTAAGGATCGTGTTTTGTATTTGGATGCTTTTACCATAACTGATACACTAAATCATACTGCAATACTAAATGGTGGTATTCGGGTTACTGATTACAGTAACCCGGAATTTATGATTGATCTTAAAACTGATAGGTTTCTCGCATTGAATACAAAGGAGGTTGATAATAGTCTTTTCTTTGGTACAGTATATATCAGCAGCAATATTAAAATCAGAGGCGATAAGGTATTGCCTTTAATAACCTCAAATGTAAAGATGATGGAAGGTTCATCTTTCACTTTTGTTGTTCCTGAAACTACATCCTCAACTGAAAGAGGGGAGGAGGATGTGAAATTTACCGATCCTTATAACAGAGTAAATTCTATTATGAAACGGGAAACTGAAGCAGATACTTTTAAAACTGAAATCAAAGGTTTTGATATTACTTCCAATATAGAGATTACCAAGGAGTCTACACTTCGTATACTCGTTGATCGTGAGTCAGGTGATTCCCTTGTAATTAAAGGTGATGCAACTATGAGTTTCTCAATTGACCCTAGTGGTAAGACTAGTTTAACGGGTGGTTTTGAAATAAGTGATGGGAGTTACAGGGTTTCGTTGCAGAATCTGGTTAAAAAGAACTTCGCCATTACCAAAGGCAGCAGCATTAACTGGCGCGGTGATATAATGGATGCTGAGATTAATATTGATGCTGTTAATGTTGTAAATGCCGTACCTCTCGAATTGGTGGCTGATCAGGTTGCAGGTTTAACGGAGCAGGAAATTAATGCCTACCGGCAACGACTTCCTTTTCAGGTAATTCTTCATATGAAAGGTGAATTAATTAAGCCTGATATCAGTTTTGAAATTTCATTACCTCCCGAAGATCAGGGTGTATTAAATGGAACTGTATATGCCAAACTTACACTGTTAAATCAGGATCCTTCGGAGTTGAATAAGCAGGTTTTTGCGCTGCTGGTTCTGAATCGGTTTGTGCAGACTAATCCCTTCGATAACTCCTCCGGAGGTGGATTGGCTTATGTTGCAAGGAATAGTGTGAGTAAATTTCTCAGCCAACAGCTCAATAGTTTTGCCGAACAGTTTATTAAGGGCGTTGAATTGAATTTTGATGTTCAATCCTATGAAGAATATACAACAGGCTCCGTTGAAGGCAGGACTGAAGTGAATGTTGGTGTTAAGAAAAGATTTTTCAAAGACAGACTAATCGTTGAAGTATCAGGTAATGTGGATGTAGAAGGAGAACGAACTCAGCAAAATGATGTGAGTAACCTCGCCGGAGATGTTGTTCTGGAATATTTATTGACTGAAGACGGGCGATATCGACTTAGTGTTTTCCGTAAAGACCAGTACGCCGGAATTCTTGATGGTGAAGTAACTGAGGCTGGAATAGGATTAATCTATACCCGTGATTTTGATAGCTGGGATCAATTTCTGAGTAAACCTAAACCTCCAAAACTTTTTAATCAATGATCTTTTCAGCGAACATATTTAATTTGAAAATTGAAAATTGTAAATGGCCTTCAATTTGGTTGATTGCAGTTGCTGTGCTTTTTGCTTCTTGTAGCAATACAAAATATTTAAAAGATGGTGAAATGTTGTACACCGGTGCCAATGTAAAAGTAGAAACCGGGAAAAAGGTAAAAGGGAAAAAGGCCATTGTAAAAAAGGTTGAAGATGTTATTCTTCCGAAACCCAATAAAAAGTTTCTGGGTATGAAACTTAAGTTATGGTTTTATAATGTTGCAGGTGAACCAAAAGGGAAAGGTTTTCGATATTTTGTTAAAAATAAACTTGGTGAAAAACCTGTACTCTTTTCGCAGGTTTATCCCAATAAAGTGAGAGATCTTATGGATGCTAATTTGTTTAATAATGGGTATTTTGGCTCCTACGCTAATTTCGAATTAAAAAATAATGGTGAAAAGGTCAGTATCAATTATCAGTTATTTCTTACTGAACCTTATATTATCGATTCAGTTTTTTTTCCGCAAAGCGATCAAATCGTTTTGAAAACAATTGGTGAATCTTTTGAAAATTCAATTTTAGAAAAAGGAGATATTTATAGTCTTGAAAACATTCAAAGTGAAAAAGTCAGAATTGATGAATTTCTTAAAACTAATGGATTTTTCTATTTCAATCCTGATTATCTGATTTTTGAAGCTGATACCACCGGCGGCAGAAGAAAAGTAAATTTGAATTTGAAAATTAAAGATGTCACACCTTATGAAGCACTGCTGGTTTATCGTATTAATGACGTTTATATTAACACTGCATATAGTGTCGGTATTGACTCGGTACCTTACGTGAAAGATACCATTGCCGGTTTACCATTCTATTATTATTCTGTTAATGATGATTTCAGAAAACGACCAATTGTTCGCTCTGTTTTCCTCAATAAAGGAGAAATATATTCCCGCAAGGATCACAATGCAACACTTGGGCAATTAATGGGAATGGGAACATTTAAGTTTGTGAATGTACGTTTTGCAGAAGTTGATTCAGCCAATTTTGGTTATTTGTCTTCTTACATTAATCTTACCCCTTTACCACGTAGAAGCGCTCAGATTGAACTGGAAGTTAAGTCTAAATCAAATAATTTTTTAGGTCCGGGACTTAAGTTATCTTACAGGAATAGAAATACTTTTAGAGGAGCTGAACTATTTGTTGCCAATTTGCATACATCTTTTGAAACCCAGTTTGGAAAAGACACTAAAGGATTGAATTCTTTTGATATAGGACCGGGATTTGAATTTTACATCCCTAGGTTTATTACTCCTTTTAATTTGAAAAACCCTACAGGTTATTATCTCCCTAAAACAAAAATCACTGTTGGTTATAATTATCTGAAGAGAGCAGGATTCTTTAATTTGAATTCAGTGGCATTTACTTATGGATACAAATGGAAAGAAACTCTTCTTAAAGATCATGAATTTAATCCCATTGTTCTTTCGTACCTCAGATTGTCCAACAGAAGTCCGGAATTTGAAGCACTTCTACAGGATAATGTGTTGCTTCAGAAAAGTTTTGAGGAACAATTTATTGCCGGTCTGAATTATCTTTTTACTTATAATCAACAATTGCTTCCAAATAAAAAGAACCAGGTTTTTTTTCAAAGTAAGATTGAGCTCTATGGAAATACTCTTTCATTAATAAACAGGGTTATTAAAAATGAAAAACCGGATCCTGATAATCCTTATAGACTTGCAGGCGAAGTGTATGCACAGTTGGCTCGTTTTGAAGTTGATTTTCGTAATTACTATAATATAAACGAAACCACTCAATTGATTGCAAGAGTCTATTCCGGAATTGGAATTGCTTATGGAAATTCTATTACCTTGCCCTATGTAAGTCAGTTTTTTAGTGGTGGTTCGTCAAGTGTAAGAGCTTTTAGAGTGCGCTCCTTAGGACCTGGTACTTTCAGAAACGAGGATGTGCAAACTTCCTTCTATGATCAGGGTGGTGACATTAAGATGGAGGCAAATTTAGAGTATCGTTATAAAATTGTTGGTATGTTTAGAGGTGCATTTTTTGCTGATGCAGGTAATATCTGGTTGCTCGAAGAGAACTCGGCTACTCCGGGCGGCAAAATAAGTAGTCAGTTTTTGAATGAATTGGCTTTAGGAGGAGGATTTGGTTTACGCTTGGATGCGAATTTTTTTGTGCTTCGGCTTGATCTGGCAATACCCTTCAAAAAGCCTTGGCTCGATTCAGGTGATAAATGGGTTATTGATGATATGAAATTTGGTAGTGGTAGCTGGAGAAAAGATAATCTGCTCCTCAATATAGCAATCGGTTATCCGTTTTAATAAAAAAAAGCCCCCCATTAGTGGAGAGCTTTTTTGAAATATTATTATCAGATTACTTAGTAGCAGTTCCGCCAAATTTGTAAGAAACACCTAAATTCAAGCCACCGAATACACGACTGGTTTTTTCGTAGTTGAAATCTCCATCATCATCAGTATGGGCAGCCAGTGTAGTCAAATATTGTCCTTCGCCTGTAAGATAATCAGGATTATCAGCAAGAAAGTCTAATGTGCTATCATACTCTTTAGTCACATCTGTAAAGCCATATCCAAGACGTAATCCTGCTGTTATAAAAATATTTTCAGACACATCAATATCAACTCCGAATCCGAATACTAATGCAATATTGGTAGATTCAAATGCATTTTTTACATCGTAGTCATCATAATCAAAATTAGAGTTATCGCTACTTTCAAAAGATTCTTTTGCGCTACCTAAAAAGCCAAATTGAGGTCCGATTTCAAAGTAAGTTCCACCTGAAGATGTCAATCTAAATAATAATGGGACATCAAAATACTTCAGTTTTGTAGTCAAATCACCATCTAGTCCTGTCTCATCTCCGGAATATTTCTGACTATTCATTGAAATAAAATTTAAACCAAGAGATAAGCCGGTTTTATCATTGAATGAATAAATAGCTTCTGCTCCAATTCTGCCACCAAATGTTGCTGCAATATCCAGCCCATCATTGGCATCAAAAACATTTTTGTTCATCAGCCAGGTAGAATTTAAACCTCCTGTGAGGCCAACACGGATGTTTTGGGCCTGAACCGACAGGCCGGCTAACACTACAGCAATTGTTAATAATGCTTTTTTCATAAAGGTTGTTTTTAGTTTGTTATATTTGGTCGCAAATTTACGAATAAATTCAAATAATGGAAGTCGTTTTAGATTTCCTCATAAATGACATAAATTATTGATTTCTATGAAACTACTAGAAGGTAAGGTAACATTAATTACTGGTGCATCCCGAGGAATCGGTCGAGGAATTGCTATTGCGTTGGCAAAAAGTGGCTCTTCTGTAGCTTTTACTTTTCTCTCTTCACCTGATAAAGCTGCTGAATTGGAAAAAGAACTCGAAACTTATGGTGTGAAAGCCAAAGGTTATAAATCAGATGCGGCCGACTTCAAAGCTGCAGAGGAATTGATTGTTAGAGTTTTAACCGACTTTGGGCAAATTGATGCCGTAGTAAATAATGCCGGCATCACCAAGGATAATCTCCTGATGAGAATGTCGGAAGAACATTTTGATGATGTGATCAAAACCAACCTCAAGTCGGTCTTTAACATTACAAAAGCTGTTCAAAAAACCATGTTGAAGGAACGAAAGGGTTCAATTATAAATATTTCTTCCGTAGTTGGGGTGAAGGGCAATGCCGGGCAGGCTAATTATGCAGCTTCTAAAGCGGGTATTATAGGCTTTACCAAATCAATAGCCCTCGAATTGGGATCCCGTAATATCCGCTGTAACGCAGTGGCTCCGGGTTTTATCGAAACCGAAATGACCGCCGTTCTGAACCCGGATGTCGTGAAACAATGGAGAGAAGCAATTCCCCTCAAAAGAGGAGGGACCCCTGAAGATGTAGCCAACCTCGTCGTCTTCCTCGCCTCCGATATGTCATCTTACATCACCGGTCAGGTTATTAATGTAGATGGTGGGATGTTGACTTGATAAGAATATTAAATTGAAGTAGAAAATACACCTCATTCTCATTCTCATTCTCATTCTCATTCTCATTCTCATTCTCATTCTCATTCTCATTCTCATACTCCCGCCTCTCATTCAGTTCCTCTGGCTCCCGTTCTCATTCTGATTCTCATTCTCATTCTCATTCTCATTCTCATTCTCATTCTCATTCTGTTTCTCATTCTCATTCTCATACTCCCGCCTCTCGTTCTCATTCTCATTCAGTTCCTCATGCTCCCGTTCTCATTCTCATTCTCATTCTCATTCTCATTCAGATCCTTATACTCCCGTTCTCATTCTCATTCTGTTTCTCATTCTGTTCCTGTTTCTCACACTTCACCATCTAAAATATTTTCAACCAACCCAAATAAACCAATAAACCAAAAAACTAAGAAACCCAAAAACTAAGAAACCCAAAAACTAAAAAAATGATAAAATTCAAATTTGCATTAGTATTACTTTTTTTCACAACCCTATCTTGGGCGGGTGAAATTCTGCCTTATCCTATTCATCAAAAGAATTTACCCAACGGATTAAAAGTGGTAACTATCCCATACGATAGTCCGGGACTGGCTGCGTTTTATGTGGTAGTAAGGGTTGGTTCTCGTGAAGAAGTTGAAAAAGGTAAAACAGGTTTCGCTCATTTCTTTGAACACATGATGTTCAGAGGTACCGATAAATATCCAAAAGACAAATATGCCGAAATTCTAAAATCAACCGGAGCTTCAGCAAATGCAAATACATCACTCGATCGTACCGTTTATCACATGACCGGAAATGCTTCTGAACTGGAGACGATGTTTGAACTCGAAGCCGATCGTTTTCAGAATTTGAAATATTCTGTGCAGGATTTTAAAACGGAGGCAGGAGCAGTGAAAGGCGAGTACACCAAAAATAATGCAAGTCCCTTTGCTCAATTATATGAAGCAACCAACAATGCTGCATTCGAAAAGCACACTTATAAACATACCACCATGGGTTTCTTTGAGGATATTGTGGATATGCCCAATCAGTATGACTTTTCACTCGAATTTTTCGACCGGTTTTACCGTCCTGAATATTGTACCATTATTGTGGTGGGTGATGTTAAGCAGGACAATGTAAACCAGCTTGCTGAAAAGTATTTCGGCAATTGGAAAACAGGAAAGTATAAGGCAAAGATACCTGTGGAGCCTATTCAAAAAGAAACGAAATTCACACACATTCAGGTTCCTCAATTCCCGCCTTATCTGGATCTGAATTATAAAGGTCCGGCTTTCTCGCTGGAGAATAACGATTATCATGCTTTAAATATTCTCGCACAAATTCTCTTTTCTGAACGTTCTGCTCTGTATAAAAAATTGGTAGTTGAAGAGAGTAAAGTCAGGGAGTTATCAGGAGGAATTTATCCTTCTCGTGATCCTTATCTTTTTAGTGGTAGTGCCTCTCTTGTAAATGAAACCGACATGCCCTATGTAATGAAAGCTATTGAAGGTGCCATTGAAAGAGCCAAAACTAAACCGGTGGCTGAGGAAGTGCTTAACGAAACTAAAGAACGAATGAAATATTCTTTTGCCATGTCGATGGATAGTCCCGATGCAATTGCCAATTCAGTTTCTCTTTATGTGTGGATTACAGGTGACCCTACAGCATTAAATAAAACCTATGAAATGTTTCAAAATGTAACTGCTGAGGATATTCAAAGAGTTGCTCAAAAATATTTGGTAAAAGAGAACCTCACTATTGCAACTATTTCACCATCCCCAAAACCTTTGTTAGACTAATAATCAGAACTTCCTATTATGAAAAATATCCTTCTTATTTCAATATTGTTTGTATTCTCAATCTCATCCTACGCCATCGAAACCGTAGAGTTGCCATTACCTAAATCCGATAAAATTGTGGTCAAGTTTATGTTTCGAAACGGTTCCATTTGTGACGGCCCTAATGAAAAAGGAATTACCGCGTTAACCGCATCTCTGATGGCTGAAGGCGGCACCGGCACCTATACCAGTTCCGGAATTAAAGATATTACCTATCCCTGGGCCGCTCGGTGGAGTGTGACCGTGGATAAAGAAGTGTCGGTGTTTACATTTGAATTTCACAAAGATCATGCGGAGAAAATCATTCCTATTATGATCGGTCTTATAGCTAATCCGTCATTAAGTGATGGTGACTTTAACAGGATAAAATCAAACCAGGCAAATTATGTGAATCAGGTCATAAGAGCCTCCTCTGATGAAGAGTTCAGTAAAATGGGCCTTGAAGATTTGCTGTTCAGAAATACCACCTACCAAACCATGGTGGAAGGAACAACTAATGGCTTGGATAAAATTATACTTGAAAAAGTTAAGGCTCATTACAAAGATTATTTTGCTAAATCTAATCTTACTATCGGCATTGCAGGCAGCTATGCACCCAAGTATTTGATGAGGATAAAGGAAGCATGCGCACCACTCACTGAAATGAGTAAGCCTTTACCTCAGTTTGGGATTCCTCAAGTCAATCCTGGAATAAATGTTGAAATTATTACTAAAGAAAATGCTCTCGGATCGGCTATTTTCACGGGATTTCCATTGCCGTTAACCCGGAAAGATGATGATTTTGTCGCTCTCATGGTTGCCAATTCATGGCTCGGTGAACATAGAAAATCCTATTCGAGGTTGTATAAGAAAATCAGAGAAGAGCGTTCTATGAACTATGGTGATTACTCTTACATTGAATGGTATGAAAATGGGGGTCAGAATATGCTTCCTCCTCCGGGTTATCCTAGAAGTAACAATTATTTTAGCTTATGGATACGTCCTGTTCAAACAGCTGAAGCCCTCCGCAAACAATACCCTGAGTTGAGCGATATCACCGTTGGTCATGCTCATTTTGCTTTACGGATGGCGTTAAAAGAAATGCAGACTTTTATTGACAAAGGTATGTCAAACGAAGATTTTGAACTCACCCGTAAGTTTTTATTTTCCTATACCAAATTGTATATTCAAACCCCTTCCCGTCAACTAGGTTATTTGATGGATAGTAAATTTTATGGCAGAAATGATTACGTTAAGGAGTTGGAAACCTTGCTTAAAAATGTTACTGTTGACGATGTTAACAAGGTGATGAAAAAGTACTGGCAAACTAAAAATATGCAAGTTACCATTGTTACCGACGACAGCGAAGCAGATGCTTTGAAGGAAAGTTTGATAAATAACCAAATTTCACCAATGACCTATTCCGATGCGCTAAAAGCAACTTTGCCTGACAAATTACTAGCTGAGGATGATGAGGTATCCAAATACAAAATCAATGTTACCCGTGTGGTAATTGTGAAGTCAGATGTTATGTTCCGTTAGACTATATTTTTATACAATAACAAAAGGGTGCTCTGTTAAGGAGTACCCTTTTGTTATTTGTGTTGATGATCCGGTAGCTCGGTAAAACTCATGTTGATTTTGCTTCAGCATTTGTTTACTGAAGAATTACAACTTTTTAAAAGAATTTTAAACTTCAGTCGAAATTCCGTAGCGCGACTGGTACCAGCTTTTTAAGTCAGAAACCTGATGATTTTTTACCATAAAAATAGGGTAAAGTCTGAACGCAGCCAGCAAGTAAGTAATCCAAAGTGCAATGAACATCCCTACAGGATTTCCTGAAATATTTACAGTTGTGAAGAATGAAAGTAAATTATCGATCAAACTCACCGGCAATAACAACAGGTTGCACAAATTTTCAATTACCTCGTTCGGCACCAATCGATCAAAATAATAGCTCGTCACCCCCCAGGATAAAATCATAGAACCCATAATCAACATATGGATAGAATTCTCCTTATTTAATGTACGTAGATTCATAAATTGTGTTTAATAATTTGCCCATATCAAAATTGAATAAAATTTTTTAATATTCAAAGCATTATTTATGTAAATTTAATATTCTATTGATTTTTAAGACATTTGGTAACCAGTTATTGTACTTTTCAAAGATAAAATTGGACAAAAAATCAACTTCAACATTCCGGCCATTTTCTCAAAGGCCTTTCGACTTTTCACCTGAACTCCTTTCCCTTCCCAAGCACTCAATTTTTCAGCACCAACTTCGACAGTGCTCTGTGCAATCAGCGCAAAGCATAAAGGTAGCATATTGCGTTTTTTCATTCACCCTGCGACCCGTCAAACACCCATGAATGACCGCTTAAATTTTAAAAGAATTATCTTTGCAAAAAAAGGCTTCATAAATTAAAAATCACAGAAATTTTCGATACCTCATACTTTACGAAGCAGTCACACTAGCCCTCCTACGCACAACAAAAATCAATAAAAATTTACAGGATTCAAAGTGCTTCGGAGACAGGCAAATCAACTATCAGCACACTAGCACATTAGCACATAAATCACATGAAAACTAAAATCACCATTTGTTTTTTATTCATTTTCATCGCTTCCTGCTCCAAAGTACCCCTTACCAACCGGAAACAAATGAATTTGCTTCCGGAGAGTGAACTTATCGCTATGGGTTTGACATCTTATCAGCAATTCCTCGGTCAAAATCCACCTCTCAATACTTCCGATCCAAACGCTTATATGGTGAAGGATGTTGGTACTAAAATCTCCATTGCTGTTATCAATTACATGAGGCAAAATGGATTTTCTGACAGAGTAAAGGGGTATAAGTGGGAATTTAGTTTGGTGAATTCAAAAGAGATAAATGCATGGTGTTTACCCGGTGGGAAAGTGGTTGTATATTCGGGGTTGTTGCCGGTTACGAAAGATGAGACCGGATTGGCCTTTGTGGTGGGCCATGAAATTGCTCATGCTGTTGCTCGTCATGGGAATGAACGGATGAGCCAAATGTTATTGGCCCAAACCGGAAGTATTGTTTTAGATGCAGCGCTTTCAACTCAAAAAGCCGAAACACACAATTTGCTTATGCAGGCCTATGGCGCAGGCGCTCAAATCGGGGTTATTCTGCCATTTTCGAGATCTCATGAATCGGAAGCTGATAAGTTAGGAATGATTTTTATGGCTATGGCCGGATATGATCCTGCACAGGCTCCTGTTGTATGGGAAAGGATGATAAAAATTAATACCGGCACCAAACCACCCGAATTTATGAGCACCCATCCCGCTGATGACAAAAGAATTAAAGCCATCCGGGATTTTGTTCCTTCAGCAATGAAATACTATAAAAAGTAATTTCAGTTTATAATTTGTTGAATTTCATGTGTGAGTATCGTTTAAAAATCAATATTTTTGTCCCTCATTTAATTAGCACTCTTTATTATGAATATTCACGAATATCAGGGCAAATCAATTCTAAAAAGTTTTGGTGTTTCCATCCAGGAAGGTATTGTTGCCGATACCCCCGAACAGGCTGTAAATGCAGCTATTGAACTTCAAAAACAGACCGGTACTTCCTGGTGGGTTGTAAAAGCTCAGATTCATGCCGGAGGTAGAGGTAAGGGCGGTGGAGTAAAATTGGCTAAAAGTCTGGACGATGTGAAGGCCAAAGCTAACGATATCATTGGTATGCAATTGGTTTCACCTCAAACAGGCCCGCAAGGTAAAAAGGTGAATAAAGTGTTGATTGCTCAGGATGTTTATTATCCCGGTCCTTCCGAAACATCAGAATTTTATATGAGCGTACTTTTGAATCGCTCCACAGGTAAAAATATTATCATGTATTCCACTGAGGGTGGGATGGATATTGAAGAGGTTGCTGAAAAAACCCCTCATTTGATCTTTAAAGAAGAAATTGATCCGCTTTCAGGCGTTATGCCATTTCAAGCAAGAAAAATTGCCTTTAATCTGGGTCTTAGTGGTAATGCATTCAAAGAGATGACCAAATTCGTTTCTGCTCTTTATAAAGCCTACGATGCTATTGATGCATCGATGTTTGAAATTAATCCTGTCCTTAAAACTTCCGACGATAAAATTATTGCTGTTGATGCAAAAGTCAGCGTGGATGAAAATGCTCTTTACCGCCATAAAGATATCGCTGATATGCGTGATCTTGCGGAAGAAGATGCTACCGAAGTCGAAGCAGGTGAACATAATTTGAACTATGTAAAGCTCGATGGAAATGTGGGTTGTATGGTAAATGGTGCCGGTCTTGCAATGGCTACCATGGATATCATTAAACTTGCAGGTGGTGAACCCGCTAACTTTTTAGATGTGGGTGGTACTGCCAATGCTGCAAGAGTGGAACAAGCCTTCAGAATCATCCTTAAAGACCCCAATGTTAAAGCCATTTTGGTGAATATTTTTGGAGGTATTGTACGCTGCGATCGCGTTGCTCAAGGAATTGTGGATGCTTACAATAGTATCGGTGAAATTAAAGTTCCTATCATCGTAAGACTTCAGGGAACAAATGCCGTAGAAGCCAAAAAAATTATCGACGAATCAGGATTGAAAGTCTTTTCCGCAATACAACTTATAGAAGCAGCTGATCTTGTTGCCGAAGTATTGAAGAAGTAAATTATGAAATCATTATCAGCTGAAGAAAATTTCCTCGCTATTGAGGATGAAAATCTTTGTTCCTATGAGTCGTCGCGTTTCGTGATTCAATCTGCTCCATATGAGCATACATCTTCCTATTTACAAGGCTCTGCAAAAGGTCCCGGAAAAATTATTGAAGCATCTCATTTTGTTGAGTTTTATGATGAAGAACTCGATCAGGAATCCTTCCGTAAAGGAGGCATAGCCACACTGGCACCAATGGATTTTAAGGGTAAGGTTGATGCCGATGCAATTGCACTCATCGAAAAGCATACCGATCAACTTATTGCTGATGGCAAATTTGTGGTTTCGCTAGGTGCTGAACACACAGTTACTTTGGGGTTTGTAAAATCGCACGTTAAAAAGTATGGTAATATTTCAGTGTTGCAAATTGATGCTCATTCTGATCTAAGATTTTCTTATCACGACAACATATACTCTCACGCTTCGGTGATGGCTCGTGTAAATGAAATGGGTTTAAATATTGTTCAAATTGGTATCAGAGCTCAGTGTAAAGAGGAAGCCGATCTCATAAAATATTCTGCTAATATTCACACCTATTATGCACACCAAATAAGAAGGAATTCAAATTGGATGAAAGAAGCCTTGGCCGATTTAACAGATGATGTTTATATCACGATTGATGCCGATGGCTTCGACCCCTCTGTTATCCCTTGCGTAGGTACCGCCGAACCTAACGGCTTGTTCTGGAATGAAACTGTGGAATTTCTAAAAATGGTTGTCGAGCATAAAAATGTGGTAGGTTTTGATGTAGTAGAAGTGGCCCCGGTGGAAGGACAAATTTTATCGGAATTTACCCTGGCAAAGTTGGTTTACAGAATTATTGGGTTTATTACGGCGAAATAATTATTGTCGGGAGTGGCAGATCTAAAAGTAGGTTTTTAAAGTTGCCCTTAAAAAATCTTTTTTAATTTTTCAATAATTCCTTTTTTTTGTAAATTTACATCTACAAAAGGTAACCGCCATAAAAGATTCCAAAATCTTCAACAAGGGTACTACCAGCTTGTTTGATAATAAAATCCTTGAAAGCCTCACCAGGACCCACTTTTTAATTCCGGTCATTTTTTACTACCTGCCAGGTCTAGTTTTACTAGAATATTCTTTCAACATTCCCACAATTGATCATTGGAAAATGATTTTTTTCGTCCCGGCCGGAATGTTGGTATTTTCTCTCTTAAAGTAACTCATTCACCGTTACATTTTCCATTTTAACGCCGAAACGGAAAAGGAAAAACAACTTCAGTATCACATTCATGGTATACATCACGAATATCCCCTTTACAAAGATCGTTTGGTGATGCCTCCGCTGATTTCGATTGGCCTGGCCGTTCTGTTTTATTTGTTATTTCGATTGCTGGCCGGTGACTATGTATGGCTGTTTTTTCCGGGGTTTCTGGCAGGTTATTCCACTTACCCCGTCATTCATTACGCCGTTCACCGCTATAAACCACCCCGCAATTTCCTGAAATATCTGTGGAAACATAATAGTCTACATCATTATAAATCAGATGATTATGCCTTTAGTGTTTCACTCCCTGCTTGGGATTTACTCTTTGGAACCATGCCTAAACAAAAGAACGCGGTTGATAAAGAACTGGCCGAAAAGCTCCCCGACCATAATTTGTAGTAACCATTTGATAACTTTGATTTAAAACTTTAAAAATAGGGATGCAGATTAACTAATTTTGGCAGGTTCATAATTCAACAAAATGGCCAAGATTGCTAAGAAGGAAATTAAAAAAATACTGGTTGCCAACAGAGGCGAAATAGCCTTGCGGGTGATGCGCAGTGCCCGTGAGATGGGTATTAAAACTGTTGCCGTTTTTTCTACTGCCGACCGAACATCTCCACATGTAAGATATGCCGATGAGGCGGTTTGTATTGGCCCTCCTCCATCTTCTCAATCTTATCTGGTATTCGATAATATCATAGGTGCTGCTAAAGCTACCGGAGCTCAGGCTATTCATCCCGGTTATGGTTTTCTCTCCGAAAATCCTGCTTTCGCAAGAAGGGTGCGCGAGGAAGGCCTGATTTTAATTGGACCCTCTCCGGAAGCAATGGAAATGATGGGTAGTAAATTGGCAGCTAAAGATGCCGTAAAAAAGTATAATATCCCTCTTGTTCCGGGAACCGATTATGCAATTACCGATGTTGAAAAAGCTAAAAAAATAGCTGCTGATGTTGGATTTCCTATTCTCATAAAAGCCTCTGCAGGCGGAGGTGGCAAAGGCATGAGGATTGTTGAAGATGCCTCTCAGTTTGAGGAGATGATGAAACTTGCTGTGAGTGAAGCTATTTCTTCATTCGGCGATGGTTCGGTTTTTATTGAAAGATATGTAGGTTCACCAAGGCATATCGAGGTGCAGGTAATGGGCGATTTACACGGGAATATCGTGCACCTTTTTGAACGTGAATGCAGTGTGCAACGAAGACATCAAAAGGTGATTGAAGAAGCTCCTTCATCGGTGCTTACTCCTGAGTTGCGTAATGAAATGGGTCGCTGTGCCGTGCAGGTTGCTAAAGCTTGCGACTATGTAGGCGCAGGTACCGTTGAATTTCTCATGGACGAAAATCTTAATTTCTTTTTTCTTGAAATGAATACCCGTTTGCAGGTAGAACACCCGGTTACAGAATTGATAACAGGTATTGATCTCGTAAAGGAACAAATTAGAGTGGCAATGGGAGAGGAGCTCAGTTTTAAACAAGAGGATCTTACCATCAACGGACATGCTGTGGAAGTTAGGGTGTATGCGGAAGATCCTGCTAATAATTTTTTACCCGACATTGGTAAACTAACTACCTATTCCCCCCCCCAAGGGCCCGGTATAAGAGTTGATGATGGATTTGAACAAGGTATGGATATTCCGATTTATTATGATCCTATGATAGCCAAACTCGTAGCACATGGGAAAGATCGTAAAGAAGCCATTGAGCGAATGATTAGAGCTATAGATGAATATAAAATTACCGGTGTTACTACCACTCTTTCTTTTTGCAGATTTGTGTTGAATCACGAAGCCTTCACCGGCGGAAATTTCGATACTCATTTTGTGAAAGCTCATTTCTTGCCGGAGTTTTTGTCGTCGCAATCAGATGATGAAGCCGAAATTGCCGCCATCATAGCCTTGACAGCACAAGCAAATGATCGTAAAATTTTAGCTCAGACGCATCAATCTGATCAGTTCCGCCGTTCCAAATGGAAGTCGAACCGCAGTTAAAAGGGTTTTGGCTTAGTTATTGGAATATTTACACCATAAAACTACTGAGTGTCGTTGATGAGAGCATCCATTCTTCTGATTTTGATTTTGTTAAACTGTACGGCATTCGCACAACTCCCCGACGGCAGAAGCGTTACTTTGGGCACTAAATCAGGAACCGATACCATCCCAATGGTAAATCTGCCGGTGATAGATATTTACGATGCCATAGACCCGGCTCAAGCAGCTAATCTTAAAAAGTACCTGAAGCTTCGCAGAGATGTTTTGCGCGCATATCCCTATGCTAAACTTGCTGCACAACAACTTACATTGATTAACGATAGCACGGCTAAAATAAAGTCGGAGAGAGCACGTAAAAAGTTTATTAAAGAAACTGAACAGGAGCTCAAAGAGAAATTTGAAAAAGATCTTAAAAACCTAACATACACTCAAGGTCGTATTCTCATCAAACTCATCGACCGCGAAACAGGAAACACCTCCTACAAACTGGTAAAGGAACTCCGTGGCTCACTCCAAGCCTTTTTCTGGCAAAGTATGGCCCGCATTTTTGGCTCCAACCTCAAAAGTGAATACGATGCCGAAGGCGAAGACCGCATGATAGAAGGTATTGTGCAAGCCATCGAAAGAGGTGAATTGCAAGTGGTGAAAAAATAAAGAATTGGTCGGCATTAGGCAGTTAGTTTAAGACGAACGTAACGAATTACGAATCGGCTTCGCCGTACGAATCTACGAATTTACGAATGCGATTATAACGTAACGAATTACGAATCGGCTACGCCGTACGAACGTAACGAATTACGAATCGGCTTCGCCGTACGAATCTACGAATCTACGAACGTAACGAATTACGAATCGGCTTCGCCGTACGAATCTACGAATTTACGAATGCGATTATAACGTAACGAATTACGAATCGGCTTCGCCGTACGAATCTACGAACGTAACGAATTACGAATCGGCTTCGCCGTACGAATCTACGAACGTAACGAATTACGAATCGGCTTCGCCGTACGAATCTACGAATGTAACGAATTACGAATC
>Ga0105046_10007146_pt1 | contig 17609 bp, 20 predicted proteins | sample MAT03_FD_78385 | JGI IMG/M metagenome (GOLD analysis project Ga0105046, IMG submission 78385) | Freshwater microbial communities from Lake Fryxell liftoff mats and glacier meltwater in Antarctica - MAT-03 (megahit assembly) | ecosystem: Environmental > Aquatic > Freshwater > Ice > Liftoff...
ACGCGGCCCGCATGGACCGGGTGATGGAACTAGCTGCGCAGAATGGCGTCTACGTCCAAGTCGAACTGATGAATCATGGCATGGTTGGCGAGCACGCCGACCGTCAATGGCGCGACAGCCCGTACAATCGCGCCAACGGCGGACCCTGCCGGAGCGTCGCCGAATGGTTCCGCTCGCCCGAGGTGTGGGCGATCCACGCCAAGCGCCTGCGCTACACTCTTGCCCGCTGGGGCTGGTGCAGCAACCTGGCGGCGTGGAGTCTGTGTAGCGAACTGGAGTTCACTGGCACCTTCGACCAGGAGACCGGGCGTAACGATCGTGGCTTCAGTCCGGGTCTGCAGGCGTGGATCGAGAAAAGCCTAGCCTGGATGAAGGCGAACGACCCGGTCGCTGACCGCATAGTGACGATCCACTGGAGTCATCCCTGGGCCGGACCTCAGCACTGGCGCACGAAGGGGCTGGGTTTCAACAACTCTAACGTCTACACCGCATTCCAGGACTTCGATCCGTCATTGGGAACAGGCGAGAATCGACGTGGTGAAGGTCGCAGTCTGCCGATCGCCTTCGATGCTTATCTCAACAGCTTGTTCCCGTACGACGAATTGCGCCGGCCGACCCTGATCGGCGAATGGGGGGGTCACTGGGAAACCAATCAGCCCTGGGTCCTGCGCGGCGAACTGCGCACTGGGCTGTGGTTGCAGGCGGTCATGCCGTATGCCGGCAACACCGGGTTCTGGTGGTGGCTGTGGCTCGACATCACTAACCGGTGGGACCAGTACGCAGCGGTCTCACGCTTCATGCAGGATGAGGATCCACGCGGTCTGGCATGGACAACGATCAAGCCCCGCGTCGACGGTGGCAGGCTTCTCGCCCAAGGCATGCGTTCGCCCCGCTCGATGCGCGTGTACGTCTGGCCACGCGGATACGATCAGGATGTCCGCCGTTCTGTCATCGCGGTCGACGCCAGCGTCCGAATCGATGGACTGGATCCTGGCAGCACCTGGCGGCTGCGTCGTTACGATTGCTCTACCGGCGCCCTGGTCGCCGAGCGTGATCTGGTCGCGAATGGCGAGGGCATGATGCGTGTGCCAGTGCCTGCGGTCCAGCCCGACGCGGTGATCAAGCTCGACCGGCGATAGCTATTTCATGGTACGCATCTTGCTGCTCGGTGCTGTGATCCTCCTCTGCTGCTCCTGCGGGAACGAGCGCATGCGCGAGCATTGGGAAGATACGCGCAACGTCATTAACAAGCCCTTCAAATGAAGACGATCCTTGCCAGCGGCGATCTGCTGCCGCTGACCTGCACCCGCAGCGGCACCTGCTGTCACGGCAAGGACATCCGCATCACCCCGTGGGAACTAGCTCTACTGGCTCAGGCTCGGGGCCAGTCCGCAATCGACTTTCGGGATCGGCACACCCGTGATGCGGGCACCCGCCTGCGTGTCGAGGGACCAGCGGGATGGCGCGGCCTGCCCGCGTGTGGCCAGTATGACCCGACTTCCGGTTGCACCGTCCATCAGGCAAGGCCGCTGGCCTGTCGGCTCTATCCACTCGGCCGCGAGCGGCAGGGCGACGAGGTGCGTATCATCCATGAGGGCAGCAGCTTTCCGTGCCTTGATGGCTGTCCAGAAGCGCAGCACCTTCCCCATTTGTCCGTCGAATCGTATCTGGCCCAGCAGGGGGCCGAGCCGTTCGCACGAGTCCGCGACGCGTATCTCGATCTTGCCCAGGACCTCGCCGAAGGTGCTTTCGTTCTGGTCTTCGATAGTGGACTGGCCAAGCGCGGTGATGGGTGGAAACGCAGCTGGCGGTCGGTCGGGGCGCTGGCGGTCGGTGGGCTGCCAGAACTGATGCTGCCGGGCTGGCATGACCTAGTCGTCTGTCCCGAACTGGAACCGCCGTCTGCCGACGGGACTGGATGGGTTGCAGGCCATGCGGCATTGGTGCAGCGTCTGGCCCAGGAACGCTTCGCTTCGCTGGACCAGCCCAGCGAACTGGCGGCTGCCAGCGCCACCATGCTGGCCGCGGCGCTGTTGCTGATCCACGCGGTCGGCGGTGCCGTCGAGGACGTGCGGGCGCGTTGGAATAGGCAGGCAGGCGTCTGACTGGTTGGTGCAAGTACGTATAAACCCGACTTGACCTCATGCGTGGCATTCCGTACGAAGGCGGCGTTAACCCCATTCAAGGAATTCCGCATGCGCAAGCTTCTCCTCCCTGCCGCCGCCTTTCTCGCCGCCATCAGCCTGCACGCTGCTGACGACCTGAAGCATAACGTCGGCATCGGCATCGGCACCATGATCTTCGAAGGCCAGCAGGGTTTGCTGTCCCAGATCTGCGCCGCGACCACCAACGGCAGCTTCGGCAACCAGACCTTCGCCATCACCACCGGCACCCTCGGCGCCCGCAAGTTCTCTGGCATCGTCAGCAATGGCGACGTCCAGGGCTTCGTCCGCGACAACATGGACCAGCTGGCCCGTGAAATCGCCGCCGGCCAGGGCGAGTCGGTCAGCACTCTCGCCGAGCTGATCGCCGTCCCAGCCGCCGACCGCGCGACCTTCGCCAAGACCCTGCAGGCCCAGTTCGACGTGATCTATGCCTCGCCGACCATCACCTCGACCGAAGTGGTCGAGAATATCGCCAAGGTCGTCGAGAAGGCTTGAATCGGCCGACGGGCTTCCGCCTGTCTGTCTGAACGAAGCCGGTGGCACGTGCCACCGGCTTCTTTCTTTCATCACAACTGGCGTCAACGTGCCAGCCCATATGCGTCGCCTCATCCCGCTGCTGCTCACCGGTGCCCTGATCGCGTCCGAACCCTATGCCACCTCCGAGTTGGTCGCCCAGGCGCGTGCAGACGGCCTCGCTCAAGACCGCGAATGGCAGACGCTGCTGCATGTCGAACGCAACTGGTATGGCGCTAGGCGCAGTCGAGTCGATGATCCCGAGTTCTTCTTCAGCCCGCAGGGCAAGTCTGATCCGGCCGCCGAGCTGGATGCGACCATCGTGGCTTTGTTCTCGCAGTCTGATGGTGGTTCAGCGCCGCCAGTCGACCGCTTTCCGGCACGGTTCGAGTTCCTGATCCGTCGCCTGCAGCTGGATCGCAACCGTCTGCCGGTTGCCTACGCCCAAGTATTCGAGGATGCTTACAGGGGACTGGGACCACGCTCCATCGCCATCGCTTTTCCAACGGCGTACATGAATACGCCGGCGTCGATGTTCGGTCACACTTTGTTAATTGTCGGCAGCCGGGTGAAGACTGGCATGGCTGGCCAGGCGATCAATTACGCTGCACAGACTGATCAAGATGGCGGGGTCGCTTTCGCTGTGAAGGGCATAGTCGGCGGCTACTCCGGATACTACTCCTTGCTGCCGTATTGGCAGAAACTCAACGAGTACAGCGACATCGAGCAGCGGGACGTCTGGGAGTATGAACTGAATCTGTCGACTGAGGAGATTCGACGACTGTTGCTTCATGTCTGGGAGATGCGAGGCGTCCGTACCGACTATTTCTTCTTCGATGAAAACTGCGCTTACTACCTGCTGTATCTGCTGGATGCGGCGCGACCGGAATTGGCACTCCATGACCAGGCCTCGTCCTGGGTCATTCCACTCGATACGGTGCGACTGATGAGCGATGCCGGGCTGGTATCGGCGGTCACCTGGCGCCCGAGCCTGACCACCAAGGTGAGGGCCAGGATGGTGCGCATGTCACCCGAGCGAGCCGAACGTGCCAGGCTCATCGCCCTGGGCGAATTGCCCGCGAGTGCGGCGGTGGACGTGGATGCGGCCGCCAGCGCAGCCGAGTTGGATCTCGCGATCGACTACCTGCAGGCCTTGCGCAACCGCAAGAAGGTCGCCCTCGATGCGTTCCAGCCACGTTTCCTGCCGATCCTGCAGGCTCGGGCGAAACTCGGCGTGCCGTCGTCCGATCCGATCACCAAACCGCCAGGGGTTCCGCCGGACCAGGGTCACAAATCGCTTCGGCTCGGCATGGGTGGAGGGGTCCATGGCGGCAAGACGTACATCGAAGGTTCAATCCGTCCCGCCTACCACGACCTGCTCGATCCGGATGCGGGGTATGTGCCTGGGGCACAGATCGAATTCCTAGGACTGACCGGCCGTTGGTACGAGCAGGATGCTCGGCCGACCTTGGAGCGCCTCGACGCCATCGGGCTTCGCTCGTTCTCGCCACGGGACCGATTCTTCGCCCCGCCGTCCTGGAAGGTTGATTCGGGTCTGGTTCGCGAACTCGTCGGCGAGGCAGGTCACAGCGAACATCACGTCTTCCTGGATGTGGGCGTTGGCGGATGCTGGTCGCTACCTGGGCGGGGCTTGTGGTATGCCACATTCGACGCCGATCTTCGGGTGGTCGATAGCGATCCATCCGTGGCGCTCGGTCTTGGACCCGAGCTAGGCGCGGTCGTGCATGTCGGTCCCGTGGCGCTCAATCCTGTGGCTCGCTGGTCGACTTTCATCGGCGAACTGCCAGGCGACAATTGGCGTTTTGGCATCCGTGGCACCGTGCAGGTTCATCGCGATCTGGTGGTTGGATTCGATCTGGCGCGCAGTGAAACCTGGGACTTCCTGTCCACCAGTGCCGGGCTGCGCGTGCTCGCCTATTTCTGAGCGGCAGGCGCAGCGGTATCCAGGCGGTTGGCCGCCCAGATGCGATGCCGTTCGCCATCGTCGTCGCCGAAGGTGACGGCGTCGATGATCAGGGTCACCGGGGTGGCGAGCCAGCGTAGCGGGTTGGACGAGGCGACGAAGCGCGTGCTGTGCAGCGCCGTCGCTGTCGTCTCGGGAACGGCCGTGCCGGCAGCTAATGCGTCCCAGGTGGCCCGGTCGATCACGATGCCGGTACTGAACGTTGGTTTGCTGATCCGGTTTCCGTTCTCGATCTGCAGGCGGATCGGGTCCCAGCACGCTAGGCGGCCAGGCTCCCCAGTGAGTGATGGCCAGAATCCGAACCGCAGCGACCATGCGCCGGCGGCAGGCTGCGCCGCGAGGTCGTCCCCACCGAGCAGCATCCGCAGTTCCCCATCGCCATTAAGAGCCTCGCCGATGCCGGCTGGACCTCCTGACGGCAGGCGCAGTGCCACCAGCACCTGCTTGCGCGGTTCCAACCGTGAGGTCGCTGGTAAACCCGGCCCGGCCGGCGGCACCATATGGATGACCGAGAACATGAAGTCGAGGTTCGCCTCCCAGTAGCGGCGGTAGCCGGCAGCGCGGTCGGTCGGCAGCGTGGCCAAAGACCTAGCCATACCTCCTTCGAGGTTAGTGCGGGTGGAGGGTCCGCTGTCCTCGGGCAGGCGCAGCCACGCCACTGATGCCACCGGATGTTCAGCGTTGTCGGGAACCATGATGGTCGAACGGGTCAGCGGCAGGTTGCAGCCGGCGAGCAGTAGGGCCGCCAGCAAAAGGGGATGAGTCTTCATGGTTCCTTGTCGACATAAACGACGTTCGGGGTCATGTTGGCGATCGGCCACCCCCGTTGACGTGCGCCGATGATGGTGTGCCGCAGTTCCCGTGCGAACCGATCCGGCGTACGGGCTACCGTGTAGGGGATGGGCAGGCCGACGATACGCAGCATGTGAGCGGTAAAATCGTGGCAGTTGGCAAGCAACGTGTAGTCCTCGTGGCTGGCCAGAAAGTGGGTTGGGCGCGTCGTGTCGGTCGAGTACAACGCCGGCTTGGACGGATTGATCCAGGCGAGCAGTTCGTCGTAGAAGGCCTGTCGTTGCTGCGTGTCGATCGGAATCGCGAAAGCCATTCGTGGGATCAGGCTTTCCTCATTGCGGCGCTCGTCGGCCAGATACGAGACCATCACCACACCTGGCGAAGGTACGAACAGCAGGCGCATGGCATGAGCGTTTGAGCGATCCAGGTTCATCGCCCAGCGCCACTCGCTGAAACCGACTTCGACGAACGGTGGCGGGACATCGCCGGCGGTGCTGATCGCAAACGGCAGGTCCTCGTACGGGACAATGAACCCGCTGTGGAAACCGTCGCTGAAAACGGTGATCGTCGCAACCGGGTGCGCAGGATCCTGCGGCAGGCGATAGCCGCAGCCGGTAAGGAGCAGACAGAAGGGGATAAGGACGAGTGAGTTACGCATGGAAAGACGCGGGCCAGGGCCAGTGTCCTGGTCCTGGCCCGCGCGGGTCAAGCGATGCCGCCGATTAGGCGTCCGTCCGGCTGTCCGGCTCGGCCCTTGATCGGCAGCATCTGCTGCCGATCTGGCTTACTTGGGGCCGGTCAGGGCGACGCCCTTGCCCTTGATGGTGACCTTGGCCTGGGCGAAGACGCCCAGATCCATGCCTTCGACATCGATCTTCGGAGCGATGATCATGTCGACTTCATCATTGTCGTAGATCGCTGCGCCGACCGCGTTGATCTTGGCCTGCTCCTGGACGGTAACGCCGCTGAGGGCGGCGGTGACTGACGGGCTGATCGCCGAGGCGGAGCCGGTGGCAGTGACATTGCCGACGATCTTGTAGGTCGGAGCGGTCAGGGCGGGGGCACCGACGTCCTCGACCTGGGCCGAGCGGGTGTGGTAGGTGCAGCCGCTGGCGGTGACCGAGGCGATGGCGACGGCGGCGATAGCGATACGACGAACGAGCATGGAAGCTCTCCTATTGACGGCCGGGATTGGCCGAGCCCGAATGCATATCGAATAACCAGTCCCGTGTCTAGATGTGGATTCTCCGTCAGTTCAAGTGTTGCATTTGTTGGCAATTGGTGTCAAGGCGCAACGGCTTGATTTCCGGGGGAATCGTTTCCGTACGCAGCTGCCAGACCCAGAGGCCAGTGGCCAGGCGTGTCGGCTCAGCGATAACCGGGTTCCAGCTTTGCGCAGACGGAAACCAGGCAACTGGCCAGGGCGATGCCCGCGAGGACCCAGAACTGGTCGTGGGCGGCCATCAGTCCAAGGAACAACGGCACAGCCAAGGACAGTCCGATGATCATGATGGCGAGTGAGTGAACGAAGCTCATCACCGTCCCGCCGAGTCCGGCCAAGCCATCTTCGTGGGCGTTCGCCAGGAACTTGGCATCCAGCACATTCGCCGGCATGGCGAAGAGGAATCCGATTAGCATGACCATGGTGGCTGCCCCGTACACACTCGTCACGACGTAGGGATAGGCGGCAAGAGTTGCTGCCAGCAGGACGAACGACAGTACGACGTAGCGCCGATGGGCCAGCCGATGGGACACGAGATTGCCGATGATGGCACCCACCGCAGCGAAGGCGGCCAGAGTTGAGGCCAGTCCCCGTTGCATGTGCAGGTCATCCACCGCATGCACGAAGAGGGCCAGACTGGCCGCCGCTGTGATGCCCCAGGCCAATCCACCGCTGGCGAGCAACGGCCAATGCTTGCGGAACAGCATTGAGGTTGCCGTGATGAATGCGGCAACGCCTTTGCGGAACGGCACCGATTCCGGTTCTGGTAGGCGGATGAACAGCGCTGATAGGACGCCGATGGCGGCGATGCCGACCAGGATCAGGTGCTTCGCCGCATCGTTGTGGATCTCCTGCGAGACATACGAACCGATGATCGTGCCGCCGATCAGTCCTAGGGCGAGGGCGGCATTGATCGCTCCACTGACCATGGTGTTGCTGTGGCCTGAGGCCAGCGCAAGCAGCGGCACGATCTTGCCACGAGCGGCACAGGCTGCGCCATAGGACACACCGATGAAGCAGGCCCACAGCCAGGGGTTGCTCCACAAGGCCATCAGGCAGCCAAAACCCACCGCCGCGGTGGACACGGCGAACAAGCGGTCGCAGCGCCAGGTACCGGCCAGCGGACCATTAATTGGGAAGCCTATGAGCAGGCCGAAGGTCAGCACGACGCTCATCGACTGCGAGACCGCCTCCTGCAGGCCGCCACGCTGATGGCACGCCAGCACCACATCACGCAGCCATTGCCAGGGTAGGGCATGCAGCGAACTGGCCGCCGTTGGATCCCAATCGAGGGCGATGCGGCCAATGAGGACGAATTTCAGGGCTGCGAATCCACAGCCGACCATGAAGGTGGTTGCTATTGCGGGAACTAGGCTTGGGCGGGCGCTGGATGGGGCTGCTGCCATGAAGGCGCGGAGTCTCGTGGTCGTGTCGCGGTGTCCACCTGATTACCCGTGGTTGCCAGGCCCGGCGGTTGCCCACCATCCCCGACCAACGGAGGCAGCATGCAGGTCCTGGTCGTCGGTGGAGGCGGGCGCGAGCACGCCTTGGCGTGGAAACTCAAGCAGAGCCCAAAGGTCGACGCGGTATTTGTTGCCCCGGGTAATCCCGGCACGGCGCGGATCGCGACGAATGTCGCCATCAAGGCAGAAGACATCGAGGGGCTGCTGCGTTTTGCTATCCAGCAGCGCATCGACTTGACCGTGGTCGGTCCCGAGGTTCCGTTGACCCTCGGCATCGTCGACCTGTTCAAGGAAAAGGGCCTGAAGTGCTGGGGACCCTCCAAGGCGGCCGCCCGCCTGGAAGGTTCCAAAGTCGACATGAAGGAGTTCCTGCGTCGACACAACATCCCGACGGCACGTTTCCACGCCTTCACCAAAAGCGCCGATGCGATCGCCCATATCCGCGAGATTGATGGGCCCTGCGTGGTCAAGACCGACGGACTCGCCGCCGGCAAAGGCGTGACCGTCGCCAAGGGGACCGAGGAGGCGATCGACGCCGTGGTCCGCATGATGGAAAAGCACGAATTCGGCAAGGAGGCCGGCTCGCGTGTGGTTGTCGAGGAGCTCTTGCGCGGAGAAGAGATCTCGGTCTTCGCCTTCTGTGACGGTCACAATGCGGTGATGCTCGATCTGGTGCAGGACCACAAGCAGGTCTTCGACGGCGACGAGGGTCCGAACACCGGCGGGATGGGGGCCTTCTCCCCGGTCCCCGGCCTGGTCAACACACGCACCGAGGACGAGATCGTCCGCCGCATCGTCGTGCCGACGATGTCCGGACTGGTTCATGAAGGCCGGCCCTACGTCGGTCTGCTCTACATGGGTCTGATGCTGACCGACGCCGGTCCGAAGGTGCTGGAATACAACGTGCGTTTTGGCGACCCGGAATGCCAGGCACTGATGCCTCGTCTCAAGAGCGATCTGGCCGAGATCTGCCTGGCCTCGCTTGACGGGCGGCTTGACCAGTTGGACCTCGAGTGGGACCCGCGCACCGCAGTATGCGTGACCTTGGCCAGCGGCGGCTATCCAGGCGACTTCAAGGCAGGATTGAGCGTGGAGGGCATACCAGCGGCGGAAGGTCGTGGCGCTGTGATCTTCCATGCCGGTACCAAAGAGAAGGATGGCGAACTCCTGACTGCCGGCGGCCGGGTCCTGTCGGTGGTTGGTCTGGGTGTCGATCTGGACCAGGCCCGCGATATCGCCTATGCCGGCTGCGATGCGATCAGCTTCCACGGCAAGCACTGCCGGCGTGACATCGGCAAGCGCAAGGAAGCCAGGAAAAAGGCCTGAGCAGTATGCGCATCCTCTGCGTCTGCACCGGCAACACCTGTCGAAGCCCGATGATGGCGGTGTTGCTGGACGCTGCATTGCGCAGGGCTGGGCTGACTGCAACAGTGGAAAGCGCAGGAACTGGAGCACACCACGGCGACCCTCCCTCGGCGAGCGCACGTGCGGCCATGTCCCGGCGTATGCTTGATTTGTCGGGACACCGTAGCCGGCCGGTTGACAGTCTCGACGTAGCCGTGTTTGATCGTATGTACACGGTCAGCTCACGACATGCCGCTTACGTACGTTCTCTTGGGGTACCCGCAGCAAGGATCCATGTCGTCGCAGCGGATCGCGGCGGCGTTCAGGACCCGTTTGGCGGCGATGATGCAGTGTACGAGGAGACCGCTAGAACTCTGGAACACGAAGTCTCCCTGATCGTCGCAAGTCTGTCTGATCAACACTGATTGGCAGTTTCCAAACAGCGGATGATAGCCATAACGGGGCCGTGGCGACCAAGGACGACCTACAACTACCGTTGACGGTGGACAGCTTCGCCATCACCCGGCCATTGGGTGCAGGCGCCATGGGACTTGTCTATCTCGCTAACGACGTGCTGACCAAGCGCGCCGTGGCGGTCAAGGTGATGAGTCGACAGCTGCTTGGTAATAAGCGTGCCGAAGATAGATTCCGCCGCGAAATAGCTGCCATGGGTCAACTGCGGCATGCGGGCATCCCCTTCTTTGCCGGATATGGCGACATGCCCGACGGCAGGCCGTACCTGGCGATGGAATTCGTCAACGGTCATCCGCTCGATGCTTTTGTGACCGAAGGCAAACCATTGCCGGAGGACCTCGCGCTGTGGGTCGCGATCCGACTTGCCGACGTGATCGGTTTCTGCAATCGCGAGTCGGGTATGATCCATCGCGACCTGAAACCCAGTAATGTGATGGTCGACCTCGTCGACCTACCTGGCCTCTGTGAGCAGTCCCAGATCAGAGTCATCGATTTCGGGCTGGCCTCCTACATCGACTTCCGCGACTGGGATGACTTCAGCCTGGATACCTATCAGCGGGCCGGGGCTGGGACGATGGCAGGTGAAGTCATGGGAACGCCGGCCTACATGAGTCCCGAGCAGATCCGCGGCGAAGAGCTGACTTTCCAGAGCGACATGTACGCCATGGGATCGATCCTGTTCTTCCTACTGACAGGACGCGCTCCGTACGTCGGATCAAGCGCTGGTGTGGTGATGGCAGCCCATCTGGATTCGCCAGTCCCAGATCCGTCACGCCTAGCAGACGTGCGACCCGCGACCGTTGCCGTGGTCCAGCGGGCGATGGCCAAGAGTCCGGGGGCGCGGTTCCGTTCCTATCAGCAGTTCATCGCCAATCTGCAAGCTGCGCGCTACGCATCTGGTCAGGCCACCAAGCGTGTCACCCGTGGATACAGCGCTCCGCAGACAGATGCCCGCCAACAGCCGAGTACCAGCGGAACCGAGACCGCCCACGAAGTGCCCGCCAGCGCAACCTGGAAGAAACCCGATCAACCGGCTCAACCGCCACCGCCGGGCAGTTCCGGTTCAGCTGGCTGGTCCCGGCCGGTCGCCGAGCCGATCACGACCAGCAGTTGGAAGCGCCCGGTGAAGACGCCACCGCCTGCTGGCCAGCCGATCACCACGAGCAGTTGGAGACGCCCTGTGGAGACGCCGTTACCGAATCAGGCGCCGCCTTCTGCAGCTCTCGAACCGGCCGCTACGATGAGCTCGTCGTGGATCCATCGGGCGGTTGCCATTCCGCCAGTTCCGGTGCAGCCAATGGTTGATCCGTCGACCAACGATGAATTCCCAACGACTCCCGCCCAGGTTCCGCTCCAGGTTACCAAGGATGTACCTAGTTCCTCGCGTTGGCGCCGACCAGTTCGTACCCCCCCGCCAGCTGATCCAGCATCCCCATGAGCGACCCCGTCGACGGCGCCCGGGCCGCCATCGATGCCGTTCACGCCGAGGATCCGGAAACCAGGGCGGGGCGTCCGGCTGAACTTGTCTACGCGGATGCGGTCGAAGCCTGGGTGGTACGACTGGTGCCAGGCGCCTCGGCCACCCTGCGTCTGGCGGCGCGCGCTCAGCATCTGCGCCGGTGGGCGTTGCCGCGCAGCGACTATCCGATGGACCGGGTCGGCTATCATTGCTGGCGAACCGAGCAGTACCGACGACAGGGGGCTTTGGCCCGGCAGCTATGCGTGACCGCCGGTTTGGCCGAGGACGAGGCCCAGCGCATCGACGACCTGGTCGCCAAGCGCCGACTACGCGAACCTGATGGCCAAGCCGTCGAGGACGCCGCCTGTCTGGTCTTCCTGAGCAGCGAAATCGCCGGATTTGCGGCGGGACACGCCGATTACACGCCAGAACGCTACATCGACATCCTGCGCAAGACGATGCGGAAGATGAGCGCAGCCGGACGCGAGACGGCCCTCGGCCTGTCCCTCCCCGAGCCATTTGCCGGACTGGTCCTCGCCGCCGCTACGTCGTTGCGGAACGAACCGCCCGCCTAGTATCTTCTTCCCACCAGCCCGGGTGGCGGAATGGCAGACGCAGCGGTTTCAAAAACCGCCCACCGCAAGGTGATGGGGGTTCGAGTCCCCCCCTGGGCACCATGATAAAAGTAGAGTGTTTTGAAGAAAATGCAGGGCGCAGATGGTGGGGTACGTCAAACAGAGTTGGCCGTGTGCCCCGGCCGCGGTGCTCATCCATGCTGGGGCACAGGCTACAGAGCTGACCGGAGAGCCGCTGCGATACAACTCGGCCACCGGTCGACTTCCAGGTCTGGTGTTTTCCCGCCGGTCCGACCATCAGGCGATCTGTGCGCGACTGGCCGCAGCCGGGATCGTATGCGGCTGATCCTGCTGGCCGCCCTGCCTGTGCGAGCCTGCCGCGGACGAGGCCCGAGGCCGAACCATGTCCACCTTGCGCTCTAGGCGATCAAGCCGCTGGAAGATGGTCGGCAGAATCCGGATCTACCATGCCAGCTTGATGAATCGCGGACGTTCGTACCTGCGTTGACCCTGTCGCAACGACCACATAGGCCGGCGATGGCGGGATGGGTACAAGTCCTGACTGTCCGGATGGCCGAACGATTTACCGTACCCGCATGAACCGCACCGCATTTAGCCATGCTGATGAAATCCAACTGCGCCTCAGTGAGGCAGCTGACAACGGACGTGTACGCCGCTTTATGTCCGGCGATGCCGCCTCACGCCTTGATGGGCTCATCTGCGATCTTCAGGCATCCCAGCGCGACCTCTCAACACTGCTGCGTCGGAAGTCGTCCCCCCGCTCGCTGGAAGCCAGATCGGGCCGTGATGACATGGACGGGGCCTCGGCTGACTAACGCCAGGTGAACGTGGGTTAGGTTTCGGCATTACTCCCGATTGGAAGGAGTTCGTCCGCACCCTCCCTGTTTGCTTGAGCACATATCAGAACACCATGCGGTCATGGACCTGACTCGCGAACTGACGGTCGCTCGAATTGCGGCACAGACCGCAGGCATTGAGGCGCTGCGCCTGCAGCACGGCGTGCCCAGTGAGACCAAGGCGGATGGATCACCAGTTTCAGCAGGAGATTTGGCTGCTGATCGCATCATCAGTGATACGCTCAAGGCGGCCTTTCCTGCCGACGCAATATTCTCTGAGGAGGTCGTCGATAGTCCGCTCCGGCAGGACAATCGTCGTCTGTGGATCATCGATCCGATAGATGGCACCCGCAGCTACGTCAGCGGCGGTGAAGAATGGTGCATCCAGATCGCCTTAGCTATTGATGGCGTCGCCGTGCTTGGCGTGCTCGACCTGCCGTCGCGTGGGATCAGCGTGTGGGCGGCGGCCGGGATCGGCGGCGGGGTGGCGGACGCCCATGGCGAGCGGGTTCTCCGTCCGGTGGACGGGGTGCGCGACATTCTTGCTGGTGGTACCAGCGAGCGCAATCGCGCCGCCTTGGCACGGGTCATAGCAGCCTTGCCTGAGTTCACCTACCAACCAGCGCAATCGGTCGGGGTGAAGGCGGCGCAGATCCTGCTCGGCGAGGCGGATCTGTTCGTTCACGCCCGCAGCATCGCTGAATGGGACGGGGCCGCTCCAGCCGCGGTACTCGTCCATGCAGGGGCGCAGGCCACCGATCTAACCGGTGAGCCGCTGCGATTCAATTCGGCCGCAGGTCGTGTGCCTGGGCTGGTGTTCTCCCGCCGTTGCGACCATCATGCCCTCTGCGCTCGCCTGGCTGCGGCCGGGATCGCATGCGACTGATCGTCCTCGTCCTGATGGCTATGCTGGCCTCGGCATGTTCCACCCGCCCTGCAACAGCCTGGCAACCGGCTGCAGCCGAAGTGGTTGCTTGGTGGGTCGAAGATGTCGCGCACGGACTGCCTCGGGTGCCGGGCGAAATCGCTCTGGTCGACGCCGGACCCAGCGATGCCGCCATTGCTCGGTGGGCGAGCGGGTCCAACGTGTCCGGTCGTTGGATCCCGCCGGTGCAGTTGGCCTCCCGACGTACACGCTGGCCAGCCTTGGCTGCAGCCTTGTCAGAAGGTACGGTGCTGCGGTGGGACGCTGACGGCCTAGTGGTTCCGGCGCGGACGGTCACGCCCTCCCGGCGAACCGAAATCGAGACTCTGGTCGACAGCGAGAACGCCGATCGGAGATTCCTCGATGGTCTGATCCTGGTTTTGGGTTCACCTGACCCGCAGGTCGAACGCATCTACCGCCACGCGATCCAATCAGCTAGACGCATCCATGAAGACCCATCAGTCGCACACGCAGCGTCGTTGGTCGACCCCGCGCGTTGAATTGACGATCCGGCTCAGAGGCTTCAAGCCATGGCCGACGCACCACTCATCGCCTCGCTCCTCGAACTGATCCGCCGCACCTCGTCGGAACTGCCCGCCGATGTGCAGGCCAAGGTCGCATCCGGGGCAGCGGTCGAAGAGGCTGGCTCGAACGCCGCCTACGCCTTTCAGGTGGTGCAGGATAACATCACCCTGGCCTGCCAGAAAAGCAGTCCGCTGTGCCAGGACACCGGATCTATCCTGGTCTATGTGCATACTCCTGTGGGATATGACCAGATTGCCTTCCACGAGGCGTTCATCGAAGCGGTGAAACAGGCCACGGCCAAGGGTTTCCTCCGCCAGAACTCGGTCGACAGCATCACCGGCGCCAACAGCGGCAACAATGTCGGCCCCGGCACCCCAGACCTGCATTTCCACCAGTGGCGCAAGGATCACGTCGAGGTTGTGCTGATGCTCAAGGGTGGCGGCTGCGAGAACGTCGGGGCCACCTACACCCTGCCGAATCCTAAGCTTGGTGGTCGCGACCTGGCAGGCGTCGAGAACGCCATCCTCGACTGTGTGCTGCAGGCCCAGGGCCAGGGTTGCGGCCCCGGTATTCTCGGTGTCGGCATCGGTGGAGACCGGGTCAGCGGCATGGCGTGCGCGAAGACGCAATTCCTCCGCCGCCTCGACGACACCAACGCCGACCCGGTCCTCTCCGACCTAGAACAGCGGGTGGTGACCAAGGCCAACCAGAGCGGCATCGGCCCGATGGGTTTTGGCGGTAAGACAACGCTGCTCGGATGCAAAGTCGGCAAACTCAACCGTGTTCCGGCCAGCTTCTTCGTCGCCATCAGCTACATGTGCTGGGCCTTCCGCCGACAGGGCGTCGACTTGCGTGTCGATGGCTCGATCACCCGCTGGATCTACTGAGGTACTCATGGCACTCATCCAGCTCACCACGCCGCTCACCGACGAGGTCGCCCGTTCGCTGCATCTCGGCGACACGGTTGAAATCACCGGCCGCCTCTACACCGGCCGCGATGCGGTACACCACCGCATCCATAAGGGCGAGAAGCCGCCAGTCGATTTGCGTGGTGGCATCATCTACCACTGTGGACCGGTGATGGTCCAAGAGAGCGGTCGTTGGGTCTGCCGCGCCGCCGGTCCGACCACCAGCTCACGCGAAGAACCGTACCAGTGGGAGGTCATGCGGGATCACGGTATCCGTGGCGTGATCGGGAAGGGTGGCATGGGTCCGAAGACGCTCGCCGGCTGCAAGGAATACGGCTGCGTCTATCTGCATGCCATCGGCGGAGCTGCACAGGTCTATGCCGAGCGGATCACCCGTGTCGACGGCGTCGATTGGATGGACCTCGGCAGCCCCGAAGCAATCTGGCATCTGTGGGTCGAACGGTTCCCGGCGATCGTGACAATGGACGCGCACGGCCGTTCGCTGCATAAGGATCTGCTCGAAACCAGCACTAAGGCGATCCAGGCGCTGCAGGCGTAGATTCAGGCAGCCTTGGCCGCACGGGTCAGCCCGCCGACGGCCAAGCGTTCGCCGAGGGTGAAGCGCAGGACGTCGTCGTTGCGCCTGCTGCCTAGCAACATGGATAACCCTGATTGGCGCGTTGCCGACGCCAGCCGAATGCTGTCTGAGGTGTGGGTCTGCGTCTGCGTGCTGATGGTCGTGGATTCCATGGCGGCTCCGATCTGCTGGTCATGGTGTGCATCGGGAGCATGCTGGCGAGTTTGGAGCCGGTGCGTTCCTGCGCATGGGCATGCAGGCGTGCGCACGCGATGGGGTTCTCGTGGGTCAGCAGCGGTCACCAGTCGGGATCAGACGGTTGCGGCAATCCGTTGTTCTGCAGCCAAATCGGTTCCGAGGATGCCGGGATCGTCGCTGCCGACGACCAAGCGTACCCGCGCAGTGCGCAGTCGTCCGATCCCATGGGCGGACACTGGTGCGCCGCTGACCACCCGGTTGGAAGTCGGACAGACTTCCACGGTACGTTTGGCCGAAACGATCCGTGCCAGCACCACCTCCTGGCAAGCGCGCAACAGGCCGGGATCGGTCGGTTCAGCGGCCAGTTGGCTGGCGTCGTCGCGGCCTTGCAGATCCGCCACGGCGGTATCGAGCGCGTCCACATCCAAGTCCAGGCTGTCGGCCTGCCACTGCAGCCAACGCAGGCGTTCCCGGCGTTCGTCGCAACGCTCCCAGACTGGCGTGGCTGGCCAGGCGGCGGGGTCCAGGCGGGCGGCCAGAGCATGGCCAAGCCGGTCGGCGCCCACCGCCACGGCGTCCCATACCCTTCGGACAGCGGTCAGCGGCTGGATCGCGCGCAGCTGTTCGCCGACATGCATGAGCAGTTCGAGCCGGCGGTCCTTGTGGGTGGCGTTCCAGGCAGCGATCGCTGCTGCTAGGGGGGCGTGCCGAGCAGGCTCGTCCTCGATGCCGCACAGGTCGATGCCGGTGATCAGCGCATGCCGGGAAGCGGCTGCCGCGACCAACGGCCAGTGGCGCAGGGGGTCGGCCCTGGGTAGCGAAATGGCCAGCTGCAGACCACGTTGAGCCGCACTGCGGGCAAGGTGTTCGAGGGCGGCCTCGACCCAGACGGTGGTCGCAGTACCCGGCACCAGAATACGGGCCTGCGCCGGACCGCGGACCGCGACCAGGGCGCATACCAGATCAATCTCGTCAGCGGTGTTCTGATCCCAGCGGTCGTGGCGTCCGCTGGCCCAACGGCTGCAGGCCACGACCAGATCGTAGCGGGCCTGGAACGCGGCGAAGCCTGCCGGTCCGTGCTGCAGGGCACTGGACAGTTCGTCATCCGCATCGATCTCGCCGCTGTTGTGCCGCCGGGCGAGAGCCGCGAAGTCCGGTGGCGACAGCCCGGCATCACGCCAGCGTCCGGCCAGCCAGGCCCAGTCGACGGCGTGTCCGCGGGCCAGATCCAGCGCCTGGCCAGGACTCAAAGCACCAAACAGGTGCAGGTGCGGATCCATCAGAAATCGCAGATCCGGACAGGTTCGAACCCGATCAGGTCGCACGAGGCGCAACGATATTGCACGCCACTTATGTCGCCCTCAACCCGGGCTGGGCCGATGTTCTGGCCGTGTAGATGGCCGTAGACGCACCAGCTGGCCCGAGCTGCGGTGATCAGCGGGCTGAAGCGGCTGCTGCGTTTGCCAGGTGCGACAGGTGGGTAGTGGAAGACGCAGATGCGCAGGGCGGCGGGTGTCCCGGATTCGGCATCGAGCCGGTCCAACTCGGCGATCGACAGCTTCAGTTCGTTCTCCTCGCGTTCCAGCCAGGCATCAACCTCGACCTGGGTGCGGGTGTCGCCGTAGCGG
>Ga0105046_10007147_pt1 | contig 17609 bp, 10 predicted proteins | sample MAT03_FD_78385 | JGI IMG/M metagenome (GOLD analysis project Ga0105046, IMG submission 78385) | Freshwater microbial communities from Lake Fryxell liftoff mats and glacier meltwater in Antarctica - MAT-03 (megahit assembly) | ecosystem: Environmental > Aquatic > Freshwater > Ice > Liftoff...
AACGGAAAGCTCGATTGCTTGGAGCAAATCGCCTGGCATCACCGGTTTTACGAGCACGATTTCGTTCTCCTCGCCCGTCGGTACCGTTGTGTCATCAACGTTCGCGAGCCAGATCACTCGTTGTCCAATGACAACGCCATTGTTGGCGTTATTTTTCTTTACGATGTAATCGTTCAGGCTTGTGGGATTGCAATCGATGATTCGAAGGCTCGCCTTTCGGTCGATTCGACAGCCGCTGGAATTGACAATGTCGGAGATAACACGACGTTGAACCGGATTTGTTATCTCGATTGCAACGGTTTGCTTGAGGGGCATTGTGATGGCCCACCGGTTATCGTTGGATGGCAGCACTGGAAGAGGCAGGCAGCATCGGAATGTACTTCCATGACCCGGCCGACTAGTCACGTCAATGCTTCCGCCCATTTGACGAATAAGCTGCCTACTGATCGAAAGCCCTAGGCCGGTTCCACCGTATCGGCGAGTCGTACTCGAATCGCCTTGTTCAAACGGTTCGAATATTTTTTCCTGAAGTTCTTTTGCAATTCCGATACCGCTATCGATAATCTCGATGACGACGCTAACGACCTTGGGCGATGGAGCATCGCCGGGTGCTTCAAGTGTGTCGATCGGGTGATCGCTTAAAGAAGTCTCCGTCGTCAAGCGAAGTATCACATGACCACGTGGAGTAAACTTAATCGCGTTGCCGGCGAGGTTAAGGACGATTTGGCGAAGGCGTTTGGCGTCTGCCATCACCTGATGAGGCACATCGGGTGAGATCTCGATCACCATCTCGAGATCGCTTCCGGCAGCACGTGTCGCCAAGCATTTGAACGCTTCGCCAACGCATCGGTGCAGATCTGTTGGCTCGGGGTTAACTTGAAGGCGTCCCGCTTCGATCGAAGCGAAGTCAAGAATGTCCCCGATCACGCCGCTCAGCAATTCACCACTTTGGCGAATCATGTTGACGTATTGCTTTGCCCGATTCGGTAACTCCATTTGCGACAACAGTTCTGCTGAACCTGTAATTCCTCCTAGTGGCGTTCGTATCTCATGACTCACGCTGGCCATAAATTCACTTTTGGTTCGACTTGCGTCTTCAGCGGCCTGCTTGGCATCTCGGAGGGCGCGAATCGCTTGGTGCCTGAGGGTGACGTCACGAATGAAGACAGCGAGACCTTGAGAGCTTTCCAAGGGAATCGGATGAACCGAAACTTCGGCCGGAAAGGTGGAGCCATCGTAGCGACGAATGGTCAACTCGCGACGCTCCGAGGTCGGCAGTTCTTGCCACCGAACCAGCGTACCGGTGGCTTTTTGCGATGACATTGCGTCGGTGGTAAGGGGTGTCGCCTTGGATTCGCCGAAGGATTCGGCAGTGGTCGGCGAGTCTGGCACGGCCACTGTTTCGATCAAGCAACCGGCAATGCTCGAGGGCCCTCGTCTCAACAGGGACTCGGCAGCCGGATTGGCTTCGACGATTCGACCTTGGGCGTCGACAAGCATGACTGCTTCTCGTGCGGCATCGAAGAGTGCTCGTTTTCTCGCTTCGCTTCGGCGCAGCTCGGCGGTGCGCCAATACGAATCCGTAACGTCCCAAAAAACCATTTGGATCCCAATACAGCGTTCTTGGTCGTCGTATTCCGGTGCTTTGAAAACCTGAACCCAACCCGTGTTTCCGTCGGCCGTTGGATGTGACTCGACATGATCAACCGGGATACCGCTGGCCATGACATGGCAGTCATCGCTGCGGTACTTCTCGGCCGTTACTGGCGGGTAGAGGTCGGCGTCAGTACTACCGATCACGTTATCAACCGACCGACCGACGTTCTTGCAAAAGGTATCGTTTGCATACGTGATGACGCCATCCTTGTCTTTTCGAAGCACCTGAAGTTCCATCCGCTGGGCGAGTGACTGAAGGTGTGTTTCGGTTCGCGTCAATCGCTGCTGAGTGGCCTGCCTTCGCGCGACTTCACGGCGAAGCGCACCGTTACTTCGGCGAACCTGTACCGAGCGGCGCCGAACTTTTCGTTGCAACTGTTGCCGCAGTCGCAATCTTCGCTTTCGAACTCGCTGTAAGTCCGCATGAAACAAGACGGCGACTCCGATAGCAAGCACAACCCATGCTCGAAGTGGGTCGAAGAAGAGACTCGATGCATCACTATCTACACCTGTCTCAAGCCCAGGTTGGATCAGCGGTCGGATCACCCCCGGCAAAAGAGCGGTTACCGCTAAAAGACCTGTGAGTTTAACTGCACGGCTAGCCGCCAGCCATCGAAACGCGGCAAGTTGAAGCACAACCTGCAAAGCACAGATTGCCGCCGCCCGAGGCAACATCAGATCCAGGAACGCGATGAACAACGATGTGGCGATCCATGGCGCGAGCGAGTGGAACCGTATCATCGCAAAATTTTTCACGATTGACTCTTTCGATTTTGCAGACAGATGCACGGTAAACGACGTCGGACTTGGAAAATCAAACTCAACGCGTCAGAACATTTTTGCGAACCGTCACGAATATCAAGTAAAGAACAAAAACCCAAGTAAAGACATCAAATTATAGTCGATACTTCGGTCGCCCTTCCGATTCAACTCGATATGAGTATCGATCAAGCAATCAAATGGGCATTCATCGGACTTATCGGCCTAGTCGATTTGTTGCTGCTGATGATTTGTCCGCTTGAACTTCAGTGGAGCGATCTGCTTGCGCCGAGCCTATGTGCAGTGTTCTTGGTGGTGATGTCACTTTACTATCATCATCGAGGGGGCGAATCACTTGTTCTTTGTATGGTGACGCTTCTGCAGATGGGTAGTTACACAACCGTTGTATCCGTCCTTATCTACGCGGTGACGTCGCTCAATTTTCCGATGGCCGATCCATTGTTACAGAGATTCGACACGCTGGTCGGTTTCTCTCCTCAAGCGGTCGTCGCATGGACTCGATCAATACCGATCATCAACCATTGCTCGGTTTGGGTTTACCTGTTCATCGTGCCTGAAACGATGTTAACGATTCTAGCGATATCGTTCTTGAACCGGCGTGTATTGATCGAACAGTTCATGTCGCAATTCATGATTGGCACTGCGATCTGCGCAGTCACGGGTTGTTTTTTGCCGGCCGCCGGTCCAGCCTTCAATCACGGCATCGCGCCAGCCGATTGGCAACAGCCGTACATCGAACACTTTCTGGCATTACGCTCAGGCGAGACGTTTCTTTTTTCCTGGCGTGGGACGGAGGGGCTGGTCACTTTTCCATCGTTCCACACAGCCTGGGCAATCATGTTGATGCTCGTTTGGCGTCAGCAAACTCGTCTGTTGTCCGTTCCCATTGGAATCTTAAGTGTGATGATCATTCTTTCGACGCTGACGACGGCATCTCACTACATCGTTGATATCATCGGTGGCATCGGACTTGCGGGGATTTGTGCTTGGGCAAGCCACCGAGTCACCGAGTTTTCTTATCATCCAAACGGTCAGCCGCGCCGTCTCGCTGTGCCGTTCTTGCAAGAGCTTCGGCTCACCAGCGGGCTGACACGACCGTCTAACCAGTAATGTTCCGTCACGTATGACCTTAATCGCTACAGGCGGAACTACGAAACCAAATTCTCGCATCGGCATAGTGCTTACGTTCCTTTTTTTTTGACTCACGCATTTCCTGCCGTAGTGTCTCAATAGTTAATTAGGCGACTCGATGTTCGATTCGCCGCCTGGCATGAATGTCTCACCGTATCTCCCGTGAGAGGCGAAGTGACAGCATGTCGAGACACGTACGCAGCCGGTTCCCAATCCGGTCGCAAACCACCTCGCGAGAACAGAATTATGAAAAAGTTTGCATCGAGCATTGTTAGCTTCTTGAAGGAAGAAGATGGCCCAACCGCTGTTGAGTACGCAGTTATGTTGGCATTGATCGTTGTTGTCTGCTTGACAGCAATCACCAGCGTTGGAACGGCAGCGAGTGCCAAGTTCCAAGCAGTTGCGACCGCCATTAGCAACTAAATTCGCTTCCACAGATGACTGTGGAATCCATGACCATTCCCCATCGGCCGGCATTTGGAATCCCCTGTGTGTTTTCCGATTGCCGCCGTGGGTTTGGTTCGTTTTTGGCCTTAACAACCCTCCGGTGATCGTTACGGCACAGCAGATCTGCAAGCCAAAATCGATCGGCACGACATAAACAACGCAAGCGAAATTATAAAAAGATGTATTTTCCTGGACTTCCGGCCGACGCAACGGTCAGCGCGTGGCAGATTCTCTGCTGTGCTGCGACGTTGATCACGGCAATGCTTAGTTGCATGCTCTCTCCACGATGATCGCTTGGATAGGGCGCAGATCGAAAATTCGACGGCCCTGCTAACCATACAAACTTGCTTATTCGCCCGCCTCAAAATTACCCTCACGCACAGGGATTAAAGTCATGCAAACCGTTCTTGATTCTGTAGTCACCAACTGGACCGTTTGGTTGGTAACGGTCGTTTTGATTGTTGCCGCCATCATTGATGGCGCGATCCTCAAAGTTCCGAATTGGTTGACGTTCCCATTCATTACCACAGGTTGGCTGTACGGATTGTGCAGTGCCGGATTGGTTGGAATTGGATATAGTCTGCTCGGCACATTCGTGGGCATGATGCTGCTCTTGGTACTTCGCAATATGGGCGGAATGGGAGCAGGCGACGTTAAGCTTCTTGCTGGCATTGGTGCCTGGCTCGGTACCGTGACTACCCTCTATGCTTTCGCAGCAACTGCGATCGTCGGTGCCATCATGGCGATCGCGATGATCATCGCCAGCGGAAACTGGTTCAAGCACTACGCCATGGGCATGCAAATATTGCACGAATGGAAAACAATCCGCCGCCCATCCGAATTGGCTGCAATCGCTCGCGAGCGAAAACCCCGAATGACTCTACTTCCTTATGGGATCCCGATGGCAATTGGATCCATCATGTACTTCGCAGTCGCCGGACTACTGATCTAGATTTGAGTGTCACACCGATGCTAGCAACGCAGTTGAAAGCTGAAGGATTCTGCGATTAGAAAACTTGGGGCGGCTAGGGTGTCTTGGCCGACAATTCCGAATGTGCCTAAACGATCAAGACCGCTTTAGCAACGCGGTGGGTTGAACCGAATGTATCACGAGTAGGCGATTGTGGCGTCAAAACTGGTCAACTCGATGAGAGCACGCAGTTTCGACGTTTCTCAGTATTTGTTGGGGTAGATCAACGATGCGTAGCAAATCAATGTTTTTGATCATCGCCTGCGTTTGCGGTGCGATTGCTGCTGTCGGCGCCAGTCAGGTCATGCAGGCCAGAGGGACAAGCACGGGTACCGTCGATATGACGGAAGTGTTTGTAGCCACTCGAGTGATCAACCAGTCAGAAGAAATCAAGCCAGAGATGATGGCATTAGAGGCTTGGCCGACCGATCGAGTTCCTCCCGGCGCGACGAACGACTTAAAGACGATCGAGGGCAAATTCGCAGCCCAAAAAATGTATGCGGGTGAGCCGATCATCAACGAAAAGCTCGTTGACGAAGCGAGTGATATGACGGCCGCGATTCCGAAGGGCTTCAGTGTCGTTTCGATGAAAGCGGACGCCGCTAGCAGCGTTGCGAACTTGGTTCGTCCTGGGGATAGAGTGAACGTCATTGCCTATTTCACCAAAAGCGATTTAATCCCAGAGACCGGAGCGCGAACTGTTTTGACGGGAGTGAAAGTCTTCGCAGTCGACGGCCGAACCAGCCGCGGTGAAGAATCCGATGTAGCAGCAACCGCGAACACGGTTTCGCTTCTGATTGACAAAGAAGACGAAGAGGCTTGGACGCTTGCATCGGAAATGGGGCGAATACGATTGTCGCTTGGACGGCCTGCTGAGAACGGCTCGCTGGAAGCAAATGAAAGCGGAGGCCAGGCATTCCTAAAGTGGATGTCGGACTATCAAGACGAGACTCAAAGGCTTGCCGAAGGTCAAAAAACGAACTTGACCGTGTCACCGGTACCAAATCAGACGCCGCCGCGAAGAGCTCAAGGCTTCAAAATGCTAAAGCTCCACGGAGGCGAATGGACCGAATACGAGTTTGTTGATGGCAAGCAAACGCCGATTGTGAAGTCGTCCAGCGTCTCGGGCAGCACCGAAATTTCAATCCCAGATACGGCTTCGTCCGATGAAGATAATGGCTACAGCTATCTAAATGGATCGGGTAGTCCGTTCTTCGATGGTGGCGAGCTTGTCTCACCGGATACCGGGGTTTCCCCCACACCGGCTTCGGCCGACATGCGTTCCAAAACGCCAAACAAACGTTCTCAGTAGTATAGAGTTTGTTGTGCGAGGACGATGGATCGTTTTCGACATAACAAAGTCAGTAGATTTCCTTCAATTAGAAACTCGCATAGACCTTTTGGACAACATCTCTCCCGAACGGGTGGGAAAAGAAAGTCCAAGCACAGTTGGGTAAAGCCAAGGGTCTCGCAAGGATGCTTCTGCGATGGCAACGATTCTAAACATCAACCGTTCTGACCGGTCGCTTTGGCGAAATCGTTTCGTTCAATGCAGTCTTTGCATTGCAACTTCGATTGCGTCACTTGCCCCGCTACAACCTGCGGCATCTCAGCAACCGTCGGAAACGTCAACACCGGTTGACAGTGTTGATTTCGACGTGAAACATCCGGTCCAGCGGCTTGAAATGATCGTCAAGAGCAGTCGGATTCTTAATATCGAAGGACGAATTCCGAAGTTCCAGGTCCACAATGAGGAAGTCTTAACAGCAACACCGGTGTCAGAAAACCAAATTCAGGTCTTCGCGAAGGCCCCCGGTTCAACGCAATTAAACCTCTGGGACACCGACGAAAAGCTGTACACCGTTGATGTGATGATCGTTGCCGATGCGCGTGAATTGGAAAGTATCCTCAGCAGCCAACTTCCTTTTGCGATGCTAAAGGTAATGCCATTGCAGGAAGGTGCCATCATCTCTGGAACGGTTACCGGTGCTGACGATGTGGATCGGGCTGTCGCAATCGCGGAACAGTTTTACCCCAAGGTAATCAACAACATTCGCGTCGTCGGAGTGCAGCAGGTTCTTCTGCACACCAAGATCATGGAAGTTTCGCGAACGAAGCTCCGATCACTTGGTATCGACTGGACGCTCAGCGGGGCCACTAACTCAGTATCCGTCGTTCCCGGCGCATTGATTGATTTGGGCACCGGTGCGAGGGCCGGTTCATTGATCAATGCCTCCATCGTCCAAGGCGACTTTACCGGTTTGATCAGTGCCTTGCGACAAGATGACTTGATCAAATTGCTTGCCGAACCAACGGTGGTTGCGACGCACGGCCGGCCCGCCCGGTTCAACGTCGGTGGCAGAGTGCCTTATGTCGTTCCAGCCGGCAACGGCGCCGTGTCTATTCAATACGAAGAATTTGGAACATCAGTCGACTTCCTTCCGTTCGTAGTCGGACCGGGCCGAATTCGTCTCGAGGTTCGCCCCGAGGTGACGGAACCCGATGCATCTCGAGGCATCAATGCAAACGGAATCAACATCACGGGATTTACGACTCGATACGTCGAAACTGCGGTTGAGATGCAGGCAGGGCAAACGTTTGCGATCGCAGGTCTTTTGCAAAGCCGAACCGAAGCCACCATCCGTCGAACTCCACTCTTAGGAGAATTGCCGTACGTTGGAGCTCTGTTTCGTCGAACGCAAGAGCGACGCAACGACATCGAACTTCTCATCACCGTCACCCCGGAATTCGTGGATGCGATGGAGGCTCACGAAGTTCCTTGCGGCGGTCCTGGGCTTTCAACAACATCACCTTCAGATAAGGAACTTTATTGCAAAGGCTATATCGAAGTTCCAAACCTTTATGGCGACTGTGGATGTCCACAAGGTCCAACCAATAGCTCTACGTCACAGACATTCACGCCACCAAGCAATCCGCCTACGATCAGCTACGGAACCACTCGCAGCCAACCGATTGTTCCTGGAACGTCGCCACAGGTTGTCGGCGAAGGGGTCACGATTGAAGCTCCGATTCAATAGCCTTGCTTCAGAAGGCCCGCTCGATCCTAACTTTCGAAAACACGCAACAATGGTCTGATTTCTATGAGTAACGTTTTACGTTTAGCGATGGTCGATCCAAACGACCAAACTCGCGAAAAACTCAAAGCCATGCTCTTGACGATCGAGACGGTTTGGCTTGAAGCGGACTGCTCTCGCTATGAGTTCTTTCCCGATGTGATATCTCAAACGCGTCCTGACGTCGGCGTCCTCGCACTTGACAGCGATGCCAACAAAACGATTGCACTTGTAGAAAAGCTTGGGAAGGAATACCCGGATTGCGTTCTGCTTGTGGTTAGCGGAAGCAATGATGGTCAGTTGATCCTCCGCGCTATTCGAGCGGGTGCTCGCGAGTTTTTGACCCTGCCTCTATCGGAGGACGAACTTGAAGCGGCACTCACTCGAGTCAGCCTTCAAAAGTTTGGTTCCGCAGACTCCAAACGAAGTTCCTGCGAGGTGATCGCCATCGCTGGTGCCACCGGTGGCGTAGGGAGTACTAGTGTTGCGAGCAACGTGGGTTGCATCCTGGCAAGCGAACCTGGTAGATCCGTAGCTCTGCTGGATCTTGACCTGGCTCTCGGAGACGCCGACGTGTTCCTCAATGTCATTCCCGACTACACGCTCGCCGACGTTGTCCAAAACGTTTCACGCCTCGATATCCAACTGCTAAAGAAATCGCTAACCAAGCATTCATCGGGCTTGTATCTGTTGCCTCGCCCGGTTGAATTGCATGATACTCACGCGATCACGCCCGATAGCATTCGAAAGGTGATCGGGCTTTTAAAAGCTTCTTTCACTCATTTGATAGTTGACTTGTCGAAGAGCTACACAAGTGTCGATATGTCTGTAATGGAAGCGGCAAGTAAGGTTTTGTTGATAACCCAGCTTGACCTACCGTGCCTGCGAAACGTAGTACGATTGATGATGAGCTTCGAGGAAATTGATGGTTTGAACCACAAAGTTGAAATCGTCGTGAATCGCGCCGGGCTTGATGCAGGTCAGATTAGCTTAAAAAAGGCGAAAGAGACCTTGGGACGAGACGTCTATGCCCTGTTGCCTAACGATTATCGCACCATGGTCTCGGTGCGAAACAACGGTGTACCGCTGATAACCCAAGCCCCGAAAGCCGCCATTACGACGGCCATGCGTGAGATGGTCACTAAAATGACCAGAGCTGGTGAAGTTCCGGCAGACGCCGCCGCGGAAGATGCCGAATCGACTGAGAGTCGATGGAAAAAATTCTGGCCAGGTAACTCGAAAACTAAGGTGTAAATTTGGATCGCGGTGACTTATCCTCGCTCTGGTCATGCCAAAGCCAAATCGCTCGTGAACAAACTTCACGTCGAGACACAAGCACAAAACCAAAACTACTGGTAAGCACTACGCTTGCCAAAACCAAAGCGACCAGCGATGTAACATCTCTCTGGTTAGCGGGCGGCTCTAGCTTGCAACCAACCCAAGAGCGTCCTTAGCATCACACCTGTTGCTCCTGCATCGCGATGCGGCTTGGGTGAGTCTACGAACGCTGGCCCAGCGATGTCGATGTGCACCCACGGAATACCGTCGACGAATCGTTCTAGAAACTTTGCGGCCGTAATAGCGCCGCCCCATCGTCCGTCGCCAATATTCTTGATGTCGGCGACCTTGCTCTTGATATGCTCGCCGAATAAATCAAACATCGGTAGCTGCCACACCAGTTCACCTTGTTGATTCGCGTTTGCTTCAATCTCATTGCATAGCGACTCATCGTTGGTCATCAAACCAGCGACCTCTCGACCCAGTGCGACCATGCAGGCTCCGGTCAACGTCGCCAAGTCAACGATCGCCGCAGGCTTTTGTTGAACCGCAACGTCCAGCGTGTCGGCAAGCACCACGCGGCCTTCTGCATCTGTGTTCAGGATCTCAATCAAGGTGCCGTTTCGGGTCTTAATGACGTCACCGAGGCGATACGCGTCGCCGCTGATCATGTTCTCAGCGAGACCGCACAATCCAACGACATTGATTGGCAACTTCATCTGTGCGATCGCCATCATCAGGCCAACCACTGTCGCCGCACCGGCCATATCACACTTCATATCAACCATGCCTTCGCTTGGCTTGATCGATAACCCACCGCTATCGAACGTCACTCCTTTACCCACAATCGCCAGCGGAGCCGACGCAGCATCGCCACCACGATGATGCATTATGACCAAACGCGGCGGTCGCTTTGAAGCTTGTCCAACCGCAAGGATCGCGCGACACCCCTCGACCTCAAGACGATGTTCGTCCCAAACTTCAATCTCCAATCCGGCCTCATTTGCGACCGACGTTGCAGCGTCCGCAAAGGTTTCAGGATAAAGATGATTCGGTGGTTCGTTGACCAAACGACGAACCACGTTGATCGAATCTCCGACGATTTTTCCTTGGACCAGAAGCTCTTCCGTTACTCCGTCAAACTCGATTCTCGCCGGCGCCTTAAGTTTGGGTTCTGACATGTAGATCGCCTGTCCATCGCATCCGCTGATCGAACCCGCAACCAATGAATCGGTATGCTCGGCCGGAACCGTACCGTCGATGGACACAACGATTCGGTCGCGTTTTGCGTCAACCAAACGTCGCGTGATGATCGCGCCAAGCTCATACACTTTACCCCGGCTCAATTTTTCCATCTTCCCAACACCGACCAATAGCCACTCTTTTGCGCCGACGCTCGACGGATCATTGGCAAACAACGACAGTGATGGCATCATGGTCACGTCGCCAAAGGCTGTTTTAATAGTGCCTGCTTTGATCGACTCACTCAACCAATCGCGAAACTTTCCATCAATCGCTTTTGCGGCTGCGGAAAGCGTCCCATCGCCCACCGTCACAACCAAACAATCACACGGCGCGTCCACCAAGTCTCCCTCGAACCGAGCGACAACGACTTTTGAAATAACGGGAAATGTCACGATCGAACGATCCTTCGATACTAAGAACCTATCCGCAAACCGTTAGCCGCATGGCGTTAGCCGCGGTTTCCTCCGGTTTTCGGATAGGTTCTAAGAGAAAACGGACGGATTACGTCGTTAGTGTAAGCGTCGAACTCCGGTTATCCCACCGGTCCCTTGCGAAGTTCGTTCTTGAGCATGCACCATGAAACAATCACGAACGAAGTCAGTTCAATAACAACCATGAAACACCGAAGTACCCGGGACGTCGTTGAAGATCTGCGCCGCGGCGGCCGATTGGTCGAAGTGACCGACTCGGTTGATCCCAACCTGGAAATTGCGGAGATCCAACGCCGAGTCTACGCAAGCGGTGGTCCCGCGATTCTGTTCAGCAATGTCTTGGGATGTCGATTTCCGATGGCTTCGAACTTGTTTGCTTCGTTGGAACAAGCTCGATATCTCTTTCGCGATACCCTGGAAACCGTTCGCCGCTTGATCGAAGTGAAAATCGATCCGTCAGCGCTCCCGAAGAATCCGTTTCGCTATCTTGGAACTCCTCTCACTGCGATTCGAATGCTACCGCGTTTTAGCCGCAGTGCCAGCGTCTCTGAATTTTCGTGTCCGCTTGTTGACCTACCCCAATTGAAGTGTTGGCCTGATGACGGTGGCGCGTTTGTGACGTTGCCACAGGTTCTCAGCAGCGACCCCAGTGCACCGACGAACCTGATGCGAGTCAATGTCGGAATGTATCGCGTGCAAATCTCAGGGAACGAATATGACCCTCAAGATGAAGTGGGCATTCACTATCAGATCCATCGCGGCATGGGCGTGCATCACCGCGCGGCCATTGACCAGAACAAGAAATTGCAAGTCTCTGTCACCGTTGGTGGCTCGCCGGCAATGTCGCTCGCGGCAGTCATGCCGCTCCCTGAAGGTTTGACCGAACTGACGTTCGCGGGCGCGCTTGCAGGCAGACGCATTTCGCTTCTGCGAGGCGATCATGCCCCCGTCTACGCCGATGCTGACTTTGCGATTGTCGGTGAGATTGATCCACTTGCGAAAAAACCCGAAGGGCCATTTGGTGATCACCTCGGATACTACAGCCTTCGACATGACTTTCCGGTGATGAAGGTCAAGCATGTTTGGCACCGACGAGATGCGATCTGGCCGTTCACCGTCGTAGGCCGTCCGCCGCAAGAGGATACGACATTCGGGCAATTGATCCATGAACTCACTGACCCGATTATCCCCAGCGTGATCCCAGGGGTTCGCGCCGTGCATGCAGTCGATGCCGCAGGCGTTCACCCCTTGTTGTTAGCCATGGGCACTGAACGATATATGCCTTCCGTCGAATCGCATCAACCGCAAGAATTGCTGACCCAGGCCAACGCGATTCTCGGCAATGGACAACTTTCGCTTGCCAAGTATTTGATCATCACCGAAGATCGATCCAACAGCCTCGATATCCATGACATCAAGTCATTCTTGACTCACGTCCTATCACGTGTCGATCCAAAACGCGATCTTCATTTTCAAACTCGCACCACGATTGATACGCTCGACTACAGCGGCACTGGGTTCAATCGCGGATCAAAAGTCGTTATCGCTGCAGCCGACCGAAAGATTCGCGAACTGGGGACGCAGCTTTCAGGCGAAATGCGACTGCCGGAAGGCTTCAGCAATCCTCGAATCGTGATTCCGGGCGTGTTAGCGCTGAAGGCCCCGCGTTTTACGAACGATTCGTCTCGCGATGATGTGACGCGATTCTGTCGCGATTTTCTAGGCGACCGTGAAGCAACTTCGTTCCCATTGATTACGCTTGTCGATGATGCTGATTTCGCGTCTCAGACGCTTACGAATTGGCTGTGGGTCACGTTTACTCGAAGCAACCCCGCGATTGATTTGCAAGGCATCGATAGCGATACCGTTGATAAGCACTGGGGCTGTCGAGGACCGATCGTCATCGACGCGCGTGTGAAGCCTCACCATGCACCGCCGCTTGTCGAAGATCGAAAAATTCAAAAGAAGGTGGACGCACTCGCCTCCCGTGGTGGCCCGATTGCCAAGTACCTTTGACGCTTGAAGCCATTCGGTCATGGTCAAACGAAATCGTCTTGTTGGGTCCTCAACTGGGATTCTCGGGAATCGGCCTATTAGGAACCGCGTTGACGGGCCAACCGAGTGCCCATTGAAGTCTGAACTGGGCTTGGTTGTAATCAATAACCGCCCTCAAATAAGCTCTTCGCGCGGTTTCTAGAGCTTGCACCGACTGCAACACTTCAATGGGCAGGCCTTGGCCCTCGCGAATTCGCGAAGCATTGCGGTCGTAGGAATCTTGGGCCGACTGGATTGCCTGTTGAGAGAGTGCAATCTGCTCGCGGCGAAACTGGACTTGGGAAAACGCCTCGGATGTTTCGAACGCAACGCGATCCATGGTTTGAAGTTGCTCGTATCGCGACTGCTGAACTCGAGCGGATGATTCGCGTCGCGCCGCATGTTCGCCAAGCCCAAGGTTCCGCAGTTCCCAAGACATCAACGCATCGACATCGTACCGTCCATCGACGTTGTCGAGCCGATTCCCGTTCCCGCCGCCAAAACCGCCGGTGCTAAACCCTAACAGGACGCTGGGAACCAGCGGTGCGTATTTCTCCCGGCGATAGGCTTCACAAGCGGCAGCGACAAGGGCTTGAGCCTCTTTAAGCTCGGGCCGAGTTCGAAGCCCACTGCTGATTAAATCCACTTTGCTCGATTCGATAGGAATCATGTCAAGCGGAATCGCCGTGACGTCCATCGGCACGATTTCACCACCACCATCAAGGCTGAGCACACGAGTCAGCCGCGCTGATGAGACCGCGATCCTTTCCCGATTCCCCAGTATTCGATTGTCGATCAACGACAGTTCGGTTTGCATTCGATCGGCATCAGCACGCAATCCCTCGCCAGCTTCGGCGTAATCATTTGTTATTCTCGAAAGCGCTGCCATCCGTTCGCGTGACTCTTCAACAATGCGAGCGTCTTGATGTGCATCAAGCAGTTCGAAATACGCGGACGCGGCATTGAGCAGCTGTTCGTTCATTGTAGCACTCGCTGCATGCCCTCGAGCCCATGCCGTCTTCTGTACGATTCGTGGTGAGAAGATTGCGTCGGCGAGATGGAACTGAGCGATAAGGCCTGGCCTTGATGGTGCACCGGCAGCGTTTGCTCCCATACCAAGCCCGTACTGAAACGAGTTCAAGTCGACGTCAACGATCGATCCATCGACCGCTTGGTAGTTGCCGTCGTGACGTCGGTAGCTAAATCCACTTTGAATCGTGGGAAGCCACATGACTTGGGCTCGCTGAAGCTGTGCGTATGCCTCTTGAACTCGCCACTGGGCAAAACCAACCACCGGATGCTGTCCGCCGACTGTTGCAAGTGCGGAGGGAAGGTTCATGCTAACGACGTTGGACTCCGGAGCGATTGCCTCGTGAACCACCGGCTGGACCTGGTCGATAGGCAACGAAAGGCCAACCAACGTCGGCATTGGCTCGATGATAGGCTGGCTAATTGTTTTAGGAGCCGCTTCGAGCTTTGCGATTTTACGGCTTGTAGTGCAGCCGAAAGCAATGACGATCGGCAAACATCCGATGACGCCTAGTGCAATCCATGATCGAGGCATCGTGCCATCCCTCCACGCCGTGTCCGTACCTTTGCAGCCGTTGCGTCAAACGCAACGATCGTATGACTTTCGCATCGGCAAACGAATGCTTCAAATACGACGCTTGAAACAAAAAAGACGCCAAGAACGATCGCCGAAGTACTCTCCATCAATCGTTATGCTGATTAAGATGGTCTCGCGGTTAAGCTAAAAGCAGAGTGCGGTGACAATTGTGCCGAATATGACGCGTAGAACGGTTTGAAAGCCGATCTTGTATCCGGGTGAGCCGCGGAAAGCGAAACGATGCAACTGATTCATGCCGCCCTGCGACGTCCAGCGACCGTGATGGTCCTGATTCTCAGCATTACGATTGCAAGTTTTCTCGCAATTGCACCGGCGATTTTTCAGCAGTTCAAGATCTCGTATCCGGCTGGGCTTCCTAAAGGGATGGAAGTTGACATCTTCCCAAAGTTGAATCTGCCGGTGATCTACGTCTGCCAACCGTTTGGCGGAATGGATCCGGCGCAGATGGAAGGTTTCCTTACCAACTACTACGAGTATCACTTTCTCTACATCAGCGGCATTCATCACGTTGAATCGCGTAATGTGCAAGGGATGGCGCTGATGAAGTTGTACTTCCATCCGGAGACCGATATGGCTCAGGCGATGGCGGAAACGATCAACTACGTCAATCGCTCACAAGCGTTCATGCCACCAGGAACCGTGTCGCCGTTTGTGATGCGATTCGATACCGGAAGCGTTCCTGTCGGTTACCTGGTGCTCTCCAGTGAAACGCGAAGCATTGCCGAGATTCAAGACTTAGCACTGTTTCGCATTCGCCCGATGTTTTCAAGTCTGCCAGGCGTATCGGCACCGCCACCGTTCGGCGGTAGCGCGCGTTCGATCGTCATTACCCTCGATCCAAATCGATTGCAGTCGTACGGAATGTCTCCCGACGAAGCGATCGATGCGATTGTAAAGGGGAATTCGCTCAGCCCTTCGGGCAATATCCCGATCGGTGACAAATACCCGATCGTCCCGGTCAACTCGGTTGTTAAAGATCCGCAGCAACTCGGTACGATTCCGATTCGACGCGGCGAACATCCAGTTTACATTCGCGACATCGGCTTCATCCAGGATTCTGCGGATGCGCCGGCCGGCTATGCGCTCGCGAACGGACGTCGTGCGGTTTACATCCTTGCCACCAAGCGAGCCGAAGCATCGACGTTAAGTGTTATCAATAACATCAAGGCAGCGATTCCGAAAATGAGGGAGGCATTGGGCGAAGATGGCGCGGGAATCGATGTACGATTCGAATTTGATCAATCACCTTATGTGACTCGCGCTGTCAGTGGCGTACTGATCGAAGGGCTGCTCGGAGCTTCTCTCGTCGGGCTCATGATCCTTTTGTTCTTGAAAGATTGGCGGAGTTCGTTGATCGTTGTTCTCAACATTCCGCTCGCGTTGCTGAGTTCAATCGTTGCTCTCTGGGTGACCGGCCAGACAATCAATCTGATGACGCTGGGCGGATTGGCATTGGCGATCGGCATCTTGGTAGATGAAGCGACCGTCGAGATCGAGAACATTCACGCGAACCTGCGTAAGGGTGAACCGGTGGCGAAGGCCGTTCTGCATGGTGCCCAGCAGACTTTCATTCCGCGCCTTCTATCGATGCTCTGTATCCTCGTTGTATTCGTGGCATCGTTCTTCATGCAAGGCGCAGCAAAAGCGTTGTTTGTGCCACTTTCATTGGCCGTCGGCTTTTCGATGATCGCGTCTTTTCTACTATCCAGCACGTTTGTGCCTGTGATGTCGGTTTGGTTGTTAAAGTCACATTCGACCCACGATCAAAATCGCGAAACGATGTTCGATCGATTTCGAGCCGGCTACGAGCGAGTGCTCCGTGGACTTGTCGCCATGCGATGGTTGGTGATTCTTGTTTATCTCGGTATCAGCACCGCCGTGATCTTGTTGATCGGCCCGCAGCTTGGACACTCTGTTTTTCCCGTCGTTGACGCTGGACAATTTCGTTTAAGAATGCGGGCCCCCGATGGAACCCATATCCAGCGATCGGAGCAGTATGCAAAGCAAGCACTGGCATTGATCGGTGACGAACTTGGTGAAGAGAACGTGAAGTTGACTCTGGGTTACGTCGGCATGATTCATTCAAACTTCCCCGTCAATGCCGTATACCAGTGGTCACGCGGGCCCGAGGAAGCGATTCTTTACGTCGCTCTGAGTGATAAGCTCGGAGACTCCGACGAACGGCTGAAAGAACGAGTTCGCACTCGTTTAGCGAAAGAAATGCCCGACGTCCGATTCTCGTTTGAGCCATCCGACATCGTGAACGAGGTGATGAGTTTCGGTTCGCCAACGCCCATCGAAGTTGTGGTCAGTGGCTCGGATTTTGCAAAGAATCGTGAGTTTGCTGAAACTCTGCGAGATGAAATGGAAAAGATCCCCTCCATTCGCGACTTGCAGTTCGGGCAATCACTTGATTATCCAACGGTTCAAGTCAACGTCGATCGTGAAAAGGCCGGACTTGCGGGCTTGATGCCTATCGATGTTTCTCGAGCGTTAGTGACCGCAACTTCATCGAGTCGATTCATGGTTCCCAACTATTGGGCCGATCCGAAAACTGGCATCGCTTATCAGGTGCAAGTCGAGATTCCTCGGCCCGTCGTTCGTTCGCCTTACGACGTGGAGACTATCGGCTCGATTGATGGATTGGGAAAGATTCCGTTGAAGAGAACCGATTCAGGGCAAGTATTGATTCGCGATGTCGCAACGCTTGAGCAAGGCACGATGCCGGGCCAATACGATCGATACAACATGAAGCGGCTCGTGACGCTCACTGCAAATACGGCAAATGCGGATCTTGGGACGGTTGCAGCACAAGTTCAAGATGCGATTAAACGTGCGGGTGCTCCGCCGACCGGGAGCGAAGTAACGACGCGCGGCCAGATCCCGCCGATGCAAGAAATGCAGAGCGGTTTAACGATTGGTCTTGGCATTGCGGT
>Ga0105046_10007149_pt1 | contig 17606 bp, 19 predicted proteins | sample MAT03_FD_78385 | JGI IMG/M metagenome (GOLD analysis project Ga0105046, IMG submission 78385) | Freshwater microbial communities from Lake Fryxell liftoff mats and glacier meltwater in Antarctica - MAT-03 (megahit assembly) | ecosystem: Environmental > Aquatic > Freshwater > Ice > Liftoff...
GTCGTGATGAAGCGCTCGTAGTGGCCGAGGTCGAGGTCGGTCTCGGCGCCGTCGTCGGTGACGAACACCTCACCATGCTGGAACGGGCTCATCGTGCCCGGATCGACGTTCAGGTAGGGGTCCAGCTTGATGAGGGTGACCTTCAAGCCGCGCGATTCAAGAATCGCTGCGAGAGAGGCCGCAGCGATGCCCTTGCCGAGTGAAGACACCACACCGCCGGTGACGAAGACGAACTTGGTCATGTGCTTCGACAGCCGCTTTTGCGTGTGCCGTGGTGGTAAACCGCGAGTATATCGGTGAGGTTCGGCGCGGCCACCCTTGCGAAGGCGTGCAAGGGGCCGCCTGGCGGGCTGTTCAGGCGGCGCTGCTAGACTCGGCCGGCTTGCATCAGGTGCCTGCCTTCGCGATCAGCGGTGGCGGGTTCAACGGGAAGCCGGTGAGCGGGGGTGAACCCCGCGATTCCGGCGCTGCCCCCGCAACGGTCAGCGAGGAGCGTGCCGCACGACAGCCACTGGGATCGACAGATCCTGGGAAGGCGCGGCGCGCTTCGGTGCCCTTCAGGGCACCGGCACTCGCGAGCCCGGATACCGGCCTGATGCAGTGGGAGCCGGCGTTGCGGTGGGCAGCGTTTGTGCGGCCGCGCGCCTGTTCAGGGCCTGCGGCAGCGCTGCGTTTGCTTTCCAGAAAGCCGGTGTTGTCATGCTGGTCCGCACGGGGCGTGCGGCTGGAGGAATCTCTTGCGTTCATCGTTGAATCACCGCGCCATGCAGGCTGCGGTTTTGTCTTTTCTTGGTCTTTCGATTTCTGGCTCCGTTATCGCGCAGTCCACCGTGGTGGTCACCGGCAGCCGCGAGCCGCTGACGGCCGAGCGGCTGGCCGCCGATGTGGTGGTGATCGACGCCGCCACCATTCAGGCCAGCACCGCCGATTCACTGGCCGATCTGCTGCGCCGTGAGGCCGGCGTGCAACTGTCGCGCAACGGCGGACCCGGCCAGACCACCGGCGTCTTCCTGCGCGGCGCGTCGTCCGGCCAGACCGTGCTGCTGGTCGACGGCGTGCGTGTCGGCTCGGCCACGCTGGGCACGCCGTCCTTCGAGGGCCTGGGCCTGGCTCAGATCGACCGCATCGAAGTGCTGCGCGGCCCCGGTTCCAGCCTGTACGGCGCCGACGCCATCGGCGGCGTGGTGCAGGTCTTCACGAAACGCGGCCAGGGCGGCAACAGTTTTGCCGCGCGCGCCGCGGTGGGCGGGTACGGCGGGCAGGAAATGTCGGCCTCGTTCCAGGGGGCCAGCAGCATTTGGGACTACGCGGCCTCGCTCTCGCGCGAGAAAGACGACGGCGTCTCGGCGCTGCGGGCCGGCGACGCTTTCGGCAACCGCAACCCCGACAAGGATGGCCACATACACGACTCGCTGCAGGCACAGCTCGGCTTCAGGCCCGCGCCCGGCCACCGTATCGGCCTGAGCCTGCTGCGCACCCGGATCGGCGCGCAGTTCGACGCCAGCGAGTACCTGCCGCCGAACTACGCGCAGGACAACACGCCCGACTTCCGCACCAGGCTCGACACCGAGGTCAGCGCGCTCGACTGGCGCGGCACGCTGGCCACGGGTCTGATCGGCAGCGCGAGAGTCTCCCGAGGCGTCGACGACGCGGCCAGCGGCGGCAACCAGATCGATCTCTACAAAACCACGCGTGATCAGGTCAGCGCCCAGCTCGCCTGGCAGACCGGCATGCTCGGGCAGCTTACCGGCGCGCTGGAGCATAGTGAAGACCAGGCCAGCTCCACCAGCTTTCTGGCTGATGTCACGCGGCGCAGCAACGCCTTCGTCATCGCGCTCGACGGCAGCGCTGCCGGGTGGTCGTGGCAGGCCGACGCGCGGCATGACGACAGCTCCGACTTCGGCAGCGTCGACACCGGCCGCCTCGGCGGCAGCTATGCCTTGCTGCCCGGGCTGCGCCTGCGCGCGCTGGCTGGCAACACCTTCCGTGCGCCGAGTTTCAACGACCTGTATTTCCCGGGCTACGGTGTGCCCACGCTGCAGCCGGAGCGTGGCCGCAGCATCGAGCTGGGGCTGAGCTGGAAAGCTGGTGCCAGCGAAGCCGCGGCCACGGTCTACCGCAACAAGGTGCGTGACCTGATCGGCTACACCGCCGACCGCAGCCTGTGTCCCGCCGACGCTGCCTACGACTACGGCTGCGCCGCCAACATCAACCGCGCGAACCTGGAAGGTGCCACCGTCTCGGCAGCGCACCGTGCCGGCGCGTTGGGACTGAAGGCACAGCTCGACTTCCTGGAAGCGCGCGATGAAGCCACCGGCAAGCGCTTGCAGCGCCGTGCCGCATTCCAGGGCAGCGTGGGCGTCGACTGGAACATCGGCGACTGGAACGTCGGCGGCAACGTGCTGCGTCTGGGCTCGCGGCCCGACGGCGGCAAGCAACTGTCGGCCGAGACCACGCTGGACCTGACGGCGGGCTGGAGGTTCATGCCGCAGTGGTGGTTGCAGGCCAGGCTGCTGAACGCCACCGACGTGGCCACCGAACCGGCGCGCGACTACCAGGGTCTGGGCCGCCAGGCCTGGCTGGCGCTGCGCTTCGAGGGCACCTTGTGAACGCCGTGCGCGACGCGATGCACGAGCGAACTGCCGCTCAAGGGGCCGCGTTCAAACGCCTGCATCGAGCGGCGCTCGCCCTGCTGATCGCCGTGGCCGCGCTGCCCGCGCTGGCCGACATCAGCCTGCGTGACGACCGCGGCGCCACGCTGACGTTCAGCGCACCACCTGCGCGCATCGTCAGCCTGCTGCCTTCATTGACCGAGACCGTCTGCGCACTGGGCGCCTGCGCCCGCCTGGTCGGCACCGACCAATGGTCGAACTGGCCGGCCGGCGTGCTGGCGCTGCCCAAGCTGGGCGGGCTGGAAGACGCGCAGGTCGAACGCATCGTGGCGCTGAAGCCCGACGTCGTGCTGGCGGCACGCTCGGCGCGCGTCACTTCCCGGCTCGAGTCTCTGGGCCTGAAAGTGCTGGTGCTGGAGTCCGACACGCACGCCGACGTCAGGCGCACACTGGGCCTGATCGGCCAGATGCTCGGCATGCCGGCCGCCGGTGAAACCGCCTGGGCCGCCATCGAACAGCAGGTGCAGACGGCGGTCGCCCGCGTGCCGCTGGCGCGACGCGGCCAGCGCGTGTTTTTCGAGGTCGGCGCCGGGCCTTTCGCGGCCGGCGAGGCCTCTTTCATCGGCCAGACGCTGGCCCGGCTGGGCATGGCCAACATCGTGCCGGCGACGCTGGGGCCTTTCCCGCAACTCAACCCGGAGTTCGTGCTGCGCGCCGCACCCGACATCGTGATGGCCCCGGCACGCGACGTCGCGCTGATGCCCGCGCGTCCGGGCTGGGCCGGCTTGCGAGCCCTCAAGGGCAGCGCCTGCGGCTTCGACGGCCCGCGCTACGAATTGCTGGTCCGCCCCGGGCCGAGGCTCGGTGAAGGCGCCCTGTTGCTGGCCGACTGCCTGGCCGGGTTGCCAGCGGTCGACGACAAGCTCGCCGCCAAGTGACATCGCCCGGACGCCACCCCGATCCCGCGATGAGCGCCCAGCCACCCTTCATGCCGTTGCCCGCCGCGCTCCCGCATACGGCGCTCGCCGATGTCTCGCGTCGTCGCGCGCTCATGCTGGCACTGGCCCTGGCCGCGGTGTTGCTGAGCGTGCTGGGCCTGATGGTCGGCAGCGAAGGCTGGAGCCTGCGGGCGCTGCGGGCCGACCTCGCGGGCGATCAGGCGGCGCTGATCCTTGGCCAGATCCGCGCGCCGCGCACCCTGGGCGCCTTGCTGGTCGGCGCGCTGCTCGGCCTGGCCGGTGCCATTTCCCAGGGCTTGTTCCGCAACCCGCTGGCCGACCCCTACCTGCTGGGTTCGGCGGCAGGCGCCTCGCTGGCGGTGGTGGCGGTGCTGGCGGCGGGCGGGCTGGCTGGCCATGTCATCAGTCTCGCCACCGCGATGTGGCTGGACCGGTTGGGCCTGGTGGCCGCCGCCTTCATCGGCGCGCTGGCCGGCGTGCTGCTGACACTGGCCCTTGCGCAAGGCGCGCAGCAGACGGTGCGGCTGCTGCTGGCCGGCGTGGTGGTGGGCGTGGTGCTGGGCGCCGGCGCCGATCTGCTGACCACCGTTTCGCCCGAGGCGCTGCGTGGCAAGCAGATGTTCATGCTGGGCACCACCGGCTACCTGGGCTGGAGCAGCGTGGCGGTGCTGGCCGCCGGGCTGGCCGTGGCGCTGCCGGCGGCCTGGGCGCTGGCGCGCGTGCTCGATGCCCTCTCGCTGGGCGAGGACAGCGCGGCCAGCCTGGGCTTGCCATTGCCCGCGCTGCAATTGCTGCTGGTGGTGCTGCTGGCGCTGTGCACCGGGCTGGCGGTGTCGCAGGCCGGGCTGGTGGCTTTCGTCGGCCTCGTGTCACCGCATCTGGTGCGCCGCTTTGCGCCTGCGCCTCAGGGCTACACGCTGCTGGCCAGCGCCGCGGCCGGCGGTGTGCTGCTGCTCGCCGCCGATGTGCTGGCGCGCGGGCTGATCGCGCCGCGGGAGTTGCCGGTGGGCGTGCTGACCGCGCTGCTCGGCGGCGGCTACCTGATCCGTCTGCTGCACCGCCGGAGCTTGTCATGAGCACGATTCATTCGACGGCGGCGCCGGCCGATGTTCCGACGACCCAACATCTGCTGCGCGCCGATGGCCTCAGCGTGGCGCTTGGCGGCCAGCCCGTGCTCGACGGCGTGAGCTGCCGCTTCGCCCCTGGCTGGACCGCCATCGTCGGCCCCAACGGCGCCGGCAAAAGCACTCTCCTGCGCACGCTGGCCGGTCTGCAGGTGGCGAGTGCGGGTGCCGTGTGGCTCGACGGTCGGCCGCTGGCCTTTCTTGCCGCCGCCGAGCGCGGGCGCTCGATCGCCTGGCTGGCGCAGGGCGGTGAGGCCAGCGGCGACCTCACCGCGCGTGAGACCGTGATGCTGGGCCGCTTGCCGCACCTGGGCCTGTTCGGCGCCGCCGGCCCGGCCGACGAGGCGGTGGTCGACCGGGCCATGGCCGCCACAGAATGCGCGGCCTGGATGCATCGCCGGCTGCAGGCGCTGTCGGGCGGTGAACGCCAGCGTGTGCTGCTGGCGCGCGCCCTCGCCACCGAGGCGCCGGTGCTCCTGCTCGACGAGCCCACCACGCACCTCGACCCGCCGCACCAGGTGGCGCTGGCCCGTCTGTGCCGGCGCCTGGGCCGCAGCCACACGGTGGTGACGGTGCTGCACGACCTGCCACTGGCGCTGCACGCCGACCGCGTGCTGCTGCTGCGTGCCGGCCGCGTGATCGCCGACGCCGCCTTCGACGCCCCCGCGCTGCACGCCGCGCTGGTGGCCACCTTCGGCGGCGCGATCCGCATCGACACCCGAGGCGCGCGCCCGATGGTCGTGCCGAACCTGGACTAGTACGCCCATGGGCCCCCAGCGCATCGTCTGCCTGACCGAAGAAACCACCGAATGGCTGTACCTGCTGGGTGAAGAGGCGCGCATCGTCGGCATCTCCGGCTACACGGTGCGGCCGCGCCGCGCCCGTCAGGCGCACCCGCGCATCAGCGCCTTTCTCGACGGCAAGATCGACAAGATCGTCGCTTTGCAGCCCGACCTGGTGATCGGGTTTTCCGACATGCAGGCGGCGCTGGCCGACAAGCTGATCCGCGCCGGGCTGAATGTCTTCATCACCAACCAGCGCAGCGTGGCCGAGATCTTCGACACCCTGCGGCTGGTGGCCGGACTGGTCGGCGCACAAGAAAAAGCCGAGGTATGGATCGCCGGCTGCCAGCAGCGCCATGCCGAGATCGCCGGCGTGGCGGCGGCCTGGCCGCGCCGGCCGCGCGTCTACTTCGAGGAGTGGGACGATCCGATGATCAGCGCCATCCGCTGGGTCAGCGAGCTCATGGCCGTGGCCGGCGGTGACGACATCTTCCCCGAACTCGCGCTTCAGGGCCTGGGCCGCAACCGCGTGATCAGCGACGCGCTGGAACCCGCGCGACGCGCGCCCGATCTGATCATCGGCTCCTGGTGCGGCAAGAAGTTTCGCCCCGAGCGCGTCGCCGCACGCGCCGGTTGGGCCGGGGTGCCGGCCGTGCGCACCGGCCAACTGCATGAGATCAAGAGCTGCGACATCCTGCAACCCGGTCCGGCCGCGCTGACCGACGGCCTCGAACAACTGCACTGCTTTTTCGCCGACTGGGCACTTACCGCATGATCGACCTGCACGACGGTTCTTTCGACGACCTCGCCGCGCGCACGCAGCGCCGCATCGACCGGAAGACCAAGCCGCTGGGCGCGCTGGGCCGGCTGGAAGCGCTGGCGTTGTTGCTCGCCCGCGTGCTCGGCACCGATGCCCCGCGCCTGCTGGCGCCGCAACTGGTGGTGTTCGCCGCCGACCATGGCATTGCCGCGCAGGGTGTCTCGGCCTACCCCGCCGAGGTGACAGCGCAGATGGTGCTCAACATGCTGGCCGGCGGCGCCGCGGTGTCGGTGCTGGCGCGCCAGCACGGCCTGGCGTTGACGGTGGTGGACTGCGGCGTGAAGAGCGATCTGCCGCCCCACGCCTTGCTGCGCGTGGCCAAGACCTGCCAGGGCAGCGCCGACAGCACGCTGGGCCCTGCGCTCACGCGCGCACAAAACGACGCCGCGCTGGCACATGGCGCGGCGCTGGTGTGCAGCCTGCCCGGCAACGTGCTGCTGCTGGGCGAGATGGGCATCGCCAACACCTCGCCGGCCGCCCTGCTGATGGTGCGGCTGACGGGGCTGCCGATCAGCGCCTGCGCCGGCCGCGGCACCGGGCTGGACGACGCCGGCCTGGCGCACAAGCTGGCCGTGCTGCAGCGTGCACTCGACCGCCACGCCCACTTGCAGGAGCCGGCGCAGTGGCTGGCCGCGCTCGGCGGCCCGGAGATCGCCACCATGGCAGGCGCCGTGCTGCAGGCCGCCGAAGAGCGCCGCGTCATCGTCGTCGACGGTTTCATCACCACGGCGGCGGTGGCGCTGGCGGCGGCCATCGCGCCGCCGGTGCTGCAGCGCTGCGTGTTCGCCCACGGCTCGGCGGAAAACGGCCATGCGCGCTGGCTGGCGCAACTGGGCGCGGCGCCGCTGCTCGACCTCGGCCTGCGGCTCGGTGAAGGCTCGGGCGCGGCGCTCGCCTGGCCGCTGCTCAAGTCGGCCGAACTGCTGCTGGCCGAAATGGCCAGCTTCGACAGCGCGGGTGTCAGTGAGCGGGAAAGCTGAACGGCAATCGGCGGACCCGGGCCGTGCAGAATCCAGCCGCATGCTGCACGAACTGCGCCTCTTCCTGATCGCCCTGCAGTTCCTCACCCGCGTGCCGGTGCCGGCCTGGGTGGGCTGGAAGCCCGAGTGGATGCACGCCAGCGCGCGCCACTTTCCGGCGGTGGGGCTGCTGGTGGGCGGTTTTGGCGCATTGGTGATGTGGGGCGCGGCGCACCTCTGGCCGGCGCCCGTGGCGGTCTTGCTGGCGATGGCCGCCACCGTCTGGATGACCGGCGCCTTTCATGAAGACGGCCTGGCCGACACCTGCGACGGCCTGGGCGGCTCGGTCAGCCGCGAGCGCTCGCTCGCCATCATGAAGGACTCGCGCATCGGCACCTACGGCGCCTGCGGCCTGCTGCTGATGCTGGCGCTGAAGGCCAGCGCCCTGCACGGCTTGGCGGTGCGCGACCTCACTGCCGTGCTGCTGGCACTGCCGCTGGCGCATGCGTTGTCGCGCGCAGTGCCGGTGGCGCTGCTGGTGTGGCTGCCCTACGCGGGAGATGCCGAACACGCCAAGGCCAAGCCGATGGCGCAGCAGGTGCCGGTCCATGGCCTGGCGGTGGCGCTGGTCTGGTGCCTGCTGGCCACGGCAAGCGCGCTGGCGCTCGGCCTGCGTGAACGTGACGTGCTGCTGGCGCTGGCCGCCGCCGCCGCAGTCGCGCTGGGCATGGCGCGCTGGCTGCGGGCACGGCTGGGCGGCTACACCGGCGACACGCTCGGTGCCGCGCAGCAGGGTGCCGAAGTGGCAGTGTACCTGGCGCTGCTGGCTTCGTTGTCGCTGCCTTGAACGATCCAGATACATTGCCGTCTGCCGGCGCCAACACGATGGAGCCCGCAGGCAGCACGGATCTCTGGTGCTGGCGGCACCCGCGCGCCGAAGGCGCGGCAGGGCGCTGCATCGGTGTCACCGACCTGCGGTTGGACCCGCGCCGCGCCCGTCGGCTGGCCCATCGCATACGGCAGGCGGCGCGCCGCCATGGCCTGCCGCGGCAGGCGGCGGTGTCGCCGCTGCGCCGCTGCCGCGACGTCGGCCGCTGGTTGCGCCGCTGGCGCTGGCGCGTGACGGTTGATCCGCGCCTGCGTGAGCTGGATTTCGGTCGCTGGGACGGCTGCCGCTGGAGCGACATCGCCTGGGCGGAAGTCAGCGCCTGGGAAGCCGACCTGCTGCACCACGCACCGGGCGGCGGCGAAAGCCTGGCGGTATTGGCGCTGCGTGTTCACGGCTATGCGGCCGATGCGGCAAGCTTTGCTGCGCCGCGCATCGTGGTCACGCATGGTGGCTGGATCAACGCCTTGCGGGCCGTGCCGCCGGGAACGCTGCAGGTGCCGGCCGCGTCGTGGCCGGCGGCGCCGCGTTGCGGGGATCTGTTCAGGCATGCCATCGGGCCGGCCTGAAGTCCGGTCGACGGCGCGTCCATGGCATCCGTCAGCAATCGCCAGACTCCATCTCGACTGGCGGCCGAATGTGAAGAGACTCATCGCGGTTCTCGCCTCGACGACCATCCTGCTGGCACCGTGCGCCTGCATTGACGCTGATGGGGCGTGTGTCTTGCGGCCTCTGTGAAGGACGGGACGGCAAGCCGCAGGCCCTGGCGTGACATGATGGTCGCCACCCGCCGGAAACGACCTGACTGCCCGGAGGAAACGCCGCATGTGCAGAAACATCAAGACCCTTTTCAACTTCGAGCCGGCCGCCAGCGAACTGGAGATCCGCGATGCATCACTCCAGTTCGTGCGCAAGCTGAGCGGTTTCAGCGTGCCGTCGAAGGCGAACGAAGCCGCTTTCGATCTGGCCGTGGCCGAAGTGGCCGCCACTGCGCGCCGGCTGATGCAGTCGCTGGTGACACGCACTGAGCCGCGCAGCCGGGAAGCGCAGGCTGCGGCGGCGCGGGCACGCTCGGCCACACGCTACGGGCCCGGCCGCGCGGCCGGGTAACGGTAACGGGTCCACGGCAGCGGCCATGCCCGAGATCATCGAAACCAGCAGCGAGCGGCTGATATTGCGGCGCTGGCGCGAATGCGACCGGCCGCCATTCGCGGCGCTGAACGCCGACCCGGAGGTCATGCGCCACTTCCCGGCCACCCTCGGCCGTGAGCAGAGCGATGCCTCGATCGACTTCTGGGACGCACAGTTTGCCGAACGCGGCTGGAGTTGCTGGGCCGTCGAACTGCGGCAGGGCGGTGCGTTCATCGGCTTCATCGGCCTGTCGGTGCCGCGCCGGCAGTTGCCGTTTTCGCCCTGCGTTGAGGTCGGCTGGCGGCTGGCCCGGCCGCACTGGGGGCAGGGCCTGGCGAGCGAGGGCGCGCGCGCCGCGCTGGGCGTCGGTTTCACGCGGCTGAAGCTGGCCGAGATCGTCTCCTTCACTTCGCTGGGCAACCAGCGGTCGCGGGCGGTGATGGAGCGCATCGGCATGACGAATGCGCAAGAGGACTTCGACCACCCTGCCGTGGCCGAAGGCAGCCCGTTGCGTCGGCACTGCCTGTACCGCATCACGCACGCGCAGTGGCAGCGCACGGCCGGCGGTTGACGGCGGGCCCGCACAGGCACAGCATCGGTGACGCCGTGGGCCGGCGCGATGGTCGCGCCGCGCCACCCGGCCGAAGGAGCACGTCATGAAGCTCTGGTTGCTGCTGCTGTGCTGTGCCGCGCTGTCGGCATGTTCCACGCTGGCGCCGCGCGCCGGGCAGGTCGAAGGCCTGTTCGACGATGCACTTTTCGCGCCGGCCACGGTGCCCATTTCGGCCGAGGCCGTGTTTGCGCTCAGCCCGGCCATGCGCCAGGCCTTCGACAGCGAGATTAGGCCGCGCCTGCAACGCGGCGACCCGCGCCGCGCGCTGATCGAGGCGCTCTATGGCAAGGGCATGCTCAGGCTCGACTACGACGCCGAGATGACGCGCACCGCAGCCGAGGCCTTCGACGTCCACGCCGGCAACTGCCTTTCGCTGCTCATCATGACGGCGACGTTCGCACGCGAGGCCGGCCTGCCGGTGCGCTTCCAGAGCGTGTCGGCCGGCGAGGCCTGGGCGCGCAGCGGCGGGCTGCTGTTCGCCATCGGCCATGTCAACCTGGGGATCGGGCGGGGCTTGGCCAGCGGGCCGAAGGACTCGGACATGACCGAGTGGCTGACCGTCGATTTCATCCCGCCGGAGGACCTGCGCCGCCGCCGGCTGGAGGTAATCGACGAGGCGCGCGTGCTGGCGATGTACATGAACAACAAGTCGGCCGAGGCGCTGGCGCTGGGTCACACCGACAACGCCTATGCCTGGGCGCGCGCCGCCATCGGACAAGACCGCACGTTCACCGGCAGCTTCAACACGCTGGGCGTGATCTACCAGCGCAGCGGCCACCTTAAAGAGGCCGAACGCGCGCTGCGCGCCGCCCTTTCCATCGAGCCCGAGCACCTGCATGCGATGAGCAACCTGGTCGGCGTGCTCGGCGCGCAGGGCCGCGATGGCGAGGCGCTGGCGCTGGCTGCCGAACTGCGGCGCCTGCAGCCAGCCGCTCCCTTCGCCGCCTTCAATGAAGGTTTGCAGCGCATGCGCGAAGGCCGTTACGCCGAGGCCGAGACCCTGTTCGAGCGTGAACTCGGCCGCACCGCGGGCTACCACGAGGTGCACTTCTGGCTCGCCGTGGCGCGCCTGAAACGGGGAGACAACCGCGCCGCGCTCAGCCACCTGCGCCAGGCGCTGGACGGCAGCACGACGCGCGAGCAGCAGGCCCTGTACGGCGGCAAGCTCGAACGGCTGAAGGCGCTGGGCGTGTTTTGAACGGCGCGGCCCGGCCTCTCCATGGCGGCGGGGCGGCCGACCCGGGGGCATCAGCGCGGCCAGGCGCTGAGTGAACGGAACTCAAGCCGCGACATCACGATGCGATTGGAGCCTGCGCACCACATGGTCTTGAGCTTGAGCACCACGTGTCCGACTCCAATGCATTGCACGTGTCCGTTGGCCAGCGCCGGGCGGGTGGACGCCACGCCACGCAATGCGCCTACTCGTCCCGCGCGGGCCCGGCAAGCATTGCGACGCGCAATTGCGCCGCACAGACCCATCATCTCTGCGGATCCGCCGGCCCGGCGGAGTGCGAACGTTGCGTTGACATTTCCATCTGCGAAGACTATGCAGAACCATCCGTTTTGCCCACGCCACGACCACGCCCGGCACGTTGTCGGACTCGCCGCCGTACTGCTCACTCTCGCCCTGTCGGGGTGCGGTGGTGGTGATCCAATGCCGACCCCGCTGGTGCCAACGACTACGTCAGAGTTTTCGCAGCCCGGTACACAGCAGGCGACCGGGCGCGCGCTGGACCTGGCCATCGACGGTATAGGTGCGTTCGTGTTTACCGATGCCGGGGGCCGCCGCGTCTAGAGCCGCGCAGCACGCCTGAGCGTCGACGAAGAGGGGCGCCTGGACAGCCCAGAGGGTTGGCACTTGCCAGGAGGCCAGGAGGCAGCGGCCCGTTGCTCCCGATTCCCCCAGGCGTGCCTGTGATGGGCCCGGACACCGCCGACGAGGCGCTGCCGACGACCTTCCGTCCCGCCCGGTCGCTCTCGCAGCACGTGTCGACGAACAGCGCGCCGCTGCGCCCCGACGACCCGATGAGTTGGACCGACAACCAGGCGATCAAGGTGCGGGATGCCGACGGCCGTCACGTCTGGCTCGCGCTCCTGTGGCGCAAGCGGTCTGAACTGCGCTGGGACGTGCACTTGCTGCCGTTCAACCTGCCCGTCGATCCCGCAAGCGCGGTCCAGCCGATCGCTGAACTCGACTTCGGCCGTGGTGCAGCGGGCACAGTCCGCATGCCGCAGGTCGAAGTCTCTGTACCCGCAACGGTCGACGGCCAGGGCCAAGCCACGCTGCCGATCGAACGGCTGGTCGTCGACTTCGCCGGCACCACGCTGAACCAGAGCCGGGGCTCGCTCGGGAGTTTTCGACAGAGCGGCTGGGGCATCCACGGTGTAGTGGAGCTGGACTTCTTGACCTTACGCGCCCGCGAAGACTTCGTCGGCATCGAAGTCTCGCCGTCGGACGAGGTGAGTTCGTGGTCGCGCGGCCTGGTCTCTGGTCAGCAGAGCTTTCGTGTCCAAGGCCACCTGTTCCTGGCGCCGCCACAGAGTTGCACCACGGCCTGCGACGGCCTGCGCTATGGCCGTCCGGGCAGCGACGGCTTCGGCCAACTGCGCTCCGGCTGGATCGAGACTGCCAACCCCTGAACTCCGACCCGGGCGGCCCTCGCACCTCCGGCCGCCAGAGGAAGGACGGGAGATTCAAGGTACGTATTCACGGGGTAGCGAAGCAGCCAGAAGCCGAGGGCTCCTGGCCGTGGCGTTGCGGGCCGATTGCAAGGCCCCGATGTGCACCACCACGCCAGCGCGCTGGCCGGACGTTTCGGCATCGACACCTTGCAGGCCCTGGCGCCCTGATGGACGGCGTGCACGCCTTGTGGGCCACCGCGCCCGACACCGCCGCGCTGCACAGCGGACGTTTTGGTGCCGCGCTGCGCCCGGCCCTGCCGCTGGGCAGCCCGGTGCAGGTGCATCTGAGCCGCAGCGCCCGGCAGTTCGGCACCGAGGGCACTGCGCCGCTCTTGCTGCAAGCCGAGGCCGCGGGCCTGGCCCTCAAGCACGGCTGCCGCATCGGCATCTGCCGTGCCTGCCAATGCACCAAGCGCAGCGGCACGGTGCAGAACCTGCAGACCGGCGAGCTCTGCAGCGCGCCCGACCAACCCATCCGCCTGTGCATCAGCGCGGCGCGTTCCGACCTCACCCTGGACCTGTGACCATGCACTAGTACGAAGCCACAGAAATACCGAAACATGAAAACTCGTCTTCGACCCGATTGCGGCGTTGCAAATCCTCGCAATACCACTTGGTATTGCCGTGGTTTGCGCCTTGCACTCGGGCCGATTCCATCGCTTTCAATTGTTCCGACATCTCTGGGGCGGCGTACTCGGTTAATCCGCAGACCCTGCCGCGCCACCATCTGGATGCGATCGAGGCCGAACTCGACGCCCTCCGTGCGCGGGCCATGGGCAGCCTGGGCCAGGCCGATGTCGACCACATCCGCCGCATGGTGCGCGTGTGTCGCGTCAGTGTGGTGGCGGGCCGCGGTCTGCTGCACTTCGGCACGGGTCCGTTGAGCTGGCTCGCCGGTGTGGCAGCCCTGGCCGGCGCCAAGATTCTGGACAACATGGAGATCGGCCGCAACGTGATGCAAATGCCAGTACGACTGGACCGGTGACCCGGCGCTGCACTCGCAGACCTTCGAGTGGGACATCGCCTGCGACGGCGAAAGCTGGCGCCACAGCCACAACGTGGTGCATCACACGCACACCAACATCCTCGGCAATGACCGCGACATCGGCTATTCGCTGCTGCGCATGACGCCCGAGCAACGCTGGAAACCCCGCCACCTGCTGCAGCCGCTGGCCGACCTGATGCTGGCGCTGGGCTTCCAGTACGGCGTGGGCTCGCATGACCTGGAAGTCGCGCCCGAGGTGCAGGTCTTGTGTTACGTCCGGCCCACGCTGCGCTACAACACCGGTGGCCTTTTCAAGCAGTCCGCCAGCGTGATGAAGCGCATCTGGGCGAACACCTGGCCTTCAGCGCCGGTGCTGGCAATGTCGATCAAGGGTTGAGACTGCACCTTCGGCCTTGTGAGCAACGGCAGTCTGCACGTCGATCTGAGAGTTCACGCGGGCGATGCAGGCGAACGGGCACTCGCCGGACATTGCCTGTGTCAGGTCATTCCGGTTTTACTTCGCAATACCGAGCAACACCGCCAGACAGCGCTCGCTCTCGATCAGCACATTGGCGTCGATGCGTCCGAAGGCTGGGCCCGTTTTGTCGCGCTTCACCGTCATGGCGTTGTCCACCATTGTTTATGAGGTTTGCTGCAAGCCGTTTTCAGTATTCGGTTGGACGGTGATGCGGAACAACGGCGCTGAAATCAGGGTATTGGTCACTGGCAGCACTGCCACCGTCACATGGTCGTTGAACAGGTCGGCCTGAATCACCAGCGCTGGCCGCGGCTTGCCGAACTCGCCCTGGACGGCGATGGTCACAAGATCGCCTCGCCTCATCCGGTCCAGCCATCGACGTCAGGGCGTCGCGTGTCCGGCACCCATGTCTGCACCGAACGCAAGCCAGCAAGGCGCAGCGCGTCGCGGTGTCTTTGAACCCTTATGTTGACGTCAGCCATTGGGTAGCGCCGCATGTCGTTACATGCAACAGTCTAGCCACATTGGACGTTGCATGCACCGCATCGGCCGGTCATCGTCACGATGCACGAAGCTTCGCATGCTGCCTGCCAGAGCGCGCCGCAGGGTTGCTGATCCGCCGCCACGTGACGGCCGCCAGCACGGCATACAACACCAGCAGCGCCACCATATGCAACACCTCGGGCATGGCCTCGCCGATGCTGGCGCCCCTCTGGTTGAACTTCAGGAAGCCGGCGATGCCCGGCGTGGTCGGCAGCAACGCGCCCAGCGCGCGCATCGGCGCCGGTATCGCCTCGGCCGGGAAGATCTGGCCCGACAGGAACAGCAGCGGCACCGAGGTTGCCAGCATCGCCTGCAAAGCACGTTCGCGCACGCCGAACCAGCCGCCCAGGCACAGGCTCAGGCAGGCCACCGTGAGCGCCATCAGCGGCGCGAACATCAGCGCGCCAGCCAGGTTGGCGCAGCGCGGATAGTCCTGAAACCAGAACGCGAAGCCGATCATGTAAAGCAGCGCGGCCAGCCCGAACAGCGCCAGCCCGGACGCGCTGCCCCACACCGCACCGACGCGTGCCACCGGATCTTCGAAGAGCGGTCCCGAACGTTGTTCGACCCAGGTGCCGGCCAGCGCCGCAGCGGCCATCAACAGCACCTGGTGCACGATCAGGATGCCTGCTGTGGCCACCACGTAGTTGCCGTAGCCACCCGTCACGTTGAACAGCCCGCGTTCGATCACCGGCGGCCTGCTATGCGCGGCTTGGTAGAGCACCAGCGGTGGCGCGCCTTCGCGCGCCAGGCGCTTTCCACCGATCTGTGCGGCCAGTGTCAGCACCACCGGCGCCACCGCCGTCAGCACGGCCTTGTATTGCACCGGGTAGGCGCCGGTGTCGAACACCGTGACGGCAGTGGGCGAGCCACGCGGGATGTCGCGCTGAAAGCCGACCGGGATGACGATGATGCCGGCGCTGTGGCCGGAGGCCAGGCGGTCGCTGGCGGCGGCCAGCGAATCCGCCCGACCCACGACACGCACGGACGGTGCTGCGCCGATGTCGAAGGCAATGCGGCGCGACAAGCCGCTGCAGTCGAGGTCGACCACCTCGATCGGAATGTCGCGCACCTCCTGCGTCTGGTAGGCCAGCGGGTAATAGAACGAATACGCCGGCACCGCAAAGATGAACAGGACGAGCAGGCCGCGGTCGCGCAGCGCCGCCACCACGGTGTCGCGCAAGGCCCGCCAGGCACTCACCGCTGGCCCCACTTGGCCGGCATGCGGCTGTGCAGGGCCAGCATCGGCAAGCCGATACCGACATAGATCATCAAGAACACACACAAAAGCCACATGCCGCGCGCCCATGAGGCCGCGCTGGCCGCCGCCATCGACTGGCCTTGCTGCAGCGGCAGGTAGTGTGTGTAGGGCAGCAGCAGGCTCCAGAACTGCGCAGTGCCGCTCATCGCATGGGTGGGGAATGAAAACCCGCTGAACGCCAGCGCCGTGGCGACGTAGATGCCGGTCAGGCTGTAGGCAGTGCGCATGTTGGCGGTCAGGCCGATCAGCAGCAGCCCGGTGGCCACCGCTACCGCCATCAGCAGCGACATCGCGCCGGCCCACAGCCCCATGCTGCCTGCCACGCCCCAGCCACGCCAGCCGGCCAGCCTGGCGATCAGCGCCAGGCCCAGCACCAGATAGACCATCAGCACTACCGCCAGCTTGCCGGCCGCGGCTTGCCAAACACTGCCGCCGCTGGCCAGCCAGGCCGGCACCGTGCGATCACGGAACTCGCGGCCCAGCGCCGACACGCTTGCGATCACCGCAAACAGGTTGAGCATCGCAGCGGCCGTCATGCCGGCCAGAAAAGCCTCGTACGACAGCGCCGGGTTGAAGACGGTGCGCACGTCGAGTTGCAATGCCCGCACGCGCACGCCGGCAGCGTCGGCGCCGCCGCCGCCGCCGCCGATGCGCATCTCGCCGGCCAGTGCGCGCTCAGTACCCATCGAGCGCACCGCAGCGCCGATGTCCTTCGACAGCAGGCCGATGGCCAGGTTGAACTGCAGATTCTCGTAGACCAGCACCGGCTGCGGCGAGCCGCGCAGCCGCTCGCGTTGCCAGCCCGGCGGCACGTGCACCACGGCATAGACCTCGGCGCTGCGCACCAGCGGCCAGGCTGCTTCCAGGCTGGCCGGCCGCGCCGCGACCTGCACCGAGCGCATGGCAGCCAGGCGCATGGCCAGGCCGCGCGAATCGCTGCTGTGGTCTTCGTCGACGAAGGCAATCGGCAGTGCCACCGGCACGCTGTTGGAGAAGATCCAGAGCAGGGTGACCAGCACGGTCAGCGGAAAACCAGAGCAGCATCGTCTGCTCCCAGGCGTTGCCGCGCAGGAACGCGATCTCGCGGGCTGCAGCGCTGCGGATGCCGGGGCGGGCCATCTCGGTAGGCGAGTGTGCGCGGATCAGCGGTCGACCAGCACCGTCATGCCCGGCCGCAAGCCGTCGACCGGCTGCACCGGCCGCGCGCGGACCTCGAAGGTGCGGATGTCGAAGCCGCTCGTCTGCCGTGTGGCGCGCCAAGTGGCGTAGTCGCCGCGCGGGCTGATGAAATTGATCTTCAGTGCGATCTTGCGGTTGGCCAGCGCCGGCACCGTGGCCTGCAGTTCGGCACCCATCGCGATGCCGCTGAACTCGTCTTCACGCACGTTGAACACCGCCCAGATGTCGGACAGATCGACGACGGTCATGATCGGCACACCGGCCGGGGCCAGCTCGCCGACGTGCAGCACCACGGTCTCGACCTCACCGTTCACCGGCGCCTTCACCTGCACCTCGTCGGCCGCCGCGCCGACCTCGGCCACGCCACCGGCGGCCTGCCGGGCGCGCGCCTGCGCGGCCTGCTTTTCTTCGGGTCGTGCGCCGCTCAGCGCCGCGTCGAGTTGCGCGCGTGCGGCGTTGGCGTTCTGTTGCTTGAAGCTGATGCCGATGCCGATGCCGACGTTCCAGTTGGGCTCGGTCAGTGTCAGATAGTTCTTGATCAATTCATCGTCGGCGAACCCACCGACGCTGGGCAGGAACTCCGACTTTGCAA
>Ga0105046_10007151_pt1 | contig 17604 bp, 17 predicted proteins | sample MAT03_FD_78385 | JGI IMG/M metagenome (GOLD analysis project Ga0105046, IMG submission 78385) | Freshwater microbial communities from Lake Fryxell liftoff mats and glacier meltwater in Antarctica - MAT-03 (megahit assembly) | ecosystem: Environmental > Aquatic > Freshwater > Ice > Liftoff...
CTCTTTGGTTTCCGTCCATCGCGCAGGTCTTGGCCCAACTGAATTGAGAAGTGGTTCGGTACGGAAAGAATTAATTTACCGTCTTTATTTTTAATTTACAGTCTTTGTTTATAAGATCAGTCATGATCGCAGTCAATAAAGTCCGTCGAAACTGGCTATCAAAAATACCTACTTTTTAATACCAAATTTGTACGTTTAAGTTGGCTTAAAGTCCGTCGGATTTCTCCACTTTGTTTTAGCTGCTTCTTGGTTGAAACCAAAGTCCGTCGGAGTGGTGCATGCGCTTTCAAAGGATCGTGAGAGCGACCTTCCTTCCGACTGAAGTCGGGAATGCTGCGAAAGCTGAAGTAGTTCAACGGGGAAAGCAGCCGTTCAAGTTGTCGCGGTCGGGTACGGGGTAACTCTGGGGCTTTCCCTACAGGCTGGGGGTAGCGCCGGCATTGCGGGGGTTGGAGTAAGTGGTCAAGCTCAAGGAAGCAGAGGTTATTACTTTGGAGCCGGAAAAAGTTACAACCAGCCCAGCCTGGGCGGTACTGCGGGGTATGAACCCGGTGGGCGTACCGGTGCTTCATTCGGTGGTTCGGCAACTATTGAAGGGTCGATATACGACTCTCGTCGAAAATGAAACCAAAAACTCGGACAGCCCTCTTGTTGGCAGCAGTTCTTGCATTTGGCGGTGCTGGCTTTGCTTGGTATGTGGCTATGACCTCGACCGAAGCTTCAGCAGCTCGGCACTATTTATTAACCTCGCCTGCGATACAGGCCAAATACCAGAAGGTCGAGGATCCAGTCTTGACTGGATTTCGTATTTCGAATTCGAAATCACATTTCACTTATTGGGCGCGCACGCCCAGAGGGCGTGTCTTCGTAAAACTGATGGTTAACAAGGAAGCAGACCCTTGGACCATAACCGAGCCACAGTAATGGATATTTAAGATCAGATTCCAATCAAGTTGCGAGCCCCCTCAAGCCAAGCCACCACCTTCCCCCAACCATACCCACGCAAGCCCAGACCTACGCCCCAACTCGCCAAGGTCGCGCCCGCAAGCAAACCAATCTCCTGATTACCTGTCAAAAGTCTTTCAACGCCTCAAAACATCGACTTACAAGTATAAAAAGATGCTCTAGCCGAACAAATACGGACGTAAGTGTTGATTTCCATCCAAACTTGACCCCCGGTGGGTCAAAATTCAATCAGCGCAGACATCCCTGCCGATTAGCACTTGTGAGCGGCCGCAACTAGCCCGCAGCGGATATCGAGACAAATCAGACTTGGCACCCTTCGATCCAATTTCCTGAAACCGGTCACTGACGATCTAAATCCTGGAGCGGACATTGCTGAGAAAGCCGGCGGTAAAGCAGCTTCATACAGGAAGCTGATTTATGCCTACAGAAGAGGGTCAAGTCCAGTCACCCCGCCGGATCGAAGTAACCTGGTGGGGGTCGTTCGCGCCCATCGCCACCACAACGAAGATGCCAGCTGGGGTTCATCGAACACCAATACGTAACTGCATCGAAGAACTTAAGTTCGAATGACCCGCACAGAAACGCCGTCGTTTCGAATCTAGGGGCCGCATTTTGCAGCCAAATCGAAGTTCGCCACTGTGTATAAAACGGTGGTGCTACTGAATCACTTGAGTAAACGCATAAGCCGTTCCCCAGCACTGTTTTAGTTAAAAGCATTTGGGTTGGCCCAGGGCCAAAGTGAAGATTACCTCGATTGCCGGGAATTCGAACTTGAGGCCTACCTGTCCCAGGATGTGGTATGCCACTGAATCTGTAGCCAGTACCGGCAGGTATGTCAAATATTCCTTCGTCTCTAGTTGATATCCCTCTCGGCTGGGTTGAGTTCGTCGTGCATTCGCTTCCAACCTCAGCTACCGAAGGAAATGACGCCAAAACTTGGACGCCATAGTCGCCTTTCAACTCCACGCTGACGGGCCGACGAACAGAAGTGCTACACATATCGGTAATTTTCTCGCCTTCGCATGCTATGGGCTCCCTCAAGCCGTCAGACCATACCAAAGTACAACTTCTCCCATTAGGATCTGGCGACATGAATGAACCTGCGGTAATTTCAGCCGGTGCAATTGGAGTATAAAAATTTGCGGCAATGGCAAACACGATAAATCGGCTTCTTTTCAAATGCAGTTTAATTAAAGGCATAACCATAATAATTTCCTCAGTCAATATTGGATTCAGGTTCGGTGGAAAGAGCCTCGTTATCTCCACTTACAAAAGCCAGTGTCTGCCGGAGTAACACGCCATAAAACCCGATCCCTACGGGTCCATTGATTAACATCGTAGGACATACAGTCGAGCACACCGGAGGCAACCTCTGGCGATGAAGCGCTCAAAAAGGGTGCGGTATGGGGAAACAAACTTGTCAGCACTGGAGAGTGCGCCCACGATGTGAATTGCACACTGAAGGGGGTTGCAGTCATCTTCGGGGCCGTAATAACCCTCGTTGAATTATTCGCTGCTACCTGCGTAACTCCAGTTATTTCAAATTTCGGCATATTGAAGCGGCCGAAAAGGGCGAGCTTGAGAATGCCTTTATTGATGGGGGGTTCTACAGTTTGAAGTATCTGACCGGCACGAGGACCATTTACTTTCCCAGCGATTCGCCCAATGTTCAACATTAACAATGGTCCTGCGTAGAGACCAGCTCGTGCAGAAACGCTCGTAAGATCAAAGTCAACAGGCCCGAATGATTCCGCGCGCACCCTCCCAATGGACAGTATGGATGTCGGGTCGACCGCTAGTAGCGCTCCTAGGCCCACCACATCAGGTCCGGTAATGTTGTTGTACGTGTATCGGTTTTCTGGGCCGAACAGCCGCACTCCGTATCTTAATTTACCAATAGAGCCCGAGACCTCGGCCCCGACGCGTATGCCGGCAAATATCGTGTATGGAATTGGGACTACGCCAACCTTCAAAAACAACTGTTTCTCGAAGCCAATATCGTGCTCGGAGACACCGGCGCCCGATGCGCTCACAGTGATGTTGATAGCGACATCAGTTTGAGAGTAAATGGTGCCTTTGAAGTGATCAACTGATGGGGCTCGTCTTCCAACGGCACCTGGTTTTGGTTTACTGTAAGCAACTTTTTTAAGAGTCAACCCAGTCCAGTCAATGATTCGTTTTATTTCGATCTGATTGAAGGTCACAGGTATACGAATGTTTGCTCCAGTCGCCCCCCATTTTCTATTAGCATTGATGCCCATCTTACTTAAATCACGACTGGTAATGGCCCTCTCCCCAGATAGCCACTTGTTCTGGGTGTAAGCACTCTGCATATTCGTATCAGACGCACCCATGCCGATTCTGAACCCCCCCATTTTGATGCCTATCTCCAACCGCGTCCCAGTGCTGTCTGGGCCGGCTAGAAGGTGGATGTAGGCGCCACCCGGAAGGGTTAATGCACGGGCTCCATCCTCATTTTGAATCTCATAGCCTGGGTTTTGGCGTGCCACGTAAGCAGCAACAGACTCAAAGAGCTCTTGCTGCAGCAGGGCGTTGGTCTGATATGAATCAGAATACGCTTTCATCTCAGCGATCATGCGCTGGTTGGCTGCCGCATCGAACGTAATTTCCCCGTCCCGGATCAGGCTAGTGGCACTTAGCTCGCCTGCACGCACTTGCACGCTATTGGCAGTCCGGGCTAAAATCGCAGTGACCTCGAAGAGTAGACCGTCGCCGATTTCGCTGGTGACTTTTGAGCCTACCTGTAGGCGTGCCAGCAGCGCATTTCCCTCGGCGGTACTGCTCCCAAGGGTGATCAGCCCCCAATCTGGACAGTCGTCGGTGCACCCCGTTGGTGCTGTACGCGCCGTCACTGCTATGCCATCGTTAGGGCCCAGCACCACCAGTTCGGGCACCCAGCGAACGCCAGATCCCGGCACGTCATAGGGCGACGCCGGTGACTCGAGCAAGCTCAGTTGATTCAGCTGGGGTGTTGAGCCGGGGCCACCGCTGGGAATATAGATGTCGTTGGAATTGCCCTGAATCAGTCCATAAGAAAAAGTACCGGCCACCGGCACTGTTTGAAGAACCGTCACCAGTGTGCCGTCTGGCTTGATTTTGCGTAGTTTGGGAGTGGCCGTCCCCGCTCCCATTTCAATGAAGTACACCGACATGTCCGTGCCTATGGCAAGGCCACGCGGGTTTGTCACTGGTCCGCCTCGCGCCAAGGCGCCATCGGGGGTGGTACCGGACTCGCCGCCAAGGTAACCCGCTGGTAAGTAACTAACTTTGCCGGCCACAATGCGAGCCACGTTGTTGGTATCTATGGCCCAAATAGTGTTCTCACGGCCTGTCGTGACAAATACCGTACCGTCCTTGGCCACCTTTACGGCGCTGGGGGCAATACCCGCTTGCAATGCTGGTCCGCCATCGCCTGCAGACCCTGCTGCATTTAGCGAGCCGCCGTATTGGTTCATACTACCGGCAAACGCTGTGATGATTCCGTCCGAAATCTTTCTAATCCGGTAGCCCCCTTGTCCGACGTAGATGGTGCCGTCGAAGGCTGCCGACACAAAACGCACTCCGTAGCCAAAAGTAGCGTTCACGGCCAAGCCGCCATCGCCGCTCATGGTGGTTTGACCGCACTTACCAGCAACAACATACAGATTGTTGTCCGCTTTAAGTTCTAAAACCTGCCCGCCTGAACCCGTGGCGATTAGCAGTGAGTCTGACGGGGTGATTGCCATTCCTACCATGTCTACTAACAACGCCTGTACGCCAGGTGTGCCGTTAGCTGGGCAAGTGTTGCTGGCACTTGCACCACCTACCATCGTACTGATCAGGCCAGTAGCTTTGTCGATGCGACGCACCGCCTTGTTGCCGGCGTCGACAAAGAACACATTGCCCTTTGAGTCAACTGCGCCGCCGCGCGGATTGTTAATCTTGGCAGACGCCGCCAAACCTCCGTCTCCGCTGTAACCGGTAACCTGCGGCGCCCCTTGGTTGTTGATCAGGACTTTGATCGCGGGTACGGTTTGCGCTCGCACCGGTAGGGTGGCCGCACACATCACAGCAATTGCCAGCCCCGTCTTGAGCAGCAATTGCGAACTAGAAAGTCGACTCATACCTGATCCCCTCGTTTTGTTAACGGTTACACATGAAACATGGCGAATTGTTTATCAACTATTTTCGTTACGCAATCGAGTGAGCGCAACGCTGCGGTGCAGATTTGCAAGACAAAAAGTCGTGTTAGTCTTCTGTGTATGGTCAAATATCCGAGTGAAACTTACCGAAGTGATGATTTCTTACGAAACTAATATGCGAATTTGGTTTTCCTATCAAGCCGTCGAAGCAACCCAGCCATATAGCTATTTACGAGTATTGGTCACGTCGCTCATCCTTCTCGGTAGTCACTGCGCGGTTCTCGGTCAATCTTTGCGTGTCTATCCGCTTGAAACGTTGATGCCTAATTCCTCATCGGACGGGTTGGACGCATTGAAAGCCCGCGCTCAGTCCGTCCTTACCCGGCACAACGTGCTGGTAGGACTTGCCGGTGTTGATCCAAAATTATTTCTGCTGATCTCTCCTTCCCCTTCAGCTTTTGCAGTCCAGACGCCTTCCGGTTTCGCGGTATTACTCAGTGCTGGCGCCTTGATTGCTTACAACGAGGACATCTTGACCGCCATACTCGCCCACGAAATTGGCCATGTAGCCATGGGCCACATCAAGTCGCATCAAGGCGATAAGGTCATTGAAGCGCAGGTGGAAAAGAGCCCGCTGCTGGTCTACGACGAGCAACTGGAAATCGATGCGGATATGTTTGCCATCGATCTGCTCACAAAAGCTCAATACCCCCCGGATTTGCTGCTGAAGGTATTGCTCGAAAGTCCAACCAAAGTCAGTGAAAGGCGCCTGAACGCACTCAGGGATGCTCTTTTGCGACTTGGCGTCGCGTCCAAATAAAAGACCGGCCCAGGCCCTGTAAACCCCACAAACAACCATCGGCCATATGTTTGAGCGCATTCATTTTTCCGCCGGTACAACCGTTCAATCGCGTGGATTTACCCTCTTAGAGTTGCTGGTTGTCGTTGCGATCATTGGCCTGCTAGCTTCATATGTTGGACCCAAATACTTTGGACAGTTGGGTAAATCGGAGCGGGCACTGGCCAAGACACAGCTCGAAAGCTTCCACCGAGCGCTAGCTGCCTATCGAATTGATAACGGGACATTCCCCAGCACTGAAGAGGGCTTGAACGCTTTGCTTGTCAAGCCAGCAAATGCGAGAAAGTGGAATGGCCCGTACATGAGTAAAGGCATACCACCGGACCCGTGGAGCAAACCCTACATTTACCTAATGCCGGGTGCCAACGCAGACTATGACGTATTGTCATATGGAAAAGATGGCAAACCGGGCGGCGTGGATGACGCCGCTGACATTAGCGGCCAATAGGTCACTGGCGATTCACACACCATGCGGTTCCAAGTCCGGGTCGTTGACGGCCAACAGCAGGTCCAAACGATTTTTCTTGAAGCGCTTGACGAGACCGATGCACGTTCGCAGGTCCAGGAGCGCCAACTTACGCCACTGACCGTGAAATCCGCTGCAGGCCTTTACCAGCGCCGCGAGCTGGCCTTTGCGCTAATACTTTTTGCGCATGATCTACATGCACTGCTGGCCGCAGGACTAAGTGTCATTGAAGCTCTTGATACCTTGGTCGAAAAAGATGTGCACGTCTCTCGCCGTCAGGTAATAGCGCGACTTGCACGAGATTTGCGTGAGGGCCACCGCTTGTCGTCAGCGCTGCGGCGTCAGCCAGAAATATTTACACCATTATTTATCGGCATCGTACAAGCGGCCGAGGGAACCAGTGACGTGCCGCGCGCCTTGTCGCGTTACATTGACTACGAAACGCGGTTGCAGGTTGTTCGCCACAAGGTGGTCAGCGCTGCTATTTACCCAGCAATATTGCTGACTGTAGGCAGTGCGGTCAGCATATTTTTGCTGGGCTATGTGGTGCCCCGTTTCGCGAGCGTTTACCAAGGCAATGGCCGCCCGCTACCTTGGGCATCTCAGATGCTAATGGGCTGGGGCCAGTTTGCGGGTGACCATGCGGCTTGGTTATCTGGCGCGCTCGCTTTAACCGTACTTAGTGCCTTCCTCTGGGCACGCTTGCAAATGACTTCAGGCGGTTGGTGGAGATTGCTGGGTCTGTTGCCGGGGGCGAGGGCGCGGCTTGAAATCTTGCAGTTATCGCGGTTTTACCTCACATTAGGGATGCTGCTGGAGGGTGGCATTGCTGTCCAACAAGCCTTGGGTCTTTGCAGCGCGGTAATGGATCCTTCGCGCCAGCCAGCGCTACTTGCAGTACGCCAACAAGTTGAAGCGGGGCAGACATTTTCAGATGCGCTTGAGCGACAGGGGCTGAGCACCCCAGTGGCTCTGAGACTCCTACGCGTCGGCGAAAAATCGGGCCAGCTTGGCCTGATGCTCAGTCGTACCGCAGCGTTCTATGAGAGTGAGACCACACGCTGGATTGAGCGCTTTACCAAAGCCTTTGAACCGGTTTTGATGGCGGCCATAGGTCTGATTATTGGCCTCATAGTTATTTTGCTGTACATGCCGGTGTTTGACTTGGCCGGGAGTCTTCAATGACGGCATCTCTTGTAGACATCGACTGGGTCTCGCTGCGCGAGGGCCGGCTTGCGGGCCAGGCTCCGGTTGCCCAGCTTGCACAAATGCATCAGTGCAGCGAGCGCGAGGCCGCCGAACGTCTTGCTCGAGCACTGGGCATTGACTTTTGGGAAACTTCTCATATGGCGCAGCATCAGCCTGCGTTTGACCGGTTAAACCTTCCCCGGGCGCAAAACTTACGTACCGTTTTGCTACGGAGCAATATGTCTGATGCGCAGCCTGGGTATGTAGCTGTAGTTCATGACCCACTCGATAGCGACCTTTGGAGCCAGCTCAGCTATTGGGCAGATGCACCAGTACGATTTGCGCTGGCTACCGCTGACGACATACACGCCTACCTCAATCAGCAAGAAGCGGGCTCGCTTGCCATGGATAGCCTGGTGCAAGACACATCAGGCCAGGGCGCACAGCGTGAGACAGTAGAGGTGCTGTCGCTGGCGCGCTTGTCCGATGCCTCCAGCTCGGCTGTCAAACTGGTCAACTCCACACTTTACGATGCGCTTCGAGCAGGGGCCAGCGATGTTCATCTTGAAAGCACCCCCGAAGGTCTGTCCGTCAAGTACCGTATCGACGGGATATTGGATGCAATCACACTCGCGACCGGCGCGGCATTGGCAGAGCAGGCAATCTCTCGCTTGAAGGTACTGGCCCAACTAGACATCGCCGAGCGCCGGGTACCCCAGGACGGAAGCTTCCGCGTAAGCGCCCAGGGGCGGGAAATCGACTTGCGGGTTTCTATTATTCCGGGCATTCATGGCGAGGATGCCGTTGTCAGGATTTTGGATAAGCAGTCCATGGTGCAAGCCCATGGCAAATTAAGTTTAGATAGCTTGGGGTTTGATGCGTTATCTATCGGTACTTTGCGTGATTTGATGCAAGCGGCCTACGGGATGATGCTGGTTACTGGACCCACCGGCTCCGGCAAGACCACCACTCTTTATGCAGCACTGTCGGAGAGCTACAACGGCCGCGAAAAGATCATTACCATCGAAGACCCGGTCGAATACCAGCTCACTGGTGTATTGCAGATTCCAGTGAATGAAAAAAAAGGACTGACATTCGCGCGTGGTCTGCGCTCGATATTGCGGCACGACCCGGACAAGATAATGGTTGGGGAAATTCGTGACCGTGAAACCGCAGAGATAGCCGTTCAGTCCGCGCTTACTGGTCATCTGGTACTCACCACTGTTCATGCAAACAACGTGTTTGACGTGTTTGGACGTTTCACGCACATGGGGCTGGACCCCTATGCACTTGTTTCGGCTCTCAACGGTATCTGGGCACAGCGACTGATTCGGCTGAACTGTCCTCATTGTCGCCAACCCTACCAGCCCGCCGAAGAAGAGATGCGGCGGTTTGGCTTGGACGCGGAAGCGGCGCGTGATTTTGATTTCCATAAAGGCTACGGCTGCGGCGACTGTCGAGGCACCGGCTATAAAGGGCGCCGCGCAATTGCCGAAATATTGCGATTGAACGACGAACTGCGGGAGATGATCGTGGCCAAGCGGTCAGTACGCCAGATCAAGGAAGCGGCCCACATTAGGGGAACTCGCGACCTGACTCATGCTGCACTTGAAGTCGTGCGTGCGGGTCATACAACGCTGGAGGAGGTGCGTCGTGTCACGGTGGCTGCCTAACCGACTACGCAGGACTGTTCTGGCACTGGGCTTGGATGCCCAGTCGCTAGCGTACGCTTGGCAGGACACAAAGGGGCTGGAGCATGTGACAGTTCACGATTGGCGTGCTGATCCTGTGACCACAGTTCGTCATATTTTGATGCAAGGCTCTGCTGGTTCAAGAAAAAATTCAGTTCACTTGATCGCGGGGGCTGGTTTGGCATTCCATTGGATTCAGGCTCCACCAAAAGCATTAGCATCACTGGCAGAGTTGCGCTTGGTTGCGAATTCCCGCTGTAGCCAACTTTACGGCGATGGTGACTGGATGGTGGTCGGTGACTGGAATGCGCAGCGGCCATTCGTCTGTGCAGCAATCGCTCGCGGTACTCTTTCTGCGCTCTGCGAAGCGCTACAGGCCCACGACCTGGCGATTCATTGGTACACCTCATGGGGTCTGCTTTGTAGCCTTCAGCATAGAGTATTTCCATCCAACGGATGGAGTGCGATTCGTACACCAGGACAAATCCTGATGTGGCACTGCAGCGCGGGTTTATTGGATAGCTTAACCACCCTCCCTGCCAGCATTGAAGAAGACGCGGTCCGCGCTACAGATCGTGCTCTCCAGCACATGCGAATTGAAACTCTGCGCACATCGCATCTGACGCTTGGAACGCTGAACTTTCTGGACTTAACAGCCGCGAGGGATACGGCGCACGCGTCAGCCGATATCGAACCGCTTTGGTTAGGAATGCAGGAACAGCCTGCCCCATGCAAAGTGGAATCAGTGGCGGCTTTGTCACTTGGCCGCATGCTGGGGAACCAACGGAGCGGGTCATGAAGCAGGTTTTTTTAGCGTTCCCATCAGCTGGAGGGATCGGGCTGAAATGGTTTTTTGGACATGCTTCATTGCGCCGATATTCTCTGATGCCGTCGATTTTGTTGGTGGTCGCGTCTGGGTTATTGGTATTCGTTGCAATCAAGTGTGTTGAACACCGCCAGAAATTGATAGTCGTCCACCATGCCGCTGCAGTTTTACAGTCACAGCGCATCCAGCTATCACGCGCTGCAAATACAACGCCACCAAAGTCCTCCTCCTTGAGCGCGGTCCAGACACAAGCGTGGAATCAACTAGTGCGCCAGCTAAATACACCGTGGTCCACCGTTTTAGATGCCTTGGAGACGGCAACGCCAGACGACGTGGCGGTGGTTTTCATCGAGCCTGACTCACGTCAATCTCACTTGCTCCTGCAGGCCGAGGCTCGTACCTTGGATGCGCTTTTGGCCTACTCCCGCTCGCTAAAGGCATCGCCTGTATTTAGCGAGGTCCGCCTAATAAAACACGAGACACAAGAGCAAGACCTTAACCGTCCACTACGCCTGAGTATGGAGCTACATCTGAAAGAGCCAATGCGATGAGCAGCAAAGGAGTCTCCCTTCGTTTACGGGCGCGCTTGGAAGTCTTGCTCTGGCGTCATGGTTGGATATGGCTGGTAGTTATTGGCATTGGCACTGCTGCGGGGGTGTTGTACGCAACAGTGCTCCTTTCCACCAAAGCCGCTTTAAATGCTGCGCGATCAGTATTAGAGGACGAGCAACGAATGGCGCATGTCTCCCCTTCCAAACAGGTTCCTGCGCCAAGGAGCGAAAACTCACTGGCATCCTTGCAGGTGGTACTGCGCCAATCGCCAGAGGTAGGCGAATTACTTCGCCAGATGGCAGAGATCGCGCGGGCAGAGCAAATACTGTTGACACAGGCTGACTATCGCTATTCATTGAATGTGACTACCAGGGTCATACAGGTGGAAGTGACCCAGCCTATCAAAGCAGCATATCCCCAGATGCGCAATTACGTTGAATCAGTCCTGCTTGCAATTCCCAATGCATCGCTGGATCAGATCGCGGCGCGAAGGGATAACGTGGGGCTGACGCAATTAGAGGGTCGAATCAAGTGGTCACTATGGTTTGTCGGAGCTAGCGCTGGCGTCGCTACCACCAACCCGGCGGCGAATCGGTCACCCAGCCAAAGGGAACCGATATGAAGGCTGTGGCCCCAAGGGGCAGCGCGCGAGGCCGTTGGTCGTTTTGGATGGTGCTTTTGGCCATTAGCATCTGGCTGGCCGTGTTTGGCGACAAAACGCCGGTCGCAGACGGCATCTTACTGAGCTCACCCAAAACACACAATCCGACTACGCCAGATCACTCGAAAACCGACTTACAGCCTACCAACAATACTTCATCAACAATTAAGAATCGGCAAGATGAATTATGGTCAGAAGAACAACATTTTTTTATTCTGCCGCGTGAGCAACTCATTTGGAAGCGGACATCCAAATTATCGACTGACGCAACAAAGTCGGGTGCTAGTCGAGATCTCTTTTCCGCGCACAACTGGAACCCGCCACCACCACCGCAGCCAATTGAGGTGGCGGTGGCACCACCACTGCCGTTCGTGTTTATGGGCCAAAAACTTGATGGGCGCAACTGGGAGGTTTACCTGACTCGCGAAAAAGAGACCTTTGTTGTGCGCGAGGGTACAACTTTCGGTGGGAGTTATCGAGTTGACAAAATTTCACCGCCGCTGTTAGAGCTAACCTATCTTCCGCTGAACAAGACCCAAATGATTTCAATTGGAGATACCCAGTGATTCGTATTCAAAGCCAGTACCGCTTGGTAGCCATTGCAACCGGGGCTTTGTTGCTTTGCGGCTGTGCTGCGCAGGTGGCTTTTAAGGAAGGCTTGGAACTGGTGAACCAAGGCCGTACCGTTGAAGGCCTCACCCGGTTTGAAGAGGCGAGTCGCCTAGAGCCTGGCTCAGCGCAATACAGAATAGCCGTACTTAGGACGCGCGAGCGCTATCTTCTGATCCAAATCGAAAGAGCCGACGCTTTGCGCCGTCAGGGTCAGCTTGATGAATCTGCCAAGGCTTACCGGTCTGTACTTTCGCTCGATGGAAACAACGAGCGTGCGATGGCTGGCCTGCGAGCCATTGAACAGTTTGGCAAGGCTCAGATTACCTTGAATGAAGCTCGCGCCGCATTGGATAAGAAGGATGTCGTTACAGCTAAGGCTCGCTTGAATACTGTGCTGTTAAACAATCCGCTGAACGAAACGGCACTGGCTTTGCTAAAGAAGATAGACGAGCAGACCGCCAAACCAGTGGATGACACGGCCCAGAGCGCCGCTTTGAAAAAGCCCATCAGTATCCAATTTAAAGATGCGGCGCTTCGCAGCGTGTTTGAAGTTATTTCAATGACCTCTGGCCTGAATTTTGTGTTTGACAAGGATGTGCGTACCGATCAAAAAACATCTATCTTTTTGAAAAACTCGACGATAGAGACTGCCATCAATTTAACTTTGCTGACCAACCAATTGAATCAGAAGGCACTGAATGCCAACACCTTTCTGATTTATCAAAATACTCAGGCCAAGCAAAAGGACTATCAAAACCTGACTATCAAGAGTTTTTATCTCGCCAACGCGGAAGCCAAAACAGTGGCCGCAACTCTCAAGACTTTTCTCAAAACGCGAGATGTGGTGGTGGACGACAAATTAAATCTTCTTATCGTGCGCGACAGCCCTGAGGCCCTTCGTCTCGCCGCGAAGCTCGTTGCCCTGCATGACGTGCCTGAACCGGAAGTGATGCTGGAGGTCGAAATTCTGGAAGTCAAGCGAACCAGACTACTGGATTTGGGAATACGTTGGCCCGACCAGTTCAGTCTGGCTCCACTGCCCGGCATTAGCGGCGCGCTCACGCTGGCGGATTTGCGAAACGTCAGCAGTGCCAGTTTAGGGGCTTCGGTCGGCCCTGTGTCGATCAACGCCAAGAAGGTTGATTCCGATGCCAATATTTTGGCAAACCCTCGTATTCGCGTGCGAAATCGTGAAAAAGCAAAAATCCTTATCGGCGAACGAGTACCAAACATAACTTCAACCGCGACCGCTTCTGGGTTTGTTACAGAATCGGTAAATTATGTAGATGTCGGTTTGAAATTAGATGTGGAGCCTACTATCTACCTGAACGGCGACGTTGCCATCAAGATTGCTTTGGACGTCAGCAACATCGTTACTCAGGTTCAGACGAGATCGGGTTCATTAGCCTATCAGATTGGCACGCGCTCGGCGCAGACGGTACTACGCCTTAAAGATGGGGAAACCCAGGTGCTTGCCGGCCTAATTAATGACGAAGACCGGCGAACTGGTAACAAGGTGCCAGGTGTTGGGGAGGTACCCGTGCTTGGACGCCTCTTTGGAAATCAAGCCGATGGATCCAGCAAGACAGAAATTGTGCTTTCCATTACGCCTCGTATCGTCCGTAATGTGCGGAAGCCCGATGCCTCAATTCTAGAGTTCGATTCGGGCACCGAAAACAGTCTGGGCATTCGCGGACTTTCCGGTGGTGGGGATTTGTCGATCCCAGTTACCGTGCCACCAACAACGGCCACTTCGATAAGCCCGGGGATCTCTGCGGCGCCAACTCCCGTTACCGCAAATCAGCCCGCTGCGACACAACCACCCGCATCGGCAAACACTTCGAGCGCTCCTACGAACTCGCAACCAGCACCAGCACCAGCACCAGCACCAGCACCAGCACCAGCACCAGCACCAGGATCAGCTCCAGGATCAGCAAACACCTCGAGCGCCAATACGAGGGCGAGGGTGCCATTTGATAGTCCGATTTTCCAATGGCAAGGTCCTAATGCTGTGAAAGCGAATGAAGACTTTGCCATGCAGCTAGTCATCCAGCCAGGACGGGCAATCATGGACATTCCACTGATCGTGGGGTTCGATTCAAATATGGTGCAAGCCATATCTGTAGTGGAGGGTAACCTGGCGCGACAGAGCGGTGCACAGTCAAGCTTCAGAAGCCAAATCGACCCGACAGGCCAGGTTGAAATTGTTGCCCTTGGGATTAACTATCCTGGCGTCATTGCTAACCCTTCCGACACATTCGCTACTATTAATTTCAAAGCGGGTTCGTTTGCCAGGCGTGAAACCCTGATACAGATGCTTACTCAAAACGCCTCCGGATTGGACGGACAAATCATAGCTGCACCATTGCCGCCGCCGTTCATAGTACGAATTGATGATGTGAGGCCTTGATATCTTTATATGACCGCGCGCGGCTTCACTCTTATCGAACTATTAATAACGCTGTCAATTCTGGCGGTATTGACGACGCTAGTCATTCCGGTCGTTCAGATTCAAGTACAGCGCTCGAAGGAAGAGTCGTTACGCATTGCGTTGCGCGATATTCGTGGCGCAATCGATAGTTACAAGAGGGCTAGTGATGAGGGTCGCATTCGAAAAGACGCTGGAAGCAGTGGCTATCCCAGAACGCTTAAACAGTTGATTGAAGGTGTGGAAGACCAAGCAGCCTCTAATCGGCGAAAGATGTTCTTTTTGCGGCAGATACCGCGCGACCCGTTTTACGGCGGCCTGGAAGCTGATGACGATGCCACTTGGGCCCTGCGCGCATATTCCAGCGAAGCTAATGATCCCAAGGAGGGAGAAGATGTGTATGACGTTCGTAGCCGTTCGACTTTGCTCGGCCTGAACGGTGTACCCCTCAAACGCTGGTAACGATTCTTTTCACGATAGACAAACTGTGCGTCCGAAAACATCCAAGTTCACCACGGCTACAAAACCATGGGCCGGTTTTACTTTAATTGAGTTGATGGTGGTGCTGGCCATCATCTCTACGTTGCTTCTCCTGGTTACGCCGCGCTACTTTGATCAGCTCGAGGCCGCCAAAGAGACAGTTTTGAGGGACAACTTGCGCACCACCCGAGAGGTCATAGATAAATTCTACGGAGATACCGGCCGTTACCCTGAATCTCTTGGAGAACTTGTAGAAAAAAAATACCTCAGGTCAATACCTATAGATCCACTAACCGACTCAAACAACACCTGGCAAGTTGTTCCAGTGCCCACTGGTTATACAGGCGCGCTGTATGACATTCGAAGCGGCCACACGGGAAATGCACGAGATGGCAAGCCTTATGCGCAATGGTAGGCGTTTGACTAGACGCCATCGCGCGCAAACCGGCTTTGCGTATGTGCTGCTGCTAGTGGCTGTAGCCATGATTGGATTGGCAGCAAGCGCCTCGATCACCCTGGGCTCCGCTCTTGCGCGACGGGACGCCGAGCTGCACTTGCTTGCAATCGGCATGGAAATGCAGAACGCGTTGCGCAGCTATGTGGGCATTTCGTCTTCAAGTCAGGTACGGCCTGTTGGACTAAACGGTCCACGCAACCTTGAGGTCCTACTCAAAGACCCGCGATCCTTGGGTGTTAGGCGCCATCTGCGTCAAATTTATGACGACCCCATGACTGGCACGTCTGATTGGGGACTGGTTAAGGATAGCGAGGGTTTTATTACAGGGGTCTACAGTCTTGCACAAGGTCAGCCGATTCGCAGAGAAAGATTTGAGCCAGTATTAACTGGCTTCAATCAGGCTGGTAGCTACAAACAATGGGTCTTTGGCCTGCCTGCGATAGAGCAACCTCGGGATCCAGCCGGGACAAACGCTTTTCGCTGACCAGTACAGTGCTGGCATTACCTGTTTAAGTTCGCATGGTTGTCTCATGGCCCAATAACCCAATCAACAGTAAAGCCTCGGCGTTTAGGCCGGGGGGCTGAGGCGGCGATGATTGGAATTTGCTTTCCGAACATGCGCGACGAAACTCCTTTGAGCTATTGACTGTGTACTGCTCACTTTATGACCCTTGACCCTAACCCAAGAACACAGACCAGTCTGAATTGCGGCTCCTTGCACGGTTCGAGGCCAATAGGTATAGCGGGGCTTAAAATGGGGAAGTGAATTTTTTCGGTATGGGGCAGTGTGCATGAAAGAGATTTGAATGCCATTAAAACTATCTTGAATGAATTAGATACCCGTGCCGAGCATGGCACGCCACAAGTAAGAATCCCCGTCCTTTTGCGGCGGGGAAGATGTCAAAATTAATGAGTCATCTGTGCTGATAATCGAGTCGTCTGGTCCAAGCCATGAATGAGCTGCTGGCAATGCAGGCCTTTGCCAAAGTTATCGAACTCAAAGGTTTTGGTAAAGCTGCGTCGGCGCTTGAGCTTTCAACATCTTCAGTGTCCCGACTAATCGCGGGCTTAGAGGGTTTGCATGGAGTGCAGCTTTTCATACGATCCAGTCGCAGCCTGAGCCCCACTGATTCGGCCTATCGGTTTTATGAACAAATTTCGCCGATTCTTGAACAGTTACGTGAGGTGTCATATGCAGCAGGCTTAAGTGCAGTGGGATCCAGAGAAGGTTTGAGAGGTAGTTTAAATCTTAGCGTTCCTACTTCAGTCGGTAATCTTTTGATTGCGATGCAAGTTCCAAGCTTGTTGGATCTACACCCTGGCTTGTCGTCAGTTTCGTTGGTTTGTACCGACAGGGTGATGGACCTTTTTTCCGAATCCATCGATGCGGCAATTAGAGTGGGTATCAAGCAAGACGGTCGATTGGTATCCCGCCCCCTAGGCCAGATGGTGCAACATTTTGCGGCAAGCCCTGATTTTCTGGCTCGCCATGGCACCCCCAAGACGATAGAAGAATTGATGGCGTTGCCTTTTGTTGCTTACGGCGCGTCAGCAGTTGAAGGTCCCGAGACAGTGCATGCTGTTCATATAAATGGTGAGGTTAAAAGCTGGAAAGCTCGATGGCGCGCACGATGCAATGATGGAGCGACCTACACCACACTTGCTATGGCCGGGCTCGGAGTGATACAGGCATTTCCCTACGATCTTATGAGCCAAGTGAAGAACAATACCCTTCAGGTACTTTTGCCTGAATGGTCTTCCCCTTCGTCAACCTTTTCCCTTGTTTACCTGCCACGAAGTCGTGTTTCACGGCGGCTGAACGATTTACATGCATGGTTGCACGACGTTTTTGCTACTCAGTCGGTGTCCTATGAATCTCTACGATCCTAAAAACAAGTTGCGCGCAAGTTCACGCCAGTGTTGATTTCCATCCAAACTTGACCCCTTGGGTTCCAGCCGCTTATCCAATATTTGGGGAGGCTGGAAAATTTGGAGTTACTCAGCAGTCAGTATGTAGTGGTCAAGTAATTTCGGACAGTTCGATAGATTTTTTGAGTGTCGATTCACGCTCGAAAGCGTTGGGTGACATGTTGCCCAGTTTTGAGTGCAGCCTTGCTGCGTTGTAAAAGCCAACAATGTAGTCAGCGATATCGTTTGACGCCTCAGCGTGATTGGCATAGTCCTTTTGCCAGACCCGCTCCATTTTCAGGTTCAAGAAGAACCGCTCCATGACTGCATTGTCCCAACAGTTGCCTTTGCGGCTCATACTGCCCACA
>Ga0105046_10007152_pt1 | contig 17601 bp, 7 predicted proteins | sample MAT03_FD_78385 | JGI IMG/M metagenome (GOLD analysis project Ga0105046, IMG submission 78385) | Freshwater microbial communities from Lake Fryxell liftoff mats and glacier meltwater in Antarctica - MAT-03 (megahit assembly) | ecosystem: Environmental > Aquatic > Freshwater > Ice > Liftoff...
CGTGCAATGGGCCAACGTCTGCACACCTTCACAGTAGGCTTTGATTTTGCGCCGGGCAGCGTGGGGGATGTCAAATTCAATGTCGATGATCAGTATGCGAAGAAAGCCTCTGACTATATCGGCACAATTCACCATCGCATCGTGATTCAAGATGAGTTTGTGGGCGATCTGCTGCCGCATTTGATCTATCAGATGGATGAGCCGATTGCGCAGCACAGCATTATCCAGACCTTGTATGTTTCGGCGCTGGCGCGTCATACTGGGATTCCTGTGTTGCTCAGTGGCGACGCAGGCGATGAATTGTTCCTCGGCTACAGCCATTATCAGAATGATCAGATGTTGGGGCGTTTTCTCGCGCTCCCGGCCCTGCTGCGCGAACGGGTGCTGATCCCCTTGATGGAACGGGTGGGGCGCTGGCGTGAGTTTGCACGCAAAGGCAAACAGAGCGATCCGGCTGCACGGTATCTGGAATGGATGCGCGTATTTACGCAGGCCGAGGCCAGATCGCTTCTGACCGACCCAACGCAGTCCGCCAATGCGGTAGAGGCCATGCGCCAGACTTTGATGCCGTTCTTAAATGCGCCTCAGACCTCCGATTTTGAAGATCGCATTGCGTATGCCAGCCTGCGTCTGTGGATTCCTGAAGACAGCAATATGCGTGTTGATAAGATGAGTATGCTCATGAGCATCGAGGCGCGTGCGCCGCTGGAAGATCATCGTCTGGTCGATCTCGCGATGCGCTTGCCGTCTCGCTATAAGCTGCGCGGCGGCACATTTAAGGCAGTGTTCAAAGATGCCATGAAAGATTTTGTGCCGCAGAGTATTCTGGATCGGCCCAAGTGGGGGTTCATTCCGCCTACGTCGGATTGGCTGCGCACGGTGTTTTTGCCGCTGGTCGAGACGTATCTTTCACCGGAATATGTGGCCTCAGCGGGCATGGTCAATCCTGAGCTTGTCACACGCTGGGTCAATGAACACATGTCCAAAACGGGTTACCATCTCAAGCCGTTGTGGTCGCTGCTGACCCTGCATCTGTGGCATGCCCTCTATATTGATGGCAGTCTCACGATTCCGCAGAAGTTGATTCCGGCTGATGTAGTGGCGCAGGCGCGAATTGTGGAGTAATCGTGACACGTCCCCGGTGCGTCGTCACAACAAAGTTAGCTGATCACATGTTTATTTAAGAGGGAAGACGCAGTTGGAAGTGGATTTGAATATTACCGATTTGGATCAAATCTCCACTGTAGAGCGGCCGCCGCTGCGTCACATATTGGCCGTTTACCTGGGTTCCACCCTCGCTCACATTCTCGATCAGATAGAAATTTTGCGCATTATCAAAGAGGATGCGGGCGTGCTCGCGTGAGACCGTCCCATCCTGAACGCGCAGTTGACTCGTGCTGTGACGACCAATGGTGAAATAGCTGCTGTCGATCTCAAAGACCTGGCCGCTTTGTGGGCCATTCTTAAAGACCACCTGGGCGGGCCGCTGACGAAATTGTGCCTCTCCGAATCCAGCACCCACCGGAACAGCGGAATGCATTTGCACAGCACGCCGCTTGTCTGAGGTCGGCGTCACAGCGCTCAGGTTGTGAGGGGCATTGAAAGGGATGCGCGGCAGCTCCGACGTGGGCCGTAAATGCAGCGTGCTGTCTGTGTTCACAACAGGCTCGCGTTGTGGTATGACGCGCCGCCGCCAGAATAGAAATAAACCTATCATACCGACAATGAAACCCACTCCAATCATCAGGATGGGAGCACCTGCGGGTATAGGTGGTGCTGGAATAACATCCGCAGAGGTCATCACAGGAACGGATACCTCCTCAACCTCAGAGGTGGGCGTTACCATAACCGTCATTTTAAGGGTGGGTGCAGTATCAACAGTAGAGGCTTAAGCGACAGATAATGAAACTTCTAACGAGGGGGCAGAGGCGGGTGCGACAGATAAAAAGCCAGGTGTTGTAGCAGGCAGTACCTTCTCATCTGTCGATTGAATGGCTGGAGGGGATATATCTTGTGTGCGTATTTCGCCTACGCCGAGTCCCATCAAGCAGAGGACCAACCCTAACCAGAGACTCACCGAATCAAGACTTTCACTTGGGTTATTCAAGACGGTTGTCAACGGTTCAAATTCTTAGATTTTGATCTATCATGACCCGTTCTGACTTATCCAAGCGAAAGTCCTACCGAATATGTATATACTCAAAGTGGGGACAAAGTGCGGTTTCAGCCCTTTGAAAAGGCGCAATTTATGACCTTTTAGAGTATAGATACGATCGTCCCATCCTCCTGATGATGAGAGATGACATAATATTTGCCATATCGGAAGATCGCTCCGATACCATTTAGGAAACACCACACATCCATAGTTGCGGGGAGAAGCCTTAAATGCGGCGCTCGATTATTGTTTTGCTGTGTCTGGTAAGTTATGGAGTGCTGGCATATACGGCGCACGCGCAAGAGGAAAATACAGCGGATTCTCAGTGTGCTGATGTCAGCGTTCTGATGCAGCAAAACAAAACCCCGTATGATTTCACGCTTGGCGGCGGCAATCTTGAGGGGGGCCGAGCCGAGAACGTCCTTGCGCCTGATCATTACGCGGATTTCTGGTCTTTTCAGGTTGAGGGTGAAGGTTCGATTGGGATCACCTTCGATGAACCGAGCGGCGACCTGCTGGAATTTGCGCTGTATAAGGGCATGTATGTGCAGGAGGGCTATTACACAGTCGAGGCGGGGCAGACTTACAGCTTTAATGGAACACCTGCGACCTATACACTGGTCGTGCGGCGCGTGACTCTCTCAAATGCCTCTGAAACCTCTTACAGCCTCACGGTCGATGGGCCAGCACTGCAACCCTTTGCCACATCTGTGGTACAAAAAACCAACGGCCAGCCCAATGATGTGCAGCCCACGCCGAGCGCTGGCATCCTGAATTTGAATGTCACAGGAACACAGTATCGTTTTCATCCGGGTGCGATTGGCAGAATTAATGAGCTGCGCACCGATGGCTCACAGGTCTATTTTCCCAATCAAAGTTTGACCAATCTCAGCAGTCATACGCTTTATACAGGGGCGTGGACACAGAACATTGCCCTGTTGGGCGGCGATCTGGCGATCAACAATGGCACAGACCGCATTTTCTTTCTCGAAAGTTTTGCATTTGAAGGCAATATCGCTGGCAGCCAGGGCCAGCTTTTGCTGAATAATTTCACCTTCCCCGACGATACCACAATTAGAATCGACAGCCCTGATCTTTATGGTGTGTGGATCACCGATGAGTGCACAGGCTTCAAGCTGAAGGATGGCCGCTCATTTGTTGCTGCCACTGCCCTCCAGACGCGCGAGTTGAGCATTGCGGGTACGCTGGAGACCTTTGCCCTCCAGATCAATGCGCTGGATCGCAATAACGAAGTCGTGCCCCACAAGGTCAATATGAGCTGGTCCAGCGTGCGCGAAGGCTCTGAGGTCTCGCTGTTGGGCGGCACCTGGAACCTACTGCTGGTGGGAGAACGCGAATTGAGTTTGCAATCGACGGAACTCAATTTCATCAGTCAGCCGCCGGGCGAGAACTACCCAGGTCTCCTGAGTGCCACGCTGGTTGATCAAGAGACACAGGTGATGCTGGATTGGTACAACATGCGTGCGTTCCGTCTGGCGAATGATGTGATTGATCTCGAATTCCTCGATGCCCCACGCGGCAAAACCACACGTCCAGGCGTGGGGGTAGAGTTGTTTGAGGCGTTGGGTGATGTCATTCACATCATCTATAAGCCGCAAGAGGATGTTGCGGGCGAAGAACGTCTGCTGCTGCCAGCGGAAGACAGCTATCTCGAAATTATCACTCCGGCAGGCGATCCGATCTTTGATGGCACGGCGCTGCCCGATCAAGAGGGTTTCGCAGCACGTTCGCTCAACAATCTGGGCGGAGAATGTTATCCCGTCACCAATATTATGCCTCAGGCCAACTGTGCGCCCAATGGCACGCCGAACCCTGCCAACGGCAATTTGTGGGTGGCGATGACAGATATATTTGCGCATGGTGCATGGGTCGATCTGGCCGTGCCGCGCAGCTATAATAGCCGGGGCACGCGCTGGACGGGCCCGTTCGGGCAGGGGTGGACAACCTCCTATTTGCTCGATTACGACGTGGTTTATGATGCGACGACAAGCTCACGCCCTGTAACCGTCGGTGAAACTTATCGCGTGTCACTCGATGTGCGTTATGCACCGCGCGGCCTGCTCACCTTCATCAGTCCCACAGGATCACAGCACCCGTTCGTGCTTTACGATGATGGCACCCTCCCACCTATAGGATCACCTGAAGAGTATCGGGCGATTACCATGCCGGGGTGGGTCATCACGCGGGCCAGTGTGCGCTCACCCTGGGAACTGCGCCAGGACGATGGCCTGATCTATCAGTTTGATCGGGCAGGGCGAATCCTGCGTTATGGCTATCCTCTCATGGGGCGCATGATCGAGATTGCCTATCCGCGTAACACCCTCAATGGGGCGGGCAGTCTGGGCGCGAATACCCCTATTTTCATCACGGACACGAGCGGAGACGATGCCCCGCTGCGCCGCATCGAACTCTATTACAATGTCGATCATCAAATTGTGCGCAGTGTGCTGCGCGATGTGAGCCTGGGTGAACCGGCATCTCTGGCGGGATGTGACCCAAAAGAGAACTGCTTTGAGACGCTGTATGTCTATGAGGCAGGGCGTCTGGTTGAAGTGCTGTACAGCGATGGACAATTAGCGCAGTATCGCTACGATGACATTGGGCGACTCATCACGCAAACCGACCCCTATGCGCCTCTGGCTCCCGATACGAACTATGGCTACAGTGAAGGCGGCGATATTGCCAGTGTCACTCTCGCCAACAGCACTGAGTCTTTGATCTGGCGCACGCTGACCTATCAAGACATTGAAGGAGAGCGTCAGGCCACTGTTTCCGACGAATTAGGCAATACACGCACGTATGTCTATACGCGCCTGCCCGATTCGCTGCGCCGAAGCCGCCAGGATACAAGCTGGCAGGGCATGAACAAAACAACGTATGTCCTGGTGGGTGAGACCAGCCCGTTGGCGGAGACAAACGAATACGAAGCCACGCCGCAGGTCTATACATGGGAAAATGGTCTGCTCATGCAGGCGAATACGCGTGGTGAGGGCGGGCGCGTTGGCAATGGACGCCTCTCGTATGACTTCAACTACACGCCCACAGGCAAACTCTACTGTATCTCGTGCGATTTCCAGGGGCTGCCCGAACTGCGCGTGAGCTTTGTGCAGGGTGTTGATCCGCGTGATCCCCGCGTACGGCCCGAAGATTTTCTGCCTGCCTCCATCGCGTTTACCGATGGTTCCTCTATCAGCTATGAATACGATGATCGCCGCCTGGTCACGCGCATGACAGATCGCACCGGGGCAATTTATAACTATCTGTGGAGTGTGTCTGAGCCGGTTGTCTTGCAAAGTGTGGAGCGTGAGAACGATGGTGTTGTCTGGGAATACGCCTATAACACGCTTGGCTTGCTAACCAGAAGTGTCGAACGACACGCCGAAGAAAATGCCGATACGGCCTATACCATCGACTATACATGGGATGCCCTGGGTCAGCTCGTCGGGATCACCGATTCGCAAATGGGCGTGTATACAATGGCCTACAACTTGCCCGCACCGGATGACGATGGCGTGATGGTGCGGGACATGATTCTCACCGATCCTATCGGGTCTGCCACGGTACGCCGCTACGATACAATGGGCCGTCTACTTGAATCGCGCTTGCAAGATGACACCGGAGCGCTGCGCCGTGAGACCTACGCCTATGATTTGCTCGGACGCCTGACGGAAAAGGCCAACTGGGTCGTGGATGAAGACGGCAGCCGTCCTCTCAAAACGACTTATACCTATCGTCCGCAGGATACGATTGATGTGAGAGGTCTTGTCCCTGAAGGCGGCACGGTGACGATCAATGGCACACGCACCGAGGTGACCGATCCGGCAGGCACACAGCAGATTTATATCTACGATGCCTTAGACCGTTTGCGCGTGACCTTCGATGAGACACAGCGTCTCTCGTATTACACCTATGATACGTCTGACAGTGGACGCGATTATGGCCTGCGCATCACACATTACGAAAAGCTCAGTGGGATCGCCACCGTCAATGTCAACTCGTTCCGCTTTGACAGCCGCTGGCAGTTGATCGGGTTGGAGCGCGGCACAGAACGCTGGGAGCTCTTCTACGATCAAGGGGTGAGTACACGTTTACGCGGCCTCGACAGCAGTGTCGATGGGCGTACCGTGACGCTGCAAGAGGTCGCATGGAGTTGGGCAGGCGGCGCTCTGCCGCAAAATGTTGTCCTCACACAGGCGGCTATCGATCTCAACAGCCGCTTTACCGTTGAATCGGAGAATAAGCCGAGCCTCGAATTCAGCTATGATTTCCTGGGGCGGCCTCTGCGTCTGGTTGATGGGGCGGACACGAGCTATCCCACCCTCTACTGCCCTCGCGAAAGCGGCCTCCTGCTGACAATTTATGGGGAGTCTGATTCGCCGACTCTCACATGCAGCAGTCGAGACGTTCAAGTTGCGGTCATGACGGATATGCATGGCCGTGTGGTGGAGTACCGCGACGAATTTGGTACTCGCAGTTTCACCTATTTTGCGGATAACGTGAGCAAACTGTGGGTCGTTGAAATCCAGATGACCGACACGGCGGGACAAGCCTTCTCCTGGCTGATGCGTTACAACGCCGCCGGGGATCTTGTGGAGTGGTTTGATGAGGCTGGTGTCACGCACAGCTACAGCTACGATGCCCTGGGACGGCTCACAGCAGTCACGGTGCTTGATCAGCCCGAACAATCGTTTGTCTTCTCTTATAACGATGCCAATCGCCTCACCAAAATGATGGACGGCCTCGGACGTGGCACGCTCTATAACTACAACGAGACGGATCAGGTTGTCAGCCAGTTGAATGCCCGCACTGCCGACGCGCTCAGTTTTGCCTACACACCCACAGGCCAGCTTACAACAGTGGTCTCGCCGGTGGGCAATGCCACAACCTTCCTGTATGAAGACCCCACCAATCCCGCCCGTCCTACAACCGTGATTGACCCCACCGGGAATCAGCATCGCTACCAGTGGGATGACAGCACTAACAGTCTGATTTATACCAATCCTCTCAATAATGTCACGCGTTATCGGTTTGATGGCACGGGACTGTTGTGGCGCATAGATGATCCGCTCGTGGTTGTGCCCGACAGCCAGCGTGATACCTATCGCAGTCATGAAATTCACTATGACAGCGATGGTCGCATGACGGATTGGCTGTTCGATGTGCGAGCAGGTGAGACAGCATCGCAGCAGCTGACAGTGACACGCGACTCGCTCAATACATGGACGGTCAGTGAAGCACAGGCCGATACCGAGTGGTCCGAGAGACTTGTGTTTGCGTCATCGGGTCAGTTGATACAGGTGGATGGTGTGCGCTTTGACTACGATGCGATGGCTCGTTTACAGCAGGTATCGGCAGGGAGTGCGACGTGGAATCTGGCATGGCAGGCAGGTTCGCCAGAGGTGACTCTGAATAATCCCTTCGGGCTGGAAACGATCACGCGCTATGACGCCCTGTATCGCGCCATCAGTGAAACGGTGAACGAGACAACCACAACCTACACTTATACCCCTGGTGCTCTTAGCGAAGTGACACTCGATGTGGAGCGTCCCGGATGGGGGCAGCGCCGTTATGTTTTGTCTCCTGGCAATGCCCGCTCCGGCACGCCGCCTACGATCACGCTGCTGGCATATGGTCAGCGCACGCGTTATATCTTCAATGGAGATGGCCTGCTGGTCGAGATCGTGGGTGAAGTCTGCTCAGATGTGACCTATGCGACATGGGAAGAGTGCAGTGATGCTGAGGTGCCATCGTGGACAACGAACTTACAGTTTGACTATGATGCTGATGAACGCCCGATTCGCGTGATGGATCAGGATGGCAATGCGCGTACCTTTGCCTATGACGATGCGGATAATTTGATTACCTATCAAACGGCCAGCGGACGCACATACAGCTACGCCTATGATGCTGCACAGCGCCTCATCAGCCTGACCACCGCGACGGGCGTAAAACTGCTCTTTGGCTATGATACGCGTGATAATCTGCTCGGTATTTGTCGCACGCGCATCGATTTTTCAGGTGATTACGCAGCCTGTGCTGCCCAAACCGATCTCACGGATGGCAGCGGTCTGCTTGAAAGTTACGGCTACGATACGCTGGATCGTCTCGTACAGCGGACCTTCCCAAGTGCGTCAGGGACGACCAATGTGCCGTATGAATATGATCAATCAGGCCGCTTAACCGCGATTGGTGCCCAGCGTTTTTCTTACAATATGCTCGATTTGCTCGAAAGCCTGGATACCGATGGCGCAACCTATGATTTTTCCTATCACACGTTGACTCAACCGTCACAGGCAGGCGATCTGGCCTTTGTGTATGACAATACAGGCCGTGTGATCGGCTATACCAGCGGCGGTCAGACCTTTAGCCTGCTTTACAGCAACGACAGTCTCTACAGCCTCCAGGATGACGCGGGAAATCGGCTGGAATATGCTGTTGATGCACGCGGCTTCTTAAGCGGCCTCAACTATAACGGTGACAATCTCATCCAGCTGGAATACATCTACGATGAGCATGAACCGGGCATCAACCTCTATTGGAACAGTGCTGAACCGACGGTCATCACCAGCACCACCAATCGCAAGAAAGAGACTCAATCGCAGCAGTTTGATGGCGCAGGCTATTTCACTCTGTTTTACGAAATCACACCCACAGGGCTTGTCCAGCGCCACGATATAACATCTTTGCCGGGGCGCAGCGAAGGCTACATCGTTGTGCAGGGCTATGACAATGATGAGCGGCCCCTCACCATGCGCGTGACCGATTCGGTGGGCTTGCAGGTACTCTATACCCAGACGATTACCTATAACACGGCGGGGCTGCGCACGGGCGAACAGCTTCAATATGCTGATGGAACGCGCGTCATCAAAACCCTGACCTATCAGGATAACAGTCAGTTGGCATCACAGTCTGTCATTATCATTCGCCCGCTGCAAGTGGCTGCTGCTGCTGTGTGGCTTCTGCCGCTTTTGCTGCTGCGGCGTCGGCGCGGACGCATTCTGCTGGCGGCTTTGCTGCTCGGTGTGATTGCCCTGCCGCTGCTGCGTGCGCAGACCACCCAGACGGAAGAACGCTATGAATTCACCTACGCCTATGATGCGCAGGGCAATCTGAGTCATGTCGATCTCGTTGAACCGGCGCAGACCTGTGTGCAGCTTGAATATGACGGAGCCAATCGTCTCATTGAAGTTGAGCGCGGTGAATTTACCACCTTCTATGCCTACGATGCCTATAATCGTGTGACGAATATCACCGATGATACGGGTACAACGACATTGAGCTACCAGGGCGGCACGAGCCGCATTCTGAGCGTGAAGAACGATCAGCAGCAAATGTATTACATGCAAAGCGCCAATCAGCCTGCGTTTGCCGCCCTTGATGTCTCAGGCACGGTGACATGGCTCATCACAGATGGGCGCGAACGCATCTATCAAACGTATCAGGACGGCGATAATACGCGCAAAGACCTGTGGTTGTTCGATCCGCTTGGTCGTGTGCTGACGCTTCAGCCGCCCTCAAATGGGGACGATTTCAACCCATGTGCACTTGGCGGCATGCGGACGGTGCCGGACAATGTGCGTCTTCAATCAGACCCGAAAGGCATGGTCTGGGATGCAGCGTCCGGGGTCTATTTCTTCGAGGGACGCGCTTACGAGGCAGAGTTGGGGCGCTATATCCAGCGTGATCCGCAAGGCCCTGATGCGCTCGGAAACGTTTATGATGGCTGGACGCGCCAGAATGTGCCCATCGTGCAAAATGAAATGCCTGTGTATGCGGAAGGCCTAACGATTTTGCGGGATGCCATGACCGCCATCCGCATGAATGACCATCTCAGCGCCGATGCAGTCAAATCACGCACGCTGCCACAGGGTGTACGCACGTTCAGTCCCGTGACGACGATGACACAAGAATCACGTCAACCGTTTGATCAGACGGTCAATGGTCTAGCCAATCTGCCGCTGTGGTTGCAATCCAGCTATAACCTGCCTGCTCCAACCCTCGATATGATGGGAGGCTATACCATGCCCCAGGCGCTGGCTCCAGGCCAGGGAGGCACGCGCACGCCATTTGCGGCCCCCTATGATCGCATGATGCCTGCCTGGGATGAGATGGCGATGTCGTCGATCAAGCCGCCGCTTGAGACATTTGCCGCGCTGACCCATCGCGTGATGACGGCCACTCCCGGCCTGCGAGTTTACGATTCCACGGCCTGGATGCCTCAACCGCTGAGGCTGGCCGACTTTTTACAGCAGCCAATGGCGGTTGTTGATCGTGATTTCACGCCTGAAACTGTGCTTGCTCTTTTGCCGCGCACGCTGGCAGCGCCCGAACAAGCTGCTTACACGCTCGATACAGTGGCCTTTCTCTACTCGCTGCCCACACGCCCTGCCTATGAGTGGATTTCGCAGGCTCTGGACGAGGCCATGCCCACACGTCCCATCATGCCCCCGCAAACACTGGAGATGTGGGAGAAAGATTGGTTCAGGCAGGATCTGTTTGGTCTGGGGACTCTGGCGAAGAAAATCAAGCCGCCACTGCCGTTCATCCCCTTCTATGAGTGGGGGGATACACCGGATTGGCTGCATATTTTGAAATAAAAACGATGATATGAATTTGTAAGAAAAATGGGCCTGCTCATTGTCAAGCGTCCACTGGAACGACGTAGTTATGCGCACCATGTGCGCAACACGGTGACCATTGGGCGGGGAGTCGGTAACATTCTCCTGGCGACAGATGATCTTGTATCGGAGTATCATACGAGCATCGTCTGGGTGACCCTGTTGAGGGGAACCGACCTTCTCGATTGCTGATATGAATTCGCGCAATGGAACAAAGGTCAACCGCATGAAGATCGACGGGCGTCACCGCCTGCAAAACGGAGATGAGATTGGCATGGGCCGTTCGATCTTCGTCCTCATGATGCTTAAAGACTAACCCATAGGGCAAATGCGTTTATGACGAGCGGCATTCCGGTTCAGACAATCGATCTTGGGGTCATTTCCGATCAAGGCCGTGTGCGCCCCCGCAATGAGGATGCCTATGGGTATGAGCAGCTTCTTGATGCACAGGGCCAGGCCATAGGCTGGATTTTTGTTGTGGCCGATGGGGTTGGGGGTGAGTATCACGGGGATGTTGCCAGTAAAATAGCCGTTCATCGCGTGATTGATGCCTACAAAACGTTGAGTCTGAAAAATCCCCTTGTGTCACCCGCCGATTTGCTGCGCGATGCCATCCACTTTACCAATGGGGAAATCTACAGCAAAGCGGATGAACTCGAAGTTGCAGGCCATATGGCTACAACATTGGTCGTAGCTGTGCTGCGTCCCGATGGCATTTTATATGTAGGCTGGGTTGGTGACAGCCGTTTGTATGTGATCAGCCGCCGCCTGCAAAAAATTCGCCAGGTGAGCAAAGATCACACGGAAGTGGCTGAGAAGGTGCGGCAGAATCTCATGCGGCAGGAGCAGGCCGTCAATCATCCACGCCGCAATGTGCTCTCGCGCAGCGTGGGCGGTCTGCCGGAGACGACCCCGGAATTTGCTGAAGGTACACTTGAAGCCACCGATACGATCCTAATATGCAGCGATGTTTTAACGCGTCATCTTGCCCCCGAACAGATTTTGACACTCGCCTTACAGCATGTCTCCTCTGAGCAGATTGCGCATCAATTGGTAAGGGCGGCCAATCAATTGGGCGGCAAAGACAACATCACGGCTCTGGTGGTTCATGTGGGGCCGCGCGAAACGCCCCTCGTGCCGCTGATGCCTGCCACGCTGGATGGCGATACGGAGCAGTATCCTGATCGGCAGTCGTATGTTGGGACTGGCGGCAAGCGGCTTCTCATCGACGATACGATTCCTTTCCGGTATTCCGAGGATGATCCTCCTCACTCGCTGGCCAGGACACTCATGCCGCTGGTTCCGTTGATGTTCATTGCGGGTCTAATGCTCATTATTATCTCGCAGCAGATGCCACCCCCCATCGCGACGACTACCATAGATATTGCTGTCGTCATCACGCAGGAGGCAAAAGTGGCCGCAGTTGTTACACAAGAGGTGACCATCGAAGCCACGCGCAAAGCCTCTGCAACGCCCAACAGCACTCAAACGGCTCTGCAAGCGACAAATAATATGTGGGCGTCATCAACAGCCTTCATAGAGTTTGGGACGCAGTACATACCGCTTACGGCGACGAGATTGGCCGAAATGCTGAGTGCTTCTGTAACCCCACCACCAATCAATGAAGCCAGCCGCACGCGCATTGCTGTTATGCCAACGATCCACGCGACACACATCGCATCACTGCTCATCATATCTGTGACACCGTCCTCATTGATGCTTCCTGTGACACCGCTCATTGTCGTCTCTGATACGCCTATGCCTACCAATATCAGGCCGCCGCTCACGGTGCTGTTTGCCCCCTTGATCGAACCCTATCCTGGCGGCATCTGCCTTGTAGCGGTACGAGAAGCGCCTGTGTTTGCCTCTGTTGGGGCGAATGCAGCCTATACTCTGCCTGCCCAGACAGTTGTATCAATTTTGCGCGAGGGGCCGCCCTCCTACACAGCAGCCACTCAGGGTATCAATCAGATCTACTACTCCGTTAAACCTAATGATGGCAGCACCGGTTCTGGCTGGATCAAAAGTGAAGATTTGGTTCCCGCCCGCAATCTCTCGCCTGAGGAGCAGGGCGCGGCCTTTGTGCTGTCTCCTCCCACCAGTGTGACGCAGGTCGAAGCGCCATCAAACTGGCTGCTCGATCAAAATTTGCGCATCAGCGATAACATGATTGGCTGCTTGCCCATGCGCCTGACACCCGATGTGCCCACGATCATTCACATTGTGGAGAGTGAAACACCTGCGATTCTGATTGCGTCCGCGCCTGTTTCGGTCAATGGGGCGCTGTGGTGGAATGTTCGTCTGCCCGATGGACGCGAAGGCTGGATTCAACAAATCTCCCTCGACGCCCTGACTCCGTCACAGTAAAGGACAGGCTTTGCCTGGATCGAATTGACGCCTGAAAAGAAAAATCTCACGTTCATCATGGATAGGCTGTGAATCGAAGACAGAGGCTGCAAGATGGCGATCAAATTCAATTGGGTGAAACGATGATGCGCTTTCGGATAGAATCTCTATGATGCGCGGAACATCTCTCTGGGACACGTATGATGTACTCAATCGCCTGGGATGGGGCGGCATGGGCGAAATTTTGCATGTGCGGCATCGGCACAGTGGAAATGAATTTGCGGCGAAAATCATGCGCCCCGATCACATGCCCTATGCCAGCCTGCTGGAACAGTTTGCCCATGAGATTGATGTGCATCGTTCTCTCCAACACCCGAATATTGTGGCCTGCCATCATGTGTTTCAGAATCCGACCGGCATGCTGCTCCAATATATCCCTGGTGGTAGCCTCCGTCATATCCTGAGCGAGATTCCTGGACAGAAACAGTCCGTCTGGGATATGCACAGCGATGACATCATGCATATGGTACGCGATATTGCGTCCGCGCTGAGCTATTTGCACACGCGGGGTTACTGCCACTGTGATCTGAAGCCTGATAATATTCTCTTTGAGACGCTGCTGCCTTCGCCTTCGGCTGGTCGCCCGCAGCGCAAATACTATCTCTCCGATTTTGGGATTTGCCAGCGGATCGGCGAGGCCCACAATACCAAACGCGGCGCTCCCAAATACACACCGCCTGAACAAATCGCCCAGGATGCTCTGACCGCTCAGACAGATGTCTATTCGTTTGCGATCACCATCTACGAAGTGATGACGGGCGGGAACGTGCCGTTTTATCCTGTCAAGACACCCATTGTGCCCCGCGAAGAGATAGGTCCCCTGTCTGATACGGAGAGCGTGCCAGATCGCACTGTGCTGGATGAGATCGAGGAGCAGCATATTATCAAGCGTCCGCCGCCGCCCTCGCAGTTTCGCCTGGGGATCAAGCCAACTGTTGACGCCGTTCTGCTCAGAGCCCTCAAGAAAGATCCGCGTGATCGTTATGAGACGATTGACGCCTTTTATCAAGCGCTTGTTGAGGCGCTGAAAACGGATTTACCCGCCCAACCGCAAGATCATGGCATCGAGCGTGCCCAGCTGGTGTGTATAACCCATCGCGATTTTCCAACCGCGCGAGTTCTATCTATGGCGCTCATTGGACGCAGCCGAGAATGCTCGATCATTATTCCGCATTCCAGCATCTCGTGGCGGCATGTGCTGCTGGAATGGGATCAGGCAGCGGCGCGTTTTGCCATCTGGGATCAAGGCAGTAAGCTGGGCACACGCATGAACGGCCGACTTCTGCGCGATGAGCGGCGCTATGTGTGTGAGGGTGATCTCATTACAGTGGGCGACTACAGTTTTCGTTTTGAAGATGTTCGCGATTAATGGGGAAGGGCAGCATATACCTGCCCTGCCCCTATAGAGTTCAGTTTTACACGACCGGAAAGCGCGTTTTTCTCCTCATTAAAAGTAAAACGGCATCATTGCCCCCTATGCATCAAAGTTTTGAGGTTTATGCCTCGTAATCGACGGATGCAATATGGCTGCGCAGCGGACGCAAGAACGCCACTGCTTCCAGATGCGCGGGATGTTTGTCATAAATTTCCAGCGTTTCAAGCGAGTCAAATTTCGAGTAAATCACCAGATCCCAGGCGCGTTCTGAATGAATGACATCCAGCCCGACTTCATAATGACGAATCACGTCGATCTGGGCGGGGAGAGCCATCAGGGTTTCGCGTACAGCCGCTATATCGGCTATATGCTCCGGCTTAAACTTCATCATGATGATATGCGTGATCATGGTTGGGCTCCATTCCTCTGTAGATCAAAGAGACTGTCGCAAGTCTAACACGATGAGAATACAAAGCTAAAAATCAGGCCCATGACACGCATATTTTAGATGCCTGCCTATGTTATCCTGAGTGAATTAGACAAGAGGGTTTTGATATGCGTTCTCTCTCATGGGTGCTCCCTTCATTTTTGTTCCTGTTCGCCTTTGCTGTGATGGCTCCTTCTGTGCAGGCGTGCAGCGGCGGCGCGGGGGATACAATTGACAGGCTTCTCGAACGAACGGATATCGTCGTCAAAGCGCGGCCTGTGCTGGTCGATTCGGTGCGACAGAATGGGATTCTGTCCGTTGAGTCGTATCTGGTGGGTGGGCCGGGCCCGTCAGCGCTTCTTTTCGTTCAGAATGATCCGATTATTGTGGAAAGAATGCTGTCAGGGTATCGGTTTGGAACGTGCGATTTTCTTGCGAATGAACTGTATTCAGGCGAGGAAGGCTATTTTTTCCTGGCGCGGAGGCCTGACGGCGCGTATGTTCCAACAATGAACTGGATGACTTTCCCGCAACCTGATTCGACCATAGATCTATACGATGCCGACTACAACCGCTATTTCTTGACTGAAGATACTTTCGTGTCATTTATTGCTGAGCATAGCGGTGAGGAGGCTACTGTGACGGATGCCTCACAGCCCTATCCTCGCTATGCCCCTCTCAAGATCACAACGGTTGGGGGAAAACAATATCTTCTGCCAATTGATTCTCGAATTCCGATTGAGGTCACAGATGAGCTTATTGATCAGATGACCATGTTCACACTCGGTTACGACAGTCCAGCTTGGAATCAGTTGGCCTTTCGACCAACAGTCTGCCCAGGTGAGGACTGCATGCCGATTTCACCCAATGGCATTTATTGGCTCTACAGTGTTGACTTTCCACGGGAGGTACCTGCTCAGGCCTTTCTTTTTTCTTCAACGAGTGATGCGTTAGCAGTATGGAGCAGCACAGACTTAACAACCTATCCTATACAGGTACAGTTTGATCCTAAACTGCCGCCTGCACGCTCAATTCCTCTGATGGGAGCGCCTGAAACAGCAGGACAGGCGGCCTGGAGCCCCGATGGGCGGCAAATCGCCTACAGTGATAAACAGGGCTTGTGGCTGGTGGATGTCTATGCGCCTGATTTACCGCCGCGTTTACTTCTCCCTGCTGAGGGCAACACGATCCCGCTGGCCCGCGCCTTCTCGCCGCTTGGCCACTATCTCAGCATTGAAAACGGAGACACATGGCTGAATCTCAATCTGATCACGGGCGAACGGCTGCCTTCGGGACTTTTTTCGCCAAATGAACGCCTTCTGTTGGCTTTTGATCCGACAACATCCCCCTTTAAGCTGGCAATCTGCGATGTTGTTCAAGGGTTAGCGTGCAAAGACGCGGGAGGGACGGTGGCTCAACAGTCTCCGGAGACATCCCTTTATGCCGATCAATTTATGGCCGTCAGCTGGCGTGATCCGTTCAGTTTTCTGGCTCTCGCGTGCGTTGAGGAGGATATGGATACCTGTTTTGTCGATCGCCGCTATTTAGAGGCAGGGCAGTATTGGTACGATTCGGAGTATTACCAGCCGGGAACGGGCTTTGACTATGAACCTCGTTATGACGATCTGGTGGTGATTACGGGCGAGAAACAACTGAATATCAATGGTCAGACATATGATCTGTCTGCATCTCTTCCTGAGCCAATTGAATCAGTAGAATGGCTGCCGGGGCTGTTTTACTGGCGATGAATGACAGGGAGGCGACCCAATTGGATCGCCTCCCTTTTTGTGTCTAGGTGATGGAGACGTAGGTCTGTTCGCCCTCGACAGGCACAATGCGGTAGCTCTGTGAGGCGATGGGTTCGGCATACATATGCTCGGTCATGTTGACGCTCTGGCCTTCGGGCACAGGCATCACATAGCGTCCCTCGGTGTTCACCTCAACCTCGCTGGTGCTGAACGGATAGGGTGACAAGCTGTAAAGGCCCTCACCCACAGGCTTGAGCGTGATTGTCACATCTTCTTCAGCTGTCATGGGCACGCGAAAGCTGGTTTCTATGCGCTGTACCGGATGTGTCAGATGAAAATACAGCGCCAGTGAATCGAAGAATTGCAGCAGTTTGTAATTGCGCATATAAAACGCTTCCTCTGCCCAATGCGCTGTATCAGGGTCAGCACGCAGTTGGGCCATCAGACGCGCCTGACGTTCTTCTTCACTGTCCAGCAGCGTTTCAAACCTGCTGTGCGTCTCAGGCGGGAAAATATCGCGATAGGTTCCTTCGCGCAGCCCATAGCCGCCGTTGTAGAAGCCGCGCGTATGCATGCTGGAGATCAAACCTGCGAAAGGGTGATGCTGCTCGTTGTAGGTAGGCGATGCTTCATTGGTTGTCAGCAGCGAAGAGAGCGGCGTCTGTCCCAGATGATAGGGAAGGCCGGTTTTGGGGTCCATCTGAGGCGCGGCGTCGACAGCTTCCCATCCCTGGTCATGATGGCGGATAAGATGTTCCATGACATCGCGCGGAATGATGGCATCAAATTTTTGATTGCCAAAGTGAACCGCCAGCGCGCCTGCGGTGTGGGCATGGTCAATCTGGCGGATA
>Ga0105046_10007153_pt1 | contig 17600 bp, 15 predicted proteins | sample MAT03_FD_78385 | JGI IMG/M metagenome (GOLD analysis project Ga0105046, IMG submission 78385) | Freshwater microbial communities from Lake Fryxell liftoff mats and glacier meltwater in Antarctica - MAT-03 (megahit assembly) | ecosystem: Environmental > Aquatic > Freshwater > Ice > Liftoff...
GCCAAGCCTCACTGCCCCGAACGCCGCCGCACGGCCACGCGTTCCTTGTACCATTTGCGCCAGCGTTGCAGTCGGTCCGTTTCACGGCGATTTTCGTGGAAGAAGTCGTCGCGAAGCGACAGTGCCGCCTCGGTCCGCGTCATGCGATACCCCCGCAAGTAAACCAGAGCAGCGGAAAGGAGCACGAGAAGCGAGCCTCCGATCCAAACCACGATCAAGAGTCGAGAGGTGCCGCCACTGAATTGAGTCGCATTGGGTCGCCCCATGCTTTCGACGAACACGATCGTCCACCAAATAATTTGCCCGACAATCACGCAGACGCTGGCGACGAGGAGCGTCTTCTGCAACTCCTCCGAACCCACCAGTCGGACGGGCCGACGTGGTGGATTTTTTGGATCGATGTCGCGCCGGGTGGTCGGGTCTTCCGGCATGGATTGATGGATCAGCGTCAACAGGCGAAAGTGCCCGATCGAATAGGCGAGCAAGCCTGCGGCAAGGAAGACGTCTTCGATGAAGAACCCAATGCCTGGTCCGGTTTGTAGTTCGAACCGTCGATTTCCCCCAAAGAAACCCACGATGCTGACAAAACTCGGATCGAGCTTCAGGTAGATCGTTAGCAAAAAGATCAGCACGGGCGAGCCGGTCCAGCGTGCTAAGATCCCAGGCACCGCGAGCACGATGGCCAAAATCGCACCAATATCGTTGCCTTGGCCGAACATGACGAACGCGTACAGCAAGAGGCCGACGCCGGCCATGATGAGATAGTTCAACGCGGCCGGCGGACGCAGTCGAGCGAATACTCCGGGTGAATTCGTGGACGGTTCGCTCACCTGCGCCTCCCCACGCCGCGCAGGCGGTTAAGGCGATCGAGGACCATTTGCACTGGCTCCTCGTGGTCGGCTCGAACGACTGTCACACCCAGGCGACCGAACTCGCGACGGACTTTGAAGAAGGCCCGGTGATAGCCGTCGATGAAGTCCCGCTTCAATTCGTCGGCGATTGCCCGATACCCACCGGTCGCGAATCGCTCGGCTTTTTCAGTCGGAATGCGAGTATCGTCAGGTGGCTCGCGCGGAGGCTCGGGAATGTCTTCCTGCCAGGGCAGGATGACCATGACCTGATGATGGCGAGCGACGGCGACTCGCACGGCGCGAATGAGATGATCCAGATCGTCCGCCAAGTCGATCAGATCGACCATGAGCACGAAGAGTTCGTTGTCCCGTCCTCGTGCGACCGCGTAGTTGAGAGACTTCACGAGGACGTCGATTTTCGGTCGGCAATGGAACAAGTAGCGCCCCCGAGCATCGTAAAGTCGAACCGGATAGCGGGCGTGATGCTCGGCCAGGAATCGCTGGGCCCGACGGGCAAACATCTGGTCGTCGTGAAGGTAGTGCGACTCGGCACCAGCGGGTTCGTTGTCAAGTGTGGCGAAGAGGAGCCCAAGTTGTTTTCGACGCAATCGTTCAGAACGCCAGGGTTCCCAAAAACCGCTCCAGCCGTGGAACAACCAGATTGCAAGGCCGATCACGGCGAGGCCGAGTGCATACTGCCAAACTTTGAGAATCTCGAACTCGATGCCCATAATCTTGAATTCGTAGGCTTGAAACACGCCATAAAACCAGCGTGAAATCTCCCACGAAGCCATAGCAATATCCGGTTGCTTGACCGCCACCGCGATTTGGCGCGTCAGGTAATTAACGGTTACGAAGATCAACAAAAACTGGAAGGAGAGCACAAGCCAGAACCTGCGATAGTCCGACACGGGTGCCCAGAACATGCCGGCAGGCGTGGAGTTCGTCCGCTTGTGCATGAGATCGGGATAGAGTTCGTGGGCAAGTGGGAAGGCAAGCCGCGAGAGCGCGTTTGCATCGGCGAAGGGGCCGAGCGGCGTGGGTCGGGCGGAGGCCTTGGCCATCAGGGTCAGCATGTCGATGACGTGCCGGCGCGATCGCTTGGGCCGCATGATCTGCGAATCGTGTTCATCGAAGATAACCAGTCCCGCATGATCTCGATCGGCCACGGCAGCTTCCGCGACGCCGGCAGCGAGATTCACGAGTCGACTGATCTTCTTCCGCTTCGCCCCAAGCCGCGTCGATTCGGAAGCGTCCACGAACAGAGTGCAGCGCACGGGCACTTCGCTCTCGAACTCCTTGACAAACAGCTTGTCCTTGCGGGCAGAAGGTTTCCAGGCAATCATCTTCGGCGCATCGCCGGGGATATAGTCTCGGAGATTCAGGAGTTCGCTTCCTCCGCCTGGCCTCTTGAGTCGATGCATACCCGGAGGCGGAAAAATGTTGTGACGCTTCGCTCCGCGTCGATTCCCCTCGGCACCCGTGAGTCGTGGAAGCACGGGATAGGTCGCACCATCCTTCAGAAGCGTGCGGTGATAGAAGAACCCTTGCCGGTCGCCGACTCGGAGACGGACCCCTTCGAATCGGAGTTCGCCGGGCACCGGACACTTCAGGCGATATCGAATCGTGGCAGGCCGATTGACGCTGAGTGAAACGATGGCTTCCTCGGAACCGTCGAGGAAACGGGCGTCGGTCGGAATCCAATCCGCGAGGACGACGTAAGGGAGATCGCCGAAGCTTTTCATGCCGATGCGGACCGATACATCAAACTCGCCCTCGGCCCAAAGAACTGGCACGGCCTTGCGTTCATCGCTCACTTCGCGATGCAGCACCAGATTGGGCAAGACGAAGTAAAAGCGATAGGCGAATTGCGCCCATTCCCAGAGGAACCAGGCAAGCAGCGTGAAGCCAATGATGGCGATGGACGAGCCGATGAGGTCGGAAAACGCGGCCCCGAGCGCGCACATCAAGAGCACGACAAAGAAGAACCAGAATCCACGGGGCGTGAGCAAGAGACCGATTCCTTTCGCACTAGTCGCGGGATTCGAGGGCGAACTGAGGGTCGCCGAGCGGATCGGTCGAGCGAACCAGACGGAACGATTTGCCCAGCATTGCAGACTTCACCCAACCGCCGACTTGCGCTCTGGTCGAGACGAATCCCTTGCTGCCGCGCCTAAGAATCTCGAAATGGACAATGTCCTCGCGGCCATCGGCAATCCAATACTCGGCGATACCTGCTTCGAAATAGGTCTCCCGAAGTTCAGTCAAGTCCTTTTTCTCGGATGAGTCGCTTAAGACCTCGACAACAAGTTCGGGAGAACCATCGATTCGCACGTATCCATCCTCGGCACCTTCTGTCCGCGTCACCTTACCGCTTCGGATAGCCGCGTAAGAAAAATACAAGCCATCGGGTTCCACCGACAGATCGGCTTCTTCGTTGTAAAGCCGGACGCCATCAATGAAATAGGTTCCTAGTTTTTCAGACTTGATCAGAATTGCCAGGGCAGTACCGATCCAAAGCTTGATGATGTTGTGAGTGTACAGTTGTTCCATGCACTTCTCCACAATTACGTCGCCGCGAATGAACGAAATGCGCCCGGTATCCGGGAATTCCGGAGAATCGACCCAAAGGCTGAACGACTCCAGGTCGACAACCGAGCCGGGAACGGTGATACCCACGTCGGCAATAATTACGGACATCGCTTACTCCGATTCCAAAACGGGGACCGACTCCAGAATATCCTTGACCACATCGCTGACCTGACGTCCTTCGACTTCCGCTTCGGGCCGCACGATCAGGCGATGGCCTAGCACGCCAAGTGTGATTTCCTGCACGTCCGCGTGCGTGAAGAAATGGCGACCGTCCAGAATAGCGTGGGCACGGGCACAGCGCAACAGATTTAATGCGGCACGCGGGCTGGCACCGAGCAAGACGTCCGGATGTTGCCGGCTCTCCTCGGCCAAGCTCACAATGTAGTGCATGAGTTCGTCCTTGCCGTAAACGCTGTTCAGGCCCGCCTGCATCCTGAGGATCGTTTCCGGATCGAACATCGGTTCCAACTCAACGGGGGCGTGGCTGAGCACTCGGAGCATCTTCACCTCGGCCTCGTGGCCCGGGTAACCCATCTGCACACGAACAATAAAGCGATCGAGTTGTGCTTCCGGCAAGCGATATACGCCTTCCTGCTCGACCGGATTCTGTGTCGCGAGAACCATGAACGGTCTGGGCAAAGGGAGCGTCGTGCCTTCAATTGTGACCTGATATTCTTGCATGGCTTCGAGAAGGGCCGATTGCGTTTTCGCGGGAGCACGATTGATTTCGTCGGCGAGCAGAACTTGGCAAAAGATCGGGCCCTTGCGCATGACGAAATCGTTGGTCCGCCGATCGAAGATCGAGGTTCCTGTAACGTCGGATGGAAGCAAGTCCGGAGTAAACTGCACCCGCGAAAACTCGCAGCCCAGCAATCGCGCGAACGCCTTCGAAAGCGTGGTCTTCGCAACTCCCGGAACACCTTCGAGAAGAACGTGCCCACCCGTGAGCAGTGCGATCAGAAGTTGCCGGGTCACGCTCTCCATGCCCACGACGACTCGACTGATTTCTTGAGTGACCTTCTGGGCAAGTGCTTTGCCGTTCGCGGCCAACTCCTTGGCCGCGTCGATACTTGGAACTGGGGGTGGGGTCATGCGACTCGGGGGACTAAGGATCACGTTGGAATGGATTCAGGATAGCGTTCAGGCGACATCTTGGCCGAATGACCAGTCGCCACGAGCGGCTCGACGAGAGACGCGTTCGAGCATCGCGTTGAGCCGGTCCCACTCTCCAAGAGGAACCGCCATCGGTTCGTCACCGTAACCGATTAGCCATAGCCAGCCGATCGAATGCTGAAGGACTGGGGCATCGCGTAGATCGCTTGCGAGGAGAACAGGAGGCATTTTTCCGTTCGGGGCCGGCTTTCCGCCCAGCACATCGAAGCGGCTCCGAACGCGACGACTGGCGGCCTCGAACAGATTGCCAACCTCGATCTGTGCGGCCGTTCGCTGTCTGAGCACTCCACCACGTGGAAGAAAACGAGATTGGGTGCCCGGCGTTAAAGTCGAACTGGGCTCGGCCTTGCGATAGCCGCGTCTGAGCCAGCGTAGAGCATGGATCAGGAACACGATGGTCGTCGCGATCAGGAACCAACGGAGTAACCTGGGTAGACCCAGCCAATTTTCGAGGACGCGATTGAAGATATTTCTCTCTTGCGCTTCATCGATGATTTGATTCGAATGATTGAGCAGCCAATTTGCGAGAACCTCCGGCGGAATGTTGGGAATGGGTGGCTTCGGAGGGGGCGGAAGCTCGATGGCGAATTTTTCCGCAATTCGACCGTCTTCGATTAGTAAACATCTGGAACGAGGCTTGTGGCTGCCGGCCTTGAGCCAATCGATCGTGTTATTGGTGAACTGCCAATTTGCATTATCGAATTTGAAACCATCATCGGAATCAGGATCGTCTCGAAAACCCATCATGCCATTGATGAACACGGAATGATCGGCCAGGACGAGCAATCTCCCTGGGCCGACCGAGTTGAAACCTACTGGCTCAAGTGCGACCGCGAAATGATTTTGCCGTGGATCGATTGCGAATGGGCCGTCGATTCGCCACGTCCGAGCTGCATATCCGGCAAGGTTGCTCGACCGGTAGCCGGGCTTGGGCTGAAAGATCATTTCAGAAGGATGGTCAGTCGCGAGGGCGTTGTCACCCTGGTTCTCGATTCCTGCGAAAATGTCAAACGGGGATGCATTGGGCCAGACTCGATTTCTTCGCCGAACAAATGGCCGCCCCTCAATTCCGCGATAGCAATTGTGCTTTTCGGAAGTCAAGTGTTCTCCGGAAAGTGTGATGCCGAAAGTTGTGCCCCAGGTTGGTCCACCGGCTTGAAGATTGAATTGGTTCGAATTGTCGCTGGCAATGAGGACGGCCCCACCTTGCTTGATGAAGTCTTCTAGCCAGAACCCGCTGGCGAGTGGGGCAGGAGCACGCGAAGTGTCACCCGTCAGGATGATGATGGTATCGCTTGGAGAGACGACCTCCTTTGGGTCGATGACTTCCTTGAGTTTCTTCTCGTGCAGTGCGAACCGAAAAAGCTCCGACCCCTCGTAGCGAATACGTCCCGACTGCTGCCCACTGGCCGAGGCGCAAGCCAGAAGGAGGGCCGTTGAAACGCAGGCGAACTTCAGGTTCACGAAGAAACTCCGGCGATGGTCCTTAAGTCGCGGCGAGCATCCGAAAATTCTCGGGGAGTCAAATCTTCGTCGGTCGGTGCGTATCTGGCACGCTCGTATAGTTCCGCGACTTCATTTGCCGGCTCGACGTGCTTCGGCTGAACCTCGACAAACTGACTCGCGATGACGCGATGATTCCACGCGCGTGCCTCCTCGCCGCACTTTTCCAGCGAGACATGATCGTAAACGCGGACGAGTTCTTCGCGAGAATGAATCGCGTCGATGTCGATGGGCGATGATCCTGAACCCGGTGCATGGGTATTCGCCAATTGGGCGAGTTTCCACTTGCGTAAAAAGAGGATCGCCAGCAAGAAAATCGCTGCGATGGCCGCCATGACGACGAGAACCGTTGACCCACCCTCGAAGCTGCCTCCCGTCCCTCCGCCGAAGCCCGAACCGCCGCCCCCGGAACTTCCGCCCCACGACGATCCACCGCTATTCCCGCCGCCGTTCATTTTTGGGGAAGTGAGATTCCCGCCATTCCAGTCGTTCGGCTTGCCCTTGAGCAAGTCGGTCGAGTTCGTCTTGCCACCCTCGCCAAAGTCTTTCCAGTCTCCGTTTTTAAAGTCGGGAATGCCGTCCCACATTCCTTTACCGTCGTTCTTGTCAAGCGAAGAGAGTAGATCCTTCATGGCATCGTTCGCGGCCGGGGAATCCTTGAAGTTCTTTCCCAACCACTTGACCCACTCGTTGTCCTCGTAGGGGGATTTCTCCGGGGCCGTCGGCTTGCTTGGCTCCCCGTTCTCGCCCACAGCCTTCGGTTCCTCGCCGTTGACATTATTCGCTTTCGGCTCGATCTGCTTGTTCCCGGAGTCGATCGCCTGCTTGAGTTTGTCGCCTAGATTCTTGCCGAAATCGGGTGAAGCCTGATCTTTTGGAAAATTCTCTCCCAAGTTCTTTGGAAAATCTTTAGATTCCAGAAGCTTTTCGAGCTGCTTTAGAAAAGCGGGATCCCTCAACTGTGGATTCTCTTGAAACATCTTTTCGAGTTGCTCTGGATTAGCTTTCTGGTCCTTCGGAAGTTTTTCCATCAGCTTCTTGAGGAGTTCCGGGTCGATCTTGTTGGGGGAATTTTTCTTGTTCTTTCCCAGGAGCCTATTGCGAAAATCCGCCACCTCTAGCTCATCGAGCTCGGGTAAATGCGAAGGTGGCATGATCGGCTGATCCATGATAATCGGACCGCCGAGTTTTGCCCCGCGAGGCGGCGTGGGGGGTTCCGGCTGTGGAAATTGAGCGGACAAGTCGTTCGACATGACGAGGGCCAGAAACAAGCCAAGAAATGACCGGTACATCAATGGCCTCCGCGATGACTCTGTCATGGAGTGGACGCTCCTCTAGTCAGTCTATTCCATTTAATAGGGTGCGATCAAGCAGAGACCGCAAGTCGTTACTCTTAGCGAGACAATGATTCTTGCCTCGCATGAATGCAAGCCGCTATATTAAGGAGAAGGATCGACACGGATCGGAAATGCACGAGTTGCTTGGCTCAGGAAGACCAAGCGGCCCGCCCTCGGAGAGTGGCGATGGTGCTTGCTTCCCGCGACAACAAGTTTCGACAATCACTTCGGCTAGAGACGCCAGGCCAGGAGGAGGTGGCTGAGCACCTCTCCATTGCGGTAGCCCGTGACCTCCTCGACTGGTTGGAAGTTCACGGAATCCAGCCACGCAATGTCGGAATCGACCCGGAAGGCCGAATGACGGTTTGCTGGATTTCTTGACTACCATCTATTTTTTTGCGGCAGGCAACTTGGGCCAATCGGGCCGCATCACCTCGTCATCGCCACGCACTTGGCGAATTCCCGGATTGACTACAGGTATTCGCCGCACCATAGGCGTCACCGTTGGCTCGGTCTTGACGGGCACTTCGGTGCGAATCGCTTCTTCATAAACCGGGTCAGGCCGCAAAGAAGCGAATCCCTTTTCATTCTTTGGTGCTGTGCGACCGTTAATGGAAGCGGGATGAGGCACCGGAACAATATCACTTCCCGAGCGGACCACGGTAGTAGAAGGTGCCGCGAATCGCCCACTCATGGCCGGCTTGGCTGGCGGCACTGGCAACTCGGCCTTTTTCTCAGGCATTTTTTGAACGGGTGCAGGCAGGGGGCCAGGTGCCGCCGGTGCCGGCTTCGGCAATGCCGCTTCCGCGATTGGAAAAGTTCGCCACTGGGTTTGATAGTAACCAAACGGAGCTTGCGGTATTCCGGCCCGATGACCCGGGGCGCATGTGACAGCAGTCACGCGGACAGGCGGGCCTTCCGGCGAATCCGGCGGGTGCTGACCGAGCGCAGCCACGGGAGACAAGCCAAAAAACATCCCCAGAACAATTCGTTTCGACATGATCCGCCCTCATCCGTGATTGCGTCTGTGAGAATTCATGCTTATCGTCGGCCGCCACGATTACCACCGCGTCCACCCGATTGGCCTCCCGACCCGAGGAACACGCCCGCTCCCGAAGTGGCGGCGGTTGCGACGGAACTCAAGCCTCCACCCGAACTGGAGCCAAATTGATTCTGACCACCCGCTCCGCCCGGTTGACCGGAGCCCGCTCCCGCACCTGTGCCCATGGTGGAACCGCCGAGATTCAGGAAGTAGCCGCTCGTGTTCAGGAAGCGGGCACGCGTGCCCACCACCATGAATGGCATGGTCGAATCGTCTGCTTCCGTCCCGTTACCCGCACCCTGCTGCCCTTGCTGCTGAAGCGATTGAATCGAATTCTGGAAACTCATCTGTGGCCGAACGATGCCATAGTAATTCACGGCCGCCGAGTTCCCGCCACGCGTCAGGTTCAAATAGGGGCTGAAACCACCGGCGGAGGGTGCGGAGCCAATTCCTCCAAAAGCAGACGATCCACCCGGTGTACCAGCTCCACCGGAGGAAGCGCCGGGTCTTGGCAAGAACTGAGCCTGAGCCGCTGATCCAACGATCAACAGGACTGCAACGGTAGATGCGATGGATCGAAGCATGATTGCCTTTCAACTGAAATCAGCATCCGGGTAGCCCGCACATTGAGGGCGGGCCACCACGGATTTCTCTGGCTAGTTGTTATTCCCACCCAAGATACTCGGATTTCTAAGCGTCTGGAATGTCGTTTGTCCCAAAAGCGTCACACCGAAGACTCGTTCAAATGGCGAGATAATCATCGCTACCCAGTTGTCCACGGCCACCAGCGTGTTCGCCTTCACGAACAGTCGATCACCTGGCATCAACTGATAGTTTGTTGCAGTCGAGGCCGATTGCGTGATGCTGTTCCAATCAACGGGTAGGATCAGATCGTTGCCCCCTTGTGCCGGCGTCGGTCGAGCCACCCAAATATGGTGTTGGCTTGAAACCGGTGATAACCCATTTAGCTGGGCTACGGCGTCCAAGACCGTGTCGTTCCCCGTTATCGGCAAACGCACGACCTGCTGGCCTCGGCCACCTCCATCATACACCACGTAGTAAATCTTGCTATTGTAAGCGGCCACATCCACGGCAACTTCCGGTGCAGTGAGTTTTTGGCTCAGGTGCTTCTCGATGGCCGCCCGAGCTTGAGTCAGCGTTAATCCCACCAGACGAACACTTCCATATGTGCCGAGGCCGACCGTTCCATCGGGGCGAACCAGGTATTCACCACGAACCTGAGCCAGCGAACGCGATTGAATCAGCGAGACTTGTGCCCTCGGAGTCTTGACTCCGGCCGCAGCGGCCTGCTTCTCGACGGCATCGCGGGTCTCCTCAACAGTCATGCCCGAAACTTTGACCACGCCACCGTAGGTGGACCCCATGTTGATTCGTCCATCCGGACCGACAAGGATTTCCCCGGCAAAAGGCTCGGTTTGGCCGGGGTAAGTGATCTGCAGAAAGAGAATATCGCTCGATTCAATCTTGTAGCCGAGCGGTGGAATCACTCGCAGAAGTTCAATCCGCAGAATGTCCGGCGGCTCGATCATATACTCCGGCATCGTCACTTTGGCGAGTTCGCGTGGCAAGGTGTCGTTGTAACGCGGATCGGCAAATGACGTTCCTGCATCCATATGCAAGGTGGGATCGGCGTAGCTCGTTTCGACGGAAGGTACGGAGAGACAGCCGGAACTCAGTCCGGCGCACGCGGCGACCGCGAACAATAAAAAACGCCCCGCAAGGCGGCCGCTGGCACGCATAGTCGCTCCCCCAAGCGAATCGCCCGAACGCAACCACCGAGAGGCAATTTCCCCCGCCTCAGGACGGTCCATGTCCGGACTAACAGTCGGGGAGGGGAATAACCGCAGTCGAGAATTGCTGCAAGAGGGAAAATTCAGAATCGACAACTTTGGAGTGCAAATCGCAAGCGAGTGGAGTTAGGCAGAGTGCGTCGAGCTTAAATGCGACCAAACGTGTGGGCGTTCACTCGACAAACCATCTGGCTGTGTGAACGTGCGTCACCCATTTTTTGGCCCCGCACGTTTGTGACGGAGCTTAGGTGCCGCGCAAAATCAAATGATCGAATGTAGGTGCCATGCTCACGGCTTTGCGTGGGCATGTCTGTGAAGATGCCGTGCTCAACATGCCCACGCAAAGCCGTGGGCATTGCACCCGCCAAACACGAATTCGGTAAGTTGTTTTTGGCGCGAATACTTACGAGAGACCGATCTACGAACCGGACCGCTTAAAATCGGATTTCCAAGATCACGCACCCAACAATCCCGCATGTTTCGTCCTCGGCTAGTAGGTCGACTTCAATCTCATTTCGATCTTGTAATAATCTCGTTACCTCGAATTCAATCCGCTCGCCCGCTGAAGAAAGCTGGACACCATTGAGTTTGACTGATTGCAAGCCACGAATTTCATCGAATGTCAGCCAGACAAACTCGCTGGCATCGAGATGGGTTGGCTTCCCGAATCGACGGTGCAACGAGACTCGGCCGGTGTAGTCTCCGAGTCCGCCCTCGCGAAGTGTGCCGGGAATCGTCATCGCGAAAGCCGGAGTGTCCGAATGGTGAGGTCGAATCTGCCAGGGACCATGAAGCCGGATTCGATGCACGCCCATGGTGTTAGATCGGAGTGTATAGGCCACGGCCGCAACTGCGGCAGCAGAAGAACTCGGTGCCTTTTACGAGGTCCGAGTACTGTTGCGCCGTGATTCCCACCCGGCACTGCGTGCAGGATTGATTATCCACGACGGCCAAACTATCCGCACCATACGCTTTCACCAGTCGATCGTATTGGCCGCGAATCAAGGCGGGGATCTTTGCCTCTTCAACCGCCAGGGCCTTCGTCGAGGATGCGGCCTCCTCTTTCATGCGACTGAGTTTCTCGGCCGCGTCCTTCTCGAAGGTCGCGAAATCAGCTTTGGCTTTGACGAGTGTCTTCTCAATTTCCGGCAGCTTGACGGTCCGCTCATCCACCTCGGTCATCAGTGTGAGCAATTCGTCTTCCTGCTTGGCGATTAACGCCTTCGAATTTTCGATGTCAAGTTGCTTGGCTGTGATGTCCCGCGGCGCCGTCAGGCCATCAAGTTGCTTTTCGTGCTTCGCAATGGCTTGGTTCAACGATTTGATTTGGGCTTCGCAGGTTAAGATCCCCGCCTTGCGCTTCTTCAACTCATCCTTGGCATCCGCGACAGTTTTCTCGGTGGCTGCCAGCTTGGCTTGATGGGCCTTCAGAAGTTTGGGTGCCCGGTCGATTTCAGCTTGGCAGTCGCGAAATTGTTTACGGAGACGATGCAGTTCACGAAGCAGCGGGTTCAGCATGAAGTAGGCCTATAGTAGTCCGCGCACTCCGTGTGCGGAAAGTCTGCACACGGAGTGTGCAGACTACTATAGCGGACTAAGCGAATAACTAAAACATGAAGCGGCGACCCGAAGGTCGCCGCTTCATGTTTTAGAAGCTCATACTACATTGCAAAGCGGTGTTACGGTGCCTGAAGCGTCAGCGATGGTGCCAGCTTCGCCTTCGCTTACGCTTCAGGCTCCGATGCCGTTAGACTGTTTTCTTGATTCCGTCTAGAAACCCTTCCAGTTGCCGGCTTCTCACCGGATGCTGGAGTTTCCGGACTGCTTTCGCTTCGATCTGCCGGACGCGTTCGCGGGTGACTTTAAAAATGCGTCCGACTTCTTCGAGCGTGTAAGTGTAGCCATCGCCCAACCCATAGCGGAGTTTGATGATCTCGCGTTCCCGGTAGGTCAACGTCTTGAGCACGTTCTCGATCTTGTCCTTCAGCATCTCGTTCGTCGCGGAATTCACCGGTGAATCGACCGAATGATCTTCGATGAAATCGCCGAAGTAGCTGTCCTCGCTCTCACCGACGGGACGGTCGAGGCTGATCGGGTGACGGCTGATCTTCAAAACTCGCTTGGCTTCCTCGACGGTCGTCTCCGCCGCCTCGGCCATTTCCTCGACCGTTGGCTCGCGGCCCAATTCCTGAACGAGCTTTTTGGTCACGTTCCGCAGCTTGGACATGGTCTCGATCATGTGAACCGGAATTCGAATAGTCCGGGCCTGATCGGCAATGGCACGCGTGATGGCCTGACGGATCCACCATGTGGCATAGGTGCTGAACTTGTAGCCGCGTTGATACTCGTATTTATCAACCGCCCGCATCAGGCCGGTGTTGCCTTCCTGAATCAGGTCCAGGAAGCTCAGGCCGCGATTGCGGTATTTCTTCGCGATGGACACAACGAGCCGAAGGTTGCCACCGGAGAGTTTGCGTTTCGCGTCCTCGTATTCCTCGAACCGGCGATTCATGTTCCGAACGCGTTTGCGCAGGGTCGCGGGCTCCTCGAGCGTGAGCCGCATGAGATCTTGTAGCTCGTGTTCCAGATTCGCACGGTCCTCGCGATCCTTGGCACCACGACAGCCACGCAGGTCTTCAACCTGATTTTCCAACTCCGTCATGCGGGCGGAGATCTGCTCCATCTTCTTCATCAGGGGCTGAATCTTCTGCGTCCGCACGCTCAACTCTTCAATCAGCGTAACGGCTTTTTTGCGTCGCAGTTTGATTCGCCGGCGAATCTCGTTCTTGGTCGTTTCCGAGATTCCCGGCTCGATCAGCTTTTCGAAGTCGGCCGTATTTCCGTCCATGAGCGGCTCGACCGTTCGCAGGTTGAACGGCATCCGCTTCAAAATCATGTCTTTTTCAAGCTTTTCGGTCTGCGAGATTTTGATCGTTCGATCGAAAGGAAGTTCTTCGAGATGAACCTTCTTGAGGATGTCCGCCACGGAGCGAAGGGCGAAATCGCACTCGAGAACCTTGCGGCGAAACCATCGTCGCGTGATTTCAATTTTCTTGGCGAGTGAAATTTCCTTGCCGCGATCGAGCAAGGGAATTTCGCCCATTTGGGTCAGATACATGCGGACGGGGTCGTCCGTGTGCTTGCCGTCGCCTTCATTAGCAAAGGGAGAATCGGGATCGTGCTGGGAGTGATCTGCTGTCTCGGGTGTCGATCGAGCGGCCCGGTCCCCCGCCTGATCTTCCTCGATAATCGAGATGCCATTCTGGTCGAGCATCTCCAGAATCTGATCGAGCCGCTCGGGCTCGACGGTTTCCGGAGGTATTTGGGCATTGACCTGATCCCAGGTCAGATACCCGCTTCTCTTGCCCAGGTCGATGAGCGACTTGAGTGTCTTGAGATTCTCGTCGAGTTTCAATTCCATTCTAAACTCCTTGATGGCGAAGTCCTTTCGCCGACAGCCGGGTGCAGGTGAGTATGCATCCGGCAGGATCAGGACGATTATTCAGGAGCCCGAACTTCCGGGTTCCTGTCCAGATCCTGGATCTCTCGTAACACATCCAACCGTTCGTTCTCAGTCTTGGCCGCCCGAAGTCTGTCCATCAGCTTTTTCTTGACGAGTTCCTTGCGGTCCATCCGAAAGCGAGTCAAAACGTCCTTCAACCAGGCCCCTTTATCTGGGGCCATTCTACCGATCTCTTGATTTTCGAGCGCCCACTCGATCAGGGCCGCATGGTTCACCACTTCTCGCAGACCATCCACAGTGGGTGGCTGCCCCAGGCCGAACAGTCGATACAACCCGCCGAGTAACTGCTGCAAACCTGGGTGCTCGATCTCTTCCGGAAAAATCTGCGTGCTGGCTTCGCCGATCAATGCAGGTTCGGCAAGCAGTATCTGAAGCAGTTCCTTTTCGATCGGCTTGGCCGGTTTCGCCCGACGTTCTTCCACGGCTGGCGACTCGATGGAGGGCGTCGCCACCTGCGGAGTTCGAGTCGTCTCTTTCTTCTTGGCTTGCCTGAGTTCTGCGAACCGCGCCCACACCGTTTCCTGCCGCAATCCGAGCCGTTGCGACAAGCGAGTAATCAGGAGTTCTTGCTTAACTTGCCCCGCTTGCCCCTGTGTCTCGGGCGACAAAGCCATCACACTCAGAATCGCATCCACCACGCGCTTCGCTCCATCAAGACTATCACCACTTTTCGTCAGCAACTGGGAAAGTTTGAAATCCAACGCATTCACGGCCTCGCCCAGCGCCCGCTGGAACGGTTCGGCTCCTTGTGCGACCAAGAAGTCAAACGGATCCAAGCCTTCGGGCAATGTGGCAATTGCGAGTTCCACATCGCAGCCGACAAAAATCTCAAGTGCCCGATCTACACCCGTCACTCCACCGGCATCGGCATCGAAGACCAGTGTCACCTTCGGCACGAATCGGCGAAGCTGGCGAACGTGTGCCTCGTTCAGAGCTGTGCCCATCGTCGCCACCACGTGGGTGACGCCCAACTGATGGGCCATCATCACGTCCGTGTAGCCTTCCACGACTGCGAGGTAACCTTCCTTCGCGCCAGCATTGCGGGCCACGTCCAGACCGTAGAGCAGTTCTTTCTTGAAGAACAGGGGTGTTTCCGATGAATTATAGTACTTCGGGCCGCGTTCGGCGAACTGAGAATCCGGCAGAATTCGGCCGCCGAAACCGACGGTTTGACCGCGGGCATCGCGAATGGGGAACATAACCCGATCGCGGAAGCGGTCGTAATAGCCCCCGTCGTCCCGCAATGCGACCAGCCCGATTTCTCGGAGCAATTCCATGTCCATCCGCTTGGCATTCGCGGCCCGAACCAGCCAGTCGCCGGCCGCGGGTGCGAAGCCCAGACCGAATGAGCGAATCGTCGCACCGTTCAGTTTTCGCCCGGCCAGGTACAGCCGGGCTCGCTCGCCCATCGGGTTGTCGAGCAGGCACTCCTTGTAAGTTGCCTCGGCCCATTTCATGGCGTCGAGCATTTGCCCGCGACGCTGGTTTTCGACCGGCGAACCTTGGAGGTTGATCCCCGCACGACGAGCCAGCAACTCGCGAGCTTCGATGAAGGAAATTTTTTCGAACTCGGTTACGAACGTGAAAACGTCGCCACTCTTCCCACAGGACCAGCACTTGAAATTTTGCCACTTGGGGTCGATGTGCAGAGACGGTCGAGTGTCGTTGTGGAACGGACAGATCGCTTTATAAGCACCGCCGGCAGGATAGACGGTCAGGTACGAACCCAGAATGGCGACGATGTCGCTCGCCTGTTTCACTTGTTGTGTCAGGGCGGCACGGTCCTGAGACCCGCTGGCACCTTGCACGGGATTCACTCGTGGTCCTTGGTTAACCGTTAACCTACGCCGTGCCCGGGTAGAGTCCAATTGGGGTTCGGAGCCGCGACCGTAAGGGAGCGCCCGTTGACAGCTTGCTGCCGGCTTCCTTATGGTCGCGGCTCGGAAAGTTTGGGACAATAGTAAATGGGCACCGATTGGATTTGCGAGCAGTCCGGGTCGCTTTCGCGTGAGCTTCATCGAATCCATTCGATTTCGCCTTTGCCGAAACAGCCATCTGGCCGGAGGTGGCCAGCACACTTCATTCCTTCAGTGTCCCACAAGTATAGCCTTGCTGACAACCCCGTCAAGCTGGGCAATCCGTACAAGCCGCACAGCTAAACGTAACTCTTTACCGCGTAGGCAAAATCGGAGATTGCGGAACCCAGGTAAACTTTGGCTGTTGTAGCAGTCGAATCTCGAACACGGGTCGTGCCTTCCCTGAACTAGGGAGGGATTGCGGGCCGAAGAAACAGGTTAGGAGCGATCCATCGTCCGCGTTTAGCCACGCAATTTGGGTGACAAGCGGAACACATACGGGGGGTTCATCTATGCGATTCGGCTTTAAACTTCTGTCCACATTGATGTTGCTGGCAGGTCTGCAATCGGTCGGCATGGCGGCCGTTACCGTCGAGCAGATCCTGGCGTACAAGCCCAAACAGGCCGTCGAGGTCAGCACGCCGACGACCGGTGAAATGGCTGGGTGCGCGATCGAACTCGAAAAAGGCAAAATGCTTCCGAGCGGCAAGCAAGCCACCGCATGGGTTGTCAAGGACGGCAAAGGCAACGTTCTCCGCAAATTCCACGACACGACCGGCGTCGGCGGCGTGAACATGTATGCCTACTTCCGCGATGGCGAAGAGGCCTATCGCGAGATCGACACGAACAGCAACGGGAAGATCGATCAATTCCGCTGGCTCGGGCCAAATGGCGGCAAGTGGGGCATCGACATCGACGAAGATGGCAAGATCGATTCGTGGATGGCCATCTCGCCGGAGGAACTCAGCCAGGAAATTCTGGCCGCCGTCGTGAACAAGGACTCGAAGCGACTCGAAGCGCTGATGATCTCGAAAGCCGATCTCGTCGCTCTCGGATTGCCGGCCGCCGAGACGGCCCGCATCCAGGCCAAGCTCACGGCCGCCGCGGCCCAATTCCAGAAGACGTGCCAGGAGCTGGCCAAGATCAACCCGGCAACCATCTGGGTTCATCTCGAAACCAAGCTGCCACACACCACGGCGGCCGATGCGATTAGCGCGACCACAGATCTGGTGCGCTATCGCCACGCCACCATCCTGTACCAGGAAGGCGATGGTAAGGACGCCAAGCACAACTGGCTGCAAACGGGTGAACTGATTCAGGTCGGAAAAGCTTGGCGTATCGTCCAGGCTCCGATTCCGGGGATGGAGCAGCCGCCTGAGCCAGATGGTGGCCCCGGCAAGATCGTCGGCATTCAGATCCCGCCTGGCGAAGCCGGTAAAGCACTCATGGAGAAGTTGAACGACCTAGACGTGAAGGGCGTGACCAAGGCCGGTCCTGCTGGAATCATCGAGTTTAACCTTGCGCGGGCGGCCATTATTGAGCAGATCGCGGCCCTATACACAAAGGTTGAAGATCGCAGTAAACGAGATGTCTGGTTGCGTCAGGTCGCGGACTGCTATGCGGCAGCCGCCCAACAGGGTGATAAGCCGGCACTCGGCCGCCTCGGGCAGTGGCGGGAGGCCCTGGCGAAGGACACAGCAAGTCCGATGCTCGCGTATTTCGCATTCCGCGAAGTCAGTGCTCAATATGCACAGGATCTGCCAAAAATCGGCAACAAGCCCGAAGACCTCACGAAGCTTCAGGAAGGTTGGAAGGCCAAGCTCGCCAAGTTTGTAACCGACTTCCCGACTGCTGAAGACACGCCTGATGCGATCTTGGGACTCGGCATGGTGAATGAGTTCTTCGGTTCGAA
>Ga0105046_10007155_pt1 | contig 17597 bp, 12 predicted proteins | sample MAT03_FD_78385 | JGI IMG/M metagenome (GOLD analysis project Ga0105046, IMG submission 78385) | Freshwater microbial communities from Lake Fryxell liftoff mats and glacier meltwater in Antarctica - MAT-03 (megahit assembly) | ecosystem: Environmental > Aquatic > Freshwater > Ice > Liftoff...
CATCGGCCTGATGTACAAACACCTGGAAGACTTTGCGCAAGCGCGGCACTTTCTAGAACTCGCGCTCAAGCGCGCCGAAACCCGACAAAACCTAACCTCGATGGCGCCGATCTTGGGTTCGCTGGCGGGGCTCGCCAACGACACCGGGCGGCCGCAGGACGGGCTTGATTACGCCAAGCGCGCGCGCGAAATCAATCAGCGCTTCAACTCCAAGTCCGGGCACAGCTTTGACGCACTCGAATCCGGCCGCGCGCAGCTGGCCTTGGGGCAAACCGAGAAAGCGCGCGGCGAGCTCACCGCATCGCTCAACGTGTCCCGTGAGCTAAGCCAGCCGCGCACCGCCGCAGATGCGCAGTTTTATCTGGCCCAGATTGATGAGCGCGAGGGCAATTTCGCGCAGGCGCTGGATCAATTCAAGTCGGCGATGGTGATTTTTCGCGATGCCAATGATCGGCCGCGCCTGCTTGACTGCTTTCTTGCGCTGGAGCGCAACTTGGCCAAGCTCGGGCGCAACGCCGAAGCGCTTGACTATTCCCGCCAGCGCTACGCCCTGCGTGAGGAGCTGCTCGGCGTGCAGTCCGGGCGCCGCCTGAATGATCTACGGGTGCGCTACGAGCGGACTCAAGCCGACCGTCAGATCGAATTGCTCAAGCGCGAAAACGAAGTCAAGGCGCTCAATTTGAAAAACCAGAACTTACAGCGGGTGATGGCTGCCGGCGTTGTGCTTGGCCTGCTCGCACTGCTCGGCCTGATCGCGTGGCGCTACCGGGAATCGCGGCGCCTGCACGCCGAGCTCTCATCCAATCACGCCGAGCTGCTGGCGCAAAGCCAGAATCTCAAGCTCGCCCACGAGCGCTTAGAGGAGCAGGCCCGCGATCTCTATCGCGCCGCCATTTCCGACCCGCTGACCGGCGTCTACAACCGCGCCCACGCGATCCGTCATCTGGACCAGCTGCTTACCGATTCGGCAATTGCGCGCAAACCCGTATCGCTGCTGCTGCTGGATCTCGATTTCTTCAAGCGCATCAACGACGAATTTGGCCACCCGACCGGCGACCGGGTGATCCTCGCCGTGGTCCAGGCCATCGCCACAACGCTGCGTCCCGATGACATGCTGGCGCGCTACGGCGGTGAGGAGTTCCTGGTGATCTTGCCCAATTGCGCGCCGAGCGACGCGATGCAGATTGCGCAAAGCCTGCGCGCCGCCGTTGCGCTGAACTCAGGCGACGAGCAGGGGCCATTGCCCAAACTGACCTTGAGCATTGGTTTGTCGTGCATTGCTGCGGGCCAAAATGTGGCGGTCAAGGCGCTGATCGCAGCGGCTGATCGGGCGATGTATCTGGCCAAATCAAACGGGCGCAATCGGCTTGAACGCGAGGATCCGTTGAGCACAGCCACGCCGCCTTTGCGCAGCAGCGGGCTTCATCGTGCCTAAGCCCAACCTTAAGCCACCCAAACGCGATTGGGGTGAGCGCTTAGGTCGCGCCGCCGATGACTTGACCGATTATCTGGAGTCACTCGAACGCAAACGCGCCAATCGGCCCGCCCGCGAACTGCCCTTTTTCGCCTGGATCGGCCCGCGTGAGGTTCTGCTCGCGGCGGTCGGCGCGCAGCTTTGCGCGGGCGTGGCGCTGCTGCTGGGTGGCTCGGCGCTGATGTGGTTCCTTGCTGCGGTTTCGTTTGGGCTTGCCGCGCTGATGTTCAGGCAGATTCGCTTCGCCCACCACGCCAACCTGATTTTGAGCAGCCTCTCGCTGCTGACGATCCCCTTTGGCAGCCTGCTCGCAACCTTCATGGGCAGTTCCAGCGAACAGGGCCTGCGCAGCGGCGGGCTCGGCATGCTTGGCGTGGTGCTGGTGGTTTTTCTGGGCCTGAGCGCGCTCGGTTCGGTGGCGGCGCTGTGGCAGGATCGGTAGGTCAGCGAAGCTTGATCTTGCTCAGCTGGCGCCCCGCCGCAAGCCACGCGCCCAGCCAACCGATCAGCACGCTCACGAGCAGCAGCTTAAGGGTGGCAGAGAGCGGCAAATAGCCCATGGCAAAGCCCGAACCATAAGAGCGCGCCAGCTCCGCCACCGGCCCACGCAGCGCGTACAAACCGACGTTGAGCAACACCCACGCAATGATCCCGCCGAACAGCCCAAGCCACACGCCCGCGTACAAAAATGGCCGGCGCACAAAGCCATCGGTCGCGCCGAGCAGCTTGGAGATCTCGATTTCCTCGACGCGCTCTTGAATCTCAAGGCGGATGGTGTTGCCCACAACCAGGAGCACCGCCAGCGCCAGCATCAGCCCGACGATCTGGGTCAGGCGCTCGGCAATTTCGAGCATCCCGGCAAAGCGCTCGACCCAGCGCTGATCAAAAGACACGTAATCGACGTCTGCGCGCGCCTTGAGCCGCTCGGCCAGCGCGCTCATGCGCTCAGGCGTGCGCTGCGCGGGCGCGGCGGTAATCTTGAGCACCGCCGGCAGGGGGTTGTCCTTAAGCAGCGCAACCGCCTCGCCCAAGCGCGACTGCGCTTTGAATTCTTCGAGCGCCTGCTGCGGCGATTTAAGCTCCACGCTTTGCAGGTTTTCATCCGCGCTCAAAATGGTGAACAAGCGCTGCTGCGCCTTTTCATCGGCATCCGCGCGCAGAAACACGCTAAGCGTGCCCGGCTTCTCAAAGCCCTTGGTGGCGTCCTTGATTTGCCCCACCGCAATCAGGAAAGCCGCCGGCAGCGCCAGCGCAATGGCGAGTACGCCGATCGTCATCAAGCTGGCCAGCGGCGCGGTGCTGAGCCCTTTCAGGCTGCGCTTGGCGCTCGCCAAATGGTGCTCGAAATAGGCTTCGCGGCGCGTGCGTTTGGGCTGGATATCCAGATTCGCCATCAGTCGGGCCGAAAGTCGTCGATCAATTCGCCAGAGCGCAGCACCAGCGTGCGCCGGCGCCAGTGTTTGATCAGGTTCAAATCGTGCGAGGCAATCACCACGCACGAACCCACCTGCTGAAAACTCACAAACAGCGCCATGATTTCTTCGGCCAGCTTGGGATCGAGATTGCCGGTCGGCTCATCCGCAATCAGGATCGGCGGACGGGTCACGATGGCGCGCGCAATGCCAACGCGCTGCTGTTCACCGCCGGACAGCGCCAGTGGGCTTAAATCTTCTTTTTCCAGCAGGTTAACCAGATCAAGCGCCGAGCGCACGCGCTGGCCCAACTCAGGCTGGCGGTAACCTGCGATGTACAAAGGCAGCGCCACATTTTCAAAAACCGAGCGATCGGTCAGCAGGCGGTGATCCTGATAAACCACGCCAATCTGGCGGCGATAAAACGCCAGCCGCTTGCCCGCGATCCCGGCCAAATCATGCCCGCCCACCTTGACTGAGCCCGAAGTCGGTCGGTCGATCAAGGCCATCAGCTTGAGCAGCGAACTTTTGCCCGCACCCGAATGCCCGGTTAAAAACACCAGCTCGCCGGCCTCAAGCTCGAAGCTCACTTCGCGCAGGGCCGGCAGGCCAGTCGGGTAGCGCAGGCTGACTTGGTTGAAGGAAATCAAGCCAACGCCGCCATTTCAGCGGCACGCGAATGTTCAAAACGCGTGCCGATTGCCACCTCAGGCCGCCCGTCGAATGGGCAAGCGGAACTGCTCAAGCAGCTGCGCTTCGTGGGCCTTGGCTTCTTTCAGGTGCTTTTCTTTGACGTGGCCGTAGCCGCGAATGTGTTCGGGCACCGAAGCAATCTCAACCGCCAAGCCGTGGTTTTCGCCGTCAAGTTTGTTCAGCAGCTCGTCAATCACGCGCACGTAGTCGCCAATCAATTGGCGCTCCATCTTGCGTTCCTCGCTGCGCCCGAACGGATCAAGGAAGCCGCCGCGCAGAAACTTGAAGTGCTTGACCAGCTTGAACGCACGCATCATCCACGGACCGTATTCGGCCTTGACCAGGTGCCCGTTGGCGTCGGTTTTGGACAAAAGCGGCGGGGCCAGATTGAAGTGGATCTTGTAGTCGCCGTCGAAGGTGTCTTTGATCTGCCGCTCGAACTCAGCCGAGGTATACAGCCGCGCCACTTCGTACTCGTCTTTGTAGGCCTTGAGCTTGAAAAAATAGCGCGCGACGGCTTCGCTCAAGGCCGTGAGGCCGGGGGTACGCGCTTTCTCGGCGGCACGAACTTTCTCAACCAGATCGACATAGCTTTGCGCGTAAGCGGCGTCTTGGTAGTCGGTCAGGAAGGCTTCGCGGTGGGTGATCATCTGATCAAGCGTTTTCGCAATCGGCGCGCGCGTGCCCTGCCAGTAATCGGGTGTGCCCGATTTGGGCTGGGCGTTGGCTGCCTCAATCACGCGGGGCATGTCGTGAACGGCCATGCGGCCCCAATTGAACGCGCGCTTGTTCATCTCGACCGCGGCGTCGTTGAGCTCAATGGCGCGCATCAAGGCATCCAGCCCGACTGGCACCAGGCCCTTCTGCCAGGCCACGCCGAGCATGAACAGGTTGGTCGCGATCGAATCGCCAATGATCGCGCTGGCCAATTCAGTGGCATCGACCAGCATCGGGTCGCGCTCACCGAGACCCAGCTTGACCGCCGCCAGAATCTGCGCGGTGGGAAACTGCATATCGGTGTCGCGGGTGAAACTGCCGGGCATCGCCTCGTAGGTATTGAGCACCGCGTGGGTGCGGCCGGCGCGGATCTTAGACAGCGCCCAGTAATCGTTGATCACGACCATGTCGCAGCCGAGGACCAAATCGGCTTCGCCCGCGGCGATGCGCACCGCGTGAATGTCTGCGGGGCTGGTGGCGATGCGCACGTGGGTGGTAACCGCGCCGCCTTTTTGCGCCAGCCCGGTTTGATCGAGCACCGAGCCGCCCTTGCCTTCGAGATGCGCCGCCATGCCAAGCAGCGCGCCGATGGTGACTACGCCCGTGCCGCCAATGCCGGTGATCAGAATGTTCCAGGGTTGCGTAAGAGCCGGCAATTCAGGAATCGGCAGCGCGTCGAAATCAACCTTGCCGCCCGCGCCTTTTTTCTTCTTGAGCATGCCGCCTTTGACCGTCACAAAGCTCGGGCAGAAGCCGTTCACGCAGGAGTAGTCCTTGTTGCAGTTGGACTGGTCGATTTCGCGCTTGCGTCCAAACTCGGTTTCAAGCGGCAGAATCGCGATGCAGTTGGATTTGACCCCGCAATCGCCGCAGCCCTCGCAGACTGCAGCGTTGATGAAGATGCGCTTGGCCGGATCGTCCATCAGCTTGCGCTTGCGCCGGCGGCGCTTTTCAGCGGCGCAGGTCTGATCAAAAATCAGCACCGACGCGCCACCGATCTCGCGCAAGCGCTGTTGGGTCTCATCCAGCAGCTTGCGGTCAAAAAACTCAACGCCGCTCGGAAACTGCTCGCGGTGTTCGTATTTCTCGATATCGTCTGACATCACCACGATGGTCTGCACGCCCTCGGCGCGGACCTGGCGCGCGATGTCCAGCACCGACAGCGTGCCGTCAATGGGCTGCCCGCCGGTCATCGCCACGGCGTCGTTGTAGAGAATCTTGAAGGTGATGTTGACCTTGGCCGACACGCACGCACGCAGCGCCAGCGAACCCGAATGGAAATAGGTGCCGTCGCCCAAGTTCTGGAAAATATGCTTCTCCTGGGTGAAGGGCGCCTGCCCGATCCAGGGCACGCCTTCACCGCCCATCTGGGTGAAGGTGTCGGTTTTGCGGTCCATCCAGGTGACCATGTAGTGGCAGCCAATGCCGCCGGTGGCGCGCGAGCCGTCGGGCACCACGGTCGAGGTGTTGTGCGGACAGCCGGCGCAAAAGTGCGCAGCGCGTTTGAAATCAACGCGCGGCAGGGCGAGTTCGGCTTCCTTGTTGGCGAGGAACAACAGGCGCTCTTCGATCAGCTCGGAGGTGAAAAACCGGCTCAGGCGCTTCGCAATCAGCCGCGCAATCCGAGCCGGAGTGAGCTCACCAATCGACGGCAGCACCCACTCGCCGCCCTCGTTGTATTTGCCGACGATGCTGGGGCGGGTGGCCTGGTCCCAGTTGTACATGTGCTCTTTCATCTGCGCTTCGATGAACGAGCGTTTTTCCTCGACCACGATGATGTCCTCAAGGCCACGCGCAAACGCGCGGATGCCCTCGGGTTCAAGCGGCCAGGTCATGCCGATCTTGTAAACGCGAAGCCCCACATCGGCCGCGACTTTTTCATCGATACCCAGATACTCAAGCGCCTGCAGCACATCCAGATAGCTCTTGCCGGTGGTGACGATGCCGAGGCGCGCGCGCGGTGAATCCAGCACGATTCGGTCGATCCCGTTGGCCCGCGCGAACGCCATCGCCGCGTGCATCGCGTATTGGTGCAGGCGCATTTCCTGATCCATTGGCGGATCCGGCCAGCGGATGTTCAAGCCCCCGCTCGGCAGCTCAACGCCGGTCGGAATGACGATATCGAGCTGGTGTGGATCGACATTCACCGAGGCCGAGGTTTCCACCGTTTCGGCGATGGTTTTAAAACCCACCCAGCGCCCGGTGTAGCGGCTCATGGCCCAGCCGAGCAGGCCCATATCGAGGATGTCCTGGACGCCAGCCGGGTTCAAGATCGGCATCATCGCTGAGATAAATTCGTGCTCGGATTGATGCGGCAGCGTCGATGAGCGGCACGCGTGATCGTCGCCTGCGAGCACCAGCACGCCGCCGTGTTTGGAGGTGCCGGCGGCGTTGGCGTGTTTGAACACGTCGCCCGAGCGATCAACGCCAGGGCCCTTGCCGTACCACATCGCAAAGACGCCGTCGTACTTGGCGCCGGGAAATAGATTGACCTGCTGGGAGCCCCAAACCGAAGTCGCCGCCAAGTCCTCGTTCAAGCCCGGCGCAAATTCGATGTTGGCGCTTTTGAGGTACTTTTTGGCTTTCCACAGCGCTTGGTCCAAGCCGCCCAGCGGCGAGCCGCGGTAGCCGGAAATGTATCCGGCGGTGTTGAGGCTGTTCTTTTTGTCGCGCAGCGCCTGCATCAGCGGCAGGCGCACCAGCGCCTGGATTCCAGACAGATAAATCCGCCCCTGATGCAGCGTGTATTTGTGATCGAGCGTGTAGCCGAGATCGAGGGGTTTGGGCACGGTGGACATGGGCTGACGCTCGTATTTGAAAGATCTAGAGGCGCGATTCTAAAGAATGCGGTGGGTGAGCGCGTAGGCGCTGCTTCGTCACGGGAATGCTTGTATCTTGCAGAGCCCAGTATTTTGTGAGTGTGAGCCATGCGCGCGTTGTTTTTCGCTCTTGTAGTATCCAGCGCAGGCGTCGCCCACGCGTGCGAGGTATCGATTGAAAGCGCCTGGATCCGCGCCGCACCGCCTGGGGCAACCATGCTGGCGGGCTATCTGCGCCTGAGCAATGCCGGGGACACGGCGGTTGCAATCAAAGAGGTCAGCTCGGTTAACTTTGCCCGCGTTGAGATTCACGAAACCCAAGTGGTCGACGGCGTCTCGCAGATGCGCGAGCTCAAAACGCTAACGCTGCCCGCAAAAGGCAGCGTTGAGCTCAAGCCAGGCGGCAAGCACCTGATGCTGATCAGCCCAAGCAAATCCCTGAAAGTGGGCGACAGCGTGGTCTTGACCCTAAGCGACCTTGCGGACTGCAAGATCAGCGCAACCGTCGCCGTTTTGAAAGACCAAGCGCCCGCCGATTCCGATCACCACCATCACCATCATCATTAAAGGCCGCAGCATGAGCCCACTTAAGTTTCGCCCGACTGTAATGCTGGCGCTGGCGCTTGCCGGCCTGCTTAGCGCCTGCGCACCAACCACGGTTACCCCAACTGCCGAACTTACGCCGTTGGCGGCGGCACCAAACAGCGCGCCGATCCCACCGGTGGCCAAACAGGTGCCGCATTTGGTGCGCTCGCCCAACGGTGATCGCTCAGATCCGTACTACTGGCTGCGCGACGATGACCCTGAGCAAAAAAATGCCGACGTGATGGCTTGGCTGAACGCCGAAAATGCCTACAAAGACGCGATGCTCAAACACACCGAAGCGCTGCAGTTGAGCCTGTTTGAGGAAATCAAGGCGCGCATCAAAGAGGACGATTCTTCCGTGCCCGTGTTTGAAAACGGCTACTGGTACTTCGCCCGCTTTGAGGCCGGCAAGGAATATCCAATCTACGCACGCAAAAAAGGCACGCTCGACGCGCCTGAAGAAATCCTTTTGGACGGCCCAAAAATGGCGGAAGGGCAGAGCTTTTTCAGTATCGGACAAATCGAGGTGAGCCCCAACAACCAGCTGCTCGCCTACAGCGAGGACACCACTGGGCGGCGCAACTACACGCTCAAGGTCAAGAGCTTAAGCACCGGCGAAACGCTGCCCTTGAGCGTAGCCGGCATTGATCCGGGCATGGTCTGGGCTGCTGACAACCGCACGATCTTCTACGTCAAGAAAAACCCGACCACGCTGCTTGGCTTTCAGGTGTATCGCCACCAGCTCGGCGCAGGCACGGCCGATGCGCTGGTTTATGAGGAAAAAGACCCGTCGTTTTATATGGGCTTGGGCAAAACCCGCTCCAATGAGTACCTCTATATCGGCGTGCAGTCCACGCTTGAGTCGGAAATGCGGGTGCTCAAGGCCAACGATCCGCTGGGCGAGTTCAAGCCGCTGCTGGCGCGCATCAACAACCACGAATACCAAGCCGACCACCTCAACGGCAGATGGCTGATTCGGACCAACTGGAATGCGCCCAACTTCCGCCTGATGGAAGCAGCCGCCGGCAAAGTCGGCCGGCGTGAAAACTGGCGCGGCGTGGTCGCACACCGCGCAGACACTTTTATCGCCGACTTTGCGCTGTTTAATCAGTATCTGGTGGTTGGCGAACGCTCCGATGGCCTGCGCCGAATCAAAGTGCTGCCCAAAGCGGGCGGCGCGCCCTATTACATCAAGAGCGACGAACCGGCCTACGCTGCGTTTATCGGCGACAACCCCGAACCCGATTCAAGCACGCTGCGCTATACCTTCACCGCGTTGACCACGCCCAACAGCGTGTTTGATTTGGATCTCAAAAGCGGTGCGCGCACGCTTCTCAAGCAGGATCCCGTGCTCGGTGATTTCGACGCGAGCAACTACAGCAGCGAGCGCGTTTGGGCGCCGGCGCGCGACGGCACGCGAATTCCGGTGAGCCTGGTCTATCGCAAAAACCTGTTCAGCAAAAACGCCACTGCGCCGCTGCTGCAGTTCGCCTATGGTTCCTACGGTATCTCGCTCGAGCCCGCGTTTTTGAGCGCACGGCTGTCGCTGCTGGACCGCGGCTTTGTCTTCGCGATCGCGCACGTTCGCGGTGGCCAAGAAATGGGCCGGGCCTGGTATGAAAACGGCAAGCTGCTCAAAAAGATCAACACCTTCACCGATTTCATTGACGTCACCGATTTTCTGGTGGCCCAAGGCTATGCGGCCAAAGGGCAGGTCTACGCGCAAGGCGGATCGGCGGGCGGCTTGCTGATGGGTGCGGTGGCCAACATGGCGCCTGAGCGCTATCGCGGCATTCTCGCCACCGTGCCCTTTGTGGACGTGGTGACCACCATGCTGGACGAGTCGATCCCGCTGACCACCAACGAATTCGACGAATGGGGCAATCCGCAAGAAAAGGTCTATTACGACTACATGCTGAGCTATTCGCCTTACGACAACCTCAAAGCGCAGGCCTACCCGAACATGCTGGTCTCAACCGGGCTTTGGGATTCGCAGGTGCAGTACTTCGAGCCGGCCAAATACGTCGCGCGCCTGCGCACGCTCAAAACCGACAACAACCTGCTCCTGTTTCACATCAACATGGAAGCCGGCCACGGCGGCAAATCGGGGCGTTTTGCGCGCCTGCAAGACACCGCGCGGGAGTACGCATTCATGCTCGATTTGGCGGGTCAGCGCGAGTAGATTGCGGCGCTGTTAGGGCATTGCAAAAGCGGGCCGGCTTAATTGAACGGCCCGCTTTGATTGCTTGCTATGCGGGCTTGTAGCCTCAGCCATCGCACTCGGTGGTGGCGACAACCGCAAGCTTGACCACGGCATCGGCGAGCGCGTCGATGAACGCCTCGCGGTCCATGGATTGCCACGCATCGTCCATCGCATCGGCGGCTTGGGCCAAGTCTTCATCTTGTTCCGCCACCGCGATCGCGCCTAGGCCATCGACCACGTCGCGCAAGGCGCCATCTTCTTCGCTGCCTTCACCAATTGCGGCATTGTTGTCGTCCATCTCGATGCCGAGAGCGGTCAACGCCTCACCCATTTCATTGACTTCGTCGCAAGATAATACCGGCGCCGCAAACGCGGGCTGTCCGCTCAAGAACACCAGTGTTGCAAGCACTAACAAACGTTTCATAAAACCCCCAACCTCGTTTAAGTTTTGTAGGGATATCACGAATCCGGATGGTCTTGCAAAGCGGCAGCCAGCGCCGCCTTAAAACGCCTCGCCTTCGGGCAAATAGCGCCACTGCCCGAGCACCATTTGTTTGAGCGGGATGCGCCCAATGCGAATGCGTCTAATCGCTTTGACCTCCAAGCCCACCTGCGTACACATCCAGTGGATTTGGCCAAGGCCCGGGTTTTTGATCGCAAAACGCAGACGGGTTTCGCTTTGCCAGCTGACTTTAACCGGTGCCAGCAGGCCACCGTTGAAGCGCAGGCCGTGGCCCAAGCGGGCCAGCGCGCTTTCGTCCAAGCGGCCCACCACCTCAACCACCAACTCCTGCTCAATGCGGTGGCCGTATTCGCGCAGATGCCAGCTAAGCCTCCCGTCCTGGGTGAATGCCTGTAGCCCGCTCGAATCGTCTTCAAGCGGCATTAGCGGCTGCAGGCGCTCAAAGTGGCGGCTGAGCAAGCGCACGCCGGAATCGTCGGCTGGCGAACGCGTGGCGCTGCTCAGCAGGGCCGCCGCCTGAGCCACGTCAAGCCCGGCGGGTTTATGCAGCAAAAATGTGCTGGGCGCGCTCGGTTTCGCTTCGGCATGGGCGTCTACCGTGATCTCATGGTGTGCGCTGACCTGCGCCTGCGGGCGATCCACCACGGCGCCGTCCACCCGCACAAAACCGCCCTCAATCAGCTGCTCGGCCTCGCGCCGCGAGCAGCCCTTGAGCGCAATCAGACGTTTGGATAAGCGCAGCGAGTCAGTCATTGGTGTGTGGGCCAAACAAAGCGCGAGAATAACCGCAATCGCGCGCCGGCTCTCCCGGCGCTGTCGCAGCCGGGTGCTATCCTTTTTGATTGACCCCAAGTGATCGCGCGCCGCCATGTCTGACAACAAAACCCTCTACGAAGCTGCACTCGAGTACCACCGCAAGCCCACGCCCGGCAAGATCAAGGTCACCCCGACCAAGGCGCTGATCACCGCGAAAGATCTGTCTCTCGCCTATTCGCCCGGCGTGGCCGCCGCCTGCGAGGAGATCGTGCGCGATCCGGCGACCGTCAGCGAATTGACCTCGCGCGGTAATTTGGTCGCCGTCATCACCAACGGCACCGCGGTATTGGGCTTGGGCGCGATTGGTCCACTGGCGGCCAAACCGGTGATGGAAGGCAAGGGCGTGCTGTTCAAAAAGTTCGCCAACATCGACGTGTTTGATATCGAAATCAACGAGCTTGATCCGCAAAAGCTGGTCGATATCATCGCCTCTTTGGAGCCCACCTTTGGCGGCATCAACCTAGAAGACATCAAGGCGCCGGAGTGTTTTTACGTCGAACGCAAGCTCCGCGAGCGGGTCAAGATTCCGGTTTTCCACGACGACCAACACGGCACCGCGATCATCGTCGGCGCCGCAGTGCGCAATGCGCTGCTGGTGGTGGGCAAGCGCATTGATGAGGTCCGCTTGGTGTCTTCGGGCGCGGGCGCCGCCGGGATTGCGTGCTTGGACATGCTGGTCAAACTTGGGCTTAACCCCAAGAACATCCTGGTAACCGATCGCTTAGGCGTGGTGTATCACGGCCGCGCCGAAGAAATGGACGCCGACAAATCGCGCTACGCCCGCCACACCGCCCTGCGCACGCTCGCCGACGCGATGCCCGGCGCGGATATTTTTCTCGGGCTGTCTGCCGGCGGTGTGCTCAAAGCCGAGATGGTGAAAGGCATGGCGGACAAGCCGATCATTCTTGCGCTGGCCAACCCCACGCCTGAAATCATGCCCGAGCTCGCACTCGCTGCGCGCCCCGATGCAATCATCTGCACCGGGCGTTCGGACTATCCAAACCAGGTCAACAACGCGCTCTGTTTCCCCTATATCTTCCGCGGCGCGCTTGACGTTGGCGCCTCCACCATCAACGAAGAAATGAAGCTGGCTTGCGTTGAGGCGATCGCTGAATTGGCGCGGATGGAAGCCTCCGACATCTCAGCCCAAGCCTACGGCGGCGCCAGCGCCGGTTTTGGCCCGGAAAACCTCATCCCCAAGCCGTTTGATCCGCGTTTGATCGTGCATTTGGCGCCCGCTGTGGCCAAAGCCGCGATGGATTCCGGGGTCGCGACCCGGCCGATCGCCGACATGAACGCCTACCGCGAACAGATGAACCAATTCATCTTCCGCACCGGCCTTGTGATGAAGCCGGTATTCGAGGCCGCCAAGGCCGACAAAAAGCGCGTGGTGTATGCCGAAGGCGAAGAAGAAGTGGTCCTGCGCGCGGTGCAAACCGTGGTGGACGACGCCTTGGCGATCCCGATCCTGATCGGCCGCCCCGAGGTCATTGAAATGCGCATTGAGCGGCTGGGCCTGCGCATCCGCGCCGGGGTTGATTTCGAGCTGACCAACATCAACGATGACAGCCGCTTTCGCGACTACTGGATGCAGTACCACCAGCTTCTCGAACGCCGCGGCATCACCCCGGCCACGGCCAAAGCGGTGATCCGAACCCGCGCAACCGTGGTCGCGGCGCTGATGGTCAAGCGCGGCGAAGCCGACGCGATGATTTGCGGCGTGGTCGGCCGCTACAAGCGCAAGCTGGACTACGTGCTTGACGTGATCGGGCTCAAAGACGGCGTGCGTTCGGCGGCGGCATTGAGCGGAATCGCATCGGATCGCGGCACCGTGTTTATCTGCGACACCCACGTCAATCCGGACCCCAGCGCGCAGGAAATCTGCGACGCCACCCTGCTTGCGGCCGAGCGCGTGCGCCTGTTTGGAATGGTCCCCAAAGTGGCGCTGCTCTCGCATTCGAATTTCGGCAGCTTTGAAACCGCCTCGTCGCGCAAGATGGCCGCGGCACTCGCGCTGATCCGCGCCCGCGATCCAGAGCTTGATGTTGAAGGCGAGATGCAGGCCGACACCGCGCTTGATGAAACCGTCCGCGAGCGGATCTTTCCGAACTCGCGGCTGAAAGGCCAAGCCAACCTTTTCATCATGCCTAACCTAGATGCCGCCAATATCGCCTACAACATGGGCCGCGTCGTGTCCGAAGGGGTCGCGATTGGCCCGATGCTGCTGGGCGTGGCCAAACCGGCGCACGTGCTGACAACCGCAGCGACCGTGCGCCGCATCGTCAACATGACCGCGGTGGCGGCAGTCGACGCGCAGCGCGCTTAGAGCCGCTGCGAAAGCGGTCAGTGGTGGCCCTCGTGGCCACTTTTTTTCGGCGTGGGCAGCGCGTCGGACTTGGCATTGGCTGGTTTGCCGCGGCGCACCGGCCGGCCAAAATCGGGATCAGCGCTGACGCGCTTGGCCACTTCGCCAGCGGGATGTTGGTACCAACCGGGGTCGCGATAGTCGCCGGGCGCGAGGTCATCGCGCACCTTGACTAGGCTAAACATGCCGCCCATTTCGATGTTTCCAAACGGGCCCTGGCCCGCCATCATCGCCAGCGTATTTTCCGGCCCGCGCATGTGGCCGGAATCGACGTGCGTCTGGTGCTCGGCCATGCCGTGTTCGCCCATCGGCATATAGCCCGGCACCACTTTGCGAATCCGCTCGGCGAGCGCGCTCTGATCCACGCCCTGCGGATTGGGAATGTCGTGGCCCATTGGGCCCATGGTGTGGTGGGCCATGTGGCAATGGAAGGCCCAATCACCGGGCACCGCGATGAATTCGATATCGCGCATCTGGCCGACCCCGATGATCTCGGTCACTTCGCTGCGCCACTGCGATTTGGGCCAGCGCCCGCCATCACTGCCGGTAACCAGAAAATGCACGCCGTGCAGATGGATCGGGTGGTTCCACATCGACAGATTGCCAAGGCGGATGCGCACGCGCTCGTTGGTGCGCGCCACCAGCGGCTCGGTGGCCGGAAATACCTTCGAATTAAAGGTCCAAAGATCAAAGTCCTGCATCACCGCTGGATCGGGCCGCGAGGTGCCCGGATGCAGCGCCCAGTTGTGCAAAAGGATCGCGTAGTCGCGGTCGATCCGCTCGGCCTCGGCCGCGCGCGGATGGATGATGAACAAGCCCATCATCCCCATCGCCATCTGCACCATCTCGTCGGCGTGCGGGTGATACATGTGGGTGCCGTGCTGGCGCAGGGTGAATTCGTACGCGTAGGTTTCGCCCGGATTGATCGCTCGCTGGTTGAGCCCGCCTACGCCGTCCATCCCGCTCGGCAGCAGCAGCCCGTGCCAGTGCACGCTGGTGTGTTCCTTGAGGCGATTGGTTACCAGGATCCGCACGCGATCGCCTTCAACCGCCTCAATGGTCGGGCCGGGCGTGGTGCCGTTGTAGCCCCAGCACTTGGCCACCGAACCTGGCGCGAATTCATGCTCGATTTCCTCGGCAACCAAATGAAACTCCTTCACCCCCGCATTCATTCGATGCGGCAGGCTCCAGCCATTGGGCGTGCGAACTTTGCCCGGGCGCGCAACGGACCCCGTCGCGTTAGGTGCCGCTTGCGCGATCCTGCCTTGCGCTGCCGCGCCGACGCAAACCGCGCCTGCACCCAGCAAGAGATTTCGGCGATTTGCATTCATGGGTGTTCACCTTTGGAATGATCGTGTTGATGGGTTGAAGGTTCGGCTTTGCGTTCGGGTTTTAGTTCGATTTCGGTCTGGCCCGATGCCTGGCCCGGCAGACGGCTGCCCACCGCATAGGCCAGTGCGGTCCGCGCCAGCCAGTAGTCGCGAATGGCCTCGATATAGCCGCTGAGCGCCTGATACTCGCTTTGCTTGGCGCGGAGCAAATCGAAAGCGCCGATCAACATAAAGTTGTAGCGTTCCAGCTCGCGCTCGACGGCCTCGCCCTGTGCCGGAACGATGGTTTGTGCATAGTTTTGGATCACCGTGCGCAGGCCCAGAAGCAGCCCATGCGCTTCGCGCACGTTGAGCTCCACTTTCAGCTCGCGCGCCGCCAGCTCCGCGCGTCCGCGCGCGAGTCGCGCATCGGCACGCAGCGTGCGCGCCTGGCCCTGCTGGAAGATCGGCAGTTCGAGCGTCAAGCCCGGCCCGCGCAGGCGGCTGCCGTCGGGTTCGCGTTCCCATTCATAGTCGAGTTCAAGCCCTCCCAACCAGCGCCAGCTGCGGGCGCTTTGCTGGCTGTCGCTGAGAATTTCAAGCTGCAGGCGCGCCGCACGCAAATCCAGCCGATTGGCGCTGGCGTCTTCAAGCAGCGCAGCGAGCGCGGGTTCCTCAAGCACCGGCAGCGGCGATTGCGCGGGCATGCGCCAACCCACGGCGTCTGCGCCGCGCAAGCCCATCAGCAGGTTCAGGCGCGTCCGGCTGCGAATCAAGCGCGCTCCCGCCTGCGCCGCCGCGACGGCCGCCTCACCGGCCAGCGCTTTTTCGCGCAGCAGCTCAAGGCGCGAAATGTTGCCCGCGGCATAAAACGCCTGCGCCAGCTCTGCCGATACGCCTGCGGCCTCCGCCAGCGCATCACTAAGAGCCGCCTCTTGCGTGGCCGCCATACAGCGATACCAGGCCGACTCGGTGTCGCGCGCGATTTCAACCGCCCGCGCCGCGACCTCCAGCTTCAGCGCCGCAAAATCGCGGGCGGCGATACGGCTGCCCTGCGGCAGGAGCAGCAAAGACGCGAGATCAATCCCGAGCGCGCCCGTGCGGACTACGCCCTCGTCGCCCGCACGCCGGCTGAAAGACAAATGCGGATTGGCCAGGCGCGAGGCCTCAAAAGCCTCCGCAGCGCCAATCCCCAGCCGCGTCCACGAGGCAGCCAGGGTCGGGTTGAACGCCATCGCCAGCGCGACCGCGTCATCCGCACCCAGCGGCTTTTCGAGCAGCGCGGCGCGTTCGCTTGCGCCGTCACGCGCGGCCGCCGCGCCAATCGCGGGTGCAGCCAGCGCACGCGAATCGCGCTCGGCAGTCTTGGTGGAAAAACTCGCGCACGCCGCCAACGTCGCCAAAAGCAGCAGCGCGCAGAGCGCACGTGTACTCACTCGCAAAAAAATATGAACCATATGCAGAACCTCAAAACCCAAGGGTCAACCAGCGCCAAAGCGCCGGCCTTAAATGGGGCGAAGACCGCAAAGATCTGCGCCGCCGATAGAGCCTTGGATCAACCCGCAGGCGGTCGCAGCAGCGGCGCTAGGAGGAGCAGCGGCCAATGGGTCAACCCCTGCAGCAGCTGCTCGCTTCGGGCAACAGCCACAGGCAAACCAAGTCCAGACGACTCAAGCCCAATGGGCAGAAGCACGCAGTGACAAACCTTGGCGCCCTTGCAGCAGGGCGATGGATCCGTGTCCATGTGCGCGTCGTCGTGCCCATGACATCCGCTCGCGGAAACGGCCGGCGGGTCGAGCGGCACCTCAGCCTGAGCCACCGCGATCCAAGCGTTGAACAACAGCGCCAGCACCAGCGAAAGCCCCATTCGAGATCGATTGCGCAAAGACATCTGGTGAAACTACCACGCGATTTGCGAAGCCCCCATGCAGGCCCGCACTTTTCTTGCGAGAATCAGCGGGTGCGGAAATGCATCCGCAGCAAATTTGGGCCATTCCAAACCCAAAGAAATTTAGAAAGGGCCTGTAGCTCAATTGGTTAGAGCAGTGGACTCATAATCCATTGGTTAACGGTTCAAGTCCGTTCGGGCCCACCAAATCGGCGCATCGGCACATGCTTTAAGCGCCAAGCGCTCGCGCCGTGCCGACCTGGCGCGATAAATCGCGCCGCTGCGACCGCTAATTTCAACGATCGGGTCGAGCCCGTGGAATTGCGTCAGCGAGCCCTCCCACACCACCGGACATGCGAACCCGCAGCAGGCGGTTAAGTTCAGTTTCACGCTCCCGCTCGGCGGCGGGCGGCAGACGGTACGCAGCGATGCGCCGAGCGCATGCGCTGCTTGAAGGCAGCCGCGTTAAACGATTTTGCTTCGCTGTTTTCGCCATCGATCAGCGCCGCGCGTACCGCGTCCAATTCGGCGCTGCGTTCCTGATCGCGCCTGCTCAGATCGCGCATAAATTCACTGTCATTGGTGTGTCGACCCGCCGTGATCTGAGCTTTGATCCAAGCATCTTGCTGGTCGGTCAGCGCAATTGTTTTGTGTACAGTTGCCATTTTTCAACTCCAGGTTAGGTGCGTCAAATCAAGGCGATGATCCGGGCACTGCGGGCCGCCGCCAGTGTGCAAGTGAAGCGACCCGCCGCCGAGGCCGGCCTGTCAGTGCTCGAAGCCGGTGGGGATTTCGCCGATGGCGTGATTGCCTACGAGGGCAACTGGCTGGGTGGTGAGACAGGTGCTGCGG
>Ga0105046_10007156_pt1 | contig 17594 bp, 14 predicted proteins | sample MAT03_FD_78385 | JGI IMG/M metagenome (GOLD analysis project Ga0105046, IMG submission 78385) | Freshwater microbial communities from Lake Fryxell liftoff mats and glacier meltwater in Antarctica - MAT-03 (megahit assembly) | ecosystem: Environmental > Aquatic > Freshwater > Ice > Liftoff...
AGCCTGATGCGCCTCGTCTAATTCCGTACTACGACGGGCCGTAAGTAGGACAGGTGCTCTGAACCACGCCTTGATGAACCGATCTTGGCAATGGTGACCAGAGTCGGATCGGAAGCGTGAATTGCCTCGGATCATCAAACGCCAGCACCGGAGAGTGGTAGCTCACCAGCACCAACTCCCGGCGCGGGGCGATGAACGTGTGCAGAACACCCCGGTTGAACACCACGACATCCCCCGCCCTCGCCGACAAGACCGTCGAGCAGGTGCTCCTGACCGATCTCGACAAGTTCAGCGTCATCTCGGCGGTGCAGTGGAAGGGAATCAGCGAGTTCATGCAGGGCCTGACGGGCGACGCGGGGCTGGCGAGCATCATCCACCCCTCAGCGCTCTGGGCCATGGCGGTCGCGGCGGTCATCGGCATTGTGTTCGAGCTGGTCCGCGTCTTCACCAAGAACAAGAGCCCGATCTCGCCGGTTGCCATCGGTCTCGGGATGGTCCTACCACCGGACTCGACGTTCTGGATGTTCCTGGGCGCGGGCTTCTTCTGGACCATGGGCAAGATGTACAAGGCTCGCAAGGAAGGCCTGGGCTGGAAGCTCTGGGTCGACACGCACGAATTGATCTGCGCCGGGATCATCGCCGGTGCCGCACTCGTGGGCAACGGCGATGTGCTGGTCAAGGTATTTCTGCTCGGGTGATCGCGCCATCATTGTTCGCGGGATTAATCGATGTTGTGGCGGACCTGCTCGTAGTTGAGGCCCATAATCCGTCATGCCACAGACCATCATTGTGACCGGAGCCTCGCGCGGGATCGGGCTTGAGATGTGCCGCGTGATGGCGATGCGCGGCGACGGCGTGATCGCGACGGCGCGAACGACAACACCCGCGCTCGCCGAGCTTGCGTTGGTGCATGGCGTCGAGGTCATGGAGTTGGAGGTGACGGATGCGGCGTCGATCGCGGCGATGGCGCGCCGGCTGGAGGGAAGGGCGATTGATGTGCTGATCAACAACGCGGGCGTGAGCAGCGTCGCGAAGACGCTGGGCGAACTGACGATGGAGGATCTGCAGCGCGTCTTCTCGATCAACGCGAGTGCGCCGATGCTGGTAGCCGCGGCACTCCTGCCCAACCTGCGTCTGGGCGCGCGGAAGGTTGTCATGAACATCTCGAGCCAGCTCGCGAGCATCGCCAACAACAAGGGCGGGTCGACATTGCCGTACCGCGCGAGCAAGGCCGCGCTCAATCAGCTCACGGTCTGCATGGCCAATGAGCTTCGGGCGGATGGATTCTGCTGCGTCTGCGTCCATCCGGGCTGGGTCAAGACCGACATGGGTGGGCCCAACGCGCCGCTGACGCCGCCGGAGTCGGCGGGGTACCTTGTGCGATTGCTGGATGGTCTGACGCCCGCCAAGTCCGGCGCGTTCCTGAACTACGACGGCGCGACGATGCCATGGTGAGCCGCTTCAGCGCTGCGAGTCCGAAGAGGTCAGAGCAATGCCAAGCTGGCGCAGAAGAAGTTCTGCGGCGACCTTCGGGGCCATGTCGCGCGAGGCGCGGAGCTTCGGGGTCAGGCCCTTGCCGAGCTTGACGGAGTCGTTGGGTCCCAAGTACTGGAACGCCGGCGCACGCAGCACCCAGTGTTGACCAACGTCGACTTCGCGGGTCAGCGTCGGGCGGCCGCCGCTCGGCTCGCCGATGAGTGTGGCCCTTCCGGACTGCGCGAGGATGTCGGCGAGCATCTCCGCGGTTGAGGAGGTTCGGCGCGAGATGAGCACCGCGACGGGGCCGGTGAAGGCGCCGGGCTGCGGGGGCATCGCGATCGCGATGATGTCCTCGGAGTCGAGAACTTTCATGAGGTCGGTCTGCGTGGTCTCGCGGTTGACAACCGTGTAAGGGAGCAGCAGAGGCTCGGCGGGCGTGGATGAGAGTGAAGGAGGCGCGACGGCAGTGCCCGATTCGGATCGCCATGTGATGCCCGGAGCACGCTGGTACATGCGTGGACCGACGAGGGTGTGGCTGGTGAGCGTGCGGTCGGCCAGCCATCGCAGGACGCGCACGGAGGCGAGGGTGACGCCGGGGCAGGAACGCAGATCCAGGACCAATGCCGCAGGGCGATTCGCCAGCGCCTCGGCGAAGGCCGCGTCGACCCAATCGTCCTCGACGAAGCCGTCGAACCTGATGGTGGAGATGCGCGTGGAGTCGTCGAAGGAGACCCTGAAAAGACGGGGCACGTCCTTGTGTGCCGCGAGAAGGGGCGACATGGCACCTTCGCCCTTGGGGTACATGAGCGGGAAGCCGAACTTGATGTGCTTGCGTGCGGCGACGCCGGTGGCAAAGAGGAACTCGACATCGTCCGCGGCCTTGGCGGCGCCGGCGTCGAGATCGTCCAGGTATTTGGTGATCGTGGCGGACTCGGCCACGGCGGGGTCAAAGAGCATGCCGGGCAGAACCTGACGGGCGCGTGCCACGATCGCGCGGTAGTCGACGATCTTGCGAGGCGGCGGCTCCACGCCCTCGGGCACGTCGATGCGGTCCAGCGCCACGAGTCCGAAGAGGCGATTGTCGCGGAAGCGGATCTCGATCGGGCCGCGGGTGCTGTGGATGATGGTCGGGATCCGGAGTGAGGAGAGGCTGGCGACTCCAATTGTGCCGCGACCGGGCTGGCCGTCGAGAGGCAGCGTTGATTCCCACGTGAGGATCATGCCGTTTGGGAAGATGAAGGGTGCTAGGAGGGGTCCCGCGGCACCTTCGAGGCCGCCGAGCATCGACCATGCGACGTTCGAACGCGTGTTGGCCTTGACGCCCGTCTGGGTCGCTTCGGCCGTGACGCGCGCGGTGACGGGGCCGACGAAGATGGTGTGGAATGTGGCGTCGTAGCGGCCGCCGAGGGGCAGCTCGGGCTCGGGCTCATGCGTGAAATCGTCGGGCTGCGCGGGGCTGATGCAGCTGGCGAGGAGTGGGAGCATCGCGGCGGCACAGAGCGACAGCACGCGGGTCATGCCGGTCATGCCGGTCACGCCGGTCACGCGGGCCACGCATGAAAAGCACAGGGAAGCGCGAGGGCCAACGACGTTTACGTGCGAAGCGGGATCGAGCACGCCACTCGCGCCGGTCATGAGTCTCATCTGGCCACACTCCGGTTCCACGAGCAGGAAGGTTGAACGCACCCGTTGTATACGCCGGCGCTACGCAGAGGTTATTCGACGTGCACGCCGCGGCGGAGGCGGGAAAACCAAATCTGAATGCGTCGCGTGTGGTTGGTTGGGCAGGATTGCAAGGTCGTGCGGGTCCGCTTTGGCGTGCGCGACGTGGCGGCGGCTGATCCAGCGACGCCGGGATCAAGAACCAGCGACGCCGCTCCGATGAACTGGCGCAAACGGCACCGGGCGGCGGAGTGACCCCGACCTTCGGGCAGCCTCCGGGCACATTGGGAGACAGCACGAGATATGAACCCGCTCCACCTGAGCCTCATCCGCACGAGCTATCAGTGGTTCCGCCCTTGCGGCGCTGCCATGGTGGCCAAGGTGCTGCGCGAGCTGGCCGATGGCGATCCGGAACTCGGTGTGCTCTTCGCGACCGAAGACCAGCGCCGGGCCGAGCGTTTCTTCAGGACGCTGGGGCAGGTCGTGCGCCATGCGCACGAGTTTGAGCGACTGGAGCCATCGCTCGAAGAGCTCGGTCGAGCTGCGGCACACGCGGGAGCCTCGCCCCGGCACTATGCGATCGCGCGAACGCACCTGCTCGCGACAATGCGCGAGCTCGCGGGTGAGGATTGGAACGAGGACCTGCATCGCGCGTGGGAGGAGCTGCTGCTCGCGGTCGGCGGCGCGATGCTGATTGGCGCGATGCCCCGCCGCAGGGCGGCGTAGCCGGCAAGTCGTACACTCCGATGCCCGAGGGCTTCGGCATGCCACGAGTGCGATGTTACATCAATCCTTCGGCGGTCTCCCTCCTGCTTGGAGTCGTGGTGAGCGTTGCGGTCGCATGGGTTTTCGCGGCGCAGTTTCCGTGGCGGTACTGGGCGGTGGAGGTGGGTCCGAAGGCCAACGCAGCCGGACTTGACGATCCGGTGCCCATCTGGGTCCTTGAGGCGTTCGACATCCCGATCGCCAATCCGGATCGCTACACGCGAGTCGATATCGTCGCGTTTGGGTTCACCTCGGCCGAGTTCGAAGCGTGGCGATCGCCTCCGCCCCCGCCGCATCCAAGCGATGAAGCTTTGGTCAGCCTGTTCGGAGCTCCGAAGCCAAAGGATCTCCACGGCATGCTCGGGTCGCACACGTTTGCGTACGGGTGGCCGTGGACAACGCTGGTTCGTTACGAGTATCGCTACTAAGAGCCGCCATGGCATGAACTCGTCGCGACTTACCCGGGGATGGATTCGCCATTGCCGGACGGAGACAACGATCAACGGCCCGCCGTGCTGCGAACCGGCTGGTACGTCTTTGATCGCCCAAACGGCGCGTATCCGTATTCGGTGCGACTTCCCCTCCGCCCACTCTGGCTCGGCATGGCCGCGAACTCCATCTTCTACGGCGCGATCATCGCGGCCGTCGTCTCGACGCCGGGCCTGATTCGCAGCGCCATCCGCGCGAGGCGCACGCGGGCCGGGGTGTGCCCATGCTGTCGCTACCCGCGTAGCTGGGAGACGGCCCCAACGCGTGCTGGCTCGGAGAACCGACCTACCCGTACCTATACTCGCCCCGCTTCTAGAAAGGACCTCTTCTCATGCTGATTCGCACGCACACCTGCGGGCAACTCCGTTCCGAGCACGTTGGCCAGGTTGTTCGCCTCAACGGCTGGGTCAACTCCTACCGCGGCCATGGCACGGGCCTGGTCTTCATCGACCTTCGCGACCGCTTCGGCGTGACGCAGGTCGTCTTCGATGGTGAGTCGCTCAACAAGGAGATCCTTGAGACCGCCGACCACCTCCGCAATGAGGATGTTGTTGCCATCGAGGGCAAGGTCCGCGTGCGCTCCGGCGGCGAGAACGCCAAGCTCATCACCGGCAAGATCGAGGTCGAGGTCACGAGCCTTGAGGTTCTCAACAAGACCACCAACCCCCCCTTCCTCCCCGAGGATCCATCGCCCGATGGGAAGAACAAGCTCCCCAACGAGGAGCTTCGCCTCAAGCACCGCTACATCGATCTGCGCCGGCCCGCGATGCAGCACGCGCTCGCGACGCGGCACAAGGTCTACCAGACCACGCGCCGCTACTTTGATGAGAACGGCTTTCTCGAGATCGAGACGCCCATCCTCTACAAGAGCACGCCCGAGGGTGCGCGCGAGTTCCTGGTGCCCAACCGGCATGTGGCGGGAAGCTGGTACGCGCTGCCTCAGAGCCCCCAGCTCTTCAAGCAGATCCTGATGGTCGCGGGGTGTGACCGGTACATGCAGATCTGCCGCTGCTTCCGCGATGAGGATCCGAGGGCGGACCGCCAGGCCGAGTTCACGCAGATCGATCTTGAGATGAGCTTCGTGCGGCGTGAGCACGTGACTGACATGATGGAAGGGTTCGTGCGCCGGCTATGGAAGGAGATGTGCGGGTACGACGTGCCGCCGATCACGCGCATGCCGTATCGCGAGGCGATGGAGCGCTTCGGCATCGACCGACCCGACACGCGCTACGGGCTTGAGATAACGGACATCTCGGAGATCGCCGCCAAGAGCGAGGTTGCCTTCTTCAAGGAGGCGCTCGCGAAGGGTGCCGATCGTCCACGCTTCAATAGCATGCGGGGAGTCGTCAAGGCCATCCGCGTTCCGGGCAACGGCGGCGGGGCCGAGAAGCTCACGCGCAAGATCACCGACGGCTATAACGAGTTCGTCCGCGGCTTCAACGCGGGCGGCTGCGCGGTGGTGAAGGTGAACGCTGCGGGCGAGTTCGAGACCGGCATCGCCAAGTTCCTGACCTCCGTGAAGGCCGAGCTCTTTGAGGTCATGAAACTCCAGCCCGGCGACACGGTCCTCTTTGTCGCCGACACGTACTCGGTCTGCACCAAGGCGCTGGGCGAACTGCGCCTGGTGGTGGCGCGGGACACGGGCGTGGTTCCCAAGCCCGGCAGCGAGGGCGGCCCATGGAACTTCCTCATCGTGGTCGACTTCCCGATGTTCGAGAAGAACAAGGATACGGGTAAGTGGGTCGCGATGCACCACCCGTTCACCGCTCCCAACGACGATCAGGCCGATGCGTTCGTCAAGGCGGATGTTGAGGATGATGTCACGATCGAGACGATTGTCTCCGCCGGGTACGACATCGTGCTCAACGGCCAGGAGATCGCCGGCGGCAGCGTGCGCATCCACGATCCGCGCGTGCAGAGCAAGGTCTTCACGCTGCTGGGCCTGACGCCCGAGCAGGCCAGGGAAAAGTTCAGCTTCCTGCTCGAAGCGCTGCAGTACGGCGCGCCGCCGCACGCGGGCATCGCGTTCGGACTTGATCGCCTCGTGATGAACTTCCTGGGCACGAGCAACATCCGCGACGTGATCGCCTTCCCCAAGACCCAGATCGGGCAGGACCTCATGACGGGCGCCCCGGGCCCGGTGACGGACGAACAACTCCGCGAGGTCCATGCCGCGGCGATCAGGCCGAAGTAAACCAAACAACTGAGCCAAACAACTGAGCCGAACGAACGAAACAAACAACCAAGCCCCACGCGCAAGCGTGGAGGGATTTTTCATTCTTTGTCATTCAGACGAAAGGCGGAAGCCGCCTCCGCTTGCGCGAAGAGCATTTGGGTTGGTTCGTCACTCGGGGATTGGCGTTGGTTCGGCCACCGGTTTCTCGCCGCGGAGTCTTCGGGCGATGTCGGCGTAGAAGATGGGGTTGTCGATCTGCGCCCAGTGGGTGCCGGTGAGGTTGCCGCTGGTCCAGACGGCCTTCATGCCCGGCGGCGCGAAGTTGGAGTCGCCCGAGATGGAGTCGCGTGGCGATCCGTACGCGATGATCTCGTAAGTGTCCTTGCCTGCTTTGAGGCGATGGTTCACCAGCGTGACGACGCCCGAGCCCTGGCCCATATCGGTGAGCACGCCGCCGCTGCCGAGAACGAAAGTGGATATCGTCACTCCCTGGTGCGGCGAGACGACGGTGTAGAGGCGGCCGATCTTGAGACGCTGCTTGGGCAGGGTTCCGTCCTTGCGATGCCAGGCTGGCCCGCCGTGACGCTGGCGCTCGTCGGGCGGGATGGAGGCCCAGCGTGCGGCGAGGCCGCCGAGGGAGATGCCCACGACGTCAACCTCCACAGTGGCGGTTGGGTCGTTGCTCGGGAACTTCGCGTCTACTTCACGAACGATCGCGTCGCAGATCACGTCGAGATCGCTCTCCCATCTGTACGAGACGGCGGCGAAGTCCGAGACCTTTCCGGAGGTCGCGTCTCTCAGCGTTGCCTTGATGCTGTTGGCCTCTGACTCCGGGCCGCGGTATCCTCCGAGCACCACCACCGGCCGCGCTAGTGGCTTGGGATCGCGCTCCATCTGTTGAAGGAGTTCGCGTGCTTCGGAAGAAGTCACCTTGATGGCCGGATTGTCAGGGCCAATGGAGACGCAGCCCGGCATCATGGCGAGCATGAGCGTCAGGCATGGGAGCGTGTAGTGTCGCGAGATCATCACTCCACTCCTTCGCCCTCCGACCGTGCATGAGATGCCAGGCAGGGATGGAAGGATTGAGCCTCCGCGGGCCGGACGTTGTGAACGGTCCCATGAAGATCCACGAACATTCGGCCCCCGGCGACTACGTCCGGCCAATCGTCAGCGTTGTGGCCTTGGCCTGGTCGCCGACCTTCTCCACCTTACCCGCGGCGATCTTCTCCCACGCCGTGCTCGCGTCGCCGATGGGGTCCGGCGGCTTGATATCGACCTTCTTCTCGCCGAGCTTGGCCGATCCCTGCTCCACGCGTGTCTGGAAATCCAGGCAGTGGTGGAGGAGTGTTTCGAGGATCTTCTCCTCGGGGACGTTGGCGACCTTCTCGCCCTGGACGTAGATGATGCCGCGCCGGTCGCCGGCGAAGACAGCGACGTCTGCCCCCTCGCACTCGCCGGGGCCGTTGACGATGCAACCCATGACGGCGACCTTCATCGGGAGATAGATCTTCGCCGCGAGCTGCTTGCGGACGTCCTGGATGAGCGTGAAGAGATCAACCTGGATGCGGCCGCAGGTGGGGCAGGCAATGAGATCAACGCCGATGCGCTCCCGAAGCCCCAGGCAATAGACCAGCTCGAGCCCGTCCTCGACCTCGTAGATCGGATCGTTGGCGTACGAGATCCGGATCGTGTCACCGATGCCCTGCGTGAGGAGCGAGCCGAGCGCCACGACGGAGCGGATGCAGCCCGTCTCCTTGGGTCCGGCGTGCGTGACGCCCAGGTGCAGGGGGTGGTCGAAGCGCTTTGAGATCTCGGTGTACGCATCGATAACGAGCGAGGCGTCCATCGACTTGGCGCTGATCACGATGTCGTGGAAGTCCTCCTCGTAGAAGATGTCGAGGTACTCCTCGAGCTTGGCGATCATGATGGCGAGCATGTAGCCGTGCTTGTGGTCGCTGAAGACCGCGCCGAGTTCTTTCTGGCGCTTCTGCTTGTCCTTGCGCTCGATGATCGAGCCCTCGTTGACGCCCACGCGAATGGGGAGCTTGCGGGACTTGCACGCCTGGATGACTTCCTTGACCTGGGCCCGGTCGTTGATGTTGCCGGGGTTCAGGCGAATCTTGTGCACGCCAGCCTCGACGGCGTCGAGGGCTCGCTGGAAGTGGAAGTGGACATCCGCGACGATCGGCACGCGCACCTGCGGGATGATGTGCCGCAGCGCGTCGGTGTCCTTCTTCTCAGGCACCGCAACGCGGACGACGTCGGCCCCGCCCGCCGCAAGCTTGTTGATCTCCGCGACGCACTTGTCGATCTCGTACGTGTAGCCAGAGGTCATGGACTGCACGGAGACCGGCGCAGGCGTGGTGGGGGTGCCGTCGCGATCGGGCACGCCGCCGCCGATCTTGACAAAGCCGACGCGCGAGTCGCCGAGAACAATCTGACGTGTGGGTCTACGTGGAAGCATGTTGGGAATGGTACGAGGTGCTGGCGGCCCGGGATCGGACCAACCCGGCCGGATTCGAGGGTGCCCGGACAGGTGACAGCCACCCCCGCCCGCCCGCGGCACCTGCGGGAACGCCGCCGGATCGGCCGTACACTGGGTGCATGTCGAGTCCGATGAGTTCAATGAATCCGCTGGGTGGAGCCTCCTTCCGAAGCTCGTCGGGACGGTGCGTGGCGACCGGACGGGCCTTCGTGCCCGGTGAGGCGTACGTCGCGTGCCTTGTAGAGAGTGCTTCGGGCGAGCTTGGTCGCGTGGATGTGTCCAAGGAGGAGTGGGATAGTGGGTTCCGGCCAGAGGGACGCGTTTTCGGGAACTGGAAGACCGCCTTCCGCCCGCACGCCGCGGCGAAGAAGGCCCTGCTCAGCGATGCCGAGCTCACGGATCTCTTCGAGGGTCTGGGCGAGCCGACGGAGGCCAAGCAGCGTTCGTTCCGGTTTGTGCTTGCCCTCTTGCTGGTGCGGCGGCGTGTGATGAAGGTCGTTGGCAGCCGCGACCGGGCGCTGGTGCTCGTGCCACGCCGCGCGGGAGAGGCACCCGTTGAGTTCGTCGTGCCCGATCCGGGCATGGATGATCGCGCTGTTGCGGACGCCATCGAGCAGCTCTCGGACGTGCTTGCTGGCGATGAAGGCGAGCCGGTCGCGCCGACCGTCGCTTCTGGCACCGCGAGCCCTGAGCCCAGCAGCCCCACCGAAACTGCGGGAGCGAGCAATGGGGGATGATGCCTGCGCTTGGTTGCGAAGGGCGCGTGGCCCCGTGCTCGTGGCCGCGCTGCTCGCCGCTTGCTGCGGCATGGCCGCGTGCTCACAGCAGAAGAACACCACGCCGCGACCCGATGGTGAACCACAGACTTCGTCCGGCTCGGCGCGGCCAGTGCTCAAGCCGCTTCCCAAGTTTGATGTCCTCGCGGCACGGTACAACGAGCGCGTCCGCGGACTTGAATCTCTTCGCACGCCGGTCGGGCTCATCATCGATGCCGAGGATCCGGACGGCAAGTCCCAGCGCGAGCAGGTCGAGGGAAACCTGAGCCTCGTCCAGCCGCGACACGTTGTCATGCGACTGGACAAGATCGGCCAGACACTCTTCCAGTTAGGCTCAAATCCAGAGCAGTACTGGTGGATCGATCTCTCGGGTGATGAGAAGGTGGCCCTCGTTGGCACGCATCTCAGGGCGCGGCCCGACACGGCGGCGCGGTTCGGCGTGCCCGTGCACCCGCTTGACTTGCTCGAGCTGCTGGCGATCACTCCCCTGGAGACCGAGGGTGCGCGCCCCGGCATGCGCTGGTCGGTTGATGGCAAGCAGGTGATCCTGACGATGCCGGGACGATGGGCGGGACGGCGATTGTGGATCACGCCCGAGACGGGCCAGGCCACGCGCGTCGAATTGCTCAACACGCGCGGCGATGTCGAGGTGCGGGCGCGCCTCGAGAAGTACCAGATCGCCGCGATCCGTGGCGACACGATCACCCAGCCGCGCATCGCGACCAAGCTCTACATCGAGGTGCCGCGTAGCCGCGTGAACGTCGAGATGAACATCGTCGAGCCCGAGAATCCCGGCGACCGGGTTCGGATGACCGCGTTCGATCTCGAGCGGCAGAAGGACAATCTGGGCGTCGAACGAGTGATCGATCTGGATACTCCGCCCGCGCTCTCCAAGGCCCCGGTAACTTCTCCGGCCACCACTCCCGCGACAACTCCGAATCCCAAGCCAGCGACCAAGCCAGCTCCTACATCGGCCACCGCACCCGGCGAAAAGCCTCCAGCGAAAGACCCGGCCAAGCCATCCACATCTCCCTTGAGGCCGCCCGCTGGTCCAAAGAAGCAAGTGCTGCCAACCCAACCCTCCCCCGCGCCGCGGACTGCCCCAGCACCCACCAGCGCGGCGGGCCGTACTCAGCCCGCGCGTCCATCCGAACTACCAACACCGCGCGAGCGTCTGCCGGGGGCTCGACCTTGAGATCTGCCAACTCACGTTCTTTCACTCCCCGAAGTCTCGCGGTGTCGCTCGTGACAGTCGTGCTGACCGCGATGCTCTGGGCCGCCGAGCGTGCACCGGCGCAGGGCCTTGGCCTGCCGGGCGCAGGATCGCTCCCGTCGGGCGCGTCTCGCGCCCCGGGAGACACCGCGCCCCCGATCAGCTCCACCGAAGACACGCACGCGTGGTTCATCGAGCCCTCGAGCATCGCGGCCGCGACGGCCTCGGGCGGGCCGACGCAAACCACCGGCGCCGTCGTGCTGCACATCCCGCCTCGCGGGTCGAATGTTCCATTCGGCACGATTCGCATCGCGACCGATCTCATGCGTGCCCCCGTCGCGGTCGGCGCGGCGGAGGAGCGCTTCTACATGGTCTTCCAGGATCCTCCGCCGCCGCCCGCGTTCGCGAACATGAAGCCAACGCCGCGCAGGGTCCAGTCAATCAGCACCGAGCAGGTCGCCATCGGCCGCTGGGCCACGCGTCCACTCGGAAGGCTGGATGTCCATCCTTCCCTGCCCGGCGATGGCGGCCTGGTCGGAATCGCGGCATCGGACGCGGGCCTCTTTGCCCTCATGCTGAGCGATGCCGGAGAGACCACGCTGCTCCGCATGGAGTCAGATGGCTGGTCTCAAGTGCCCGGCCCGACCTGGAGCCACACCCCGACTCGCCTGCCGCGTGCTGGCCAGGAGTTTCGTATCTTCGGCGTGCCCGGCGGCGTTGGCGTCGCGCGTCTGGATGAGGTTCGACCCGCGGAAATCGCGATCCGGGCAGGAGAAACGTGGACGCAGATTGATGCCCCCTTGACTGATCCACGTCCAGACTTCCTCGTCATGGTGGGGCAGTCAGTGGTGGCCGCGTCGCGACCGCCCGGCGGCTCGCTCTCGATCCGTGCCCGTTCGCTGCGAGGTGAGGAGCTTGCGGGCGACGGATGGCGCGATCTGGCACGCCTGGACAACGTCGAGGAAGTGTGGGGGGCGGCGCCGCTTGCTTCCTCCAACGCGCTCGCGGTCGTATGGCATCGCAAGCCGCCCGCTGGCGCACCCCCGGGCGAACTCACGCGGCGAATGATGGCCGAAGTCTCGCTCGGCACGGGACGCGTTCTCTTTGAGGGAGAAGCATCGTCTGGTTCGCCGGTCTCTCGCAAGGATGCCTGGCTCCTGGGCTTTGCCGTCGCGATGGTGACAGGAATGGTGGTCGTTACGGTCCTGCGTCCACCCGGCGCGCCCGTGGTGCTGCCCAAACACACCTCGATGGCCCCGCCCCTGCGCCGACTCCTCGCGGGCCTGATCGACTTCGGCCTCGGGCTCGCCGTCGCGGGCGCGTTGGCTGGCCGCGGCGGCTGGTCCGAATTTGAGTGGTGGATCACGCCAGACGGGCAGTGGCTGATGCTCACATTGCTCCCATGTCTCTCCGTGATTTGCGGCATTTCGGAGGGGCTCAGCGGCCGCACGCTCGGGAAGCTGGTCCTTGGAATCCGGGTCGCAAGCGTCCGCGTCCAGCCCGGCAACCTGGACGCGATGCCTTCGGCCCCGGGACTCTGGCGCGGCCTGCTCCGGAACGTCATCAAGTGGTGCCTCCCGCCGGTCGGTCTCATTGCGCTTCTTGATCCCGGGGGCCGACACCGCGCCGACCAGTTCGCCATGACCGCCGTCATTCTTCCCGACGGGCCCGACGATCAGCAGGCCGAAGAGGGTGGTCCGGACGGCGTCTGACCACCATTCGGTCAAACTTGCGCTTCGCGTTGAACCGGCCGGGCAGGACCTGCCGATAACTCCCCAGCAGCGCGTTCCCTCGCCTCTGCGTGCCGAGTCGCACGGATGATCACGGATGATCACGGACGATCTGTGGACCGTGCACGATGGGCCGTGGCGTGCTGCTCGGAGTGATCGTGGCCGACGTTCCTGCCCCAACCCCTGTCGGAAAGACCACCGGCGCCTGGCGCCGCGCGTGGCCGATCCCCGCGATGATCGTGGGTGCGGTGGGCTTGGCGGGTGCGGTCATGGTGACGCTGCGGACCACGCCCACTCCGGACGTGCAGTCGCGGCTTGCATCGAGCACCAGCCTGATCGATGCCGCGAAGTACGGCGAAGCGCTTGAAGCGCTCAACACTGGTGTGCTCCCGCTCGTGGGTGGTGAGGTGATGACGCCCGACCAAGTGCGCGAGTTCTTCGTGCTGCGCGGCCGGGCGCTCTACATGGGCCAGAAGGACGCCGGAATCTCGCGCGAAGAGAACCACCGCGCGGTCGTTCAAGAGTATCGCGAGGCGGAGAAGCGCGGCGCCGTGCTGGCCCCTCGAGACTCGGCCTTCCTCGCGTGGACGCAGCTCGAACTCGGTGAGATCGACGACGCCGCGGCCCGCGCCGCCTCGCTGCCGGACTCTCAGAAGGGCCAGCGACTCGACATCACCCGCGCGGCCGTCGAGGCCAGTCTCGAAGGGCCGCACGCGAACACGCCCCGGGCGATGGAACTCCTCGCTGACCTTGGTGCCGAGCCAGACGCGGATGATGACCTGCGTCTGTGGGTGCTGGCACGCCACGCCAGGCTGCTGGCGGTTCAGGGGTACATGGACGACGCGATCACTCGGATCCTTCGCACGCTACCGAGGCTGGAGAACGCCGATCCTGCCTCGGTTGGCGATGTGTATGTGACGCTGGGTGAGGCCTATGTCATGTCGGGTTCCGCTTCGGAAGCCAGCCGCTCGCTGGCACGGGCGGATGCGCTCCTGCCGCCGGGACATGCTCGACGCGGGCTCGTGGCGCTCCTTCAGGGGGAGCTTGCGGAGGAGGATGGCGACACGAGCCGCGCCCGCGAGCGATACCTCGCGGTACTGGAGCTGGGCGAGCCCGGATCCGGAAACGTTCGCGCGCTGCTTGGCTTGGCCGAGGTCGAGAACCGGGCCGCGATGGACCAGGGCGTATCGGGCGTTCCCGAAGAGTCGCTGGCGCGATACGAGCAGCTCGTCGACATTCTCACGAAGTCAGAGGGTTTGGCACCGAGCAGCGCGCCACACGGGACAGGGCAGAAAGGCGAGCCCGATCATGGCGCACCTCACGAGAAGGACGCGGCCCACGCGGCGGAAGGGGCGCACGTTCCCATCGCCGATGGTCGCGAAGCGCTAAAGCCAGACGATCACGCCGCCACAAAGCCTCACGAAGGGGCCGACGCTCACGCGGCCCCGGCCCGTCCGAGGTTCATCGTTCCGGTGGCGGACGCCGCCACGATCGAGCGTGTCACGCGCAGCCTCCTCTCGCGCCATGGTGAGCAGTTCGAGAACGGGCGGTTCGACACTGCGCTGCGTTTCGCGAAGCTCGCCGAGCGCTTGCACTCGCCCGAGTCCATGCCGCGAGAGCTTGTGATGGCGCTCGCGTCCGCGCGGCTTGAGCTCGCGCGCGAACTGCTCCGCTCGGCCTCGGGCGATGGCGGAGTGCTAACGCTGGCCGCCGCCGATCCAGCAACGCAGCGCGAGGCCAAGATGCACCTTCTCGCGGCGGGCGATGCGTTCCGTCTGCACGCTTCGAAGGTGGCACAGTCCAACATAGCTGAGTATGCCGACTCGCTCTGGGCCGCGGCGGACTGCTTTGATCGCGCGGGCGATCTTGAGGAGTCGATCGCCGCGTTCCAGCAGTTTGCGGCGGATCTCTCCGCCGATCCGCGCCGACCCGAGGCGATCTTTCGACTTGCCGAGGCCCAGCAGGCGCGGGGCGAAATGCCGATCGCGATGCGCCTCTATCGCGAGCTGATCGCGGATCGTTCAGCGGGCGAGCGCGGCGGTGAGTTCGCGGACAACTCATACGTCCCCCTCGCGCGTGCCCTGCTCCTTGACGGTGACGCGGCGAATGACGCCGAGGGCGAGAGCCTGCTCCTGCGCGTGCTTGGTGGCGAGCTGGGCGGGACGGGCAGCACAATGTTTCGCGATGCGCTCTTTGAGCTTGGATCGCTCCTGTACCGCTCGGGACGCTACGCGCCGGCGATCGAGCGCCTCGAGGAGTACACGAAGCTCGTCGGAGCTGGCAGTCCGCGTGTGCCTGATGCGCGATTCATGCTTGCCGAAAGCTACCGCCTCTCCGCCGGTGAGCTGGCCAAGGACCTGAAGGATGCGATGCCCGACGCGGTACGTCGCCAGCGAGAAGGACTGCGCGGCTCGCGGCTGCGCATGGCCGCCGCGATGTACGATGAGGTCCGGCGCGAGCTCGAAGCGATCTCGAGGCGCACGGCCCTCCAGGACCTGCGTCTGCGCAACAGCTATCTGTACCTGGGCGACTGCGCCTTTGATGCCGGCGACTATGAGGCCGCGATCCGTCGCTACGAGGCCGCGAGAGAGCGATACCCGAAGGAGCCATCGTCGCTGCTGGCCATGACGCAGGTCGTGAGCGCGCTGCTCGCGCAGGGAGACCATCAGCGTGCCGCGCTCGCGAACGCGCGAGCACGCCGGTTCTATCAGTCGCTGCCCGAATCGGCATGGGAAGATCCATCCCTGCCCATGAACCGCGCTGCGTGGGAGCGATGGCTTGATGCGCAGGATCGAATCACGCGCCACGCCATCGCGCAGGAGGCAGCATCACCCTAGTTAGGCTCGACGCGATATCGAGCGATCGCACGCTACGAAGGCAAGATACGTAGAACACCCTCGGGACATGAGGGAGAGTGGAGGTCAGGATGACCGCACCCGCACCAGAAGCAGCAGCATCACTTCAACAACTGGATCCCGGTGCACACTCGCTCGCGCAGGCTGCGTCGGTCGTTCTCGCCTCCATCGCGGCCCAGAACGCGCTTCTCGTGGAGTTCGATGCAATCTCTACAACGCTGGCCGAGGCCGCGTCGATGGAGGATCCAACTCCGCTCGAGAAGTTGCTGGCGATGCGACGCGCGCTGATCGACCAGCTGGAGATTGAGCTCGAGTCTTCGCGAGAAGAGCGTGACACCCTGGAGCTGCATCAAGCCAGCATGCCACCCGCGCTACGGACCCAGATCAATCAGAGCATCGCATCGCTCCGCGCCACGATCGCGGCCATCGCCAAGCGTGACGCGGCCGACGCCGATCGATTCAAGGAGATCCGCGACGCAGCCTCACGCGAGCTTGCCGAACTCGACGCTTCCAAACGCGCACTCCGCGGCTATGGAGGCGTGGCCGAGAGTGGGCCAGCCTTTCAGGATCAGAACGCGTGAAGACACCATCCCGCGACACCACAGTCTCCGGTGCCATCGGCCCCGCGTCCGCTACCAACGCGGCGGCGACCGATGTGATGTCGCCGCGCATCACGCCCTCGGACCTTGCCGAACTGATGGGCGCCTTCAACGAGGTCACGGCCCGGCTCGAGGCCTCGCACACGGCGCTTCGCGAGGAAGTCGCACGCCTCACACGCGACCTGCGCGAGGCCAACGAGCAGCTGGAGCGATCGCGCCGTCTCGCTGCACTTGGCGAGATGGCCGCGGGCATTGCACACGAGGTGCGAAATCCGCTCGGTGGCGTGCGGCTCTATGCCAGGATGCTCGAAGAGGATCTCGCCGACCGACCAGCGCAGCGAGAGATCGCGGTCAAGATCCTGCGAGCGAGCAAGGCCGTGGAAGAGGTCGTGCGAGATGTCCTGACCTTCGCGCGAGAGCTTCGTGTGCGGTGCGAGCCGGTCGAGGTCTGGATGCTGCTCGATCGCGCGGTCGAGGACTGCCGTCACGACGGCGTCGCGGGTTGGAAGGGTGTCGAGGTCGTGCGCGAGGATCTCGCGCCGGGGCTTGTCGCGATGTGCGATGCGTCGCTCATGGGTCAGGCCCTGACGAACATCGTCCGCAACGCCTTCGAGGCGATGGCGGAGTCGCCCCCGCCGCCCGGTGGGCACAGCCTCGCGCTTCGTGCGACGCCGCCGGCTCGCGGCACGCGTGCGGCTCGCGCTGGCGTTGCAATCTCCATCATCGACACAGGGCCGGGCGTGAGCCCCGAGGTCGTCTCGCGCATGTTCAATCCCTTCTTCACGACGCGCTCTTCGGGCACGGGCCTCGGGCTCGCGATCGTGCACCGGATCGTCGATGCGCACGCGGGACGTGTGAGCGTGCGCGCACGCGATGAAGGCCCCGGAACAGTCGTCGAGGTGTTCTTGCCCGATCGGTCGGTACGGGCCGCGGCACGAAGCAGCCGCAAGCCATCGGGCAAGTCTCGGACAGCTCTAGCAGCACAACACGCGAGCGGCGATGGCGTCGCTCCGCACGCAGAGGCATTGAGGGGCCAATCACAGACGGAGAACGTGGCATGAAGCGAGTACTCGTGGTCGACGACAAGGACATGATGCGCGACAGCGTAGCCGCCACGCTCGGGCGGGCTGGCTTTGAGGTGGAGGCCGTCTGCGATGGGCCCGCGGCCCTCGCCGCGATCGCGTGCAAGCGCCCCGATGCCATCGTGACTGATATGCGCATGCCGGGCCTCACGGGCATCGAACTGCTCGAACAGGTGCGCCGCATTGATGACGATCTCCCCGTCGTCATCATGACCGCCTTCGGCACGATCGACACCGCTGTGCGCGCCATCCGCATGGGTGCCTTCGACTATCTCACCAAGCC
>Ga0105046_10007158_pt1 | contig 17593 bp, 20 predicted proteins | sample MAT03_FD_78385 | JGI IMG/M metagenome (GOLD analysis project Ga0105046, IMG submission 78385) | Freshwater microbial communities from Lake Fryxell liftoff mats and glacier meltwater in Antarctica - MAT-03 (megahit assembly) | ecosystem: Environmental > Aquatic > Freshwater > Ice > Liftoff...
GGCTGCACCTATTGTTGGCCACAGGTCGCCAGCGTGGGCATGACCGAGGCCGCCGCCCGCGCCACCGGCCGGGAGATCAAGGTCGGCAAATTCCCCTTCATCGGCAACGGCAAAGCCATCGCCCAGGGCGAGCCCGAGGGCCTGGTGAAGACCATCTTCGACGCAGAGACCGGCGAGTTGCTCGGCGCCCACATGATCGGCGCCGAGGTTACCGAGTTGATCCAGGGCTATGCCATCGGTCGCACGCTGGAGACCACCGAGGCGGAATTGATGCACACCGTCTTCCCGCATCCCACCATCAGCGAAACCATGCACGAGGCCGTGCTTGACGCCTACGGGCGGGCAATCCACTTCTAGCCCATGACCAGCTCCCGCCTCGTCATCGACCACCGCACGGCCCTTCCCCGCCACCCGGAAAAGGCCCACCGCCCCGACAACCCGATCCAGCGCAAACCCGCCTGGATCAGGGTAAAGGCGCCCAATCACCCGATCTACCACGAGACCCGCGAACTGATGCGGGCCAACCGGCTGACCACCGTGTGCGAGGAAGCCGCCTGCCCGAACATCGGCGAGTGCTGGTCGCAGCGCCACGCCACCATGATGATCATGGGCGACACTTGCACCCGGGCATGCAGCTTCTGCAACGTGCGCACGGGAATGCCCGAGGCGCTGGACGCCGACGAACCCGCGCGCGTCGCCGATGCAGTGGCCAAGCTCGGCCTGCGCCATGTCGTGATCACCTCGGTTGACCGCGACGACCTCGCCGATGGCGGGGCAGGGCACTTCGCCGCCGTCATCCGCGCCCTCCGCCTAGCCGCCCCGGCCACAACCATCGAGGTGCTGACGCCCGATTTCCTGCGCAAGCCGGGCGCCATGGAAGTGGTGGCCATGGCGCGGCCGGATGTGTTCAACCACAACCTCGAAACCGTGCCCCGCCTGTATCCCACCATCCGCCCGGGTGCCCGCTACTACCAGTCGCTGCGCCTGCTCGACCAGGTGAAGCGCCATGACCCCACCATCTTCACCAAGTCGGGCCTGATGGTCGGCCTCGGCGAGGCCAAGCCGGAGATCCTCCAGGTGATGGACGACCTGCGCGTTGCCGAGGTCGATTTCCTCACCATCGGCCAATATCTCCAGCCCACGGTGAAGCACGCCGCGGTGGCCGAGTTCGTCACCCCCGAGGCGTTCGGGGAATACGCCACCCTGGCGCGCGCGCGGGGCTTTCTGCTCGTTTCCGCCACCCCGCTCACCCGCAGTTCGTACCATGCCGATGCCGACTTTGCCGCACTGCAACAGGCGCGCGCGGCGAAGCTGGCGGCAAGTCGCTGACGCTATGCCACGCCATAGCGAAATCCGCCGCGTGCCCTATCGTCCCGAACAGCTGTTCGACCTGGTGGCCGATGTCGACCGCTATCCGCAATTCCTGCCGTGGTGCGTCGGCGCGCGCGTACGGACCCGCACCGAGGCGGAGATGGTCGCCGACCTGACCATCGGCTTCGGCCCGTTCCGCGAAAGCTTCACCAGCCGCGTGGTCCTGCTGCGCCCCGGCGAGATCGGCGTGCGCTACGAAAACGGCCCGTTCCGTTATTTGACCAACCAGTGGCGCTTCGAACCCACCGAGGTCGCGGGTGGCAGCGGCTGCCTGGTGAATTTCAACGTCGATTTCGAATTCCGCTCCAGGCTGCTGCAGTTCACCATCGGCGCGGTGTTCCACGAGGCGGTGCGCCGCATGGTCAGCGCCTTCCTCACCCGCGCCCGCGTGGTCTACGGCCCGCCCCCGGCGGCCAAGACAGGGCTGCTGCCGCGCGCCGCATCTGAAGGGAGCTTGGGGTCGTAATGGCAGAAGAGGCCGACCTGGCCGAGCTGCTGGCGGCGGTTGCCACGGGCGACCGCGACGCACTGAAGGCAGTCTACGCCAGGCAGTCCACACGCTTGTTCGGAATTGCAATGGCCATCCTGCGCGACCGCACCGCCGCCGCCGATGCGCTTCAGGACGCTTTCCTGAAGGTGTGGCGCCGCGCCGGCCAGTTCGATCCCGCGCGCGGCCCCGCCGGGGCCTGGCTCGGCCAGGTCGTGCGCAACGCCGCCCTCGATACCGCCCGCGCCCGCGGCCGCGAGGTGCTGACCGATGACCCCGCCCTGGGCGACGGCGCGGTCGCGGCCACGGCACTCGACGACCTCACCAGCGCCGAGGACGGTGCCCGCCTGCGCGCCTGCCTCGGCCAGCTCGATGAAAAGCCGCGCGAGGGCATTCTGCTCGCCTTCGTGCACGGCCTGTCCCACCCCGAAGTGGCCGAACGTATGGCCCAGCCGCTTGGCACGGTGAAGTCCTGGATCCGGCGCGGCCTGTTGAGCCTGCGGGAGTGCCTCTCATGAGCGGCACCACCCCATTGCCACCCGACGCCGAGGCGCGTGAGCTGCGGGCGGGGGAATACGTGCTCGGCACCCTGGATGCTCGCCAATCCGCCGCCGTCGAACGTGACATGGCACGCGATCCCGCCCTGGCCGAAGCGGTCGCCGTCTGGACCGGCCGGCTTGCCCCGCTGACCCGACTGATCCAGCAGGCGGCACCGCCACCAGGGCTGTGGGAGCGAATCGAGGCCTTGTTGCCTGCGCCCGTCGCCGCCGATCCAGCCGTCCCTCGTACTGGAGCCGACCATACCGGAGCCCCACCGTGGCGCCTGTCCTGGCTGTGGCGCGGCTGGGCGATCGGCGCCTCGCTCGCGGCCGCCGTGTTCGCCGGCATCGCCTTCATCCCGCGGGCTGAAAAGCCTGCCTTCATGACCGTGATGGTCAGCGACCGCGCCGCCCCGGCCTGGATCGCGCAGGCCGACCGCAGCGGCGGCATCACCCTGGCCGCCGTGCGCCCGGCCTTCGGCGACCCGCAACAGGCCACGCCCGACGGCCGCGTGATGCAGCTTTGGGCCCTGCGCCCGGGCGACACCGTGCCGACCAGCCTGGCCCTGCTGCCGCGCACCCCGGGGCGCTTCTCCATCCCCGCGCCGGCGCTGCGGCCGGTGAACAACATGCTCGTCGAAATCAGCCTGGAACCCGAGGGCGGCTCACCCACTGGCCGCCCCACCGGCCCGATCCTGTTCTACGGCCGCCTGATCGAGGCGCCGCCCAATTGAGGAGCATCGCCATGCCCCATCGCGTGATGATCGCCACTGCCCTGGCGCTTGGGCTGGCGGGCGCCGCGGCCCTGGTGTTTCCGGGCGATCCGCCGGCCGAGCGGGTCGCCACGCGTGCCGAGATGATCGCGTCCTATCCGGCGAGGGCAGCGATACAGGTCGCCTGTACGCTCCTGCCAGCCCCGCGCCTGCCGGCCGAGATCTGAGCGTTTATTCCGCCGGCGTTGCATCTGGTGTCAAACTCCCTCCGTAGCGCTGGTGTCGGGGCCGCGATGGCCCCCAGCAACGGAGGACCACCCCCATGATGCGCGCCACCCTCGCCCTGCTCGCCGGCACTTTCCTGGCCACCGCCGCCCCCGCCGACGCCGCCACCATCTGGGCGCTCGACGCCGCTGGCGGCCTGGCCAAGATCGATACCGACAGCCGAAAGGCGATGCCCGCCATGGCGGTGAAGGGCGCCGACGGCGCGCTGTTGTCCGTGGCCCTGCGCCCGGCCAACGGCAAGCTCTACGCTCTTACCGCCACGGGCCAACTGGTCACCATCGACCCCGCCAACGGCACGGCCACCCAGGTCGCCAAGCTCGACAAGCCGCTGGAGATGGGGCCGCGCACCACCATCAACTTCAACCCGTTGGTCGATCGCATCCGCGTGGTGTCCAGCAACGGCGGCAACTGGCGCATCCACCCCGACACCGGCGCGGTCACCGTCGATGGCGGGCTGAAATACGCTCCCGACTCCGCCTACACCGAAGCCAAGCCGATGATCACCACCGGCGCCTATTCCAACCACTTCGCCGGCACCAAGGAGACGGCGCTGTACACGATCGACAGCAAGCTCGGCCTGATGAACGTGCAGACGCCACCAAATGACGGCGTGCAGCAGCCGCGCGGCCGGTTGAATGTCGCCGTGCCGGCCAATGCCGGCTTCGACATCCTGGCCGACGGGCTGGGCGGCAACATCGGTTGGGTGGTCGCCGGTGGCGCGCTGCACAACCTGGACATCAAGACCGGCCAGGTGACCACGCTCGGCCGCATCACCGGCCTGTCGGGCAAGGACATCCTGTCGATCGCTGCGGCGAAGTAGCCGCTGCTGCGGCGAAGCAGCCGCTGCTGCGGCGAAGTAGCCGCGCGCGCGGGGGAGGGGTGACGCCTCTCCCCCTGGCGCAATGCGGGGCGGGATGCTTCTCTGCGCCACCAGTTTCCGGAGAATGCCCGCCATGGACTACACCCCGCTGCGCATGGACGCCGCGCTGCCGCCGCTGCGCGTGAACCTCTATTCCGACACGCAGACCAAGCCGACCCTGGCCATGAAGGCGGCGATGCTGGAAGCCGAGGTCGGCGACGAGCAGTTCGGCTGGGACCCCACCACCAACATGCTGCAGGCACGCATGGCGGAACTGATGGGCAAGGAAGCCGCCCTGTTCCTGCCCAGCGGCACCATGTGCAACCAGATCGCCATCGCCACCCATTGCCGCCCCGGCGACGAAATCCTGGCGCATGAAACCGCCCATATCCTGACCAGCGAGGGCGGTGCCGTGGGTGCCATCACCGGCGCCCAGATCACCGGGCTGAAGGGTGCGCGCGGCCAGTTCGATGCCGCCACCCTGCGCGCCGCCATTCGCCCGAAAACCCGCTATTCCCCGCCGCCAACGCTGCTGGAGATCGAGCAGACCGCCAATTCCGGCGGCGGCTCGGTGTGGAACGTCGACACCATCAACGAGCTTTGCGCGATCGCGCACCAGAACGCCATGGCTACCCACATGGACGGTGCCCGGCTGATGAACGCCTGCGTCGCCGCCGGTGTCGCGCCGAAAGACATGGTCGCGGGCATGGACAGCCTGTGGCTCGATTTTACCAAGGGCATGGGCACCGGCGTCGGCGCCGTGCTGGTTGGCAGCTCGGAATTCATCGGCGCCGCGTGGCGCTGGAAACAACGCCTTGGCGGCTCGATGCGCCAGTCCGGCATGCTGGCCGCCGGCTGCATCCATGCGCTCGACCACCACATCGACCGCCTCGCCGACGACCATGCCAATGCCCGCCGTCTGGCGCGCGGCCTGGCGCAGATCCCGGGCATCGTGCCGGAGGAGCCGGAAACCAACCTGGTGTTCTTCAACACCGAAGCCGCCGGCCTGACCGCGGCCGAACTGTCGGACCGCGCCCGCGCACACGGGGTGGCGGTGTCGACCAACGGCAAATACCGCGTGCGCGCCTGCACCCATCTGGACATCGGCGAGGCGATGATCGACGAGGCGGTGCAGGTCATCGGCGCGGTCGTCAAGGCGGTCTAATATCACAGGTCGAAGACCTGCCGACCAGGCAGCAAGGCCAGGGCTTTGCCCTGGACCCACCAGGGGCCAAGCCCCTGGACCTTAACATTTGGGTTTCCAAAGGCCGTCGGCCTTTGGTGGGTCCAGGGCAAAGCCCTGGCCTAGTCTTGTCTACAAATACCGCCCGCGTTCGAGAATCTCCAGCGTGTAGTCCTTGTAGCTCAACCCCAGCGCCTCGGCCCGTTCCAGCCGGCGCAGGGCGATTTCGCGCGGCGGGGTTTTCCAGGCGGCCTTGTGCTTCTTGCGCCAGATCCAGCCCTTCCACGAGGCGTCGCCGGGGTCTTCCTCCTCCAGCTTTGGGCCGCCGTTGTCGCCGAGTTTTGCTTCACGCATCGGCCGACAGCTCCTTGAACATGAGGATCGTCCGTTCCGGCACGCCGTGGATGTTCAGGGCGTAGTTCGGGATGATGCCGGCGACCCGCCAGCCCATGCCGAGATAAAGTTGTTCTGCCGCTTCGCCCGCGGTGTCCAACACCAGGGTGCGGCGACCATCCCCGCGGGCGAGGTCCTCGGCGGCCTGCAACAGCAGCCGCGCGATGCCGCGCCGTCGGGCGGCGGGGTGGACCAGCACCTTCGCGACCTCACCGCGCTGCCGCCCGTTTGGGGCCATGTCGACCACCAAGGTGGCGGTGCCCAATATTGAGTTGGTGTCGCGGACAACCAGAATCCGCTTGTCGCCCCTGGCAACGGCACCGCGCTGGGCCTGCCAAAAGCCGCGAGCCGCGTCGATTGTGAACGGCAGCACGAAGCCGACGCTGGCACCGTCGAGCACGCTGGCGTGCAGCACCTCGGAAAGCCCGTCGAGTGCGGTTTCCAGCGTGGCGGGCGTCAGTTCCTCCACCACGATACTCACGGCCGGCACACCACCAGGGCGTAGTGGACCCCGTGCGGCGCACAGAAGCGGGTGGCGCCGAAAAGACGAAAGCGCAGGCAATCGCCGGCCGCCAGGCGGTGCATCACTCCCTCCACCGTTAGTTCAAGCACCCCCGACAACACCCAGATATGCTGCTCCAATCCCTGCACGCCAGGCGCTGCGTAGGCGATATCGGCGCCGGCCGGCAGGCGGGCTTCCACCAGTTCGGCATCAAAACCTGCGGCCGGCGGTGAAACGGCGCGGCGGATGTAGCCGGTTTCCGGGTCGGACCAGACCGGCTGCTGGTCGGCGCGCAACAGCCTGGCGGGCTCTGCCTCCACCTCGGCCAGCAGGCGCGACATGGTGCGGCCATAGGCGGTGCATAGCCGGCCCAGCAGCGCGGCCGTCGGGCTGGTTTCGCCGCGTTCCAGGCGCGACAGGGTGGTACGTGGAATGCCCGCGCGCTGCGCCAACTGCTCCAGCGACCAGCCGCGTTCGCCGCGCAGCCCCGCCAGCCGGGCGGCGAGCCGCCACTCCAGCGCAGGGGCGTCGTGTTCCATCGCGGTGTCCATATCCGGGATGATTTCCCGACTATGGACAGCCGTCAAGCGGGCAGCTTGATCTGGGCGGCGATGGCGGTGATGTCGTCGGCTTCCAGGGTTTCCTGGTCCAGCAGCTTGTGGGCGGTGGCGTCCAGCAGCGTGCGGCGTTCGCTCAGCACCGCCACGGCGCGGTCGAAGGCGAGTTGGGCGATATCGTGCACCTCCCGGTCGATCGACGTCGCCGTGGTCTCGGCATAGGCGCGCTCGGCCGGCATCGCCATGCCGCCCAACATGCCGCGCTGGTCGCGCTCGTAGGTGACCGGGCCGAGGTCGCGCGACATGCCGTATTGCACCACCATGCTGCGCGCCATGTCGGTCACCCGGCGCAAATCATCCGAAGCGCCGGTGGACAGGTGGTGGAACACGATCCATTCGGCCGCGCGTCCGCCCAACAGCACTGCCATGCGGTTCTCCAGCTCGTCGCGGGTGACGATGAAGCGGTCCTCGGTGGGCCGCTGGATGGTGTAGCCGAGTGCGCCCATGCCGCGCGGGATGATCGAGACCTTGTGCACCGGGTCGGTGCCCGGCAGGGCCATGGCGACCAACGCGTGGCCCATCTCGTGGAAGGCGACGATCTCGCGCTCGCGGGGGTTGAGCAGCCGGTTGCGCTTTTCCAGCCCGGCGACGATGCGCTCGACGGCGTTGTTGAAGTCGGCCATGCCCACTGCCGCGGCGTCGCGGCGGGTCGCCAGCAGGGCCGCTTCGTTCACCAAATTGGCCAGGTCGGCGCCGGTGAAGCCGGGGGTGAGGGCGGCGACCTGCTCGGGGTTCACGTCCGCCGCCAGGGTGATCTTCTTGAGATGTACGGCCAGGATCTGCACGCGGCCGGGCTTGTCGGGCCGGTCCACCAGCACCTGGCGGTCGAAGCGCCCGGCACGCAGCAAGGCGGGGTCGAGGATTTCCGGCCGGTTGGTCGCCGCCAGCAGCACCACGCCCGATTTGGTGTCGAAGCCGTCCAGCTCGACCAGCAGCTGGTTCAGCGTCTGTTCCTTCTCGTCGTTGCCACCGCCCATGGCGCCCGGCATCCGGCTGCGGCCCATCGCATCCAGCTCGTCGATGAAGATGATGGCCGGCGCGCGCTGGCGGGCCTGTTCGAACAGGTCGCGCACGCGCGCCGCCCCCACGCCCACGAACATCTCAACGAACTCGCTGCCGGAGATCGAAAAGAACGGCACCTTCGCCTCGCCGGCCACCGCCTTGGCGATCAGCGTCTTGCCGGTGCCGGGCGGGCCGATCAGCAGCACGCCCTTGGGCATGCGCCCGCCCAGGCGGCCGTAGCGTTCGGGGTTCTTGAGGAAATCGACGACCTCCTGCAACTCCTGCTTGGCCTCGTCCACGCCGGCGACGTCGGCGAAGGTGACGCCGGTGTCAGTCTCCACATAGACCTTGGCCTTGCTCTTGCCGATCGACATCAGCCCGCCGCCCAGCCCGCCGCCGCTGGCCATCTTGCGGATGATGAAGAACCAGATGCCGACGAACAGCGCCATCGGCACGATCCAGGACAGCAGGTCGCGCAGGAACGTGCTCTCGATCTGGCCGCTGACCTTCACCCCATGCTTGCCGAGTTGTTCGGCGAACTCCTCGTCCACCCGGGTGGTGGTGAAGCGGCTCTCGCCAGAGGGGAACTTGTCCTTCAGCACGCCGGAGATGAAGCGGTCCGACACCGCGACCTCGGCCACCTTGTCGTCGCGCAGCAACTGCTGGAACTCGCTGTAAGCGATCGGCTTGGTGGCCGAGAAACTGGCGATCAGGCTTTGCAGCAGCAGGATGCCAGCCAGCGCGGCGGCGAAATACCAGGCATTGTAGGTGATCTTCTTGTCCATCGGCAGGACTCCGTTGCCGACCCAAGATGGTCCTGAACCGGCGCCGGCGCCAGCGAGCGCGGCTACAGCCCGATCAGCCCCGCCAGCCAGGCCAGCAACTCGGCGCTGGCCACGATCAGCAGCCCGTTCCACGCCACCGCAAGCACCGACACCACAAGCCCCACGGCAATCGCCAGCCCATCACGCTCCATCAACCCCATGCCCAGGATCACCACCGCCAGGGCCGGCGGATGATTGCCGAATGGAATCGGCACCGCCAGCGCCAGGCCCTGGATGATCAGCACCAGGCCAAGCGCGCGCTGCATCGCCGGCGTGGTCAGCCCCGGCACCCGGCCGGGCCGTAGCCAACGCTCGGCGCGCTGCAGCCAGGGCACCGCGCCCGCGAGCACCCGGCGCACCTGGGCGGCCGGCAGGCTGCGCTGCCCGATCTTGCCGGGCAGCCGCAAGCTGTGCGCGCCCAGCATGATCTGCACGCCCAGCACCCCCACCAGGAAGCCGAAGAACATGCCCACCGGCAGGCCCGGGATGGTGATGAACACCGGCAGCATCAGCAGCATCAGGGTCAGCCCAAGACCGGTATCGCCGAGCGCTTCGACGACCTCGCTGATGCGCACCCGCTCGCCGTCCAGCCGTGCCGCCAGCTCGGCCATACGGGCAGAGGCTGACATCCGTCCATGGCCCGCGGTCACTGCGTTGGTTTGCATGGCTCAGCCCACCGTGGCGGTTGAATGCGGCGCCGGGCGCGGCCGCAATAGCGAATAGGCAACCCCGCCCGTCAGCAGCGCCAAGGTCACCCCCAGCGAGATCGACGGGTCGAGCTTGCCGACCAGCTGGTTCCAGAAGATCTTCGCGCCGATGAACACCAGCACCAGCGCCAGCGCGTATTTCAGCGCATAGAACCGGTGCACCATCGCGGCCAGCGCGAAATACAGCGCGCGCAGACCCAGGATGGCGAAGATGTTCGACGTGTAGACAATGTACGGGTCCGACGTGATGGCGAAAATCGCCGGCACCGAATCCACCGCGAACACCAGGTCGGCGGCCTCCACCATCATCAGCGCCAGGAACAGCGGCGTGGCAAAGCGCACCACCCGGCCGGTGGCGCCGTCGGGCAGGCGCACGAAGAAGCGGTTGCCGTGGTACTCCTCGGTCACGCGCATGTGCCGGCGGATGAATTTCAACATGCCGCTATCGGCCACGTTATGCACATGGTCGTTTGGCATCAGCATCTTCACCCCGGTGAACACCAGGAACGCGCCGAACAGATACAACACCCACGATGCGTTCTGCACCATCGCGGCACCCAGCCCGATCATGACCGCGCGCATCACGATCACGCCCAGAATGCCCCAGAACAGCACCCGGTGCTGATAGGCCGCCGGCACCGCGAAATGGGCGAAGATCAGCGAGATGACGAACACGTTGTCGAGCGATAGCGACTTCTCGATGGCGAAGCCGGTGAGGTACTCCATGCCGCTCTGCGCGCCCTGGTCGAACCAGATCCACGCCCCGAACAACAGCCCCGCGCCGATGTAGAAGGCGCTGAGCAACAGGCTCTGGCGCACGCCGATCGCGGCAATGCGCTTCTGCAGCACACCAAGGTCGAGCACCAGCAGCGTCAGCACGATGATGACGAAAACCAGCCATGTCCAGGTGGGCTTGCCCATTACGTCAGCCGCGAGGGCTGCGGCGATCCATTCCATGTCGGCCTCCAGATGCTCCCGCGCGAACGGGGGCAGGTGAAGGATCCGACATCACGGCGGGCATGGCTGCCACCGTCAGAGGGGCCCGGATCCGGGAGGGCAGGAGATAATCACGCGGCCGCGGCGTTGCAACCGGACGTGCCCGATTTTGTCGTGCGGCGGTGCTACTCCAGGAACGCCGCGTCGATCATGTCGGCGTGCCGGTGGCCGGCGCAAGCGTGCCGGAGGCCGGTGCCAGCGCGCCGGTGACCGGTGCCAGCGCACCGGTGACCGGTGCCAGCGCACCGGTGACCTCGGCCAGCAACGTGAAAAAGCCGCGCTTGCGCGGCGCGTTGATGGACCAGTCCACTGGCAGGCTCTGGTAGCCGTCCTCGAACTTCTCCTTGATCCCGCGGTAGTCGAAGTAGCCCCAGCCGGCGCCGCGCGAAATCGCCGCCACCATGTTGTTGTCGGGCTGCTCGAAATCGTAGTGGTCGTCCTCGTTGAACAGGATCGGCTGGCCGCGATAGGCCGCACTGGCACGGGTTGCGTCAACCTGGGCGCGGATCGCGTCGGGGGTTTCCACGTGGTTGCCGTGCAGCAGCAGGTAGTCGCAACCGGAAATCAGGTGGTCGGGCGGCACCGCGCCGCCGCGATAGCTGGTGGAAATGGCCATCGTCGGGCAGCGCGCGCGCGCCAGCGCCAGCAACTCCGCGTGCCGTGCCGGCTTGAGGATCGGGTGGGTCACGCCCGGCACGTCGATCTCGTTGCAGATCTCCAGCAGCACATTGCGCGCCCCGCTGGCCGCCAGCCAGTCACAGCCCAGGGTTGTGGCGCGGATCACCGCGGCCTCGCCATCCAGCGTCTGCGCCGCGGCACCGTAGAACAGGCCGAGAATCACCACCATGCCCAGCCTGTCGGCCGCCGCGAACACCGCCTCGGCACGGGCCAGCGCCGCGGGATAGGGCGTGCCGTCGGGCGCGAAACCGGACAGCAGCCAGGGCTGGTGGAACGAATAGCCCTGCGGCGAGCCGCCCTGCAGGTTGATCGCCACCGCATCGAGCCCGCTGCGTTTGTACAGCGGCAAGGCAGCAATGAACGCGGCGGTGTTGCGCGCGGCCGACCACGGCCCGTCGGGATAGGCCCAGGCGCCGATGGTGGCCGGATTGCGGTCATCGACGATGGCGTTGGCCATGCGCGAATTGAACAGCATGCCCTCGATCGACCGGCCGCGGAAACTGCGCCCGGCATGGGTGGGCTGGCCGTTGATCAGGAATTTCTCGCCGCTGATGGCAACCGTTGTGGCGGGCATGTGGCGTTCCTTCATTAAAACAGGGCGGCGGTCGGCACCGCGAACCAGTCGGGCACCAGAACCTGGGCCGCGCGCACGATGCCGGCGGCGAGCAGGCCGGCGATCACATCATCGGCCATGATGCCGGCCGCGCCTTCCTGCCGGTCCGCCCAGCCAACCGGGCCGGGCTTGAGAATATCGAGCACGCGGAAGGCGACAAAGGCCAACGCCAACGATGGCAGGTTGAACACGGCGCCGGCGGGCACCAGCGCCAGCGGCAGCATGGCGATCCATTGGCCGGCGACCTCGTCGATCACCACCCAGCCAGGGTCGCCCTCCACGCCTGCGGCCTGCACCGCCCACAGCCCGCCCATGGTGGCCAGCATGGCGGCCAGCGGCAACAGTGCAGGCTCCACGGCCAGCACCGCCATGCCGGTGACCAGGGCGGCCAGCGAGCCGGCAGTGCCAGGGGCGCGCGGCACCAAGCCGCTGCCCAGGCCGCAGGCGATCCAGAAGGCGGGGCCACGGCTCATGCGGCGAGAAACCGGTCGAGGGCCGCTGCGACATCCGGCTCGCCCAGCGTAGGGGCGTGGCCGGTGCCGGCCACGGAAACATAGGCCATGTCGGGCCGCATCTGGCGCATGCGCGCAACCGTGCCCGCGGTCAGGATGCGGCTGCGCGCGCCATGCACCAGCAACACCGGGATGCCGGACAGCGCCCCGAACAATGGCCACAGCGGCGGCGCCGGGCGCCCCAGCAGGACGGCGATGCGCGTGTCCCACCGCGGATGGAAGCAGCCGTCCGGGCCCTCGGCATAGGTGAGGTCGGCGAAGCGGTGCCACGCGGCATCGTCCGCCAGCGACAGGTCAGGCAGGAGGGCGCGCAGATAGGCGACACCCTCCGTCAGATTCGGCAGGGCCGGGTCGGTGGCGACATGGCGCCGCAAGGCCGCCAGACCGTCGGTGCCGATCTCGGGGCCAATGTCGTTCAGCACCACGGCGTGCAGCAACGTGGGGCGCAGGGCCGCCAGCGCCATGACCAGCAGCCCGCCCATGCTGGTGCCGAGCGCCACCACGCGATGCAGGTGCAGTGCCGCACAGACATCGGCGATGTCACGCAGACAGGCCTCGGGCGCATAGCGTTCAGCGCTGCGCGCCCGCCCGGAGGCGCCGCGCCCGGCATAGTCGAGTGCCACCACATGGCGCTCTGCTGCGTGGCGGGCCGCAAAATCGGTAAAATCGCCCCCGGTTCGCACCAGGCCGGGCAGGCACAACAGAGCGGGCGCAGCGCCGAGCCTGTCCCGGGGCGTGCCCCATTCGTGGATGTGGAGCGCCAGCCCGTCCCAGGCCGAAATCGTGCGGGTCAGCGCAGCCATGGCGCCAGTGGATGCGGCTGCACCGGCGCCGCCTGACCGACGCGCGCACGATAGATCACCGTGTTCTCCACCACCCGCTGCACATAGTTGCGCGTCTCCGAGAACGGGATCAACTCGATCCAGTCGATGATGTCGGAGCCGCCACTGTCGCCCGGCCGCACCCGCGGGTCGCCGTTCAACTCGATCCATTCCGTCACCCGGCGCGGACCGGCGTTGTAGCCGGCGGCGGCCATGGCGATGTTGGTGTCGAACTGGTCCAGCAGACCGCGCAGATAAGTGGTGCCAAGGCGGATGTTCAGCGCCGGATCGGCGGTCAGTGCCGGCAGCGGAGCAGCCACACCCAGGCTTCTGGCCACCAGCGCCGCGGTGCCGGGCATGAGTTGCATCAGGCCGCGCGCGCCGGCCGGGCTGACGGCGCCGACGTCGAAATTGCTTTCCTGGCGGATGATCGCCAGCGTGATCGCCGGCTCCACCAGTTCGCCCGGCACCGAAGCCGCCGCGGGCCAGCCGGTCTCGGGCAGCATCACCCCGTCGCGCCCGGCGCGCCGCGCGATGGCGACGGCGGTTTCGACCAGGCCCAGCCCGGCTGCCAGCCGGGCGGCCAGCGCGCGGTCGGGCGGGTCGGGCGATACTTCGTACAGCTGCAACAGGAACGGTGCTGCCCGGCGCGGCTCGCCCCAGGCCACCAGCAGCGCCGCCGCCCGGGCCAGTTCGCGCCCGGCGAGGTCCAGTGCGCGCGAACCGTCGGCCACCGGGTCGCGCGCGGCGGCAAGGCGGGCGGCAAAGGCCTTCGCGTCGCGGTCCAGCGCATGGGCGGCAAGCTGGCCGTAATAGGTGCTGGTCCAGGCGGCAGCGCGACCGAAGGCGGCGGCCCGTGCGGCCGGGTCGGCGGCGGCGCGACCGAGCCAGTACTGCGCCCGGCCCTGGGTGATGGCGGCGCGCGAGGCGGCGGCCAGCGCCTCGAAATGGCGGGCGGCCACGGTGGCGTTGTTCATCCGGCGCAGCGCGATGAAGCCGGCGAGGAACTCGGCATCGATGCGCTGCTCGCCGGCCTGTGCGTGGCCAGCGGCGATGGCATAGGCGCCGGCATCGTCGCCCTGGCGCAGCCGGCGGCGCGTCATCAGGTTGCGCTCGTCCCAGAAGCCCGGACGCCGCTCAGCGGGGGCGGCGCGCTCGGCGGTGGCACCCTGCGCGCGCCACAGTGCCACCGCCTCGTCGTCGCGGCTGGCGCGGCGCAGAAAGCGGGCGTGGTCGAGCATCAGGGCTGCATCGGCGTTGAGCGGCGCCGGTACCGCGAGCGCCATGGCTGCCCCAGCCTGGTCGTCGCTGCGCAGCGCCAGGCGGGCCTCGACGAGAACTTGGTGGCCGCGGTCCAGCCGATCGGCTTGGCGGCGCGCCGATGCCGGATCGCTCCAGGATAGCTGCTCGAACCGGCGCACATGGTCGTCGCGGGTCAGGATGCTGGCCCAGCGAGCGATGAAGCGGCCCTCCCACGCGCTATCCCCCGGGGCGGCGGCCCAGGCGGCTTTCAACATCGGCCCGGCTTTCAACATTAACTCGTCGCGCTGGCCGCCGGCGGCCAGCGCGTCGGCGCAGCGCAACAGGGCCGCGATGGCCGCGGGTGCGGCGCGACGGCACTCGGTGCGGGCGAGTGCCTGGTCGGGCTCCAGCGCCAGCGCCTCGTCGCGACGTCGCGCAAGGGTGGTGGCAAGCGGCCAGTCGGGGTTCTGCGCCTGGAAGCCGCCGATCTCGTCGGTGCGGCCGGCGCCCGGGGCGATCAACCGCAGCCAGGTCACCAGCTTGCGCGCCACCGGGTCGGGGTGGGCAGCAACGGCGGCCTCGGCCTCGGCCCAGCGGTCGGCGCGGACATGCGCCATCACGTCCTGCGCCGGCGCTGGGCGCGCGAGCAGCATGGCGGCGAAAACGATCAGGGCGCGAATCGGCATGGCTGGCCAGATATGCATCCCCCATCCTATCGCGCCCGGCCTTGCCCTGCATCCCCCACGGTTCTAGCTTCCCGCAATCTGGCCGGCCGGCCGGTCACACCGATCCAACCGGAGGACGCCGATGTTCAAAGGGTCATATGTCGCCCTGATCACGCCGATGCGCACGGATGGATCGGTCGACGAGAAGAAACTGGAATCTTTTGTGGATTGGCAAATCCGCGAGGGCACGCAAGGACTGGTGCCGGTTGGCACCACCGGCGAATCTCCCACGCTGACCCATGACGAGCACAAGCGCGTCGTAGAACTGACGATCGCGGTTGCCAATGGCCGCGTGCCGGTGATCGCCGGTGCCGGTTCGAACAGCACCGCCGAGGCGATCGACTTCACCCAGCATGCCAAAAAGGCCGGTGCGGATGCGGTGCTGGTGGTGACGCCGTATTACAACAAGCCGACGCAAGAGGGCATGTTTCTCCATTTCACAGCGATCGCCGATGCTGTCGATATTCCCATCATTCTCTACAACATCCCTGGTCGGTCGATCGTTGACATGACCCCAGAAACGATGGGCCGCCTGGCAAAACATCGGAATATCGTCGGTGTGAAGGATGCTACGGCGAACCTCGTGCGTCCGCTGCACACCAGCATGACCTGCGGCGATGATTTCTGCCAATTGTCAGGCGAGGACCATACCGCGCTTTCCTTCAACGCCGCCGGGGGTGTGGGCATCATCAGCGTTACTGGCAACGTGGCACCGCGATTGATCAGCGAGATGCAGATCGCCTGGGCCGAAGGACGCGTGAAGGAGGCGATGGCCATCCAGACCCGGTTGGTCCCGCTGCATGACGCGCTGTTCAGCGAGACGTCACCAGGACCGGTGAAGTATGCGGCGTCATTGCTCGGCCATACCGCAGACATGTGCCGGCTTCCATTGGCACCCGTGGGCGAAGCGACCAAGGCACGGGTGCGCGCGGCAATGACCAGCGCGGGGCTGCTGAACTAGAAGCCCCCTGGACCCTCACATGGAAGGGGCCTGGGGCGACGCCCCAGCGGGTCCAGGGCAGAGCCCTGGCCTTGCGTCTTCTGGAGACCGAAATGGCTGTGACGAAAAAAAAATCGGGACTGATCAGCCACGGCATCGCGGCCCAGAACCGGCGCGCCCGCTTCAACTACACCATCAAGGAAACGCTTGAGGCCGGGATGGTGCTGAAGGGACCAGAGGTGAAATCCCTGCGCCTGGGCCGCGCCACGCTGACCGAGGCCTGGGCCGGCGAGCGCGAGGGCGAACTGTACCTGTTCAATTGCTACATCCCGGAATACCAGGGCGGCGTGCTCAGCCGGTTCGAGCCGCGGGCGCCGCGCAAGCTGCTGGTCAAGGCCAAGCAGCGTGACATGTTGTTCGGCGCGATCGGGCGGGACGGCATGACGCTGGTGCCGCTCGACATCCACTTCAACGAGCGCGGCGTGGCCAAGGTGCAACTCGGCCTGGGGGCCGGGCGCAACAAGGCGGACAAGCGCCATGCGGTGGCGGCACGCGACTGGCAGCGCGACAAGGCGCGGCTGATGCGCGACAAGGGCTGAGGGCATGCGCCTGGCTGTGGCGCTGCTGCTGGCGGTGTTGGCCGGCTGCGCGGCCCCCGGCCCGGGACACATTCCGTTGGCCGAGCGCCGGGCCGGGCCGGTCGATGCGTCGCAGGGGCGCTGGGCGCAGCAATACCATTGGCTGCCGGTGGTGGAGGCGGGCGGTGCGGTGCGGCTGATCCTGGCGCGCACCTGCCGGCCGCAGGGCGAACGATTGGCGCGGCTGGTGGTGATCAACCACGGCAAGTCGCCGCTGCCGGCCGAGGTTGCCGCCTATGCGCCGCCCTCCTGCGAGGCGGAGCAGGTGCGCTGGTTCCTGGAGCGGGGGTTTGCCGTGGTGCTGCCGGTGCGGCGGGGCTATGGCGGTTCGGGGGGCGCGATGGCGGAACGCTATCCAGCGTGCGCACCGTCGCGCGACTACACCGTGGGCGCGCTGGAGACGGCGCGGGATATCCGGGCGGCGATTGCCTATGCGACCAAGCTGCCGGGCATAGCCGGTGACCAGGTGGTGGTGGTTGGCCAATCGGCCGGCGGGCTGGGGGCGATCGCGCTGTCCAGCCTGAACGATGCGCGGGTGGCGGCGCTGGTGAACATGGCCGGCGGCGATGGTGGCCATCTGAACCGGGTGGCGCATGCGGTGTGCGCGCCGCAAGCGCTGGTGCGTGCGGCCGGGCGGTTCGGTGCTACCGCACGCGCGCCGATGCTGTGGGTCTACACTGCCAATGACAGCTTCTTCGCACCGGAGCTGGCGGCGTCGATGCACGGCGCCTATGTCGCCGGCGGCGGGCAGGCGCGGCTGGCGAGCCTGCCGGCCTGGGGCACTGACGGGCATCTACTGTTCACCGGGCGTGGCGGCTCGGCGGTGTGGGGGCCGGTGGTTGAAAGTTTCCTGGGGCTGCGCGCTACCGCGGCCGGCGGGTTGGTGTTGGCGCGTCCTTGAACCGGGACCATGTTTTGGCGTGACAGGGAGAGGCGGATGACAGAC
>Ga0105046_10007162_pt1 | contig 17588 bp, 7 predicted proteins | sample MAT03_FD_78385 | JGI IMG/M metagenome (GOLD analysis project Ga0105046, IMG submission 78385) | Freshwater microbial communities from Lake Fryxell liftoff mats and glacier meltwater in Antarctica - MAT-03 (megahit assembly) | ecosystem: Environmental > Aquatic > Freshwater > Ice > Liftoff...
CTAGGTGGACATTGCTGGGCTCGAAGGCAGCAGGGCGCGCAGGATGTCGTCGACCTCGAAGGGCTTCGTCACCCAGGCGTCGACCTGCGAGAGCCCCTTGATGCCGGAGACCGTGCCCGAGATCACGACGAGCCTTCCGGTGGCGACGTGGGCCCGCATCTCGGCGAGCGTCGCGTCGACCTTGCTGCCGAGGGGAGAAAGGTCGACCAGAGCCGCGTCGTAGTGCCTCCCCGACTGCGTTGCGCTGGCCATCACGGCAACGAGGGCCTTGTGGTCGCGCACCACGTCGACGGTTGCGCCGCGCGCCATCAGCGAGCTTTCGAGGAGATCGACGACGGCGCCGTCGTCCTCGAGGAGGAGGAGGTGCATCCCGTCGATCCGTGGGCGGCCTGCGGTGGTGGCGCTCGTGCCGCACAGCGCAGCCCCCGGCGGCCAGGACGGCGGCGCGCCGAACAGCTCGCCAGGCGAATCGAGGCCGAGCGTCGCCAGACGCGTGGCGAGCGGCCAAGTCACGGCGAAGGTGGTGCCCGCCGGGCTGCTCTCCACCAGGTCGAGCGCGCCGCCGACCTCCGCGGCGAGGGTCGCGGCGTGGCGCAGACCGATCCCCGCTCCACCGGGGCGCGACGAGCGCCCACTCGTGAAGAGCGTCGCCTTGAGGTCGGCAGGAACACCGGGCCCGCGGTCGACGACCTCGATACGCGCGAAGCCCTCGGCCCCTCGCACCACGCGGACGCGGACGCTGCCGGCGCGCGGGCTCACTGCGACCGCGTTGAGGAGCAGGTTGGTGAGGACCTGCGCAGCGCCGTCACCCCGGCTCAGGCGCTCGTCCTCGAGCCCGGCCGCGACCTCGATGCCGACCGAACGCCCACCGCTCTTGGTGCCGACGCCGCCGGCGACCTCGTGGATCACCTCGCTCACCGAGCGAGGCCCGTCGTCATCGGTGGAGGCACCGATCGCGCGCCGCGCCAGACGCTGCGCGAGGGCTGCACGACCGCGCGCCACTTCGAGGGCTTCGGCGGCGGAGCTGCCCGCGGGGAGCGACGCGACCGCGACGTCGATCCAGCCGAGGACCACGGTCAGCGCGTTGCCGACCTCGTGCAGCGCCGCCGGCAAATCGCGCGCCGGATCTGGGTCGCGCCGTGCCGCCATCCGTGCCGAGCATACGCCGATCGGAGCGCGCGTCGCATGCATCGATGCGGGGGTGATGCAGGCCGATCGCGCACAGCCGCCGTCGTCAGAAAGTTCCGGTCGCGCTCGACGAGGCCGACGAGCTCGACGTTGCGTCCTCATCGGCAATGACGCGCGCGACAGTGGGCGGAACCGGCAGGACGAAGCGACCGTCGGCGCCGACGATGGTCTCGCCGATCTGGATCACCCGGACCGGTGAGGTCTCCTGCGTGCTCCCGTCGGCGAGAGGGAGGTACGCGCGCAGCGTGCCTCCGGCCACGTCGACTCCCTGCGCCGTTGCGCGACCGATGAAGAGGGCGGGACTGGGAACCACGAGGTCTTCGAGCTTGGCGACGGGCTCCTTGGACACGTCGGCCACCAGCACAGAAGGTCGCACCAGCCAGGGGAACCCGGTCGATGAGGCAGCGCGAACGGTGAGGTCATACAGCCCGGAGTCGACGGTCAACCGGAAGGTGCCGTCGTTGCTGGTCGATGTCGTCGATTGGCGTGGAAGCAGCTCGAGCGACTCGATGACGTTCTGGAAGTATGTGCTGGTGCCGGGGAGCGAAGGGCTCGCGACGACGCTCACCGAAGAGGCCGGATCGCCGAGCGGTGTCGATACGAGCGCCGTGAGCAACGAACGCGCGGGCAGCGGAAAGCCCTTTCCGCAGCAGCCAGCATCCGGACTGATCTCCCAGTTGGCATCGAGGACGGCGGGCCCGTCTTCACCGGGGGGAACGACGAGGACCTGATAGATGCCGGGGATGAGCTGAACGTTGAAGTTGCCGTCGGCTCCCGTGGTGGCGGTGACCCGGAAGGAGCCGTTTTCGCTGGCGCTGCCGGTCAGCACGCGGCTCTTGATGGTGACGGTGGCGCCGGGGACGGCGCGGGTCTGCTCGTCGACCACCTTCGCGGTCAGGTCCTTGGGGTTGGCGATGAGATCGTCCAGGTTGCACTTGACTTCGCCGTCACCGTCGAGATCCAGGCTCTCGAAATCCCAGTGCACGACGAGCGCGCCGTCGGGCTCGGAGAGGCGAAGAAGGAGCCGTGGCGTGGAGTAGTAGGCGATCCCCTCCTCGTCGTCGGCGTTCGGGCCGCCGAGCAGCTGGCTCTCGCCGTTGATGGCGGGGCCGAGCATCACCGCGGCACTGAGGGGAACTCCCCGCACCGGATCGACCAGCTCCACTGTGAAGCCGGCGAGATCGCGATCAGGGCCAGAGATCACCACGCCCTTGAGCCGCTTCGGCACCTCGGCCAACGGCTCGAGCGGGACGTTGCCTTCGACCTCGATGCCCGAGAACAGCGCGGGGGGAAGATCGATCGCCGCGCACCCTGCCGGGAGCGGCTGCGGGGCGACGTACACGTCGTAGATTCCCGCGGGCACATCGATCCGGAAGCGGTGCTTCCGGAGGCCGTCCTCGGGGTCCAGCAAGAGCTCCGAGATGCCGGTGAAGATCGGGTTCAAGCCAGCCAGCGCGCTGGTGGGGCGCGCCTCCATCTTGACCGGGACGCTGCCGTCGTCACCCGTGCAGTTGGTCACCGGATCGCCCGGCTGCAGGAGGCGTCCGCTGAGAGCGAACGGAGCGGGGACGTCCAGGTCGCCGACATCGAGGATCGTGCCGCTGTCGCTCTCGCCCTGGATGGAATAGCCCTTCGAGAAGACGTGCGAGACGAGGGCGCCGTTCCTGGTCGTTCCTTCGAGCTGGAAGATCACGCCAGCGAGGTCCGCCTGGGTGGCGACGCAGAGCTGGCGAGCGTTGACCGACGTGCAGGCCCCGTCCGGGCAGTCCGCGTCGCTCTCGCAGGTGTTTGCGATCAGCTCTTCCTGGGCCTCGAACGGGAGCCCGCACCCGGCGAGGGCGAAGGACAGGACAATGGCCGGCGTCGCCGTACGCGTCGCTGCAGACCAGCGTACCCAGGTGCGAACAGTCCGCGCGGTCACGGCCGACACGCGCCTGGGTCGTCGGGGTCGACCTCGTCAGCCACCGCGGGGCAGATGCAAGCAGGCTTGGGGCAGTCGTTCGCCGGGTCGAGGGCCGACGTGTCGCATGTCGTGCCTGGAGCACAGATGAAGGCGACCCAGGTGATCTCGTCAGAGTCGGCCAGCTCTTCCGGACAACCGGTGGCGTCGTCGAATCGGTGCGACACCATGAGCGTGAAGGTGTGGCAGCCCTCCAGGACCACCGGCGGACCCTGCGTCCAGGTGGCGGTGGCAAGGCGTGGCTCGTTGGGCGTCGTCTCTTCGGCGACGGGCGCGAAAGAGTACGAAAACTGCCACGGACCTGAGGAGCTCGGGACGCCGTAGTCGACGTAGAGGCGGACGCCGATGACCTGGTCCAGATCGTTCGCCGACTCGACCTGCGCCGAGAAGGTCTTCGACACGTCTTCGCTCCGGATGACCAGGATCTCGCGCGGGTCTGGGTTCGCGGAAGGGTTCAGCAGCTTGGGCGCCGTCTGCTCCTCCTCATCGAAGTGCGGGACGTCGGTGATGATGCAGGAGGCGGCGAGCATGGCGAGCGTCACCAGTGCTAGCGACGCGCGTGCCAGACGCCCCGCCTTCGACTCCGCGCCGCGCTTTCCCAGCGCGCCGGCCGGATCGAGCGCGCGCGAGTCGGCGCGGCGTGACAGGCCTGTCGCGCTCTTGCGACTCGGCGCAGGCTTCACGCTATCCGTCGTTCCGACCATCGGACCCGCCGAGCTCGGTGCCCGCAGCGTCGCGGGACCCCCCCAGGCCGCTGCACTCTAGTACATCGTCCGCGAGTTTTCTTCGCGGAAGACGAAGTCCGAAAGCGGCCCCGAAAGCCGCCTCCAAAGAGGCGTGTCAGCCCGTCGTGGGAGGGCTGGTGCGCCGCCGCGGCGCGCTGGCCGAAGGCTCCTGCCAGCGAACCTCGGCGTATTCGACCCGCGTCGCGAAGCGGACGAGGTCCGCCACCTCGGGGATGTTCGCCACGGCGTGCTCGAAGCCTTCGGGCGTCGCGACGTGCGCCAGATCGGTTCCCAGATCTGACGCGACGAAGGCGAGCGCGGTCGACAGATCGCCGCAAGCGAGCAGACCGGCGCGCCTGGCCGAGCGCCGCGCCACGTCGCGGGCGGTCTCGAACGAGAGGTCGACGTCGCCGTCGCAGATGGCGCGCAGTCGCTTCTCGGTCCGGGGCAGGACACGCTGGTAGATGTCTGCCGCGAGCTTGTTCACCTCGCTCGAGGACGGCGCGGGGCGAGACTCGGCGCCGCTCGGCCCCATCGCCACGACCGGACCGAACGCTGCCTTCGCGGCCTGCAGGAGGTTGCGAACGTAGAACTCGGTGCTCCCCAGGATGATGACGTTCTCGGGCTGCGTCGCCGCCCAGGTCGCGCCGAGCTGGAAGAGCAGGTGCGGATCGTCGTCGTGCGGATCGCCGGTCACGAGGATGGCAGGCTGCGCGAGGAGCGCCGGCCGCACGCGGGGCGGCTCCGGTCCGGGGAGAAAATGGGCGGGGCGCGCCTGCCCGAAGAGTGGCGCAAGCGAGGCGAGCAGCCGCGCGATCGGGGTCGTCGCGCCAAGCGAGACGCGCTCGGCGCCGGTGAGCCCGTAGTACGCGGGCTCCTTGCGGGCGACCCCCGTCTCCCACAGGAGCGCGAGCAGCTCGATGCTGGGAGCGGCGAGATCGCGGTACAGCATCGATGCGACCGCATCGGCAGGCAGCGTATGGGCCGAGGGCGCGGGCGGCGCCACCGGTTCGGTTCCGGGGAGGCCTCCGCGCGGGTAGCTTCCTGCTAGCACGATCACATGATCGAGCGCCCTGGCGTACGCGATGTTCCCGTCGGCTGTGGCGGCCTCGTGGGTCGCCTTGATGAGCTCGATGCGATGCGGGGCGAGCGCCAGCTGGCGTCGCCTGATCGCGAGAACATCGTGGGCGCGCGCGGCGAGCGCATCCGGTCCCCACAGCTCGACGAGCTCGTCGCCGGCGAGGCCGTCGCCAGCGAGGAGTCGCTCGATGTAGAGCGATTCCGCCGGCGACTCCGTGTTGATGCGGCTGGAAGGGGGCGGCGGCGGGATGAGGCGCGACGAGGGCGCCTGCGAGGAAGCCGAGGGCGGCGGCTGCGATGGCGAATCCGATCGCGGCGGCTGAGAGGACGGCGCCTGCGGGGGCGGGGATCGATCGGACGGCGGGGCACCGGACGAGATGCGAGCGGGGCGCGACGAGACGTTCTCGGTGTCGTCACGTTCCTCGCGCACAAAGGCATACGCGCCAGGGCGCTCGCTCGACGGCGACGACGCCGGCGGTGCGGCTGCGGGGAGCGGCGCATCCACGACCTCGACCACGCCACGCAGGCTCGGCGGCAGGATGTCGACGTCGAGAAAGAGAGCGTCGTCGGACGAGACTGGCGAAGTCTCGATGCGCACCAAAGGCGGCTCCGGCTCGGCCTTCGCCGGCGGCGGAAAGGAGGGTACGACGACGTCGCTGAAGCTCGTCTCGTCGCGAGGCGCTTCGCTGACTGCCCGCGCGGCAGCGTGCAGCGAGACGCCCTCGGGGTGCGTGAAGGTCTCGCGATGGGCGGACTCCGCGGCAGCGGACGGCGACGCCGAAAAAATGGGGGAAGCCGATGCCGATGCGCCGGGCTTTCCGGCCCGTGCTGCCGCGGCCATCACCGCGAGATCGCTCGCCAGCTCCTGGACGCCGATCGCGCTGACCGACGGCGGCGGGGGCTCGCCCTGGCGCAGCGCCTCGAGCTCCTCGGACAGGCGCGCGATGAGCGCGCGCTCACCGGTTGCGTGCTTGACCGCCTCTTCGTAGAGCGACTCGGCGCGTTCCGGATCCTCGTCGACGTTCAGGCGTGCGAGCTGGCCGAGGGCGCGCGCCTTGGCCGCCCCGCTGCTCGAGGCCACGATCTCCTCGGCCGCCGCGAGCGCCTGCGGTCGCGGCCCGTGGCGCGCCACGATCTCGAGTCGCTTGCGGTGGGCCTGCGCCTTGCCATCCGGCTGCGACTCGGCCTCCTCGGCGAGGCGCATGGCGAGCACCGCGTCGCCCGCGTGCGCGGCGGCATCCGCGGCGGCGAGCAACACGCGGGTGCGCGTACGCAGCCCCTGCAGCTCTCCTTCGAGCGCCTTCTGGAAAAGCGGTAGGGCGGAGGCGTACGACTTGGCGCGGACCAGACGCTCGGCCATCCCCAGCGCGATCAGCGGCGTTGCGCCGATCTCGGCGTGGCGCGCGTTCAGCTCGCGCATGCCGGCGCCGCCGCCCTGAACGACGTCCATCATCTCGGCGAGGAGGAACGCGTGAAGCTCCACCTGGTGTGGGCGCAGTGTGTCGGTGACGGTGTGGAGATCGTCGATCGCGGCTTGCGCCTCGCGGGGCGTGCCGCCTCCCTTCAGACGGTACTCCAGCCGGTGCGATTCGAGGATCGCATCCGGCGAGGTCGGGTCGAGTGAGGCAGCGCGTTTGGCGCGAACCAGGGCACCAGTCAGATCGCCAGATGCTGCAGCGGCCCGCGCGGCCTCGACCAGCAGCGTCGCCAGGCGCTCCGGCTCCTCGATCGCGCCCGACGCCACGAGATCGTCGAGCGAGGTGACGATGCCCTGGTGATCTCCCGACGCGCGCGCGAGCTCGGCCCGCAGCTCGGCCACGATGTCGCCCGGTGCGCCGACCGCGGCGCGGGCAAAGGCTTCGCGAGCGCGAGGCGCGTCGCCGGCCTCGAGATAGGCGCGCACCGACCGCACCCCGTACTCGGTGCGTTCGTCGTCGGTCGCGCCGATCCGCGCGGCCATCCGATCCCAGAGCGGCGCGGCGCGCTGGGTGTCGCCCAGCCGTGCGTAGAGATCGGCGAGGAACGGCAGCGCGCTGCGATCGTCGGGGAACTCGCCGACCAGCTTCTCGAGCTCCCGGCAGGCGTCTTCCGGGCGACCGAGGCGCTGCTCGAGCACGGCGGCCCGCCGCAGACGCAGGAGGCGACGCGTGTCCGGTGAGTCGGCGGCGGTGATGCGGCGCCCGAGGAAGATGGCGACCGCGTCGTGGTCGCCGCGCTGCTGCGCGTCACGCTCGAGCTGCTCGAGGCTCATCGACGCGGCGGCGTGGCTCAACGAGGGCGGCGGCGTCGATGCCGGTCGGCTCGGCCGGCCGCTGGGCACGGAAGGCGCGGACGGAGGAACGGGCGTGGTCGACATCGGCGCATCGCTGGCGGCGGACGCCGAGGGAGCCGCGCCGGGCTCGGTGTGCCAACCGCCGTGCGACCCCATCGGCAGGCTCTGCGAAGCGGGCGGACGATCGCTCGCCTCCGAGATGTCGCTCGGACCGGGGATCGGCGTGATGCGCGCCTCGGCCTTGGCGAGCGCGCTGCCCAGCGTGGTCCGCGCGGCTTCGTCCTCGAGCGCACCAGCAACCGCGAGAGCCAGACGAAGGAGCGGCGGGCCGGGCGGAAGCGTGGTCGCGAAGTCGTCTTCCACCTCGGACTCGTTGATCGCGCGCACCACGTCCGACAGGAACGTGCGCGACGCCGGGCCCTCTTCCGCCAGCTCGCGCGCATAGGGAACGAGGTCGTCGAAGAGAGGAACCTCGGGGCCGAGGACGATCGCCTCGGAGATCGCCTCGAGCGCGAGCTTGCGGGCACCGATCGATGCGAGCGCGTTCTGCGCGATGATGAGCGCGGCGCGCGCGCCCGGCTCGCCTTCGAGGCGGGGCAGCGCGGCTGACACGGCTCGCTCGAAGCGCAGGCCCACGGTCTCCAGCGGTTCGCCGAGCGCCACGAGATCCTTGGCGGCTGCGCCCACCGCGACCAGCAAGTCCGCCTCGATCGACAGGTGCAGCGCGCGAAGCAGCAGGTCGAAGCGCGCCCGCACCCCATCGAGCGAGCGATCGTGGAGGGCTGCGGCTTTGCGGAGCCAGCTCGCGCGCTCCTCGGCAGGTGCGTGAGCAGCGGCGCGCTCGATCACCGCCGTGACGCGCGTCGCCTGTTGGGTGGCCTCGGCGAGGCGCGCGAGCAGCACGTAGCTCGAGCCTTCCTCCGGGACGGCTTCGAACGCGGAGGTCGCGTGATCGAAGGCGAGATCGAGGGCGTCGCGCCGCTCGAGCTGACGTGCCGCACGATAGTGCGCGGCACGCCGCCCGTACTTGCCCATCGCGGCGCGGGCGAGGCGCCGATACGCCGTGTCGAGCGCGTGCAGGCCGCCCTCGACGTGCGAGCAACGCTCCACCGTGGCGACCGCCTGCGCCTGCGACGGGTCGGCGTCGATCGCATCCAGCGCAAAGGCGATCGCGTCCTGGTAGCGATGGGCGTCGGCGCAGAGCCCGGCGAGCAGGACGAGCAGCGCGGCGCGCCCTTGCGTGTCCTTGTCGTCGAGCGTCGTCGCGCGCTCCTCCACGGCCCGGCAGGCATCCTCGGGACCGGCGAACTCCCACAGGTCGCGGGCATAGCGCTCGAGACCGAAGCGCGGGAGCTGCGCGACCGCCGTGTAGAACGCTTGCTCGGCGCCGCGATAGTCCTGGGCGAGGTCCCAGAGGGCGCCGCCGAGATTGCGGATCGCGCGGGCGACCAGCACGCCGTCGCGGATGTCGCCGCCGACCAGCGCGCGGACGGTCGCATCGGCGAGCGCGATCTCACCGTCCGAGCCGAGCGATGCGCCGCCCTGTTCTTCCAGTCGCGACGCGCGCGCCTCGAGTACGGTCGCCGCGGCGAGCACGCTCGAAGGATCGGCATTCGCCTCCGCAGCGCGCCGGAGATCGCGCGCGGCCCCCGCGAGGTCTCCCGCCTCGGCGCGGCGACGCGCCAGGTCGAACAGGACACTCGTGCCGGCGCCTGCGTCGAACGCGACCCAGCGCTCCAGTGTCGAGGTCGCGAGGTCCGCGTCGCCCTCGCGCTTGGCGATGGCCATCGCCACGTCGCGCAGTGCCTGCGAGCGCGGCCCGAAGACCTCGAGCGCACGACGCGCGGTGGCGCGCCCACGCACGGCGTCGACCTCGCCGAGTGCAGCGATCGCGTTCGCGAGGGGCAGCGCGAGCTCGCCGAGTGGTGCGGGGCGACCCATCACCCGAGCGATCGCCGAATCAATGGTCTCGGCGCTCTTGATCTTGGCAGCCCGTCGCAACAGCTCGCCAGCCGCGACGTGATCGCCGGGCGCAAGGGCAATCCAGCGTTGCGACCAGGCCAGCGAAAGCTCGTCCTCGCCCAGCGCTTCGAGCGCGTCGGCGAGCTGAGAGCAGAGCAAGCCCGTCGGAACGACGACCCCCATCCGTTGCTCGAGAACCTCGGCGGCGGCGTGGTCGCGATCGCGCCCGGCAGCGGCGGCGAGCGCACCGGCGGCACGAACGCTCGACGGGTCCGCCTCGGCGGCGCGCTGCGCCTCGGCGCGTGCCGGCACATTCTCTCCGGCCCGGAGCAGCTCTTCGGAGGCGACCGCGAGGAGCACTGCGCGCGTCGCTTGAGGCTGCGCCTCGGCGAGCTGGGTGAGGGCGTGCGCGCGCTCGATGGGGCGAAATGCCCGCGTTGCGGCCAGCAGCATGTGGGCTGCGCCGAGCGGATGACCCGCCGCATGATCGAGCACGGGCCCGAGCTCGGACGCCGCCTCCGCGTGATCGCCACGCTCCGACAGGAGGGATGCGAGCAGGACGCGCAGTCGAACCACCTCGGCGCGCGCGAGCGGGGCGGCGACGCGGTCGCGCAGCACCGACTCGAACAGCTCGAGCTCCGCCGGCGTCGGAGGCGCATGGGGGCGCGCCATGATGCGCTCGAGCAGGCGGAGCGGCCCGGTGGCGTCGTCGCCGGAGGCGCGCACCAGTGCAGCGAGCGCCTCGACGAGGCGCGGGCGCTCGTCGGGTCGCGAGCGCAGGCCGGCGGCGAGACGGCGCAGCGCATCGATGCGGGCAGGACCCGACGCGGCATCGCGGCTGGCTGCCTCCAGATCGGACGCGTGACGCTGCGACCCTTGCGACAGCTTGGCGATGACGCCTATCGGCAGCACGCCGCCGGTGGCCTCGACCCGCCGCCACGCCCAGGTGGCCAGCGTGGCGTCGCCCAGTGCGCCTTCCGCGATGCCGGCGAGCTCGCGCGCGGCGCTTTCGGCGGCCGGTCGGGCCTCGGGGTCGTCTCGGAGCGCGATGCGCAGCAGCCCCTCGACCAGCGGCTCGTGATCGCCGCGCTCCGCGCGATCGCGCAGGACCGCGCGGGCACCGGCATGTGCCGGATCGACGGAGAACAGATCCAGCCACGCCTCGAGCGCGACGTCGGGGAGCGCGAGCGAGCCCGATGCCAGGTGCGCCAGCGTCGCGAGTGTCGCGGCGCGCTTGGAGGGAGGCTCCCGGCGGGCGCGACGGGCGAGCCGGGCCGCGAGGATCTCCTCCAGCCCAGCACGGCGAAGCAGGTCGTCCACCACGGTCGCCATCGCACCGTCGTCCACGGTCTCGAACGCACCGTCGAGCATCGCGCCCATCGCGCGGGGCAGATCGCCCTCGTCCACCGCGTTGGCGAGCCGCTGCGAGTGGATGAGTCGCGCATCTTCGAGGCTGTTGTGTCGGGCCGACAGGCGACGGATCTCGTCGGCCGCGGCAGAGCGCCCCTGGTGGGCCAGCTCGTCGGCGACCGCATCGGCCGCCTCGTCCAGGCCAGGCGCGATCTCGAAGGCGCGCAGCCGATCCTCGAAGGCGGCGTCGCGCTCCTCCCTGTCGTCGCGCAGGACGGCTGCGTCGAGGTAGGCGCGCGCCGCGTCGAAGCGCGACACTGCATCCTCCGACCAGGTCGCCATCGCGCCGAGCAGCTCGCGTGGCATCGGATCGTCGGGGTCGACCTCGGTCGCTTCGCCCAGCGCGTCGGCCGCCCCCTCGGCGTCACCAGCGCGTGCCAGGAGGATGGCGATGCGCAGCAGCGTGCGCGTCCGATCGCCTGCGGCGGTCGAGGTTTCGACCACGTTGCGAAGCGTCGCCGCGGCGAGGGCGTGCTCGCCGAGTGACGAGAGCCATCCGGCCAGATCGGCGCGCAAGGCGGGGTCGTCGCCCAGCGAGAGCGATCGCCGCGCAAGCTTGGTCGCACGATCCAGCTCGGCGCCGCGCTGGGCCAGCGCCCGCGCGAGAGCGGCGCTCGCGATCCGCTCCGCCTCTCGGTCGCCGTCGGCCACCGCGTCACGGACCCGCCCGGTCAGGCTCGCCAGCTCGGCGCGCGGACGGCCCTGGCGTCGCGTGATCGACGCCATGCCGCGGGGAAGCCCCGGCATCAGCTCGGGGATGCTGGTCGGCTTGGATCGCCCCATCAGCTCCGGCGGAGGCAGCGTCCGACCGGTCACGGCCAGCGCCACCGCGCTCATCGGGTAGCCCGAGGCTGGCTCGCGAATCGACAGCTCGGGGCGCTCGCCCGTGGAGAGTGGCTCGCGGGCCGGGGGATCGGGTGCTTTGCCTTGGCCCATGGTGGCGAGGACGACTCTTCCGCCGGTCGATCGGCGCGAGCCCCCCCGTGTGGCGCAAACACCCCCCGAAAAGAGGGGCAGGAGCGAGCCACGAGGCTACCAGAAGGCTGCGAGGTGGGCTCGAAACTGGCGTGCGCCTCGCGGGAGCGGCGGTGGCGCGTGCTCGGCTGGCGGGACCGGGTCGCTCTGGGCGCGGGGCCTCGGCCCTCTCTGGTCGCGAGGACGTGAACGGTTCGAAGGTGCGCTGTTGCGCGCGCCAGCCCGTCGAGAGCCAAGGATGAACGCCTCGGGCGCCCGGCGCTCAACCGACCCGCCCGCCTGCGCTCGCGCCACCGCTGCTCCCCGCCGGTGCTTGTGGGTGGGGTGGGGGAGAGGAAAGAGGAGACGCGATTCGGTGGTGGCGCGTGCTCGGCGGGCGGGTCGGGAGAGACAAGAGACGGGAGCGGCGGTGGCGGGTGCTCGGCTTGGTGGGACTCGCGCAGCCGATCATCGCCGCGAGCGACAGCAGCAGGGGGAAGACCAGGGAAGACCACGAGCTTCATCGTCGTTCGAGCACGCTCTTGGAGCTCCACAGACTTCGGGCTCATTGTGGACGAGACCCTCGTCGGCAGCGCCGCGATGGCCAGGTCAGCGACTCGGTGTTCTCCAGGCGTGCGTCCGGTGATCCGAGAGCGGCCGAAGATCGGCACGACGCGCGCCGTCTACCGTCAAGGACAGGCTCGTGAGCGGGAGCTTCGCGAGCGGCTCGAGGTCAGGAGCTTTCGCCACGGACAGGCGCAACGAGGTCAACGCGACGCAGCCGGCGAGCGAGACGAGATCCGCGCCTGCGAGTGGCTTGTTGCCCGAGAGCGTGATCTCGGCGAGGGCCGGAGTGGCTCCGGAGTGGCTCCCAGCTTCGCGAGGTCCACCGAAGCCGGGTCCTCGTGGCCGAGACGAAGGTGCTTGGTGCCGCTTGGTGCCCTCCGGCGGGAGCTTGAGCTTTTGGCGGTTCGTGCCGCTGTAGGCGGCGGGACGCAGACGCGGAGCTCCTTTCGCGCGCTCAGTCGAGCTTCGAGACGAAGCCAGGAGTCTTCATGAACGGTTTGGAACTGGTCACCCACGTGGGCCGCTTGTGGTCGAGAAGCGCCCGCTGCCGGGCACGCGCCCTCGTGGTTCTTCTGGGCGCGGCTGGCGTGGTGTGCGCCAGCGTCAGCGACGCTTACGCCGACTCACCGCTGTGCGCCTCCAGTGCTGAAAGCCAGTTCTACGAGTGGGTGACGCGGGTCAAGATCGGCACCGGGACGAGCCACACCGGTCCGACTCCGTACTACGACGGTAGTGGCGCCGTGCTCGCAAGCCTGCAGGCCGGTCAGACCTATCCGGTCGAGGTCGACGTGGCGACCGATGGCAGCACGTACCAGGAATTCGTGAAGATCTGGCTCGATCTGAACCAGAATGGCGAGATCGAGGATCCCGCGGAGCTTGTCTTCGACCAGAACGCGGAAGTGACGGGGCTCCGGACTTTCCCGGGCACGATCACGGTGCCGCCGACGGCCTTCAACGGTCAGATCCATGCACGCATGATCATGCAGTTCTCGGGTTCACCGAACCTGTGCGGGAGTTACGCCTTCGGCGAGACCGAGGATTACCTGCTCGCCGTCACCGGGGGCGTTCAGAACCCCGACAACCAGACCTTGAGCATCACCACCTCGGGTGACGGAAGCGTGACCTCGGCGCCCCTGGGCCTCGATTGTCCTGGAACGTGCAGCTTCGACTTCGAGGAGGGCGCGGTCGTTTCGCTGGCGGCCACACCGAACGCCGGCTCGATCTTCGCTGGCTGGTCAGGTGATTGCTCTGGTCTCGATCCGAGCGTCGAGGTGACGATGGCCGCCGCGCAAAGCTGCAGCGCGACCTTCATCATCGCAGCGGTCGACGAGTGCGGCGACGGGATCAAGTCCGCGGACGAGAAGTGCGACGACGCCGGCGAGAGCGAAAGCTGCGACGCGAACTGTACGTTCGCGAGCTGCGGCGATGGCACGATCAACGCGACGGCCGGTGAGCCGTGTGACGACGCCGGCGAGAGCGTGACCTGCGACGCGAACTGCACGTTTGTGAGCTGCGGCGACGGCACGACCAACGCTTCGGCCGGTGAGCAGTGCGACGACGCCGGCACCTCGACCGACTGCAACGTCGACTGCACCATCACCGACTGCGGCGACGGTATCGTCAACGTGGCGGCGGGCGAGGAGTGTGACGACGCGGGTGAGTCTGCGACGTGCAACGCGAAGTGCAGCGTCGCGTCGTGTGGCGACGGCTTTGTCAACGTCACGGCCGGTGAGTCGTGCGACGACAGCGGCGAATCCGCGGACTGCAACGCAGATTGCAGCCCTGCGACCTGCGGCGACGGTGTCGTCAACGGGGTGGCCGGTGAGGTCTGCGACGACGCGGGCGCGAGCGACACCTGCAACATCGACTGCACGTCGGCCCTCGGCGGCGACGGCGTCCTGAACGAGTCGGCCGGCGAAGAGTGCGACGACTCCGACAACGACGCCGGCGACGGGTGCTCGGCGGATTGCCTCATCGAGCAGCCACAGACGGGCGGCAGCGGTTCGGGTGGCGCGGGTCCGGGCTCGGGTGGCGCGGGTCCAGGCTCGGGTGGCGCGGGTCCAGGCTCGGGTGGCGCGGGTCCGGGCTCGGGTGGCGCGGGTCCGGGCTCGGGTGGCTCGGGCGGCAGCGGTCCGGGCTCGGGCGGCAGCGGTCCGGGGTCAGGCGGCAGCGGTCCGGGGTCAGGCGCCGGAGGTCCGGGCTCAGGCGGTGAAGGGCCTGCGGGGACGACGGGAGGCCCAACGACGAGCGTCGACGCTGCAACCGGCGCCGGCTCGGGTGGAGACGACGGCTCCACCACGCCTGTCTCGGGTGCCGGTGGTGCCGGCGGAGGCTCGCGCGACGGCTATGCCCCCGATGACAGCGGCTGCGGCTGCGCCGTCCCCGGGAAGTCACCCTCGCTTCCGCAGGGCGGTGTCGCGGCCATGGGCCTCGCGATCGCGGCCGTCTTCAGGCGCCGCATGCGCCGTCGCGGCGCACGCTGAGAGGCCATGGCGCTCGCGAAGTCGTGGGTCGATCCTTCGGGAGGATCGGAGCGCGACTTCGCGTTTCCGGCGGTCCCAAGCCCATGTCGGCCGGGCGGTCCGGCGTAAGCTCGAGAAAAAGGGTCATGGCCTCCCGATCGGGAGCCGTCGCCATGCAGCTCGCGCGAAGTCGGGCGCACTTCCTTCCGAAGGATCGACCCGCAACTTCGCATGCGTCGTCTGGCCTGGCGATGGCAACGGGACAGGTCAACCTCCACTTGATCCGAGCGCCGTCTCCCGACGCGCCGCGACCAAGATCGGGCGGCCGGCTGCGCAGGACCGTGATGGTACCAACACGGATATTGTCCGGAGGACGCAAAAGCCCGAAGCGCCAGGCAAGTTCGCCATCAACTGGCAAAAGGATCACCTCGACTGCTCCGCGACCCTGCGTGGCGGTCGCTACGTGGTGAACGAGATTTCGAGCGAAAAGCGCGGTCCGCGCGCTGCTTGAATCGTTCTCGCGAGCCCCGAGCAGACCCACGAGCTGCGCGCGATCGACGAGGACCTCGACGTCAACGCCCTCATCGACGGGGCGTTCGGCCAAGAGTGATTGATGGTCCGCCCCGCTTGTCAGGCTGACCGAGCTGGGCGCCCGCGCCCCGCGACGAAAACGTTCGACTCCACCCAGATGATTGGGATGGATTTGGATGATTGAGGTGCATTGAGATGCGCAGCATCGGTCTGCGCCGGCCGAGCCGATACGTGTCCAGTGCGCTCAGTCTCCACCCTTCGGCGGGGCTACGGCGCGATCGTCTGAACGACAGCGGCGCCGCGTTCGCGTTGCTGGTTGTCCAGGGTCACGAGCGGTACGGAGAGCTGGTCGGACAGCGCGAGGTAAACGGCGTCGCAGCCACGCACGCGGTGCAGGCTGGCGATTTGCGCGGCCTTGGCCGCAAGGGCAACCGAGATCTCCACGATTTTCACGCCGCTCGCGCGGAGCACGGCCAAGGCCTCGGCGGCAAGCTCGTCGCCATTCGTTCCATTGGTCGTGCGGACGCTGCGCCGTGATCATCCCCTCGCAGGCCGTCGAGGCTGGTTTGGTCGCGAAGAATGGAGGCGCCCCGAACCAGGACGGTGCGATCGTCGTCGGGCTCGAGCATCACGTCGACTACTGGGATCGGCTGGGCTGGCGCGATCCGTTTTCGTCGTCTGCGTCGACCGACTGGCAGGCGCGCTATGCGAACGCTCGCAGTGGCGACTCCATCTTCACGCCGGAGGCGGTGGTCGATGGCGTCACGTCGCTGGTCGGCTCACAGCGCGGCGCGCTCGACGAGGCCATCCGCGCGCGCGCGACGAAGCCGGAGCTTTGTCCAGGCGCGGCCGCAGGGCGAGATCCTCGGCGCGATCCGCGTTATGGCGTGACTGGCGATGCGCCAGCTCGAGCTCGATCCACGACGCTCCGGGCGCGGGGGGGCGCGGGGTCTCTGGTCGCGACCAGCCGAGGCTTCGCCAGGGACGTGGTTGCGCGCGCCCCACGGCTGCATCGAAGGCTTGCGGGTCTTGATGGGGCATCCGGGGCATCCTGGACGGATCCCAGGACCGCGCCGTATGATCCTGGGCCCCATGAAACGCCAGCTCGGCTCGACGTCCGTGCCGCCGTCGAGCGACGGCGATGCACCGACTCGCATCGCGGCGCTCGACGCCGTCGGCCGCGGCACGGTCCTCGCTGGAAAGTACGAGGTCGAGCGCGTCCTCGGGCAGGGGGGCATGGGCGTCGTGGTGGCCGCCAAGAGCCTGGCCGATGGCGCGCGCGTTGCGCTCAAGTTCCTGATCAACGACGCCGCGAAGGACCCGGATGCGGTCGAGCGCTTCCAGCGTGAGGCCCGCGCCGCTTCGCAGATCCCCAACGAGCACGTCACACGCGTCATCGACACCGGCAACCTCGACTCGGGGGCGCCATTCATCGTGATGGAGCTGCTGCAGGGCCAGGACCTCGGCCAGATTCTCGAAGAGTCCAAGCGCCTGCCCGTCACGACCGCCGTCGACTACGTCTTGCAGGCGCTCGAAGCGGTCGGCGCCGCTCACCTCCTCGGGATCGTCCACCGCGACATCAAGCCGGCGAACCTGTTTCTCACCCAGGACGCAAGCGGCCAGCCGCTCGTGAAGGTCCTCGATTTCGGACTCGCCAAAGACCTCGGCTCGCGCGACGCTTTCTCGCTGACCAAGACGTCGACCGGGGCGATGGGCACACCGCTCTACATGGCGCCCGAGCAGGTGAAGAGCGCGAAGCACGCAACTTTCTCGAGCGACATCTGGTCGATGGGCGTCGTCATCCACGAGCTGGTGACCGGGGACATCCCGTTCGACGGCGAGAACCTGGGCGCGCTCCTCGGTGCCATCCTCTCCGAGGCGCCGAAGCCGCTCCGCGCCTCGCTTCCGTCGGCGCCCGCCGGTCTCGAGGCGGTCGTGCTGCGCTGCCTCGAAAAAGACCAGAGTCTCAGGCCGCGTGACGTCGACGACCTCGCGCGTTCACTCGTGCCGTTCGCGAGCCCGTCCGGCATGCGCAGCGCGGAGAACATCCGCGTCGCCTTCCAGCGAGCCGGTGCGGGCTGGTCGCCGTCGGGGCTCGCCGCGGCGCGATCGACCGTCCTCGCGGTCGAGTGCGCCGAGTTCGCCGCGACCTGGTCGCCGTCGGGGCTCGCCGCGGCGCGATCGACGGTGCAGAGCCTGACCAACGAGGCGACCAGCGGCTCCGACGCTCCGCGCGCCCGGGCCCGGTGGGCCTTCTCGAGCGATCCGGCCAGGCAGCGCCGTCGCGGTGCCATCGCCCTGAGCGCGATGGTCGCCCTCGGAATGGTCGGGACCGGCCTCGTGCTGCGCTTGCGCCTCGCTCCGCCCGAGCCGTCTCCGGCGCTTCGCTCCGAAGAGGCGCCGGCAACCACCGCCGTCCCGTCCGCCGTCCCGTCTGCCGTCCCCTCGGCGTCGGCCTCGTCCCACGCCTCTGCCCA